>Ga0315270_10000026_pt1 | contig 75006 bp, 68 predicted proteins | sample C1_bottom_MG_FD_204932 | JGI IMG/M metagenome (GOLD analysis project Ga0315270, IMG submission 204932) | Sediment microbial communities from Yellowstone Lake, YNP, Wyoming, USA - C1_bottom | ecosystem: Environmental > Aquatic > Freshwater > Lake > Sediment | place: USA: Wyoming | collected... | reverse complement strand
CGTGATTGTGGCGCTGTTGCTGCTGGTGGCAGCACTTGCCATGCACGCACCCTGGCCGGCAAGTCGGGCCGAGTTTGGCCACATCGCCGTGGCTGGTGTCCTGGTGCACGCGGTCTATTTGGGCGGCGTATTCAGCGCCATCCATCAGGGAGTTTCGGCCGGGGAGGTGGCACTGATCGCCGGGTTACAACCAGTGCTGACCGCTGCGGCGGCCGCCCCGCTACTGGGTGAACGTGTGAGCGCACGCCAATGGGCCGGTTTTGTGTTCGGATTCCTGGGCGTCGTGCTGGTGGTATCGAACCGATTCGATCCGGGTGGTGCCGGAATGATTGGTTATCTTTCTGCATTCCTGGCGCTCGCCGGGATCACGGCCGGAACCCTCTACCAGAAGCGTTTCTGCAGCCACATGGATCTGCGCAGTGGCGCGGTCATCCAGTTTTCCGCTTCCGCCGTGCTGATGGCGGTCCTTGCCGTGCTCACCGAGAGCATGGTTGTGGACTGGAGCGGGGAGTTCGTCTTTTCCCTGGTGTGGCTGGTGCTGGTGTTGTCGCTGGGGGCGATCTCGCTGCTGTATCTTCTGATCCGCCACGGTGAAGCGGCGCGCGTCACCAGCATGTTTTACCTGGTGCCGCCGGTGACAGCGCTGATGGCCTATGTATTGTTCGGAGAACGTCTGGGTGTCGTGGCGTTTGTCGGCATGGGCATGGTTGTGGTCGGGGTCGCGCTAGTCGTTGTACGTCCGCGCCAGGCATAAGCTGAATTCGGCCCTGAGTTATCTGATCATTTTTCTGGACGGTCTGTGGGATGCTTTGCTCAGCAGATCCGTGGCTTCTTTCAGCATGAACTGCTTGAACGCTTCGGCCGCCGCCGACAGACGCTTTCCCTGGCGGTGCACCACGAACCAATGGCGCATGATCGGGAAGTCGGCGACGTCCAAGACAGCGAGCCGTCCGAGCGTGAGTTCCTGTTCAATGGTGGCGCGTGACAACAAGCCGAGTCCAAGGCCTGCCTGTACGGATTGTTTGATGGCTTCGTTGGACCCCACCTCCATGCCAGTCTTGAGGCGCATGCCGCGCTCGCTGAAAAAGCGCTCCATGGCAATGCGCGTACCTGAGCCGGATTCACGCACCAGAAAGGTTTCCTCCTGTAGGCGTACGAGCGGAATCATTTTCTTCTTTGCCAGCGAATGATCGGTCGGGGCGACCACTACCAGGGGGTTGTCCATGAATGCCTGCGCCTCCACGTCGGCCTCGGCCGGCGGCTGGCCCATGATCACGAGATCGACGGTATTCTCGGTAAGTTGCCGCAACAGGGTCTCGCGGTTGGTGACATCCAGCGAGACGGTCACGTCCGGATAACGGCGCGAGAAGCTGCCGAGCAGGGTGGGGATAAAGTAGTTGGCGGTGGTCGCCACCGAGATGCGCAGTCGCCCGCCTGAAAGTCCTTTTAGCCGATTCAACACCCCTTCCAGTTCGTCGAGCTGCTGAGTGATGGTGCGCGAGTAGCCCAAGGCTTCCTTGCCAGCCTCGGTCAGGTGAATGCGTTTGCCGAGTTGTTCAAAAAGCACCACCCCGAGTGCACTTTCGAGTTGCTTCACCTGCATGGAGACGGCTGGCTGGGTCAGAAACAGCTCTTCGGCGGCGCGCGTGTAGTTCAGCTGGCGCGCGACTGCCTCGAAAACCTTCATTTGACGTAAGGTGATGTTTTTCATGGGGAGTCGCGGATCATCAACTATAAGCTATATGCTATCATGACAATCATAAAATATGACTATTGTTTATGATAAATTCGGGTATGGTAGCCGCCGTTACGACAGGTTGCGCTAGGGCGCCTAATAGGTAGTTTCTGTACCGAATCGCTTGGGCCGTACGACGGTTTTTCCACAGTAGTTTTATTCTGGAGGGTTTATGGGTAAGACAGAAAGCACCACCATGAAAGAGGGCAAAGAACGCTACAAGTCCGGCGTGATCCCGTACAAGAAAATGGGCTACTGGGAGCCCGACTACAAGATCAAAGACACCGACGTGCTCGCCATGTTCCGCATGACCCCGCAAGAGGGTGTGGAAGCCGACGAGTGCGCCGCCGCCGTCGCCGGTGAATCGTCCACCGCCACCTGGACGGTGGTCTGGACCGACCGCTTGACCGCCTGCGAAATGTACCGCGCCAAGGCTTACCGCGTGGACCCGGTTCCCAACACCGGCCCCGGCACCAAGACTGAGCAGCAGTACTTTGCCTACATTGCCTATGATATCGACCTGTTCGAAGGCAACTCGATTGCCAACCTGACCGCGTCCATCATCGGCAACGTGTTCGGCATGAAGGCCGTGAAGGCCCTGCGTCTCGAAGACATGCGTATCCCCGTCGCCTACCTCAAGACCTTCCAGGGTCCGGCCACCGGCGTGATCGTCGAGCGCGAGCGCATGGACAAGTTCGGTCGTCCGCTGTTGGGCGCCACCACCAAGCCGAAGCTCGGCCTGTCCGGCCGCAACTATGGTCGCGTGGTGTACGAAGCCCTCAAGGGCGGTTTGGACTTCATGAAGGACGACGAGAACATCAACTCGCAGTCGTTCATGCACTGGCGTGACCGCTTCCTGTATTGCATGGACGCCGTGAACAAGGCTTCCGCTGCCACCGGCGAAGTGAAAGGTCATTACATGAACGTGACCGCCGGCACCGTGGAAGAGATGATTGAACGCGCCGAGTTCGCCAAGAAGCTGGGTTCGATCATCATCATGATCGATCTGGTGATCGGCTACAGCGCCATTCAGACCATGGCCATCTGGGCACGCAAGAACGACATGATCCTGCATCTGCACCGCGCTGGTAACTCGACCTACTCGCGCCAGAAGAATCACGGCATGAGCTTCCGCGTGATCTGCAAGTGGATGCGCATGGCCGGTGTGGATCACATCCACGCGGGCACTGTCGTGGGCAAGCTGGAAGGCGACCCCTTGATGATCCGTGGTTACTACGACACGCTGCTCGACACCCACACCCCGATCCAGCTCGAAAAAGGCATTTTCTTCGAACAGGACTGGGCGTCGCTCAACAAGTGCATGCCGGTTGCTTCCGGCGGTATTCACGCCGGCCAGATGCACCAGTTGCTGACGTACCTGGGCCACGACGTAGTGTTGCAGTTCGGTGGCGGCACCATCGGCCACCCGGACGGCATTCAGGCTGGCGCCGTGGCCAACCGTACCGCGTTGGAAGTCATGGTTCAAGCGCAGAACGAAGGCCGCGACATCTGGAACGAAGGCCCGAAGATCCTGCAAGACGCCGCCAAGTGGTGTGCCCCGCTCAAGGCCGGTCTGGATACGTGGAAGGACGTGACGTTTAACTACGCCTCCACCGACAGCCCGGATTTCGTGGCATCGCCCACGGCCAGCGTTTAATTCATTCTAGGAGAAGCGACCATGATGACCAATCCAGGCAATCGTCTCACGCAGGGACAGTTTTCATTTCTGCCCGACCTGACCGATGCGCAGATCACCGCGCAAATCAAATATGCCCTGAGCAAGGGCTGGGCCACGAGCGTGGAGTACACCGACGATCCGCACCCGCGCAACACCTATTGGGAAATGTTCGGCAACCCGATGTTCGACCTGAAGGATCCCGCCGGGATTCTGATGGAGATCAACAATTGCCGGAAGACCTTCCCGAATCACTACATCCGCGTCATCGCGTTCAGCGCCGTGCGCGGGGTAGAGAGCGTGACCATGTCGTACATTGTGAACCGTCCCAAGAAAGAGCCGGGCTTCGGCCTGGTGCGTCAGGAGACCGATGGCCGCACCATGCGCTACACCATCCATTCCTACGCCACTGACAAGCCGGAAGGTGAGCGATATTAAGTTACAAGTTAATGGTGGGTGAGGCCGTCAGGCCGTAACCCACCGAGCCGTAAATGCTGTACACCCGGGGCGCAAGCCCCGGATGTTTTAATCTCCTGCCGACTATCGGCAACTGTTATCCAAGCGATGAGGCAATAGCATGTCGCCGAACGATTCCAAAACCACGCCGGACGAAGTCCACGTGGATCTCGATGCTGAATTCAAGGCATCCAACATTCAAGAATTGCTCGATCAGCTCGATCGTGAGCTGATCGGCTTGAAACCGGTCAAGACCCGCATCCGCGAGACCGCGGCCCTGCTGCTGGTCGACCGCGTCCGCCAGAAAATGGGCTTGACCGCCGGCGCCCCCAGCCTGCACATGTGTTTCACCGGCAACCCCGGCACCGGCAAGACGACAGTGGCCATGCGCATGGGCGAAATCCTGAAGCGTCTCGGTTACGTGCGCGAAGGCCATCTGGTCACCGTGACGCGCGACGATCTGGTCGGCCAATACATTGGCCACACCGCGCCCAAGACGAAAGAAGTGATCAAGAAGGCCATGGGCGGCGTGCTGTTCATCGACGAGGCCTATTACCTCTACAAACCCGAGAACGAACGCGACTACGGCGCCGAGTCCATTGAAATCCTGTTGCAGGTCATGGAGAACAACCGCGACGACCTGGTCGTGATCCTGGCCGGCTACAAGGACCGCATGGACAAGTTCTTCCACAGCAACCCCGGCATGCGTTCACGTGTCGCGCACCACATCGACTTCCCGGACTACAGCGCCGATGAGCTGCTCACCATCGCGAAGCTCATGCTGGCCAAGCAGAACTACCGTTTCAGCGCCGACGGCGAGAAGGCATTCGGCGAGTACATCAAGCTGCGCATGAAACTCGAACATTTCGCCAATGCCCGCTCAGTGCGCAATGCACTCGACCGCGCGCGCCTGCGCCAGGCAAACCGCTTGTTCCTCGGGGCCAAGAAGAATCTTTCCAAGATCGATCTCATGACTCTTGAGGCCGATGACATCCTCGCCAGTCGCGTGTTCAAGGAAGGTGCGCTCGATCTCGACGGCGACGAGGGCGCGGATCAGTCCGCGTGAACAGGGCCGTGGGCAAGCGCGCTCGGCTCACTCCCTTCTCCCTCTGGGAGAAGGGGCGGGGATAAGGGGGGATTTCCAAGAATGTTAAGAAAGCCCTCACCCCATCGGTTCCCGCCAGGGCGCACAAAGATCGTGCGCGCCCATTCGGCGGGGGAAAGGTCCGCCGGACCTTTCTGTGTTTCCGCCTCAACTCCCGCTGATGCGGGCGAGGGTGAGTTGGCGAAAATCGATTGTATGACCCAATGAATCTCAGCGAGCTCCATACCTCCATCAGCAAGGCGCTTGCGCATGAAGCGGGTGCCGCCTCCCTGCGTGGTCTTGCGATTGAGGCGCAACGCCTGGCTGACATGACCGGCTGGGCAATCGGTCCAATTGATCCACAAGGGCATATCGCTGCCGCTTTCGAGTTACTGAAAGTGCAGGCACGGGCCGGATTCGAGGACACACAAGATGCCGATGTAGCACAGCTCCACGATGCGCTTGGCGATCTCATCCATGCCATTGCCAGTCATGACGACGACCTCAGCCCCGACGGGATCGGCGCGTCCGCGGACGACGACTGATACTAGGTGGCCTGACCCTATAGGAACATGGAGCGGTATGATGTTGCAGGCGGTGATTTTCGATGTGGATGGCACGCTTGCCGACACTGAGCGCGACGGCCACCGGGTTGCGTTCAACAGCGCGTTCCGCGAAGCCGGTCTCGACTGGGAGTGGGACGTGGCGCGCTATGGCGAGTTGCTAGCCGTCACCGGCGGCAAGGAGCGCATGCGCGCCTATGTTGAAAAGTATCGGCAGGATCTGCTTTCGCGCAGTGACCTCACGGATATGATCGCCGGCTTGCATCGCGCAAAGACAAGACATTTTGTATCACTCATGGAGCAGGGCGGTATCCCGCCGCGCCCGGGAGTGGTCCGGCTTCTTCACGAATTGCGCGCTGCGGGCATCAGGCTCGCCATCGCTACCACCACCTCGCCGGAGAATGTCGAGGTGCTGCTGCGTACCACGCTTGCGGCGCTGCCGCCCGATTCTTTTGAGGTGATCGGCGCGGGTGATATCGTGCCGGCCAAGAAACCAGCCCCCGATATCTATCGCTGGGTGCTCGAACACCTGAATCTGCCGGGCAGCGCCGGTTTAGCGATCGAAGACTCGCACAACGGCGTGCGCTCGGCGCTCGACGCCGGGCTGCCGGTGGTGGTCACACAGAGCACCTACACTGAGGGCGAGGACTTTAGCGGCGCCGTGGCGGTGCTGAGCGATCTGGGCGAACCGGGTCGTCCGTTTACTCTCCGGCATGGCGCGGCGCACGCCAGGCAGTACGTGGGTGCGGAGCTGCTGCGGGCCTGGGCCGGCGAAACTCCGGCAAGGCTGCTTGCCGGTGTTCAGGCGCGCTGAGCGCTGCGCACAGATGTTCATCCCGGCTGAAAGCGGCCGTCGCGGTGGCTATGCCGATCCGGCGCGCGTTCCGCTGCGAAACGGCTTGTCTGAAACAGAAGAGCTCGGCATGATAGCCACCTCCCAATAACCGAATCTTTCCCGACAGCGGACAAACAGATGAGCAAGCCATTGGTTGGAATCCTTATGGGAAGTACAAGCGACTGGGATGTAATGAGCCAGGCGGTCAAAGTGTTCAAGGAATTTGGTATCGATTGCGAGGCGAAGGTCATGTCCGCCCACCGCACGCCGGATCTTGTGGTGGAATACGTGCGCGCGGCTCCGGGTCGTGGTATCCAGTGCATCATTGCCGGCGCCGGTGGTGCGGCGCATCTGGCCGGTGTCGTCGCCGGCCACACCACTTTGCCGGTGCTGGGCGTGCCCATGCCTTCGAAGCACCTGAACGGCATGGACTCGCTGCTCTCCACGGTGCAGATGCCGAAAGGCATCCCCGTCGCGACCTTTGCCATCGGCGACGCGGGGGCCGCGAATGCCGCCCTGTTCGCGGTGGCCATGCTGGCGAACAACGATGCATCGCTGGCGAAGAAGCTTGTTGAATTCCGGTCCAAACAGGCCGAGGCTGTCAAGTCGGCGCGACTGCCGGATGTTTCTTAAAGTTTTCCCGCCGTTTTACACGACGACAGCATGAAGCTCACGCTGACCCGTCCGGATGACTGGCACCTGCATTTGCGCGACGGTGTGTTGCTGGCGGCGGTGTTGCCGGACACGGCGCGCCAGTTTGCACGTGCTATCGTCATGCCGAATCTCAAACCGCCAGTCACGACCGTTGAACAGGCGCGTGCCTATCGAGAGCGGATTGTTGCGGCGCTGCCGAGGGGCGCACAGTTCGAACCGCTCATGACCTTGTATCTCACCGACAATACGAAGCCGCAGGAGATCGCCGTGGCGAAAGCGAGCGGTTTCGTGCACGCGGCCAAATACTATCCGGCCGGGGCCACCACCAATTCGGAGAACGGTGTTACCGACCTGAAGCGCGTGTACCCGGTGCTCGCCGAGATGGAGAAGCACGACCTGCCGCTGCTGCTGCACGGCGAGGTGACCGACGCCAATGTCGATGTTTTCGACCGTGAAGCGGTGTTCATTGAGCGCCACCTGGCGCCACTGGCGCGCGAATTTCCGAAGCTGCGCATGGTGCTGGAACACGTCACCACCCGCGAGGGCGTGGCGTTCGTCGAGCAGGCCGGGCCGAGCATCGCCGCCACCATCACCGCGCACCATCTGCTTCTCAACCGCAATGCCATGTTTGTCGGCGGCTTGCGTCCGCACGCCTACTGCCTGCCGGTGCTGAAGCGCGAAGCGCATCGTGCGACGCTGGTGCAGGCCGCCACGTCGGGCAACTCGAAATTTTTCCTCGGCACTGACAGCGCGCCGCACGGCAAGCGCACCAAGGAAAACGCCTGTGGCTGCGCCGGTATCTACACCGCGCACAGCGCACTCGAACTCTATGCCGAGGCCTTCGACGCGGCCGGTGCACTCGACCGGCTGGAGGCATTCGCCAGCTTCCACGGCGCTGATTTCTACCGTCTGCCGCGCAACACGGGCAAGGTTACGCTTACCCGCGAGGCGTGGACCGCACCACACGAGCTTCCCTTTGCCGATGATGTGCTGGTGCCAATGCGCGCCGGCGAGGCGCTTGCCTGGAAGTTTGCCGGTCCGGCGACCTGAGCCGTTTCCCCCGCGCCGATTCCGGATTGCACTCACGCTCTGTGAACCGTTCAGTCTCACCCTCCGCAGTAATTGATGTTGCCGCCGCCATTGTCCGGCAAGCCGATGGCCGGATACTGCTTGCCGAACGGCCACATGGCAAACCGTGGGCCGGATACTGGGAGTTCCCGGGCGGGAAGATCGAGACGGGAGAATCCCCGCAGGCGGCGCTGGCGCGCGAGTTACACGAAGAACTGGGCATCGATCTCGACGCCGCGACGCCATGGATCAGCTTCGTGTACGCTTACCCGGAGAAGCGCGTGCGTCTGCACTTTTTCCGTGTACATCGCTGGCATGGCACGCCATATGGCCGCGAGGGACAGCGCTTGGCGTGGGAAAATCCGGATGCGCTGACTGTCAATCCGTTGTTACCGGCCAATGCGCTGGTATTACGGGCGCTCAACCTGCCACCGGTGTATGCCATCACCCAGGCCGGAAAACTTGGTGTCGAGGAATTCATGCGGCGGCTGCGAGCCGCGTTGGCTGGTGGCGTGCGCCTCATCCAGGTGCGTGAGCACGACATGACGACAGAGGCATTAACCCGGTTTGCGCAACGCGTGCTGGAAGTCGCGCGCCCGTATGGTGCGCGGGTGCTGGTCAACGGTAACACAGCGGTGGCCAACAACGCCGGCGCCGACGGCGTGCACCTGCAGGGCAATCAGTTGTTGCGCCTCGAAGCGCCACCAGGCGATTTCTGGGCGGCGTCCTGCCATGATGCGCGCGAGCTGGAGCGGGCTGCGGCGCTGGGGGCAAGTTTTGTGGTGTTGTCACCGGTGTTGCCGACCGCTTCGCACCCGGGTGATCCGGGAATCGGCTGGGAAAAATTCGCCGCGTTGATCCGTGACTACCCGTTGCCAGTCTATGCGCTGGGCGGCATGCAGGCCGATCTGCTCGATACTGCCATGCAGCATGGTGCGCACGGCGTCGCCTTGTTGAGCGGCAGTTGGCCGGCCGCCGGGGGAACTTCGGCGTGAACGCCTTGCCAGTCTGGCCACGCACCGCGCCGCCGCCGCTGTCCGGCGCACTGCTGCGCGCCCGGCCCGAGGATTTCCAGGTTGAGGAGCGTATGCCGTTTACGCTCACCGGCGCCGGGGAGCACCTGTGGTTGCGCATACGCAAGCGCGGCTTCAATACCGATTACGTGGCTAGGTTGCTGGCGCGCACCGCCGGTATCGCGCGTCGCGATGTCGGCTATGCCGGCATGAAGGATCGCAACGCCGTGACCGACCAGTGGTTCAGCCTGCATCTCGCCGGACGCGTCGATCCCGACTGGCAGGGATTGCCGGCAGGCATCGAAGTGCTGGAGGCCACGCGCCACAGCCGCAAGCTCAAGACCGGGGCGCTCGCCGGTAACTGTTTCACGCTGGTGCTGCGCGAGTGTCGCGGCGATGCGGAGGCGGTGCGCGCGCGCGTCGAATTGTTGCGGCGCGAAGGTGTGCCCAATTATTTCGGCGAGCAGCGTTTCGGCCGCGACGGTGCCAATGTGGCGCACGCCCGTTCCATGTTCGCGGGTGACGAACAGGTGCGCGACCGGCATTTGCATGGCTTGTATTTGTCCGCGGCACGTTCGTACCTGTTTAACGAAGTGCTGGCGACGCGCGTGCGTGCCGGCAGCTGGCAGGAGATTCTGGCCGGCGAGGCCTGCATGCTGGCCGGCACGCGCAGTTATTTCATTGCCGAACTGCTGGACGCAGCATTGCAGCGACGGCTGGCCGAACACGATATTCACCCCAGTGGTCCGTTGTGGGGTCAGGGCGAGCTGCCGTGCCGCGCGAACGCGCTTGCTCTGGAGCAGCAAGTCGCCGCCGCATATCCGGATCTGATTCACGGCCTGGAAGCCGCCGGGTTGCGTCAGGAGCGGCGCGCCTTGCGTGTGATTCCCGAGGCGATTGAGGCCGAGCTGCTGGAACAGGATGTCTGGCGGCTGCGCTTCTGTTTGCCGGCCGGGTGTTACGCAACCGTCGTGCTGCGCGAACTGGCCGATTATCAGGCAGCCGCCCCCGGCCCGGAGGAGAACGAGTGACCGACTCGAAGCGCGAGATTTTCAAGGGCCGCATCATCCGCCTGAACCTTGAGACTGTAACGTTGCCGAATGGGCAGGTGGCGGATCTTGAAATCGTACATCACCCGGGCGGGGCGGCGGTGGTGGCGTTGGATGCCGAAAACCGCGTCTGCCTGTTGCGGCAATATCGGCACGCGGCCGGTGGCTGGCTGTGGGAATTGCCGGCCGGCAAGCTGGATAATGCCGAGGCGCCATTACTCTGCGCGCAGCGCGAGCTCGAGGAGGAGGCCGGTGTGCAAGCACGGGACTGGCAATCACTCGGCAAGATTGTCAGCTCGCCGGGTGTGTTTACCGAGGTGATTCACCTGTATCTGGCGCGCGCACTGCGCGCCGTGCCAGTGCGTCAGGAAGACCATGAAGTGATTGAGGTGCACTGGCTGCCGTGGACCGAAGCGCAACGCATGGCCCAGGTGGGCGAGATTGAAGATGGTAAAACGCTGGCCGGCCTGCTGCGCACGCAGGGTTTGGTTGCGAAGTAAAGTCTCGCTGCCTAGTTGGCGGCGCGCGCTGCCGGTTGAACGGAAGTGCCCGTGCCCAGCCAGAAGCCAATGTCGTGCCGAAGAAATTCCTCGACCGACATGTAATGTGAGCCGTCGCACGAGAAGGTCAGCCCGATCATGCCGTTCATGATATTGAGCGAGCCGGAACGCAGGTAGAGCGTCTCGTCCGCAAAGCGCAGCGCCTTGAACTGCTCCAGCACCTTGATGATGTCGGCGGCCGGCGTGACGGCCTTCTCCGGATAGGTGCGCACCGGGTAGGCGAGACACAGCTCCGGGTCGATGATTTCCTCGACGCCGTGCAGACGGTAGTTGTACGGGTCGTCGTACAGCCAGAACGAGCAGCGTCCGCTCGAGAAGTGAATCTTGCTGTGGAACACGCCATGCTCGCGCATCAATCGGCCGATCTGCTCGATCGCCGCGTCGATGTGCTGGTCGAACAGGCTGTGCGCGCGTGTCTGCATGAACACCGTGCCGCGCACCGACGGGTCGCCGCGGAACTGTTTCCATTTCACTTCCTGGACAGCAGCCAGCGTGTCGTTGCGCAGCAGGTCGTTGACCGCGAAATCCGCGGCAATAAAGCCGAGCAATTGGTTATCGCGGCTCACCGCTTGCAGCGCCGTGAGACAGAATTCGTGGGTGTACTTGCTGAGGTATACGGACGACAGCATTACACCCTTGTACGGCAGGTGGTTCTTGAGATACGGCCGGTCCGACAGGTCGCGGCCACGCCATGACGGGTCCGGACCCTTGGCGCGCACCATGGAAGACAGCTCGATGCCGTTCACATCCCAGGCATACAGCAGCTGGCAGTTGGGAAGCGAGGCCAGTCCCTCCAGGAGACGCAAGTCTATGGCGTCGGCATTCGGCCAGACTTCGGCGACTCGGCCGGCGAGCAGCCCCAGCGGGGCGCTCACGGCATCCGCGAGCGCGGCCTTTTTCTCCAGTATGGTTTGCTGCAGTGTCGGCATGGTCGAATGGTCTGAGTTCGGGATACCTGGCAAGTTCCCCGTCATTATATAGACGGACGTGTGACAGGCGCACTACGCCTGCCGGACGTGCCGTACCGCCCGCCGGATGCCCGGCCCGCGTACACTTGGAAGCATGCGTGTCCCGATCAAGCATCGCTCCGCCGGTATCGTGGTCGTCCGCCGGCAACATGGCGGATGGCGGTTTCTCATTTTGCGCGCCTACCGCAACCGGGATTTCCCAATGGCCTGATCGAGCCCGGCGAAAAGCCGCTGGCAGCGGCGCTGCGCGAGACCGAAGAGGAGACCGGACTCACCGATCTCGACTTTCGCTGGGGCTCCGAGTCCATCGATACCGAAACGTACGGCGGGCAAAAGTTTGCGAGTTATTATCTGGCGCAGACCCGGCAGGAGGTAATCGTACTGCCGGTCAACCCGGCGCTCGGCCATGCGGAGCACAACGAGTATCGCTGGGTCGGCGTGGATGATGCGCAGCGCTTGCAGCCGATTCCCCGCTGGGCCCGCAATACGCTTACCGCGAGTGCGTAAAATTCACATTGTGAAATATCCGTATGTTCCGGCCTGCGACGCTTGAGTCGCAACCGTATAGCACTTATCGTGGTGGCGGAGGAATCCTATGCCAAGCAGGTCCAAGAAACCCAACCCGAATGTTTTGCGCGCCCTCGACATGGTCGAATGGGTCGGTCTGCTGGTGATCTCCGTCGCCACCGTGGTGGCGATCGGCCAGGAGATATGGCAAATGCTGCTCGCGAGGCAGGTGCTGTTGCAGGATATTCTGCTGCTGTTCATTTTCCTCGAAATCCTCACCATGGTCGGGCTGTACTTCAAGAGTGGCAAGTTGCCGCTGCGCTACCCGATTTACATCGCCATGGTAGCCATCGCGCGCTACATCATCATCGGCATGAAGCAGCTCGACGGCTGGACCATTCTGGCGTTTGCCGCCGCGATCCTGGTGCTGGCACTGGCGGTGGTCGCAATCCGCTACGGGCATGTGCGCCTGCCGTACGGTGACGACTAGTCAAAACAATCAGCCGCCAGTGGGGTAATTGCCGTGGTCGAAACAGTCGGCATTTGGTGGATGTGGACAGCATTCATGGCGTTCGTGCTCGCCATGATCGCGGTCGATATGCTGTTCCTGCGCGCCCAGGGTTCGCACAAGGTGTCAGTACGCGAGGCGGCTGCGTGGTCACTGCTGTGGGTGCTGTTGGCGCTCACCTTCAACGCGTTGTTCTGGTGGTACCTGGATGGCCGCCTGGGGCGCGACGTAGCAAACGAGAAGGCGCTGGAATTCCTGACTGGCTATCTGATCGAGAAGTCGCTCGCGGTCGACAATATCTTCGTGTTCATCATGCTGTTCGGCTTCTTCGCGGTGCCGGTCGAATACCAGCGGCGGGTACTGTTGTACGGCGTGTTCGGTGCACTCGTGATGCGCGCGATCATGATTCTGGTGGGTGCGGTGCTGCTGGCGAAGTTCCACTGGATCCTGTATCTGTTCGGTGGCTTCCTGGTGATCACCGGCATCAAGATGCTGGTGTTCGCCGAGCAGGATCCGAATCTCGCGCGCAACCCGGTGCTGCGCTGGATGCGCGGGCATCTGCGCATCACCGACGGCTATCACGGCGAGCGTTTTACCGTCCGTCAGAATGGTGTGCTCTGGTTCACGCCGCTGTTCCTGGTGCTGGTGCTGATCGAGATCACCGATTTGGTGTTCGCGGTCGACAGCATCCCCGCGATCTTTGCGGTGACCGACGACCCGTTTATCGTATTCACATCCAATATCTTTGCCATCCTCGGCCTGCGCGCCATGTATTTTCTGCTGGCCGATGTCGCCGACCGCTTCCATCTGCTCAAGTACGGCCTGGCACTGGTCTTGGTATTCATTGGCGCCAAGATGCTGCTGCTCGACTTCTACAAGATCCCGATCCTCATTGCGCTCGGGGTGGTGGCGCTGGTGATCGCCGCCTCGGTGGTGGCAAGTCTGCTGGTACCGAAGCCGGTGCGTCGCGCTGGTGCTGGCCAGTCCACCACCAGCCAGCGCTGAGCCACGCGGTGATAAGACAGTGGCCTCCGCGCTAGCGCGGGATCAGGGATGGGCGTACCCGGGTCACGATTTGCCTTTCGCACTGGCGCTCCTTTAGGATGGCGGCTCGCTATTCTAAACACTGCACGCCATGACCGCTCCACTCTTCGATTCGAATCTGAAATCCCTCAAGCTCCGGCACCGCGGCAAGGTGCGAGACATTTACGACATTGACGACAAGCACATGCTGATCGTCACCACCGACCGGCTCTCGGCCTTCGATGTGGTGCTGGGCGATCCGATTCCCGGCAAGGGCGCGATGCTTACCGCCATGTCGAATTTCTGGTTTGCGCACACGCGCAAGCTGATCGCCAATCAGGTCGCCGACATCCCTCTCACCCAGGTTCTTAAAGATCCGGTTGAGCGCGCCCCGGTGGAACAACAGGCCGTGGTGGTGCGCAAGCTCAAGGCCTTGCCGATCGAAGCGATCGTGCGAGGCTACCTGGTCGGCAGCGGCTGGAAGGAATACCAGAAGTCCGGCACGGTGTGCGGCATCCAGCTGCCGGCCGGCCTCAAGGAGGCCGACAAACTGCCAGAGCCGATATTCACGCCGTCCACCAAGGCAGCGGTTGGCCAGCACGACGAGAACATCAGCTTCGAGCAGGCCGCCGCGCTGCTGGGCCGCGACCTGGCCGAGAAGGTCAAGCAGGCCACGATTGCCATATATAAAGACTGCGCCGAGTATGCCCTCACCAGGGGCATTATCATCGCCGACACCAAGTTCGAGTTCGGCCTGGACGAGCAGGGCACGCTCACACTCATCGACGAAGTGCTCACCCCCGACTCGTCGCGCTTCTGGCCGGCCGACCAGTACAAGCCGGGCGCCAACCCGCCGAGTTTCGACAAGCAGTACGTGCGCGACTGGCTGGAGGCGAGTGGCTGGAACAAAAAGGCCCCGGCGCCGAAGCTGTCGCCGGAAGTGATCGCCAAGACCGCGGAGAAATACCGTGAGGCGCTCACGCGCCTCACCTCCTGACAAAATTTCTTCTAACTCCCCCTCTCCCTCCGGGAGAGGGCCGGGGCGAGGGAGAGTTGTTGCAATACTCCCCTCATCTTGTCGTTCTCCCGGAGGGGGATGTAGGAACCGGGTACTAGTGGGTACTAATCCACACAAATGTAGTTGGACAGCGCAGCCCCGCAGCTTGACCATTCAACATTTGGGGTAAAGGGAGATTAATATGCGTTTCAAAAATGTATTCATTGCCGCCATTCCTGCTTTTCTTGTAGCTTGCGCGGCGATTGAGCCGCAGCAATTTGTCGGGCCTAACAGCAAAACCGCATATTCCATGAAATGCAGCGGCATGGGTCGGACTCTCGATGCCTGCTACAAAAAAGCGGGAGAGGTTTGCCCCGGGGGTTACAACATCATTGATCGTACTACTGGCACTGTTGGCGTACCAATGCAAGGCGGAGGAACCATAATGGCACCGGAATACAGCCTTGCGATTGAGTGCAAGTAAGTTAAGCACAGTGTCGTCAGCGCCGACTACTACTATTAGCCGGCTCGATTCCTCTTGCAAGCCGTTGCCCAACCTGGCGGTCGAGAGAGACGCCAGCCGACAAGCCGGCAGCCGCCACTCACCTCTACGTTGGGCATCACGATATCCATGACGCATCCCGCCTCAAGAGTACAAGCGCTCGGCCTCGCTGGCTGGCTTGTCGCCTCCTTCATCACTGGAGGTATTGGAGCGATCGCTTCTGCCAGCGCTGCCTCGTTCTATGGTGACCTCTCCCAGCCGTTCTGGGCGCCACCTGCTTGGCTCTTTGGCCAGGTTTGGTCGGCGCTATATGTCCTCATGGGCATCGCAGCCTGGCTCGTCTGGCGAGAATATGGTTTTCGTGGTGCTTCCACCGCTCTGAAGTTGTTCGTCGCCCAGTTGTTCGCCAACGCGCTTTGGTCCTGGATTTTCTTTGTCTGGCACCAGGGTGCGCTGTCTCTGGCCGAGATCGTCGCTCTGTGGTTACTCATCGCCAGTACCATCTTGGCGTTTTGGCGTTTGCATAGGCTAGCGGCGCTCCTGCTCGTGCCATATCTCGCCTGGGTAAGCTTCGCCACCGCTTTGACCGCTTCGCTGTGGCGGCTCAACCCCGCGGCTCTCGGTTAATGGAGGCGTTATGCCCAACCATGCGGTGCACCGCATGCTGCGCGATAAAGCCGCGCCGCGGCGGCGACCTTGAACGTTGCCGCCCGTGCACCGGAATGCTAGAGTGCCGCGCATGTCCCGGCCACGCATCGCACTTTCCCTGATCCTGACGCTGGCACTGGCCTGTGCGCCGGTGATGCAGGCGTTGGCGATGGCGGCCGTATCGGCGCCGGATTCCGCGAGCATGCATGCCGGTCATGCGGTGCAGCAAGATCTCGCTGCGGCAACCAGCCACGACCAGAACAATAATTCCTGCGCACAGCACGATTCCTGCAACGGCTCGTGCTGTGCCAATTGCGCCCAATGCTTCACAGGTGTTTCGCTGCTGCTGTTGCATACCGATGTCATCCGGCCGGTGCTGACGCCGTCGGTGCATCGTCTGTTGTTTTCCGCCCTGATCTCCCTGCGCGAGCGTCCGCCGCGCGCCTTCTCCCTCTGATCTGACCGCAGCGATTCTGCGGTGTGTCACCGTGCCTTGGCGCGGCGACGCGATTGTCTTCTTGCAATCCACACAGGCGAACTGAACAGGACAAACCAACATGAAACGTATTCCCCAATCTCCGCTTGCCGTGCCGGCGTTGCCACGCCGGCGATTTATCCAGGGCCTGGCTGCGGGCGGCATGGCACTGGGCGCATTGCCCTGGCTGGATGCGGTCGCGGCACGCGCGACGGCCGCCACCGCCCTCGGTACGGCCCCGGTGCTGACCGGCACCGAGTTCGATCTCACCATTGCCGAGACGGCCGTCAACATTACCGGCACGCCGCGCATGGCCACCACCATTAATGGCTCGATGCCGGGGCCGACGCTGCGCTTCCGCGAGGGCGATACCGTGACCATCCGCGTCACCAACCACCTCACCGTGGAGTCCTCGATTCACTGGCACGGCATTATCCTGCCGTACCAGATGGACGGCGTGCCGGGCGTCAGCTTCCCCGGTATCGCGCCCGGCACGACCTTCACCTATCAGTTCAAGGTCGTGCAGTCCGGCACCTACTGGTACCACTCGCATTCCGGCATGCAGGAACAGAAGGGACTGTTCGGCGCCATTATCATCGACCCGGCGCGTGGCGAGACCATACGTGCCGACCGCGACTATATCGTGCAACTGTCCGACTGGACGGACGAAGACCCGCACCGGATCTTGAGCAAGCTCAAGATGCAGAGCGACTACTACAACTTCAACCAGCCGACGGTCGTCGATTTCTTCCGCGACGTCGGCAGCATGGGTCTCTCCGCGGCGCTCGCCAGGCGCGAGATGTGGAACCAGATGCGCATGAACCCGACCGATCTGGCCGACATCTCCGCGTACACCTATACATTCCTCCTGAACGGCGTCACGCCGGCCGGCAACTGGACCGGGCTGTTTCGTGCGGGCGAGAAGGTAAGACTGCGGATCATAAACTCCGGTGCCATGACCTTCTTCGACGTGCGCATCCCGGGACTCAGGATGACCGTGGTGCAGGCCGACGGCCAGAACGTCGAGCCAGTGGAGGTAGATGAAATACGTCTGGGTGTGGCCGAGACCTACGACGTGATTGTGACGCCGAAGGATGAGGCCTACACGATTTTTGCGCAGTCCATGGATCGCACCGGCTTTGTGCGTGGCACGCTCGCGACGCGCGCGGACTTAAGCGCACCGGTGCCGGCGGCGGACAGGCCCGACCCGCTCACCATGGGGGACATGATGGGCGCGATGGATCACAGCGCGCATGGTGGCGCTGCCATGGACCACAACATGCACGGCGGCGCACCGGTCGTGGTCGATCACAGCGCCCATGCCGGCATGGGCGCTGGGGTCGCGATTTCGCTCGCCAGACCTTCCACCACGGTTCGCCATGCGCGCACCGAGTATGGTCCGAGCACCGACATGCGCGTCGACATGCCGCGCACCAATCTTGACGACCCGGGCGTGGGTCTTCGCCACAACGGTCGGCGCGTGCTGACCTATGCCGACCTGCGCACGGTCGGTGGCTCAAGGGACAAGCGCGTTCCGGGGCGCGAGATCGAACTGCACCTCACCGGCAACATGGAGCGCTACGTCTGGTCCTTCGACGGTGTCGAATTCGGCAAGTCCACCCCGATTCATTTTCGTCAAGGCGAACGCCTGCGCGTGATTCTGCACAACGACACCATGATGACCCACCCCATACATCTGCACGGCATGTGGAGCGACCTGGAGAGCCCGGACGGGAAGTTCCTGGCGCGCAAGCACACCATCAACGTGCAGCCGGCACAGCGCGTGAGCTTTCTCGTCACCGCTGATGCGCCCGGGCATTGGGTCTGGCACTGTCATCTGCTGATCCACATGGACGCGGGCATGTTCCGTCAGGTGGTGGTGTCATGACGCGCGCACACATGAAGAAAATCGACAGCATGACAATGCGGTTGATGAACTGGATCACCGCCGCAGCACTGGCCTTTGGCCTGGCTCCCGTCTGGGCGCAGGAGACACCGGCGACTCCGGCAGTGGACCACAGCCAGATGGATCATGGCAGCACACCTCCGGCGCCCGACGCCACATCAGAAAACGTCATGGACCACGGTGCCATGCAGGGCGGCACGGCACCGCCGGACGCGCGCGATCCGCACGCCTATTCGGAAGGTCTCACCTTTGGCCAGCACCATCATCTGTCGCACTCCGACCAGAGCAGCTTCGGCTCGCTGCGCATCGACCGGTTGGAGGCCGTGCGTACCAGCGAGCGTACCACCGGGCAGTACGAATTTCAGGCCCGTTACGGCCGCGATTACGATCGCGCGGTGCTCAAGGCCGAGGGCGAGTTCGCGGACGGTCGGCTGGAGGACGCGCGCACCGAACTTCTGTGGAGCCATGCCGTGGACGTGTACTGGGAAACGCAGCTGGGTGTGCGCCATGACAGCGGCACGGGGCCGGATCGTGGCTGGCTGGCGTTCGGCATCCAGGGGCTGGCGCCGTACTGGTTCGAGGTCGATGCCACTGCCTATGTCGGTGACGAGGGACGCAGCGCCTTGCGTCTGGAAATGGATTACGAACTGTTGCTGACGCAGAAACTGATTCTGCAACCGCGCCTGGAGGCCAACCTCTACGGCAAGCAGGATGCCGAGCGCGCATTGGGTTCCGGTCTGTCCGATCTAGCGGCCGGCATTCGCTTGCGCTACGAAATCCGCCGTGAATTCGCGCCCTATGTCGGTATTGAATGGGCCGGCAAGTATGGCGGCACGGCGGATTACGCCAAGGCCGCCGGTGAAAACAGCCGCGAGACGCGGGTGGTGGCCGGCCTGCGTTTCTGGTACTGAATCGCGGGGAATGGCGGTGAATCCCCGCCACGCGAGTGGCGGGGTCTGACCGAAACAACTGATTCAACAGGAGAGGCATCCATGTTCGACATTCTTCCCAACTGGCATCCGGTGTTCGTGCATTTCTCGGTGGCGCTGCTGACCGTCAGCGTCGTGTTCCATATTCTGGCGCGGCTCTTGCGGAACGGCCGGGTGCGCAACGAGATGACAGTGGTGGCGGACTGGTCGCTGTGGCTGGGCACGTTCCTCACTGTGGTGACGGCGGTGGCCGGGTGGTTCGCGTATAACAGTGTCACGCACGACGAACCGTCGCATGCCGCGATGACCGTGCATCGCAATTGGGGGCTGGCCACACTGGCGGCGTTTCTGGCTTTGGCAGCCTGGTCGGCATGGAATCGCTGGCGCGGCACGGCGCGCGCCGCCACCGTGTTTGTGGTGTTGCTCGCCGCCGCCAGCGCATTGCTGGCCGGCACGGCGTGGCGCGGTGGGGAACTCGTATATCGTCACGGTCTCGGTGTGCTGGCGCTGCCCATGTCCGAAATACACGCCGACGGGCACGACCACGGACAAATGCCTGTACCCGCGACGTCGCCGGCAAAACCGGCCAAACCCGCTGCGCACGACCACAGTACGCACGCACACTGACGGAGAGAAGCGCGACGCCATGGCGCAGGCAATATTGAATCGGTGTCTTGCTGGCGGGGCTGGTGTTGCTTGGCAGTTTCGGGCGGCCAGTCCGTGCCAGTTGATTTCTGGCCGGTGGCGATAGACCATTACGCACTGCTAATCAGATATGACGGTGAACTTGGCATGAATAAGATTTGGCCGCTGGCGATAGCCGTGGCGCTGCTCGTCGCATGCAGCAAGGAAGGTGGGCAGAAGACAGCCGTCCCGGCTCCTGGGATCGCGATGCGCCAGTTCGACCCGGCCAGTGTCACGCGCGGCGCGCGCCTGTACGAGGAACACTGCCTGGTCTGTCACGGTCCGCAGGCCCAGGGGCACCCCGACTGGCAGACGCCGAGCGACGGCAGTTTCGCCGCCGCGCCGCCGCTGAACGGTACCGGCAACGACTGGAAGCGCAGCCGCGCCATGCTCGCTGCCACCATCCAGAATGGCGCGCGCCGCAAGAGCGATAACGTGGACATCATGCCGGCCTGGAAAGGTCGGCTCACTGAGCACGACATTGAGGACGTGTTAAACTGGATGCAATCGCTGTGGCCGGCGGAGGTCTATGACGCCTGGACCAAGGCACAGGCCACCGCCGCAGCACCAAAGAGTTGACCAATTTCTTATTCGGGCCATACCCATGCAAATTGCCATCTGGATTATTGTCATCCTCATTATCGCCGCGCTGATCAAGTACCTGCTCGGCGAATCGGGCAAGAAATAGCGGGTTCGCTCAATTACACAGGAATCAGCCGATGTATGGTTTCAACATTCAGGTTAACGGCGGTTTTGCCGACGTCGTGCAGCGCGTGACGGAGGCTCTCAAGACCGAGGGCTTCGGGGTGCTCACCGACATCGACGTGCAGGCGACGATGAAGGCCAAGCTCGGCATCGACGGCAAGCCCTATCGTATTCTCGGCGCCTGCAATCCGCCGCTCGCGCACAAGGCGATTACGGCCGATCCGGATATCGGCCTGCTATTGCCGTGCAACGTGGTGGTGCGCGAGGATGCCGCGGGCAAAATCATCGTTGGCTTTATGGACCCGATCGCGGTCTTGAAGCTCACCGACAACCCGCAGGTCGCTGAACTGGCGAAAGACGTGCGCGCACGCCTCGATCGCGTCGCGGACCTGCTTAAGAAGTAACTGTTTGCAGGAAGTCCCCGGCAACGGCAACCTCGGTAGTTCTGGCGCGGAATTAGCGGACCTCCTCTGGCAATGTGAGATAGCGCCGAAGAAGTCGCCGCTCGTGTAAGTCTGTCCTTATTCCTGGCAGGGGTTACTATTAATCCCGGCTACGGAAGCCTCCCGACCGTCTGTCTGCGAACGTCAGATCTTGACCAGCATCAAAGAACCCCGCTACCGGCTGCATACACTGCTTTTTGTTCGCGAGACAGTGCATGTGAGAACATTCGTTGCAACGGACAACGTCGCACCGAAACGCGACGGCGTGTTTCCATCTTCAATCCAATCAGGAGGTCTGTATGAACCGGATTTCAACGATTCTTGCTGGCATTTTCGTGACAGTTCTTTGTGTAACCACCCCGGTTCTCGCCGAAGACGTGGACAACCCGATGCCATATGGCCCCGGATATGGGTACGGCATGCATGGCATGGGCCCGGGAATGATGGGTGGTTACGACGTTGGGCCCGGCATGATGCGCGGCCATGGCATGGGGCCTTACGCGATGCTCAATCTCAGCGATGACCAGCGCAGCAAGATTAACAAGATCCACGACGCCGAACGCAAGCAGCACTGGGCGATCATGGGGAAGATGATGGACGTGGAGAATACGCAGCGCGATCTGCTCGCGCAGAGCGAGCCCGACCCGAAGAAGGTCGGCGCGGCCTATGCCGAATTGTCCAAGCTGCGCCAGCAGATGCTCGAAACGCATGTTCAGGCCAACAACGACATGCAAAAGATTCTGACCAAGGAACAGCGCGAGCAGCTGCAGCAGTGGAACCGCGGCATGCGGGGCGGACCGCGCGGCATGATGGGGCGCTGACCTCGCGCGACCGGCCGGGAATGGCTGCTGCGGCATGCTGGCTTCGGGCATGTGCCACGGCCGGCCGGCGGTGCTCGTGAGGCACCTGTTCTTCAACAATCGATGCAGGGGTGCGGGCGTTCAGCGGCGCGTGCGCAGCGAAACCAGCCAGGGCTCCGGGTCTTCCTTGCCGGTCCAGGAGAACTGCGGACCTTCTCCCGGGTTTGGTGTTTCAAAATGGGAAAATTGCTGCTCCAATACCTGTACTGTGGCGTCCGAAATGTCGCGGCCTTCGCTGGCGCGCCGATTAAGGCGGCGCTGGAGTTCGACGGTTGGCGCCTGGCAATAGAGGATTCCGAATGGCACGCGCAGTTCGCGCGCCAGCTGCGCCGCTGCGGCACGTTCGCTGTGCTTTGCATACACGGCATCCAGAATGGCCCAACGACCGCTGGCGATGATTTCGCGTGCGTGTTGCAGCAGCGCCGCATAGGTGCGCTGGGTCATGTCCGGCGTGTAGATTTCAATGCCGGATCCGTCTCCACGCGTGGCCAGCGGAATTCCGGCAAGATGCTTGCGCACGGCGTCCGAGCGCACCATGACAGCATCCATTACCTCCGCCGCCTGACGCGCCAGCGTGGTCTTGCCGCTGCCGCTGACGCCGCAGGTGAGCAACAGGCCGGGCGCGCGTGGCGCGATGGCCTGCTCGGCCAGATCAAAATAAGACGCCGCTTCCTGTTCGAAGGCGCGTCGCCCTGCCGGCGGGGAGGTATCGCTTTCGAATGACATGACCTTGGCGCGTACGCAGGCACGATAGAAACGGTAGAAGTCGAGTAGCCTCAGACCGGCATAGTCGCGCGTCTGTTCCAGATATTCATTCAGGAAGCGGTTGGCGTGGGTGGTGAGCGCGCGATGATCGAGATCCATGATCAGAAACGCGATATCGTTCATGACGTCACCGGCGCGCAGTGCCGGGTTGAATTCGATGCAATCGAAAATCAGCACGCGCCCGTCGAGCTTGCACATGTTGCGCAGATGCAAGTCACCATGGCCGTCCACAATTTTTCCAGCGCGTACGCGTTCGACAAACAATTCGGCATGGGTGCGCAGGAATTCCTCCGACCAGGCGCGCAGGCGGGAATGGGTGGCAGCACTGACCGTACGGCCGATGTAGGAGCGGGTCTGGTCGAAATTCTGTATCACCGGTTCACGCACGCTGTCGACGCTGCCGAAGCGGTCAATCTCCGGACCGCGCGCAACGCTGGCGTGAAACCTAGCCAGTTGGCGGGCAATGTCGGTCATGATGTCGGACGTGAGCTGTCCGGTCGTTGCCAGATGGTCGAGCAGGCCGTCCTGCGGGAACCGGCGCATGCGCACCAGCACCTCGGCTTCGGTCTCGCCCGGCGCGCAGCCTTCCGGGCGCACGCGATAGCCATGCTCGCACCGGCACACCGGCACCACGCCCAGATAGATGTCTGGAGCGAGGCGCGCATTCAATCGCAGCTCTTCTGCACAGGCGGCGCGGCGCTTTTCCGGCGTGCTGAAATCCAGAAAGCCGAAATCCACCGGTTTCTTCAGTTTGTAGGCGTACTCGCCGGCCAGGAATACGTGCGAGATATGGGTTTCCAGATGCACAACCTCACCGGCAGGGTGCGAATAGGCCGCTGGCTGTTGCAGCGCTGCGATTAACGGGGGGTGAGAGAGGGTCATGAGGGGGATGAGTTCTGTAGGCGGGTTCTTGCATTTGCCGGTATGGAACGCCAGTTACCATACTATTAATGGAGGCATGGAGGATTTGATCATGCTCAAAAAACCAGAAAATCTGCAGAGCCCGCCGGAAGGGCTGGTATCTTGCGAAGTTTGCCTGATGGAGATCCCGCTGTCCGTGGCCCGTAGCCAGGAGGGTTCGGACTATGTGCTGTATTTCTGCGGGGATAGATGTTTCGCGAAATGGCAGAAGGGCCAGGAGGAAGCTGGCGGGCCTGACACAGCTGCCGGGCGATAAACCCTTTGCGACGCGCGTTGCTATCCGTGGGTAACCCGCCGCAATGCTATGATCGCGGCCATGAACCAGAGCACCCGCGCGGTACGTCTTTCGATCGGTGGCATGAGTTGTGCCGGTTGTGTCGCCACGGTTGAGAAAACCCTGAAGGCCGTGCCCGGCGTCAGCGAGGCCGCGGTCAATTTCGCCGAGCACACCGCCAGCGTGTCCGGCACGGCCGATGCCAAAACGCTGATCGACGCCGTGGTGGCGGCCGGCTACGAGGCCGCGGAACTCAAGTCGCGCGCGGCCGAAGAGGAGAAAGCGGCGGCCGAGGCGGCGCACTACCGCGGCCTGCAGCGCAAGACCCTGATTGCGGGTTTGGTGGCCGCACCGCTGTTCGCGGGTGAGATGTTCATGCTGTTCCCCATGTTGCATGCGCCGGGCGGCCGGCTCTATGGCCTGATCGCGGGCCTGGCGACGCTCGTGGTGCTCGTCTATGCCGGCGGGCACTTCTTCCGTGGAGCATGGAAATCATTTCGTAATCACCACGCCAACATGGACACGCTCATTGCGCTCGGCACGGGCGCGGCCTGGATGTATTCGGTGGCGGTGTTGGCGGCGCCGCAACTCGTGCCGTCGCTCGCGCGGCATGCCTACTTCGAGGCGGCGGCAGTGATCATCGCGCTTATCAACCTCGGCCAGCTGCTCGAGATCCGTGCGCGCGGAAAAACCTCGCAGGCCATCAGGCGTTTGATTGGCCTGCAGCCGCGCACGGCGCGCGTGCTGCGCGATGGCAAGGAAATGGACATTCCGATTGAAGAAGTGGGCCTGAGCGAAACCGTGCGTGTGCGCCCGGGCGAAAAGATTCCAGTGGATGGCGTGATCCTTGACGGCCACTCGAACGTGGACGAATCCATGCTCACCGGCGAACCGCTGCCGGTCGCAATGAAAACCGGTGACGCGGTGACCGGTGGCACGCTGAACGTCTCCGGCACGTTTCTGTTTCGAGCCACCCGCATCGGCGAGGACACGGTGTTGGCGCGCATCATCGAAATGGTGCGGCGCGCGCAGAACTCCAAGCCGGCGATCGGACGTCTGGCCGATAAAATATCCGCACTGTTTGTGCCGGGCGTGTTGATTTTTGCAGTGCTGACATTCCTCGCCTGGTTCAACCTTGGCCCCGCGCCGGTGGTGGGCTTTGCACTGGCCGCCACCATGACGGTGCTGGTTATCGCCTGCCCGTGTGCGCTCGGGCTGGCCACGCCGATCTCGATTATTGTCGGCGTTGGCAAGGCCGCCGAATCCGGCATCCTGATAAGGAATGGTGAGGCGCTGCAACAGGCCAGCCGCCTGACCACCGTGGTGCTGGACAAAACCGGCACGGTCACCGAAGGCCATCCAGCCGTGGTTGGATTTTTTCCGGCGGAAGGCTGGAATAAAGAAGAGCTGTCGCGCCTGGCGGCGAGCATTGAGGCCGGGTCCGAGCATCCGCTCGCGCAAGCGGTGGTGCAGGCGGCAATAATGCGCGGTCTTGTCTTGGCGCCAGCTAGTGGCTTCGAAGCATTGCCCGGTTTCGGCGTGCGCGCCCAGGTCGAAGGCAAGACGGTGCTACTGGGCAGTCCGCGCCTCATGGAAAACCACCGCGTGGATATCGGCGAGCTCTACAGCCATGCGCACACCGCCGCGTTGCTGGGCCAGACGCCGGTCTATCTGGCAGTCGATGGTAAAGCTGCGGGGATCGTTGTTATTGCCGATCCGATCAAACCGGACTCGCAGGCGGCGATTGCGCGCCTGCATGCCCTTGGCCTCAAGGTGGTCATGCTCACCGGCGACAACGCCGCGACCGCGCAAGCCGTTGCCGGCCAGGTGGGCATCGATGAAGTGCTTGCCGAGGTGCTGCCGGTCGACAAGGCCGCGAAGGTAACCGAACTGCAAACCCGCGGCGAGATCGTCGGCATGGTGGGCGACGGCATCAACGATGCGCCGGCACTGGCGCAGGCGAATGTCGGTTTCGCCATCGGCACCGGCACGGATGTGGCCATCGAATCGGCCGACGTCGCGCTCATGCGTGGCTCGCTGCACGGCGTGGCGGATGCCATCGCCATCTCGTCCGCCACGGTGCGCAATATCAGGCAGAACCTGTTTGGCGCGTTCATTTATAACGTTCTCGGCATCCCTATTGCCGCCGGTGCGCTCTACCCGTTGTTTGGCCTGTTGTTGAACCCGATGATTGCCGGCGCCGCCATGGCCATGTCGTCGGTCACGGTGGTGAGCAACGCCAACCGTCTGCGTTTCTTTCGCCCTGCAGGAATGTAGCTGTCGTCGCGGGCATCTGGGTGGGGTGTTGAGCGGCAGACGTGCCGGTATTACCGGTTCTTTCTCCCCATGCCCTGGTTTTGTCAGACGCAGCGGTTCCGCTATAGTGGTTCGGCATCCCGCTGCGCACGGAATAACAATAACAGGGAGGAGGGCGTGAGCACTCCGATTGTATTACCACTCTGGCTGTTTCTGCTGATCATGGCATTCGCTGTCTGGGCGCTGGCCGAGCGGGTGCTGGTGCCGGGCGTGCGCTGGGTACTGCGCCGCCGTATCAACCGCGTGATCGACGAGGTCAATACCCGTCTCAACATCGGCATCCGCCCGTTCCAGCTCACCAAACGCCAGGTGCTGATCGACCGGCTCACCTACGACCCGAAGGTGCTCGAAGCGATGCAGGCCTATGCGGCCGAGCAGAAAATGCCGCGCGAGGTGGCGCAGGCGCAGGTGCTCAGGTTCGCGCGCGAGATCGTGCCGGCGTTCAACGCCTACATCTATTTCCGCATCGGTTACTGGCTGGCGGGGCGGCTGGCGCGGTTGCTGTACCGGGTGCGGGTCGGCTTCGCCGACAACCACCGGCTGGCGCGCATTGACCCGGACGCGACCGTCGTGTTCGTGATGAACCACCGCTCCAACATGGACTACGTGCTGGCCGCGTTCCTGGCCGCCGAGCAGACCGTGTTGTCGTACGCGGTCGGCGAGTGGGCACGCATCTGGCCGCTCCAGCAATTGATCCGCTCCATGGGCGCGTACTTCGTGCGCCGCCGTTCCAACGACCCGCTTTACCGGCGGGTGCTGGAACGCTACGTGCACATGGCCACGCGCGAGGGCGTTTGTCAGGCGGTGTTTCCGGAAGGCGGGTTGTCGCGCGACGGCAAGCTGCAGGCGCCGAAGCTCGGCATCCTTGATTACATGCTGCGTGGTTTCGACGCCGCGCACGGGCGCGACATCGTGTTTGTGCCGGTCGGCATCAACTATGATCGCACTCTCGAAGACCGTTCGCTGGTGCGCCGCCTCGACCCGAGTGCACCGCGCCGTTCGGGTCTGTTTGTGGCCCGCACCACGCTCGGTTTCATTGCCCGCAATCTCTGGCTCATGTTGCGCAGCCGCTGGCGGCGCTTCGGTTATGCCAGCGTCAACTTCGGCACGCCGGTCTCGGCGCGCGAGTGGTGCCGGGAGGAGGGCGTAAATCTATCAGCGTTGTCGCAGGACGAGCGCTTCCGGCATGTCGAGAAGCTGGCCGGCGAACTCATGCAGCGGGTCGCGCGCATGGTGCCGGTGCTGCCGATTCCGCTGGTGGCGGAGGCGCTCTTGGCGGCGCCCGAAGGGGTGACCGATTTCGACCTCAAGGCGCGCATTGTCGAGCGCATCGAAACGCTCCAGGCCAAGGGCGCCGTGATCATGGTGCCGCCGCACACCCGCGCGTACACCGTGGACACAGCGCTCGACATGTTGAAGCTGCGCCACCTGGCGATCGAGCAGGACGGGCGACATGCCGCCGCGCCGGAGGGTCGCGACGTGCTGGCCTACTACGCCAATTCGCTGTCTGCCTGGCCGGGCGCCGCCGCCGTGGAAATCCCCGCCCGGCGCGGCTAGGATAGCGTCTCACGCGCGCGGCCTTTCAATAACGACGAGGAGAACAAAATGAACAAGCAATTTTCCATAGCCCTTGCCATCGCGGCCACGCTGCTGCTGCCAATGGCTGCCGGCGCTGCCGACAAGAAGGACAGCTATCTGATCAACCCGAACGACAACATCAAGACCATCCTCGAGAAGGAGATCGACCTGCCGGTGAAACTGCGCCTCAAATCCGGTGCCGAACTCAGTGGCACGGTCGCGCGCGTTGGCAACGGCGTGGTGCAGATTGCCGAAATCGGCGGCATGGAGTTTTACGACGCGGTGGTCAACATCGACGACATCAGCGCCGTGTTGTTCAAGGTGCGTAAACGTTAAATAGTGTATTGATACTGCCCCCGGAGATTCCATGAGCAACACCGATTACGCCGCCCTCAACAAGCGCTTCGCCATACCCGGTCAACTGAGTTTCGCGCCCGGACCGGGCGGGCTGGCGGTTGCGGAAGTGAGCAATGCGCAGGCCAGCGCCATGATTGCGTTGCAGGGCGCGCAGGTCATGACCTGGGTACCGCGCAAGCAGCAGCCGGTCATCTGGCTGTCGAAGGCGGCGAAGTTCGCGCCCGGCAAGTCGATTCGCGGCGGCGTGCCGGTCTGCTGGCCGTGGTTTGGTCCGCATGCCAGCGAGGCCAAGTTCCCGGGACATGGTTTCGCGCGCACCGTGATGTGGGATGTGGTGAAGACCGAAGCGCTGCGCGACGGCTCTACGCGCCTGACCTTCAAGATCCTGCAAGATGACACGACGTGCGTCCAGTGGCCACATGCGACCGAGGCGCTCAACATCGTCACTATCGGGCGCTCGCTGGATATCGAGCTGGTGACGCGCAATACCGGCAATGCCGCCGTGACCATCGGCGATGCCTTTCACACCTATTTCGAAGTGGGCGATATCCGCCGCTGCACGATTCATGGCCTTGGCCATTGCCCGTATCTCGACAAGGTGGATGGCGGCAGGAAGAAACAACAAATTGGGCCGGTGACCATTGATGGCGAAGTCGACCGAATCTATCTCGATTCAACCGCCGACGTGCTGATCGACGATCCGGGCCTAAATCGTCGCATTCGAGTGAGCAAGCGCGGCAGCCGCTCAACCGTGGTGTGGAATCCGGGTATAGAGAAGGCCGTGAAGATGGGTGACTTCGGTGCCAACGGGCAGCTTGGCATGGTGTGCGTCGAAAGCACCAACGCCGCCGACGATGTGGTGCAGATCCCGGCCGGTGGCGAGCACCGCCTGTGGGTGCGTTACAGCGTCGAGCCGCTGGGCTGATCGGGCATGTCGGTCTTCGCCAACATCGCCGGCGCTCTGCTCATTGGCCTGATTGTCTGGTGGTTCTGGTTATCGAAGCCAAAGACACAGCGCGCCGCCAGCGGTGTGATCGATGTCATCGTCGAGGGCGGCGTGTACACCCCGGCGCGCATCGAGGTCGTGGCCGGAAAATCCGTGATCTTGCGTTTTCTGCGCAAGGACCCGAGTCCTTGCGCCGAGAAAGTGCTGTTCGACGAACTCGGTATTGCCGCCGATCTTCCCATTGGCCAGCCGGTCGAGCTCAGCATTGCGCCGAAGCAGCCCGGCGAGTACGCCTTCACCTGCCAGATGCAGATGTATCGGGGGACGCTGGTGGTTCGATCGGATCGAGACTGACATGCTGTTTTTTCACGGCGACAAGCAGCAGTCATTGCCATTCAGCCACCGGGAAATGCCATGATGACCGGCCTGATTCGGGTACTGGCGGGAGTGATCGCGATGTCCGCCATCCTGCCCCTGGCACATGCCGTGAGCAAGGAGGCGCAGGAACTCATGACGTTGCGCGAGAAACATGCACCAGTGAACTGCGAAATGACGAAGCTGTACAGGCAGCTCGGTGAGGCACGCAAAGCCAAGGATCAGGTCAAGGTTCAGTCCTTGACCGAGCGCATGCAGGCGCTGGATAAGCAGCTCAGCGTTGACAGTGCCAGAATGGAGGAATTGCGCAAGCGTATCCGGCAAAGCCCGGATTACCCGGAAATCATGCAGCAGCAGCTAGAATTCGATAAGGTGTGCAACAAATCGACCACTCGTCCCTGACGGTTGATCGCTGCGCAGCACGGCATCAGCCCTGACCCACAACCTTCCCTCACCGACCGGGCGGGACGCGAGTAAAGTCCGGGCACTGTCAGAATCACCACCAGTGCCCGGATGCGTGCGCCAGCTGTCTATTTGTCCTTGCCGCCTTTGCTGCCGGGCTGCACGTCATCTTCCGGCAGCGTATGGGCGATGCCCTGGTGGCAGTCGATGCAGGTCTTCTTGGTTTCTCCCTCAAGCACCGAGGCATGTTTCTTCTTTGCGTTCTTGTCCTGTTTGTCGAGATCCATGTGCACCAGCTCATGACAGTTGCGGCATTCGCGCGAGTCCGTGGCCCGCATGGCCGCCCACACGTGTTCGGCCAGCTCCTCGCGGTGGGCGACGAATTTTTCGCGGGTGTCGATTTTGCCGAGAATCTTGTTCGGCAGTTCCTTGAAGGTCGCCTGGATTTTGCGCTCCATTTTGTAGATCCACGGCCGTGGTACATGGCAGTCCGGACAGGTGGCGCGCACGCCGGTGCGGTTCGTGTAGTGGATGGTCTTCTTGTATTCCTCGTAGACGTTGTCGCGCATTTCATGACAGGACAGACAGAAGGTTTCGGTGTTGGTCGCCTCCAGGATGGTGTTGAATCCGCCCCAGAAAATGATGCCGGCGATAAACATCAATACCCCGCCCAGTGGTATCCACAGCAGATACCATTTGCGTGTCTGTTGCCAAAGTGAATCCCAGCGACTGCCCATTTTTCCGCCCTCGTTCCCGTCAGACATGGTTGTATCCCCTTCGATTTGTTATTGGTGAGGTTTGCAGTGAGCGCGGGCAGGTTTCTGTCCGGGTTATTGCAAACTGCCGTAGTAATGGACCAGCGCATCGAAATCCGCCTTGTCGAGTTTCTCGATCTTGGGCTTCATCTTCTTGTCGATCGGCCGCTTGCCAGCCTTGAAATCGGCGAGCGCTTCCTGCAGGTAGGGCATCCACTGGCCGGCCAGGATGCCGCTGTCGTCCTTGGGCGAGCTGCCGTTATCGGCATGACACTTCTCGCAGCTGCGCTCATGCAGCACCGCGCCTTTTTTGGCCAGGGCCGGATCGAATGACTGCTTGGCACGGACAAATTTCTTGCCCGCGTAGTGCTGGGCCAGCTGCTTGATGTCCGCCGCGGACAGGACTTTCGCAATGGCGCACATGTCGGTCTTCTGGCCTTTCTTCTCGCCACTGTGATACTTCGTCTCGGGGCAGTGGCGCTCCTTGTTCTTGTAGCGCGTCAGGCTTTCGTCCAGATAGGCTACGGAAAATCCGGCGATGGTCGGTACCTCCGATTCGCTACTCGCGCCGTCCTTGCCATGACAGTTCGCACAGCCTTCCGCCAGCTTGCCGGCATCCGCTGCCCAGACACTGCCGGTGACCAGGGTCAAGCCGAGCAGCAACGACCCTGCTGTCCTGGAAAATGCAAATTTACCTGGAGTCATGTGAGTATCCTCATGGGAGAGATGGAACTGTTGTGATCGCAGCAGGCAGCGACAGAATGCGTAAGCGTTTTCAAAAAAGTTGAATTGTGCAACGTGCCGGCCTGGCGGGCGTGATGACGGCAGCTGGCTTTGATGTTCAGGTGAGAGTACGTTGATCATCGGTGCTTGCTGTATTATGAAATTGTTTTTCATCGCGCCGATACCGTCACACTACACCAGAATGCCAATGGCAGAACAGGCAGACGTTCTCGGTACTCCGGCCCGGCCACTGGTCTCGTGCTTGATGGTCGCGATGCGGTCTCCGGGCGATGCGATTCTGCGTACAGCGCGGTGCTCACTCAGTCCAGACACCCAACCGCAATGGTTGGTCATTGCACGATGCGGAATGGTTTTATTCATGAATTACCTTCACAAAATACCATGGCCGGAAAGTATATTAGCGATTGACCATATTCTTTGATCTGCATCAAGGAACTGAATGGCGTTGTTTGAAATAAGTAGGTTCAAGAAAAACAGGTTTACCGCATCGGGAAACGGGAGAGGAGTCATGCATAACCAGCAATCTGCAATTCGGCGGTTCGGCAATCTTGCAGCGGCAAGCATCCTGGCGTTGAGTCTGTTCGGATGTAGCGGCGATGACGGCGCTCCCGGCGCACCCGGAGCGACCGGACCCGGGGTGGCACCCTTGGCCAGCTCGACCGCGCTGACTTTCACAATTACAGGGGTGACAATTGGCAGTCCGCCGGTGGTGAATTTCTCCGTCGCCAATCAGGACGGCGTGGCGGTGGCCGGTTTTGCCCAAACCGATCTGCGCTTCAATATCGCCAAGCTGGTTCCGGGTTCGAATGGTACACCGAGTAAGTGGCAGAACTATATCAACCGGGCGAGCAGCGGTGCCGTGCAGGGTTCACAAGAGCGTTCACGCACGGGTTATTCGTGGGGGACTCTGGTTGATCACTTGAACGGCACATTCACCTATACCTTTGCGACCGATATCACCAACCCCGCCGCAAACCCGTGCCCGGCGCCCTGCACCGATGCCGATGGCGGCGCACTGAACATCAGCTATCAGTCGGGCTTGACGCACCGCGTTACCATTCAGCAGAGCAACACCGTTCTGCCAAAGGCCAATGCAACGTATGACTTTGTTCCGGCTGGCGGGGCCGTCACGACACGCGATATCGTCAAGACATCGACGTGCAACGAGTGCCACAACCAGCTGACGGCGCATGGCAGCCGTATCGAGACCAAGCTGTGCGTCACCTGCCACAACCCGGGCTCCTGGGTGGCCGGAGCGACCAACACGCCGGTGGACTTCAAGGTGATGATCCACAAAATCCATCAAGGCGAGGAGCTGCCAAGCGTCAAGGCCGGCACGCCGTATATGGTCGGCAGCGCGGACTTCTCGACTGTGGTCTTCCCCTACAGCGCCGTCAGATTGGGCGATACCCGCGCCTGCGCCAAGTGCCACGATGGCGCCGTGACCGCGCAGGGCGACAACTGGAAGAACGTGCCGAGCAAGGCGGCCTGTAGCTCCTGCCATGACGATCTGTATTTCGGTAACAGCCCTAACCCGGCCAAGCCGTATGAGACGGTGTCGCATATTATCGCGTCAGGCTCTACGGCGCCCGCCGATCCGACCGATGATATGTGCAGCACGTGTCATGGCGCGGGGAAGGTCGCGGATGTGGTCGTGAAGCATGACTTGCCGAACCTCCTTAAGGCGGAAAGTACCAAATACCAATTCAACATCATCGCGATCTGCGGGGTTGCCGTTGGGTCGAGCCCAATTTGTGCTCCCGGGGTGATGCCCACCGTCAAGTTCTCAGTGACCAACCCGGTCGCGAGCACGACTTACGACATCCTGAACGACGCCGCTTTCAAGTGTGTGCCCGGCATCGGCAACGGATTGCCGGCGAGCGTGAGCATGCTGATCGGCTGGAACAATACCGATGAGAACAATACCGGTAGTGGCAGCGATCCCGCCCAGCCGCTGAGTAACAGCGTGCTCGAGAGCTACACCTCCGCGACCGGAGTCTGCACTGCCAACAGCAAGGTGGCCGCGAATGGCGACGGCACGTTCACGTTGTCCTTCACTGGCAAGACGATTCCAGCCAGCGGTGTGGCGGGCTCGGGTCGCGCTGCCCTGTATGGCCGCATCGTCAAGGATGTGGATGGCGACACAGTCAGAGAAAACGTGCGCATCAAGGCGGCGTACAAGGACTTCCGCATCACGGATCCCACGCCGGTGGCACGACGCCAGGTGGTGGACATTGCCAAGTGCGACAAGTGTCACGATCAGGTCAGCCTGCACGGCGACAGCCGCACCAATGAGCCGGGCCTGTGCGTGGTCTGCCACAACCCGAATGCTACCGATGTCACCAAGCGTCCCAAGACGGTCGCGGGCATTCCGGACCCAAGCTTGACGCTCGACAACAAGAAGGAAGAGGCCATCGACTTCAAGCGTCTGATCCACGGTGTCCACGCCGCCGCCAAGACCGATTACACCGGTGCGGCCGCAAACGGCTTCCGCAACAAGGGCATGGTGGTCTGGGGTTATGGCAACAGCCAGAACGACTTCAGCAAGGTGCGCTTCCCCGGCATTCTGAACGATTGCCTGACTTGCCATCTGGCGGGTACCTACGAGCTGACCGGAAAGTGGGAGGTGCCGACAACAAGTGGCGTATTGGGCAGCACCATCGACACGGCACCGTCCGCCGTGGATGCCGCTACTCTGGCAACTGGGCTGGCGACCAACGTCGACGACTTGAACATCACGCCGACTGCAGCGGTGTGTTCGGCTTGCCATGATAGCGATGTGGCCAAGTCCCACATGACGCTGAACGGCGCGCTGTTCGCGGCCACCCAAGCGACAATTAACACAGGCGCCGTGTTGGAGGCGTGCGCGATCTGCCATGGTCCGGGCCGTATTGCCGACGTCAAACTTATCCATGGTGTGAAGTAGATGGATGACAGGATCCGGTTGGCGGGAGGTGAGTTGCCCAGGGGCAAAGGCTTCATGATTTCCCCCTGGGGCCAACCGGCGCAGCGAGCGTAGCCAGCTGACGAGTCATAACTCCAGTATAGAATTTGTGGGGCGCGTCAGACGGGGATCGGCGGAATCGGCCTCGCGGAGTAACCGGAAGGGGCGGCCGATAGACGCCAGACGAATAAATAAGAACGATGGCTATCGAGCAATAAACTATGAAGACCAGGAATCAATTTTTTGCCACGCCACTTATGCTGGCGGGCTTACTGTTCAGCCTTGCCACGTTCGCCGAGGAGCCGACGGCACCCGCCGGGGCGTCCGTGCTAGCGCCAGCCAATCTGGCCTCGCAATACACGGAAAAGGGCGCCGACACCTGCATCAAATGCCACGACGAGGAGTCCGAGTTTCCGGTTTTCTCGATCTTCAAGACCAAGCATGCCCAGAAGGCGGACAAGCGCACCCCGTTTGCCAGCTTGCAGTGTGAAACTTGTCATGGTCCCGGCGCGGAGCACGCGAAGAAGGTTCCCGAGGGCCAGAAGCAGGCCCCGATTATCAAGTACGGCGCCAATTCGGGCGTGCCGGCCGAGAAGCAGAACAAATATTGCCTGGATTGCCATCAGGGCAATGCCCGCATCGGCTGGAAGTCCAGTACCCACGAGGGCAACGATCTCGCCTGCGCCAGTTGCCACAAGATTCACGCGCCGCGCGATGCCGTGCTCGCCAGGATCACGCAACCCGAGGTTTGTTACAGCTGCCACAAGAAGGAGCGCGCGGATTTCTTCAAGCCGTCTACGCATCCGGTGCGTTCCGGCCAGATGGCGTGCAGCGAATGCCATAACCCGCATGGCAGCAACTCGACAGCACTGCTGACCAAGCCGACCGTCAATCAGACCTGCTACACCTGCCACGCGGAAAAGCGCGGCCCGTTTCTGTGGGAGCATGCCCCGGTGACCGAGGACTGCACCACTTGCCACACACCGCACGGTTCCTTGCACAGGCCGCTGTTGACCAAGAACGCACCGCTGCTTTGCCAACAATGCCATTCAACCAGTATCCATAATGCGGCAGCGCGCACTGGCGCCGCTCTGCCCGGAGGCAGTGCCGGGCCATCCGGCTTCCTGCTTGCCGGCAGCTGCATGAATTGCCATTCACAGGTACACGGGTCGAATCACCCGTCGGGATCCCGGCTGATGCGTTAGTCCGGACTCGCGGGTGAGCCGACAGGAAAAGGATATGGAGAAACGCGCGCAAGGTGACCAGAACGTAGCGGCGACGAGCACATCCGAAAACGGGACAGGAATATGAAAATCTCATTACGACAGCTTCTGTTCATTATCCTGACAGTGCAGGCCACGACGGCGCTGGCCGCCGACAATGCCGCTGTCGATACCTCGCAGTGGGCGTGCAAGTACTGCATCCTCGAGGAGGGTTTCAGCGGCACGGTGGATCTGGGCCTCGGCTACGTCTCGGACGATTCGTTCAAATTCGGTGAATACAACGGCTTGAATGAGCAGGGTGGTTTCATCATCGGTGACGCCGCGCTGCGCGCGCGCGGCGAGAATGCCAACTATTGGGATGTGGACGCCTCGAATCTCGGGCTGGACACCCGCTCGCTCAGCGTGGAAGGCGGGAAACAGGGCACGTACAAGCTGATTCTCAAGTATGACGAACTGCCGCACTATATTTCGGACAGCGCCGCGACCCCCTTTCTCGGCAGCGGGACGGATACGCTGACGCTACCGGGAACCTGGGTGAACTCGGGCAGCACCGCCGGCATGACTGACTTGGCGAACAGTCTGAAGCCGGTCGATCTCGAGACCAAGCGGAAACGGCTGGGCCTGGGCGTGTCGCTGGGGCTGGTGCGCGACTGGGAGTTTGCCGTGAATGCCCGGCATGAAACGAAGGAAGGCACGCAACGGATCGCCGGCACCTTCACTTTCAGCGCTGCCCAGCTGGTTCAGCCGATCGACTACGTGACCGATCAGCTGGATGTGTCGGCCGCCTACAATGGCAGCAAATGGCAGGCACGGTTTGCCTACTACGGCTCAACCTTCAGCAACAACAACGCCTCGCTGACCTGGGACAATCCGTACACCTCGGCACCCGGCGCCGACCGGGGCCAGCTCGCCCTGGCGCCGGATAACGCGTTTCACCAGATCCTGGCTTCGGCGGGCTACTCGTTCAGTGACAAGACGCGCGCCAGCGCCGACATTGCTGTCGGCCGAATGACGCAGAATCAGGAGTACCTTGCGGCCACGCTGAATCCCGGCCTGGCGCAGGTGTTGCCACAAAGTTCACTGAACGGCAGCGTCGATACCCTGAATGCACACCTCAAGGTTGTCTCCGCGCTGACGGACAAGCTGCGGCTGAATGCGGCGTACATTTACGACGATCACAACAACAAGACAGCGCAGGCGGCCTACCCCTGGGTGACGACCGACCAGTTCGTGAATCCGGCCAGGACCAATCTGCCGTACAGCTTCACGAACAGCACGGCGAAGCTGGGCGCTGATTATCGGGCCAGTGCGCGCACTAGGGCCTCGGCGGGTATCGACCACGAATCCAAGGAGCGCACCCATCAGGAGGTGGCTACGACCACCGAGAATACGCTCTGGGGCAAAGTCAACACACAGTTCCAGGACAATCTCGATGTGATGTTCAAGCTGGCCTATGCGGACCGCAGCAACTCGGGCTATGTCGCGGTCCCGGAGATCAGCCCCCCGGAGAATCCGCTGCTGAGGAAATACAACATGGCCAGTCGTACACGCGACAGCGCCGGGTTGCGTGCCGATTTGCGCGCATGGCAGACCGTCAATTTCGGGCTGGGGGTGGATTATGCCAACGATGATTACTCGAAATCGCAGGTCGGTTTGACGGAAAGCCGGGACATTACTTATAGCGCAGACGCCTCTGCGCTGCTTGCGAAGAACACCAGCCTGCATCTGTACCTGACCCGCGAGAACATCACATCGAACCAGACAGGGTACGAGACGACGTACTGGACCGGCGAGAACAACGACACCGTCGACACCACCGGCATCGGCGTGAAGCACACGGCCATCAAGAACAAGCTGGATGTTGGTGCGGACTACACGAAGTCATACTCGCGCGGCGAGGTCACCGTATATACCGGTGCACCGGATGCGGCGTTCCCTGATCTGATCGCGAAGCTCGGTAGCCTCAAGCTCTATGCGAATTACCATATCAAGGAAAACGTATCGCTGAACGGCGCCTACTGGTACGAAAGCTACAAGAGCGAAAACTGGCAGATTGACGGCGTCACGCCCAGTACGATCCCGAACGTCCTGACGCTGGGCGAGCATTCACCGTCGTACTATGTGAGCGTGGTGATGCTGACGTTGCGGTACAAGTTCTAGCCGCTTGGCGATGCCGCGTGCGCGGCATTGCCAACGCACCTGCCGCAGGTGAAGCTCAATCCCATCTTTGAGTCAGCCGCCGGTCCCCCCGGATGCTGACAGCAGTTGCAAGTGCAGCTGCTCGCTCTTATAGGTATTAAAGTCCGGATATTTCTGGAAAACCCAGCCCTCGCTCACGATCTTGCCTTTGTTCGCGAGCTGGATCAGTACCGCCGGGTTGTCGGGGCTGTTCGAGGCGCTGGTCACGACGCCGGCATCACTCTGGAAGGCCGGCACATAGGCGACCACCCGCACGGTCAGGCCGGACTTGTCGATGCCGGATTCCCCCCCGACTGCCAACCGCAGCGTACGCACCGTGATGTCTTTGCCTGACACCGAGAGCTCTACGGCCTTCCATTTGGCCTGCACGTCGGCGGGAATGTTAAGGCGTGTTTTCAGGGCGGATTTCGGATGCTTGAAGCCGGTGTCGTGTGCGGCATCCACCGGCCGGTTGTCCGGCAGGGACGGAGCGGGGTTTCCGACGACAGAGCTGATCACGACTTCGACCGGTCCGGCAGCGCCGGTCTTGAGTGTCGGCGTGTAGCCTTCCAGGTCGCCAGATTTTGAAATGGCATCTCCGGATTTTGAAACCCGCGCGCCGATCACCAGTTGCGGGAAACTGGACATGTTCATGTCCGGCACCATGGCCATGGAGTCATCCAGGGTCACGGTGATGGGCAGGTCTTTCACCTGTTTGCGCACGATGGCGAGCGGCATTTTCGGGCCCTGTGCAGCGCGCGCAAAAATGAACAGGGTATCGCCCGGTGCGGCCTTGCTTGCAAGTGCCGGACTTAGTTTGACGCTGACCCTGATTGAGCGAATGGCCTGGTTCGCCGCCGTGGCGGTGCGCAGGCCTTGTCCGGCAGCGGCTGGAATCGCCGGGCGGTCGCCGGGTTGCGATGTCATGTGGTCAAACGGAATCGGCTCGCCAGATTGTGTCCGCGGCACTTCCTGATCCTTGCATCCGCAGGCGATCGACAATACGCCAAGGGTGAGCAAGACGAGGCAGGTTGACGGGAATGATGCTATCGCTGTCATGAAACAATCTCCGTAATGTGTGCCCGGCTGAACGTGTCTGGCAAGAAAGACGCTGGCCGATGCCGGTCAGAAGTCCGGCTCAATGCCGCATCGCGCCGCTGCACTTTAGCACCCGCACGCGGGCAGAGGAATGTCGACGCTTCTGGCAGCGAGCGCGCACCGGAAAGAGAGCCGTCTTTAACGCCCTCCTGATCCTGTGTATATTCGCTTCTGTTCTGTCAGCGCTGCGACCCATGATTTCTGTGCGATCCGGAATGCCGGCTAAATACCACGGCCCATGCCGCTAACCACCCACCTTGATATCGTCAGCGCCGAGGCACTGATCTATTCCGGTCCGGCAACCAAGGTGGTGTTGCCGGCCGAGGACGGAGAAATCTGCGTGCTGGCGCGGCATGCGCCATTGCTGACGCGGTTGCGTCCCGGTTTGGTGCGTCTGGCGAATGAGTTCGAGGTGGAGCAGACCTTTTTCATATCATCCGGGTTCGTCGAGATTCAACCGCACGTTGTCACGGTTTTGGCCGATACCGTGACGCGCACCAAGGACCTCGATGAAGAGGCGGCGCGGACCGCCGTGGAACGCACGCAGAAAGCCATTGCCGCCCAGCCCTCGGCTGCGGATTACGACAAACTGATGGCTGAACTGAGAATAGAGTTGGCGTTGTTGCGCGCCATCGACCAAATGCGCCGGCAGACAATACGCTGAGAAAAAACAAGGCACGCTTGCGCGTGCCTTGTGTAACGGATGGAAAGCGCGGTCGTTTGGCCGCGGTGGACTCGTCGGGATTACAGGCCGCTCCTCAATACGACGGCTACGGCAGCACCACCGGATGCGTATACACCCAGTCGTTGCCTTTCACCGGGGTATGGCAGGCCACGCACTCCTGCACGAAGCTGGCATCTTTGCCATACGGTTTCTGATCCATGCCGGTCCAGCGCGCATAGCCCCAGCCACCGGTGCTGGCGTACTGTTTCGCATTCTTCACCATGAACTCGGCGTGCACGAATGCGTCCGGTACGATCGCGGTCGGCCAGGCGGCGTCGGTCTTTTCTTTCCAGACGAGCTTGCCGAGGATCGCGCCATCCGGCCAGGGATTGGTTTTGCCGGCACGTGCGGCCGCGATGGCGATGTCGTTGCCGAGGATGGCGCGGATGTGTTTCTTGTCGGTACGGTACGCGGGCGCGATCAAACGCCAGTCCTTGTAGGCCTCGGGCAGGGTGATGCCGTTCGGGGCGGGCGCCACCTTGGAGTCGGCGGCCAGAACGCTGAACGCGGTGACGGCGGCCAATGAGGCCAGAACAATCAATGCAGAATGTTTCGTTTTCATGCTTTGAATTCCCATTGTGAGGTTTGTGGTTCGTAAAAAAAGCAGCGGCCGGGAGTATAAACTACTAAAGCCTTCGGCCGCTCTCAAGAAAGTACTTAGAATCCAGTGGCCAGGCCATTTACCACGAAGTCCACTTTCGGGGCGTTGGAGATTACCTTGTAACCCATGAGCACCAGGTCTTTCTTGTTGAGAATGCCGTTGTTGTCCATATCGATCACCACGTCCGGGGCGGTGCCTTCCACCACGGCCAGGAACAAATGCGACGGGGTGAGTGCGCCCACCGTCCCGAAGGCGCCCGGTGCGCCGATAATCCAGGTGGACCAGATCTCGGTGCCCGCGGCGCTCTGGTTGGTGACAGCGTTGATGTTGAACAGGTTCGCGACGTTCTGGCCGGCCTTGGCGCCCAGGGTGGTGGAGCTAAGCAGCGCCACCAGCCCGGGGAAGTGATCGCGGTTCGCGCCGATGCTGAAGCTGCCCGGGAACGGGCCGGCATTTGCCAGCGCACCGGGTCCGGTCAGCTCCGGCGAGACACCGGTCGTGGCCAAATTGCCGTTAAATTTAACCGAGATATCCACCAGGAAGGCGCGGCTGCCAATACCGGCCACGTCGCCCTTGCCGGGCGCGAATACCGTGATGCGCGCGGATTGGTCATCGTCATCGTTGTCGGTGCCACTGGCCAACACCGGGTTTACGACACTGACGGCAACCAGCACGGCGAACAGATTTGCCGAAATCCATTTGTTCACGAACTGAGACATTTTATTCTCCATAATTGTTCTGAGGGGGCTGATGTGTGACCGGGGCGTAAACGCTGAAGCGCATGACACGCGCACGCGCCCTTGTCAGAAAGGTAAACACCCGGTTGCCGGCTTTATTCCCGCCCGCCCGAACTCTTTTCGGCGCAGATACCCGTTGTGCGGCTGAAGTGCTAGCCTACTGGCCATGAACCGGGAGTATTTTCAGGCCGACATCTCGCGCCGCATCTGGGATACCAAATACCGTTTCCGCGAGCGCGACGAGATCCGCGACCAGACCGTCGAGGACAGCTGGCGGCGCGTGGCGCATGCGCTCGCCAGCGTCGAGACGAGCGCACAGGTCGAGTGGGAGCAGCGTTTTTATAACGTTCTCGAAGGCTTCAAATTCCTGCCCGGTGGGCGCATCCAGGCCGGCGCCGGTACCGGCCACCGCGTCACGCTGTTCAATTGTTTCGTGATGGGCACGATCGAGGACTCGCTCGACGCCATCTTCGACGCCCTCAAGGAAGGCGCGCTCACTATGCAGCAGGGCGGCGGCGTGGGTTACGATTTCTCAACCCTGCGCCCGGGCGGCACGCCGGCGGTGAGCGTCGGCGTCACCGCCTCCGGGCCGGTGTCGTTCATGCAGATCTGGGACGCGATGTGTGCCACCATTCTGTCCACCGGCGCGCGCCGCGGTGCGATGATGGCGACGCTGCGTTGCGATCACCCGGACATCGAGGAATTCATCCGTATCAAGCAGGACGCTGCGAAGCTGCGGCACTTCAACCTGTCGGTGCTGGTGAGCGAGGCCTTCATGCAGGCGGTGCAGGCCGACGCCGACTGGTCGCTGGTGTTTCCGCTCGGTGCGCATGACATGGCCCCGGCCGACAAGACCGTGGAACGTGTCTGGTCCGGTTCCATGACGCCGGTGCGCTGCCGTGTGCTGCGCACGCTGCGCGCCCGTCAGCTCTGGGACCAGATCATGCAGGCGACCTACGACTACGCCGAGCCGGGCGTGATATTCGTGGACCGGGTGAATGCGCAGAACAATCTCTGGTATGCCGAGCAGATCTGCGCCACCAACCCGTGCGTGACGGCAGATACCTGGATAGGTACAAGGCAGGGTCCACGTCAGGTGCGCAATCTGTGTGGATCTGGATTTGAAGCGCTCGTCCATGGCAAGGCCTATGTCTCGACTCCTCGGGGTTTCTTTAGCACGGGCCACAAGGCCACGCTTCGATTGACGACCAGCGAAGGGTATTCGCTGCGCCTCACTGCCGACCATCCGGTATTGCGCGTCACTCGGCTCACCCGCTGGACACAGGAAACCGCATGGACTGTTGCGGGCCAGATCACGGTGGGAGACAGGCTAGCTATACACAATCACCGCGGCGCTGAAAGTTGGTCAGGTCCGCACGGAGAAAATGAGGGCTATCTCCTTGGCCTTCTCGTCGGTGACGGAACCTTCGGCGATGGTCAGGCGCAACTACGGGTCTGGCCAGATCAGGCGGCAGTCAACAGCACTGACGCCGAGTCCGGTGTTGCGGCGGTGATGCGCAAGGTCGAAGAGATCGTGGCGGGACTACCGCATCGCCGTGATTTCACCGGATGGCGGGTGGGTGGAGCCGGTGCTTACCGATTCCTGAAACTGGCGTATCTCACCCGTCTTGCGGAGAGTCTCGGTATTTGCCCCGGAAACAAGACCGTGACGCCCGAGATCGAGCGTGGTTCGAGCGAATTTTACCGGGGATTCTTGCGCGGCCTGTTCGACACCGATGGCTCGATTCAAGGAACGCAAGAAAAGGGTGTCAGCATACGTTTGGCACAGAGTGATGTGACGATGCTGCATGCGGTTCAGCGCATGCTGCTGCGGCTTGGTATCGCCAGCACAGTTTATCGCGAACGGCGCGCAGCCGGATTGCGATTGCTGCCGGACGGTCGTGGCAGTCAGCGTGCTTATGTTTGCCGTGCGGATCATGAGCTCGTTATATCGGGCGATAACCTTCGTGTGTATTCCGATTTAGTGGGCTTCAGGGACAGCCACAAGCAGGCGCGGCTCAGGTCAACATTGGTCGGCTACAAGCGTGAACTCAACCGCGAGCGCTTTGTCGTTACCGTAGACGGGGTCCATCCAGAAGGCGAAGAGGAGGTGTTCGACGTACAAATCCCGGGTATGAATGCCTTTGATGCGAATGGGCTGGTCGTCCATAACTGTGGGGAAATTCCGCTGCCGCCGTATGGCGCCTGCGACCTGGGTTCCATCAATCTCACCCAGTTCGTGCACGCGCCGTTCAGCGACCAGGCGGCACTCGACCTGGAGGGCATTGCCGACACCGCCGCCGTGGCGGTGCGCATGCTGGACAATGTCGCCGACCTGTCACGCTTCCCGTTGAAGAAACAGGAGGAGACGGCGCGTTCCACTCGCCGTCTCGGTCTCGGGCTCACTGGCTTGGGCGATGCACTCATTATGCTCGGCATTCCGTATGGCACGCCGGAAGCGGCGCGCGTCGCGGGTGAGGTGATGCAGCGGGTGTGCGAAACGGCCTATCAGGCGTCCATCGAACTGGCGCGCGAGAAGGGCGCGTTCGCCCGGCTCGAGAAGGACAAACATCTGCAAGGCCAGTTCATCAGCCATCTGCCGGCAGAAATCCGCGCCGGCATTGCGCGCCACGGCATCCGCAACTCGCACCTCACCGCGATCGCGCCGACCGGCACTATCTCGCTGCTGGCCAACAACGTGTCGAGCGGTCTGGAACCGGTGTATCGTTTCGAGTACAAGCGCCGGGTACGCGAGGCCGACGGCAGCCTGAGCGAGCACGCCGTGAGCGATTACGCCTACCGCTTGTACCGTGAAATCCATGGCGCGCAGGCGCCGCTCACGCCGGCCTTTGTCACGGCCGGCGAAGTCTCGCCGTTCATGCACCTCGACATGCAGGCCGCGTTGCAGCCGTGGGTGGACAACGCCATTTCCAAGACCATCAACGTGCCGCCGGACTACAGCTTCGCGCAATTCCGTTCGCTCTACGATTACGCCTACACCAAGGGACTGAAAGGCTGCACCACGTTCCGGCCGAATCCGGTGACCGGGCAGGTGCTGGTGGACCTGGATGTGGCGGATGATCAGAATCAAAAGGCCTCCGCCATTCATTGCTGTTCCACGGAGCGTGAGGCAGACTGAAACATGCACCTCGTCCCGGCCGGATATCTGGATAACGCAGACAGCCTGATGATGCTGCGTGCCCCCGGCCGCTGTCTGACGGGCATCTGCTTTCTGTTTCTGCTGGCCGGTTGTACCACGGGCAGTCAGGTCCATCCCACGACCTTGCACAAAAACCTGTCGCTTCCGCCCGGGGCGCTTCAACAGCATGCGGTGGCATTCCTGACGCCCTCCACGGTTACGGGTCAGGAACAGGATCAGCAGACGGCTGCCCTGATCTTTGCCGAGCAGATGCGTGTTCAGTTGCCGACGGTACGTGTCATCTCCTTGCCGGAATCGCTCGGGGCCATCAACCGTGCCGGCCTCGCTCCGGAGTACCGCAAGATGGTGGAGGCTTACCGCGACACCGGTATTTTCCCGCGCGACATACTCGCCCAGGTCGGCAGCGCCGTCGGCACGCGTTACCTGGTGCAACTCAAGCTGGCCGCCTTCAGCCAGGACATGCGCGAGCGCCTCAGCATTCTCGGCGTGCGCCTGTTCCAGACGCTGCATGCCAACATCCGTTTGTACATGCAGATCTGGGATGCCGAAACCGGAACCATTGCCTGGGAAGGCAGCGAAGAAATGAGTTACGCCTACGACAGCAGTGCGGAACTGCCGGTGACCTTTCGGCGCGTGCTCCAGGAATCGGCGCAGCAACTCTTTCAGAATTTGCCATGAACCCGGAGATTTCCATGCTGCTTTCGAATATGCTGGTCGGACTGGTGGCCCTGTTGCATCTGTACTTTCTGGTGCTGGAAATGTTTTTCTGGAACAAGCCGCTCGGTCGCCGCGTCTTTGGCCTGACGCCTGAGTTTGCGCAGGCCTCGGCGGTGCTGGCTGCCAATCAAGGTCTCTACAATGGATTCCTGGCCGCCGGTCTGTTCTGGGGTCTGGTACTCGGTCCGGCCGGGTTCGGCATCAAGATATTCTTCCTCGGCTGCGTCATCGTGGCCGGTCTGTTCGGGGCGCTGACCGCCAGCCGTAGAATTCTGTGGGTGCAGGCATTACCTGGAGCCGTAGCACTGCTGCTGGTGCTGCTGTTTCCGGTGTAATGCCTTGTTGGTCCGAGGCGATATTTCCACATACTGGAATTCAAGATTGTTGGTGTTGTGCCTAGCTTTCTTTACGGTGACGTCGGCTTCCGCCGGGCCGCCCGACTCCGGTCACACAGCCAGCGCCGTACTGTCCACAGAGTTTATCTTTGAGCAGGCGCCATTCGTGCAGAGTCATGCCTCGACGCTGGCCGAGACGGATGTCGGGCTGGCGGCGGCCTGGTTCGGTGGTACACGCGAAGGCCATCCGGACGTCGGTATTTGGCTCGCACGTCGTACGTCGCAAGGCTGGTCGAGTCCCGCGCAAGTGGCCATTGGCCTGCAGGAAGATGGCAAACGCTACCCGAGTTGGAACCCGGTGCTGTTCCGCTCGCAGGGCGGACCACTCCTGCTGTTCTACAAAGTTGGCTCCGACCCGAGTCGTTGGTGGGGAATGTGGATGACTTCCCCCGATGGCGGACAGAGCTGGAGCCGGCCGGCGCGCTTGCCGGAAGGCATTCTCGGTCCGGCCAAGAACAAACCCATCGAACTGGTGGAAGGCACCCTGCTCAGCCCGGCAAGCAGCGAAGCAGGTCGCTGGCAGGTGCGGTTCGAACGCAGCCACGATCGCGGACACAGTTGGCAGCGTGACCCGGTGTTGCCCGGTTCTGAAGTGTTCGAAGCGATCCAGCCGACGTTGCTCGTCTATCCCTCCGGCCGCATCCAGTTGCTGGCGCGCAGTCGTCAGGGGCGGATTGTGGAGAGTTGGTCGGGGAACGGCGGTGTGCAGTGGAGCAAACTCGCGGCCAGCAAACTTGCCAATCCGAACAGCGGGATTGATGCGGTGCTGTTGCGCGATGGCCGCGCCTTGCTGGGTTACAATCCGACACGTTTGCGCCGCAGCCCATTGCGGGTCGCCATTTCAACCGACGGCGTACATTGGCGCGATGTGCTTACGCTGGAAGATGGATGGGGCGAGTATTCCTACCCGGCGGTGATTCAGGCCGACGACGGTCTGGTACATATTACGTACACTTGGAAACGCGAACGCATCAAGCACGTGGTCGTCGATCCTGCGAGATTCCAGTCTCAATCCTGAGCCACCTGCAGCAGCGACTGAATATCAAACACTCTCGGCCCACAGATCATGATCGCCGGCATCGGTGATGCGCACCCGCGCGAACTCGCCGACCTGCAAGCCGGCGCTGTTCTCGATGATGACCACGCCGTCGATCTCCGGCGCATCGGCATAGCTGCGCGCGAGGGCGGTGCCGTCGTCGGTGATTTCATCCACCAGTACGGTCATGGTCTGACCGATGCGGCGTTCCAGCCGAGTGGCGCTGATCTCGGCCTGGATTTCCATGAAGCGTTCCAGCCGTTCCAGTTTCACTTCCTCCGGCACCTGGCCGGGCAGCGAATTGGCGGCCGCGCCTTGCACGGCTGAATAGGGGAAGCAGCCCACGCGATCGAGCTGCGCGGCTTCGAGGAAATCGAGCAGCATCTGGAAATCTTCTTCGGTCTCACCCGGAAAGCCGACGATGAAAGTGCTGCGGATCACCAGCTCCGGGCAGGCCGCGCGCCAGGCGCGGATGCGCGCGAGCGTGTCTTCGGCCGCGGCCGGGCGCTTCATGGCTTTGAGAATTTTCGGGCTGGCGTGCTGAAAGGGAATGTCGAGATACGGCAGTATCTTGCCGGCCTGCATGAGCGGAATTACGTCGTCGACATGCGGATAGGGATAGACATAGTGCAACCGCACCCAGACATCCATATCGCCAAGGTGTTTGACGAGTTCGAGCATGCGCGTCTTGACCGGCATACCGCCCCAGAAGTCGGGGCGGTATTTGACGTCCACGCCGTAGGCGCTGGTGTCCTGCGAAATCACCAGCAATTCCTTTACGCCGCTGTCCACGAGTCGCTCCGCCTCGTTCAGCACTTCACCGATCGGACGGCTTACCAGATCGCCGCGCAACGACGGGATGATGCAGAAACTGCAGCGGTGGTTGCAACCTTCGGAAATTTTCAGGTAGGCGTAGTGTGCTGGCGTGAGCTTGATGCCCTGCGCCGGGACCAGATCGATGTAGGGATCGTGCGGCTTGGGCAGGTGCAAGTGCACCGCCTGCATGACTTCCTCCAGCGCGTGCGGGCCGGTCACGGCCAGCACCTGCGGGTGTGCCTGCTTGACCACATCCCCTTTCGCGCCCAGGCAACCGGTGACAATCACCTTGCCGTTCTCGGCTAATGCTTCGCCGATGGCATCGAGTGATTCGGCAACTGCCGAATCGATAAACCCGCAGGTGTTCACCACTACCAGGTCGGCATTGGCGTAGTCCGGCGAGATGGCATAACCCTCGGCGCGCAACTGCGTGAGGATGCGCTCGGAATCGACCAGCGCCTTGGGGCAGCCGAGACTCACGAAACCAACTTTCGGGGACAAGATGGAAGACATGCAGTCGGACAGCCGTGGCCGGGGATCAGAAACGATGGGTGTCGGATTATAGGAGCAGGCGCTGCTAGATACCAGAAAGCAGCGCGTTAATCTCTCCCAGGTCCGCTTCGTTGAGCATCCCGGTCGCGAGCTTGAGACGCAGGCGGCTGAGCAGCCAGGTATAACGTGCCTGCGAGAGATCGCGCTTGGTGCGGTACAGTTCGCGTTGCGAGTTCAGCACCTCGACGCCGGTGCGTACCCCGGACTCGTAACCGATCAACGTCGATTCGAGCGCCTTCTGGCTGGAGACCTGCGCCTGCTCCAGCGCCTGTACCCGTACCGCGCCACTGGTGACGGCCAGAAAGGCCTCGCGCGTCTGGCGCACGTTCTGACGCTTTACCAAGGTGAGGGTCTCGCGCGATTGTTCGCGGCGCGCCACGGCCTCGCGCACGCGCGACGACACGTAACCGCCTTGATAAATCGGCACGTTCAGCTGCACGCCAATCTGATTGCTGGTGTAGTCAGTGGCCAACCCGAGTGCGCTGCCGCCCTGATCGAGGTTGCCGTGTGAGGCGACCAGATCGAGCGTCGGGTAGTGCCCGCCGCGGTTCTTGTTGACCTCCTCATCGGCGATGGCCAGCAGGAATTCCTGCACCTTGATCTGGAGATTCTGTTCGGCCGCGGCCTTGACCCACTGCTCTGGCTCGGCCGGATCGGGCTTCGGCAGACCGATCTTGCCGGTCAGACGTGCCAGCCCGCCCGCCGGCCGGCCGATCAGGGTCGTGAGCGCTTCTTGCTTCGTTTGCAGGTCGCTGTCGGCGCTCACTTCCTGGGCAGCGGCGAGGTCAAAGCGGGCCTGCGCCTCATGCACGTCCACGACCGTGGCATTGCCGACTTCGAAGTTGCGTCGCGCGAGATGCAGTTGCCCATCGATTGCCGCCTTCTCGCTGCGCGCGAAGTCCAGCGCATCCTGCGCGGCCAGCACATCGAAGTACGCCTGGCCGGCACGCAGAACCAGATCCTGGCGCGCGATCGCCAGTTCGGCATCCGCCTGATTCACGCTGATCTTGCCCTGAGCATAGGCGGCGAAGTTCGCTGTCCGGAACAAAGGCTGGGTGAGCTGTACACCATAAGCAGTGATGTCGTACTTATCCTTGCCCGAGATCACGGCGCTGGTAATGAGATTGGTGGTCGTGCCTTCAATCGTGTTTTTGCTGTAGTTCGCATTGACCGAGACGACCGGCAGCAGCAGGGAACGTCCTTGCGCGCCTTTTTCGAGATTGGCGCGGTAATTCGCCTGGGCAGCGGTCCAGGTGGCGTCGTTCTCCTGAGCGAGCTTGTAGATGTCGAGCAGGTTCTCGGCGCGTGCCACGGGCATGGACAGCAGCGCGATGAGCAGCACGGTTCGGGGCAGGATATTTTTCATGGCTTGTGCTTCCACCGGGGGATGCGCGCGAAAATACGCGGGAGCAGGGGCTGGGCGCTGGCGCGGGACCTCGCGCGCGCGCCTTCCACCAGCGAATAGACCGCTGGCACCACGATCAGCGTCAGCAACGTCGACGACACCATGCCGCCCATTACCACCAGCGCCAGCGGCCGGTTGGTTTCGACGCCCGGCCCGAGGCCGATGGCGGCCGGCAGCATGGCCCCGATGATGGTGAGCGAGGTGATGAGCACGGGCCGCATGCGATGCGGGCAGGCCTCGCTCAAGGCATCGCCGATGCTCATGCCGCCCGCGCGGTACTGGTTGGTCAGATCGACGAGCAGGATCGAGTTCTTGGCGACCAGGCCCATGAGCAGAATCATGCCGATCATGGAGAACAGGTTGAGGGTTTCGCCAAACAGCCACAGCGCGGCCACGCCACCGATGATGGCCAGCGGCTGCGCGATCATGACCACCAGCGGCTGCAGCAGCGAGTTGAACTGGCTGGCGAGCACCATGTAGATCATGAGCAGCGCCATGCCGAAGGCGAAGATCACGTAGCCGCCGGTCTTGGCAAACTCCTCGGCCTGGCCGGTGTAGGCAATTGTGTAACCGGGTGGCAGGATCTCCGCCGCAATGCGGTTCACGGCATCCGTGGCCGCGCCCAGTGGCAGGCCCTCCAGACTGCCGTAGATGAAGCCGGCATACTGGCGATTGCGACGCTTGATCTCGGCCGGTCCGAGTTCTTCCCTGAATTTCACCAGGCTGTCGAGACGCACCAGGTTGCCGGATTTGTTCTTCACATAGATACGCCGCAGGCTGTCGGTGTTCACGCGCTGACCCGGTTCGAGTTGCAAGCGGATGTGGTAACGCTGGTTTTTTTCCTTGAAGTCGGCGATATCGACGCCGCCGGTCATGAGGCTCAGGGTCTGGGCAACGTCGGCCGCGGTGACGCCGAGCTGTGCGGCATGGTCGCGATCGAGAATGACGCGCATCTGTGGCAGATTGAGTTTCAGATCCTTATCGAGTTTGGCGATGCCCGGTATCTGCCCGAGACGCTCGGCCATCTGGCTGGAAAGCGCGTCGAGTTTCGACAAGTCTTGACCGAGGATGGCGAATTGCAACGGCTCGCCGCGCATCCCGCCGATCGCCGAGATCAGGGTCGGTGAGGCGGTGACGCCAGGGACCGCCGCCAGATCGCGTCGCAGTTCCTTCATGACAATGGACTGGGCCAGTTTGCGGTCCTTGCGATCCACGAGTCGCACGAACACGCTGCCGCTGTTGACCTGGCCGACATCACCAAGGCCGACCGCCGAGAAGGTGCTGTAGACCTCGGGGCGTGCGTGCAGGATCGCTTCGATTTCGGTCAGGCGCGATGCGGTGTAGGCGAGGTTCGAGCCGAGCGGTGTTTGCACAATAATCATGAAGCGCGATTCGTCTTCCTCCGGAATGAAGGTCTTGCCGACCTTGATGAAGAAGAACGCGCTCGAAGCCACAATCAGCAGGGCGATGCCCACCACCACCCAGCGGTGTGCGAGGCCCGTGCCCAGCAAGCGGCGATAGCCGGACTCGAGCGCCACGAAGGCACCTTCCAGTGTCCGGTAGATACGCCCATGGGTCTTGGGTAGGTCCAGGTAGCGGGCGCACAGCATCGGTGTGAGCGTGAGCGAGACCCACAGCGAGGCGAGCACGCCGATCACCACCACCAGCGCGAACGAGCCCAGGAAGCGGCCCATGATGCCGCTGATGAAAGCCACCGGCAGGAATATGGACACGAGTGTGAGGGTCGAGGCGAGCACGGCGAACACCATCTGGTTGGCGCCGTTCACCGCCGCCGCTGCGCGGTCCTCATGGTCTTCCTCGCGGTGGCGGAAGATGTTTTCCAGCACCACGATCGCATCGTCCACCACCACGCCAATCAGCAGCAGCATGCCAAGCAGGGTGATCTTGTTGAGGGTGTAGCCGGCGAAGTACATGACCGCGAAGGTCGCCATCAACGACACCGGTATGGCCGTCGCGATGATCAGTGTCGAACGGCCGCTCTTCAGGAACAGGAACACCATGACGGCGGCGAGCAGCGTGCCGATGATCAGGTGCTCGTTGAGTGCCGCGATCGACTGGCGGATACTGACCGAGTCATCCGAGGAGTAGCTGAGTTCCAGTCCGGCCGGCAATGCGGCGCGCAGCTCATTTTCGACGCGTCCCTTGGCAGCGTCCACAACTGCTACCACGTTGGCGCCACTGGACTTGATGATGCCGAGACCCACGGCCGGCTGTCCTTTATAGCGCGCCAGTTTGCGTGCGTCTTCGAGCCCGTCTTCGATGCGGGCGATGTCCTGCAGGTAGACCGGCGCGCCTTGCCGGTAGGCTACTACCATGCGGCGCATGTCGGTCAGCTTGTCAAATTCGGCGTCGAACTTGATGAGCCATTCGCGGCTGTTGCTACCGAGGAAGCCGGCCGGCAGGATCAGGTGTTCCTTGCCAAAGGTGTTGGCGACATCCACCGGCGACAGGTTGTAGGCCTGCAGCCGGTCGGCATTGAGCCACACGCGGATGGTGCGCTTGATCTGGCCGCCAATCTGCACCTCGCCCACACCGTTCACGGTTTCGAGTCGCGGCTTGAGCACCTCGTCGGCGTAGGTGTTGAGTTCCTGCAGCGTGCGGTTGCCTTGCAGCACGATCCACAGCACGGCGGTGGCGCCGACTTCCACCTTGCGCGACACCGGCGGATCAGCATCCTTGGGCAGCTTTTTCACCACCGCATCGACCTTGGCCTTTACTTCCTGAAAGGCGAGATCGACGTTCTTCTCAAGTTCAAACTCGATGCCAATGACCGAGGCGCCGATGGAGGAGCTCGAGGTGATGGATTTCACGCCCGGCACCTGGTTGACGGCTTCTTCGATGATATCGGTAATGTTCTTGTCGATGATCTCGGGATCGGCGCCCTGCATGGTGGTCACGACCGTGACTACCGGGAATTCGATTTTCGGGAACTTGTCGATGCCGAGACGCGAGAGGCCGATGATGCCGAACAGCACGAGTACCAGGCTCACCATCAAGGTGAAGACATGACGCTGGATGGAAAAGGACGGGAGACTCATGGCATGGTCTTGCCGTCGGCATCGGCATCGCGCCGCTTGATCCTGGCGCCATCGCTCAACAGACCGGAGCCATCCACGACCACGGTTTCGCCGGCCATGAGACCAGTGAGAATTTCAAACTCACCGTCGCGCAATTGGCCGGTCTGCACCGTGCGTTCCTTCACCATACCGCCTTCCGGCACATACACCACGCTGCCTGCCGGACGCAGCACCACGGCTTGTTCCGGCACAACGATTGCGCCGCGCCGCACCGCCACAACGATTTCTCCGCGAACGCTGCCAATCGAGTACCACTCCTGGCCGGCCGGCAACACGGCGATGACTTCCATGGTCTGGGTGCTGCTGTTGAGCGCTGGGCGAATTTCCTTCACGTGCGCAGTCGCTGTTTTGGCGGCAGCGTCGAAGCTCGTCAAGTGCACACTCTGACCGATACGAAGCCGGCGCGCCACATGCTCCGGAAACGGCAGGCGGATGGTGAATGTACCGCGCTGCACGCTGTTCGGGTCAATCGCCTGCGCGACACTCAGTGATGTGGTGCTGCCCACCGCCGATTCGGTGATCGACAAGTCTTTCTTCGTCGCCACGGCGGCGGTGACGTTGACGAACTTTTCGACCGGCTTGTCGGCTTCTTTCTTGCTGCAACCGGTGGCGAATACGGCAATGCCCGCGAGCAGTATCGTCAGGGTAATTCTTTTCATGTCCGGTTCCTGTTTTTTGCTGGCGCAGTGTGTGCCGGCAGAATGCCGTGCAACAGAATATCCGCCAGCTTTGTGCTGAAGCGCTTCGTGTCCTGGGTAAACGTGACATCGGGAAAGTGGCGCAAGATGTCGCGCGACTCGAAGAAGAATACGTTCGCGCCGATCAGCAGGGTTGCGACCATGGCCGGGTCGATATCGGTGCGCAACTCACCGACCTGCTGGCCGGCACGCAGGATGGCGACGAAGCGCGAGAATTTTTCGCCATAGACCTTTTCCGCCAGCTCCTGTCCCTGACGCGGGTTCTCGCTCAGCAGCTCGCGCAGCATGAGGCGCATGACCTGGCCATGCTCCAGCAGGTTCTCCAGATGGGCGCGCGCGAATTGCGGCAGGCGCTCGGTCAGGGGCGCCTCGTTTCGGCTCAGCTCATCGAGGTGCTGCGCGGATTCCTGACAGGCGTTGCGCAGCACCGCGACATAGAGCTCGTTTTTGGAAGTGAAGTGGTGAAACACATTCGCTTTGCTCACGCCGGCGGCCTCGCCGATGGCGCTCATGGAAACGGCATCGAAACCGTGTTCGGCGAACAGTGATTCCGCCGCCGCAAGAATGCGTTCGACGGCGTCGGTGCTGACAGGCTGGCGTGCGGCTTGGGGAGTGGTCATGGCTGACTGAAATCCTTGGGAAACCGGATTAAAGCACTGACCGATCGGTCAGTCAACGGACAGATAATGTTGATGGAGATGGACTATCTTTAACGTCAGCCCGATTAAAGTGACAGGGAAGCTCTGTTTTCGTCCAGGACGTGTGGTGGGGCGACTGTACTGCACGCAATCCAGCGAAAACCAACCAAGGCTGAACCTGTTCCCCGCATGACAGCACTCCATAAAGAATACGCGGCATCACGCGCACCTTCTGTAATCCTGCTTGGACGGCGAGTGCTGTTTCTGGTTGGATTGACGGGACTTTGCCTGTTGCTGGTCTGGCTGTGGCTGTCGTGGCACGGCATCAAACAGGCGCAGACACAACGCATGCGCATGGCCTCGACCCTGCTGGCCGCACACGCCGAGAGTTATTTCGGAAACATCTCGGAGCGCATGAAATTTCTTGCGCGCGAGCTCAAGGGCACCGGTGCCCTGCTGCGCCCCTCCGCTGCATTATTGCTGCTGAATCAGCTCAAGTCCGAAAACCCGGGCATGGACGCGGCAACGCTGATTTTGTCGAACGGCCAGATCATTGTCTCCACGGCGCCGGAGTCCGGCAAGCCGCTGCCAAACGTGCTCCTGGATCCAGAGTGGCGCGAGGATTTCATGAGAGCGCAGGCAGAACGGGGGTTGAGCATCAGCCGCCCGCAACGGAGCGATCATCTCAAGCAGTGGATCATCCCCCTGCGCTATACCCTGCGCGATCACAATGGCCAGGCCACGCATGTGCTGCAAATCAGTATGTTGCTGGAGCAACAGCAGATGTCCTGGAAGAATATGGAGTTGCCTCCCGGTATTGCCGTCGGATTGCTGCGTGATGACGGTTATTTGATCAGTCGTTGGCCGAATGATCAAAGCGGGGACGTCTACCGCGAGAAGCTGCAGAGCGGCGCCCTGTACCAAGCCACGCGCGCGGCAACGAAGGGGGTGTTTGACGACCTGGCGGCCACGGAGGGCGATCATCATTTCGGGGCATACCAGCGCCTCGCGCAACATCCCCTGCATGTCTTCATGTCCATGCCGCGTACAAATCTCATCCAGATGTGGTGGCAGATGGTGCAGTTGCCGGTGTATTTTCTGTTCGCGATGCTGTTCGCCGGCGCATCCAGCTACTTGCTGTTGGCGCGTCGCTACGTCAGGCGCATGCAGGTAATCGAAGAACGCATGCGTGATGCAGCCGCGCCGGCAGGGCTGCCCAGCAGTGGTGTGCGCGAGATCGATCAGTTGGTGGCGGCGCTGGCGGGCACGCGGGAACAGTTGCGCCGGACGGCGCTGAACCGCGAGAAACTCCTGCTGGCGGCGGCCAATGCCGGCACCTACGTGATACGCGAGCGCGACGCCGTGGTGCTCGCGGCCGATGCCACCTTCCTGTTCATGACCGGGCGCCACGAATCCGATGTGGTAGGCCATCCGTGGCAGGAGCTGCTGGCTGAGCCGGTGGCAAACAGTGCTGAAACCGGGACAGATCCGCAAGTGCTGGCGCGGCACGTCCTGTGCGTGTCGGTGCCGAGCGGAGAAAAGCCGCTCTGGATTTCGGTCGCCGAGTATCGCGACACGAATGCCGACGGCGAGTTGTTGCGCTATGGATTGGCGATCGACGTCAGCGACCGCGAATACCTGTTGAGCATGATCAAGGCCCAGTCGCAACGCTTGCAGGCCCTTTGGCAGGTGGCCACGACGCGCGACAGGTCGGATACCGAGAAAATGCAGCTCATGCTAAGGATGGCGCTGGATACGTTGCACATGGATTCGGTGCAGGTGAGTGAGCTGTGCGGTGACGTGGTCATTGTGCGCGCAGTGGCCGATGATCTGGGCTTGTTTTATACCGGTCAGGAGTTCCGGCTCAATGAAACCCTCTGTGGGCAGGTGGTTGAGGACCGGCGCGCGCTGATCGTGCCCGACCTGCGTGCCGATCCGGATCTGTATCGTCACCCGCTGTCGGTGGAGATGGGGCTGCGCGCCATCGCCTGCGCGCCGATCTGGACGGGGCACATGTTCTACGGGACCATGGGTTTTATGCGGCGCGCACCGCTGGACGACGATTTCAGCAGCGATGACCGCGCCTTCATGGAATTACTCGCCGCCTGGTTCGGACAAATTCTGCTTGAGCGCCGGCAATATGCGGAACTCGAGAGCATGGCCATGACCGACGCGCTTACCAAGCTCACCAACCGGCGCGCGGCCGAGACGCGCTTCGTCGAGGAGTTTGCGCGCGCGCGGCGCACCGGCGACATCTTTTCTGTCGCAATCTGCGACCTGGATCGCTTCAAGCTGGTCAACGATCACTATGGCCACGATACCGGCGATCTGGTGTTGTTGCATGTCGCCGGGATCATGAAAGCCGCGCTGCGCGAGGGTGACTGGGTGGCGCGCTGGGGTGGTGAGGAATTTATTATTTTTCTGCACCAGTCGAGCTCCATCGCGGCGCATGCCGCCATGGAGCGATTGCGCCTGGCGATCAAGGGCAACCCGGTGTCGACCACACACGGTCCGCTCGACATTACCACCAGCATTGGTATCGGCGCCTTCCGTGGCGAAGGTGATTTGGCCTCCGTCCTGTCCGAAGCGGACGGCTGCCTGTTCGAGGCCAAGCACGCCGGGCGCGACCAGGTGGTAATGAGCGCCTCCAGCCAGCGCGGCACCTTGTGGAAAGCCGGCATGCTGCAGCACGCATTGCTGGAGAACCGCGTGCGGCCAGCCTATCAGGTGATGGTGGACCTGCGTACCAATGAAGTAATGGCGGATGAGGCGTTGGCGCGGCTTATCGAGCCGGATGGCCGCATCGTGGTGGCGAGCGAGTTTATCGATGCCGCCGAAGGCATCAACCTCATCCATGTCGTGGATGAGGTCATTGTCCGTCAGTCCATACAACGATGTGCCGCCAACGCCAGGAACGGCAAGGAGCGCCCTGGTTTTGCGCACTTCGTGAATCTCTCGCCGCAATTCCTGGCGCGTCGCGATCTGGTCGAGGCGATGTTGCATCAGGTTTCGCAGCAGTGCCTGGACTGCGGCACGGCCACGGGTACGGTAAAATCGGTGGTCCTGGAGATCACCGAGCGCCAGCTGATTGGTAACTTTGAAGACCTGATGAAGGATCTGGAGCCGCTGCTCGATTTTGGTTTTCGCCTGGCGCTGGACGACTTCGGCAGCGGCTACTCGTCGTTCCTTTATCTTGCCAGCCTGCCGGTCAGCTTCCTCAAGATCGAAGGCTGGATGGTGCAGAACATGCGCAACAATCCCAAGGTGCTGGGCATGGTGAAAAGCATCATCACGTTGGCGCGCGACCAGGGCTTGACCACAATCGCCGAATGCGTGGAAGACGCGGCCACCGCCGACCTGTTGCGCGAGCTTGGCGCCGACTGGGGTCAGGGCTGGTACTTCGGCAGTCCGGAATGCGAACTTGATCCGGCGCAGGTTTCCAAGGCGGCGCGCGCCAGCACTTAACAGCGGTTCGTATCTAGACCAGATAGCGGCCGCTGCTCGCCACGACAATCAGCGCCATTCCCAATATCAGGTTAAGCCCAATCAACTTGCGGATCAGCGCGAGGCGCTTGCCGGCGTCTGCGAAATCACCGGCCGCAATCGCCAGTTTCAGACGCCGGTAGGGCGCGAAGAACACGTGCAGAAAAATGAGCATCATCAGGATGCCGACACCCTGCATGATGTGAATGTAAAGCGCCAGGCTGCCGAAGCCGCCGAACACATTCAGGATCATCCAGTAGCCGGTGACCGGCAGCAGGATCACTGCGGCCCATACCCAGGGAAAGAAGCGCGCGAAGGTCTGCGACCAGAGCGGCAGGCGCAACGGCGGCTCGAGCAGCGTTGCCGCCACCGGGCGCAGCGCCATGTAGGCGAAGAACATGCCACCGACCCAAACGACGACGGCGAGCAGATGCAGGGTGATCGCGATAAACATGTGATTCTCCTTTGGTGCGAGTCAGTAGCTCATTCTACCGACCCAAGTGTACGCCATCGACATGCGGCAAACTGCCGACTGCTTGTTGCGTTACGTTTCGTGTCCACCGCCCAGGCTCTCGACAATCGGGCAGGCAGCCTCGCGCCCGGCCCGGCAGGACTGAATCAGGCGCGCCAGCGTGCGGCGCATGGCCTGCAGATCGTGCAGGCGTTTTTCGATGTCCGCGAGCCGGGCCTCGGCCAGTAAACGCGTCTCGGCGCAGGCGCCGGTGCCGAGTTCGAGGAGGTCGGTGATTTCGCGCAGACTGAAGCCGAGCTGCTGGGCGCGCTTGATGAAGCGCAGCTGCGCGAGCGTGGCCGCATCGTAGCGGCGCACGCCGCCCAGTGGTTTGCGTGGCGTGCCAATCAATCCGCGCCGCTGGTAGTAACGGACGGTTTCGATGTTCACGCCCGCGTTGCGCGCCAGGACGCCGATGGTCATTTCCTTCATGCCGTATCTCCCGGTGGAGGGTAGAACACCGGCGCAAAGCCGCCGCCGGGGGTGCGAAAATTCGTGGCCTGTCCCTGATAAAGACGCGCGGCCAGCAGCTGAATCTTGCCGGCATACACGAAACAGCGCACGTCGTATTTGAGTGTGGTCGATTCGGCCTCCACCTGCACCTGGCGTTCGCCGGGCGGCACTAGCTCCTGCGCGACATAGTCGCCGGCCAGAATCTCCTCCCACACGCGACGCGTGAGCTTGTCGCCGCGATACACCGCCTTGCTGCCGTAACCTGCGACCGGTTTGAAAAACAGCCGTTTGCGCTCCGCCCACAACGGTTCAGCATGCGCGCGTTCGACCAGGCGCGTGTGTGCGATGCCGTGCATCAGGATATCGATCAGCGTCGGCGGAATGCCGGCGCTGCGCAGCCACTCCGGGTCGGTGAGCGAGATCAGGTTGCGCTTGTCGGCATACAGGGCGTGGGCGCGCGGGTGCGGCGTGATCAGCGTCAGGTCGTCGAGCCAGGCGCTGCGCAACCCGGCATGCGCGGGTTCGTCGAGCGTAAAATCGGTGAGGCGGTTGTAAACGATATCCACTGGCCCGTTCGCATGCACCAGCCGGCCGTTGCGGATTTCAAGTTCCGCGGGATCGGCGATCAGCGCATCGATGCCATGGCGGCGGAACAAGGCCTGAAACAGGACGAACTCCAGATACAGGTATTGCGTGGCCGGTGCATCGTCCACAATCGCGATGCGGGTGAGTGGTGATCCACCGCGTGCCGCGCGCCACTCGCTGCGGAACATGGCGACGAATTCTTCCTCAAGCGCGGCGAGCGCTACCGGCTCGGTGGTCAGGCCCTGCATCTCCGGGCAGCAGGCCTTCTGCGCGCGCGCCAGATAGGTATTGAGCAATGCGCCGCCGGCGTTGGTGTTGATCTCGATCAGGCGCGGGCCGTGCTCGCCCAGATGAAAGTCGTAGCCGAGGAATACGCCCGGGCAGCGCGAGTCGTGCACCGCCGTGGCGGACGCACGGGCCAGCGCGGCGGTGCGGTATGCCGTTGTGGCGATGACAGTTTCGATCGCCTCGACCACGGCGCGCATGTTGTTCACTTGATCCGGCGTGACGAACACGGCGGTCGCGGAGAACAGATGCGGGCGCGTTTCGCGGATCGTATGGTAGAGCTCGTTGTCGTCAAGCGCCGCAGCCAGCTCGCGTTCCAGCGCCGCCGGATTGATGGTGGTGCACAGGCACTCGCGGTTGAGTGCCGAGGCGCTGTTGGTCGAGGACGTAGTGGTCACGGTGTCGCAACCTTCCCGGCATGCTCCGCCAGCAGCGCCGACTGGAAGCGGAAGAACGCGTTGCCGATTGCCGCGGCCTGCGGCAGGGTAAAGTATTCTGCGCTGCCCGGCGCCTGGCAGGTGCGGCACAGAAAGCGGATATGGCGGCACAATCCCTGGCTGCAGGATGTCTCCGTGTCACCCGCCGGTTGCCAGAAAACACGCGCCATTTCGGCCTGATCGTGATCGAGGCCACCGTTCTCCTCAACATGAATGACGATGCGGGCGGCGCAGATTGCGCAGCTGGCATCGATGTGCGCGCGTACTCGTGTCAGGCGCGCGATGGCGAGGGCATCGATCGCGCACATGGCGTTGACCGTGCCACCGGACAGGGTCACACGGATACCGGTATCGGCCGTGCTGAAGGGATAGCAGCCTAGCCCCTGTGCCTCCGGTACCACCGCGTCCAGTTTCACCAGCGCGGCGAGCATGTCGGCGTCGATGGCCGATACCGCAGGTGGCGTGGCATCCCGCCAGTGCGCCAGTACCTGTGTGTAGGTGGCACGCACTGCCTGTGGCGCGGCGTGCAGGCGCTGTTCGAGCGGAAACTGCGCGCGCAGGCGCGCGAGTCCTTCCAGAACTCTGGCTTTCGCGTCATGTCGGAACGGTGAGTCAGGAAGGATCATGCCCTAATTGGCAAAGATGGAATGTTGCAAGTGTGCGGGACGAACCGGGTCCGCGCAATACACGGACTTGCACATGGGTGCCGGGAAAGGAATGTGGTTGGCAAGTGACCCTGCAGAGTCCAGAACGTAGCCGGCCGGATGCAGCGACGGTGTAAACTGAACTTTTCATCGGGGGTTTTGTGCATGCTGATTCGCGGTCTCATCCGTTTAGTTTTCTGTTGCGTGCTCATGCCTGGTTCTGCACAGGCGGCGCCGGTACTGGTCGACAGCACCTGGCTGGAAGCGCACCACAAAGACAACAATGTGGTCATTGTCGACATGACCGACGACGACCTGCAATACACGCGCTTCCATTTGCCCGGTGCGGTGCGTCTCGCCTATCACGAATTGCTGCAGCCGCGCAGGCCGGGCAAGCCGGTGGCGCGGCTCGATGACGCGCAGTTCGCCGCGCTGCTCGGACGGCTCGGCATCGCGCACGACAGCCATGTGGTGATCTACGACGATATGGGCGGCCTCAACGCCGGACGTCTGTTCCTCGAACTGGAGCGCATCCGCCACCCCGAGGTCTCGGTGCTGGATGGCGGGCTGGTGACGTGGGCGCTGAGTGGTAAGCCTGTCGACAACATTCCACATCTGCGCAAGCCGGCGACTTATCAGTCCGGCACGGAACGGCGGAGCAATCTCGCCACGCTCGCGGATGTGCGACGCGTCTCCGGGCAGGGCGCGTCGGTGCTGCTCGATGTGCGCTCGCGCGAAGAATACACCGGCAATCCGAAAGAGGCGCGCAGCGGTCACATACCCGGTGCGCGCTGGTGGCCGTGGGAACAGTCTATCAATATGGGTAACGGCTTTGTCTTTCAGGAAGAGGACAAGCTTGAAGCGAGTCTCGACCGGTTCGGCCTCACGGACCGACACGCGCCGGTGATCCTGTACTGTCATTCCGGCCACCGCGCCACTCAGAGCTATCTCACTCTGCGGCGTCTCGGGTTCGACGATGTGCGCGTGCACAGCGGTTCGATGTTGGAATATCTTATAGACAAAGCTGCGCCCCTTACGCGTGGCCTGGTGCCGTAGTCTAGTATCGATAAGGCGGCGACTGTTGTTGTGCCGATGGGGGCATTAAAACATTAGCAGCCACTTATATATCCCTCAATAATGCTGATTGGCCGCTGAATGCGCAGAGCGGGTATCGTTGGCCACCACTTTCGTCAGGTTCCGCCATGCCACAGCCCAGCGTCGAGACCACCGGCCGTATCGAGGTCAAGAACACCACCTGCTACATGTGCGCCTGCCGCTGTGGCATTCGCGTGCATCTGCGCGACGGCGAGATCCGCTACATCGAAGGCAACCCGGAGCATCCCCTTAATAAGGGTGTGATCTGCGCCAAGGGCGCGTCCGGCATCATGAAGCAGTACTCGCCGGGGCGGCTCACCAAGCCGTTGCGGCGCAAGCCGGGCAGCGATCGCGGCGCCAATGACTTCGAGGAAATTTCCTGGGATGAAGCCTTCGCCATCCTCGAAGAGCGCCTAAAAAAAATCCGCGCCACTGACCCGAAGAAGTTCGCGCTGTTCACCGGCCGCGACCAGATGCAGGCGCTCACCGGCCTGTTCGCCAAGCAGTTCGGCACGCCCAACTATGCGGCGCACGGCGGTTTCTGCTCGGTGAACATGGCGGCCGGCATGATCTACACCATCGGCGGCTCGTTCTGGGAATTCGGCGGGCCGGACCTGGATCGCTCCAAGCTGTTCGTGATGATCGGCACCGCCGAGGATCACCACAGCAATCCGATGAAAATTGCCATCTCCAAATTCAAGCGCAGTGGCGGACGCTTCATCTCCATCAACCCGGTGCGCACCGGTTACTCGGCGATCGCCGACGAGTGGGTGCCGATCAAGCCGGGCACTGATGGCGCGCTGTTCCTCGCGCTGATTCACGAAATCATCAACCAGGGTCTGTACGACCGCGAGTTCCTGGTGCGCTACACCAACAGCGCGCAGCTCGTGAATCAGGCCAAGGCCTCGACCGAGTTCGGCATGTTCATGCGTGCCGAGGTGCCGGAGGAAGAAGGCTGCTTCGATCCGCAGAACAAGCTGTGGTGGGACCGGCTTAGCAACAAGGCCGTGGTCACGCACGCCGAAGGCGCCGACCCGTACCTGCTTGGCGAGTTCGAATTGCCGGACGGCACCAAGGTGAAGCCGTCGTTCCAGCTGCTGGTTGAACGCGTCAAGGATTACACCCCGGAGTGGGCGAGTGCCATTACCGGCGTTCCGGTCGAGACCATCAAGCGCCTCGCCTACGAAATGGGTATCACCGCGCGCGACCAGAAGATCGAGCTGCCGATCGCCTGGACTGACATCTGGGGAAAGGACCACGAGACCGTTACCGGCAACCCGGTGGCGTTCCACGCGATGCGCGGCTTGGCTGCGCACTCGAACGGCTTCCACACCATCCGCTCGCTTTCTATATTAATGAGCTTGCTCGGTACCATCGACCGCCCGGGCGGCTTCCGTCACAAGGCGCCGTTCCCGCGTCCGATCCCGCCGTGCGCCAAGACGCCGCGTGGCCCGGAGGCGGTGCAGCCGAACAAACCACTGGACGGCATGGCGCTCGGCTGGCCGGCCGATCCGGACGATCTGTTCGTCGACAAGGACGGCACACCGGTGCGCATCGACAAGGCGTTCTCCTGGGAGTATCCGCTGTCGGTGCACGGCCTGATGCACAACGTCATCACCAACGCCTGGCGCGGCGACCCGTACCAGATCGACACGCTGCTGATTTTCATGGCCAACATGGCCTGGAACTCGAGCATGAACACGGTCGAAGTGCGCCAGATGCTCAACGACAAGGACGAGCGCGGTGAATTCAAAATCCCGTTCATTGTGGTGTGCGACGCATTCCAGTCGGAGATGGTGGCGTACGCCGATCTGGTGCTGCCGGACACGACCTACCTCGAGCGCCACGACGTGATGAGCATGCTCGACCGGCCGATCTCCGAGTTCGACGGGCCGGTGGACGCGGTGCGTATCCCGGTGGTGCCGCCAACCGGCCAGTGCAAGCCGTTCCAGGAAGTATTGATTGAACTCGGCTCACGCCTGAAGCTGCCGGCGTTCGTGACGCCCAGCGGCGTGCGCAAGTACAAGAACTATCCGGACTTCATTATCAATTACGAAATCGAGCCGGGTGCCGGCATCGGGTTCCTGGCCGGCTGGCGCGGCAAGGGCGGCGAGAAATTCATGAAGGGCGAGCCGAACCCGAACCAGTGGGAGATGTACGCCAATAATAATTGCGTGTATCACCACGTGTTGCCCAAGTCGTTCCAGTACATGCGCAACTGGAACAAGGGCTATCTCGAATGGGCGCAGCGCCATCGCCTCACGCGTTACGCCGAGCCGATCCTGATCCACATCTATTCGGAAGTGCTGCAGCAGTTCCGGCTGGCGGCGCAGGGCAAGACCCAGGGCAAGCAACCGCCACAGCATTTGCGCAAGCGCATCGAGACCTACTTCGATCCGCTGCCGTTCTACTACGAGCCGCTCGAAACCCAACTCAGCGACAAGACCAAGTACCCGCTGAATGCCGTGACCCAGCGGCCGATGGCCATGTACCACTCGTGGGACTCGCAGAACGCGTGGCTGCGCCAGATTCACACGCACAATTATCTGTACGTGAATTCCAAGACCGCGCAGCAGCAAGGCATTGCCGACGGTGACTGGGTATGGGTGGAGTCGATGTGGGGCAAGGTGCGCGGCATGTGCCGCTACTCCGAGGCCACCGAGCCCGGCACGGTCTGGACCTGGAACGCCATCGGCAAGGCGGCCGGTGCCTGGGGCCTGGAACCGAACGCGAATGAATCGAAGAAAGGGTTTCTGCTGAACCATCTGATTTCGGAAGAATTGCCGCCGACCGCCGAGGGCGAGCACCTGTCGAACTCCGACCCGGTCACCGGTCAGGCAGCGTGGTATGACGTGCGCGTGCGCATTTACAAAGCGGATGCGGCAGAGGAACAGATCAGCTCGCCGCAGTTTACGCCTACGAAATCAATACCGGGACAGGCGAAGAACAAGTCGTGGCTGGCGTATTTCGCTGGCCGGGGTAACAAGCCATGACGCAGCTTGCCTTGGTGATTGACCTCAATGTGTGCGTGGGCTGCCACGCCTGCGTGACGAGCTGCAAGGAGTGGAACACCTCCGGCAGCGCCGGTTCCATGTCCGACGACCGTCCGTACGGCGAGGACCCGACCGGCACCTTTTTCAATCGCGTGCAGACCTTCGAGTGCGGCGAGTTTCCCAACACCGAGACCGTGCACTTCCCCAAGTCGTGCCTGCATTGCGAGGACCCGCCGTGCGTGCCGGTGTGCCCGACCGGCGCCAGCTACAAGCGCCCGGAAGACGGCATCGTGCTGGTCAACTACGACCTGTGCATCGGCTGCAAGTACTGCTCGTGGGCCTGCCCCTACGGCATGCGCGAAATCGACGAACACCAGAAAGTGATGAAGAAGTGCACGCTGTGTGTGGACCGCATCTACGACATGTCGCTCGACGAAGAACGCCGCAAGCCGGCCTGCGTGCTCGCCTGCCCGACCAGCGCGCGTCTGTTCGGCGACGTGCACGACCCGGAGTCCGCGGTGTCGATTGCAATCCGCGAGAGCGGCGGCTATGCACTCATGCCGGAGTGGGGCACCAAACCCGCCAACCACTACCTGCCGCGGCGCAAGACGCGCATGAAGATCCACGAGGACGAACTGGTGCGTGCCGACAACCCGCTCAAGAAGGAAGGCAAGTTGCCAAAGCCGAAGATTACCGATCCGTCGCTCGACGACGTCACCAGCTGGTAACGAGGAACGTCATGCATCCTGCATTCTCAGTTGTTTTTCTGACGACACTGATCGGCGCCGCCCAGGGCCTGTTCCTGGCTCTGTACACCGTGCAAAGCTATGCGGCGGTGGAGCTATTGCCGGCGCAGGAACCGCACTTCTATGTGCTCGGCAGCCTGATTGCGCTGGTGCTGCTGATTGGCGGGCTGGCCGCTTCGTTTTTCCACCTCGGACATCCGGAGCGTGCCTGGCGCTCTGCCACACGTTGGCGCACCTCATGGCTGTCGCGCGAGGTAATTGTATTGCCCGCGATGATGGGAGCGGTGTTTGTGTACGGATTCGTGCACTGGCTCGGCTGGGACCTGAGTATTGTTGGCATCAAGACTACTGTACCGGGCGACCTCACACTCGTCATCGGTGCGGGCGGCGCGCTGTTCGCGTTCGCGCTGTTTCTGTGCACCGGCATGATCTACGCCTGCATCAAGTTCCTGCAGGAGTGGGCGACCTGGCTGACGGTGGTGAACTACACGCTGTTCGGTGTGGCCTCGGGATTTCTGCTGGCCACTGCCTACGCCGCCTACATGGCGCCGGAGCTCGTGAAGTTCTATGCCGCCTGGACGGTGATCATTACGGCGGCGGTGTTCATCACGCGTGTTGCCTCACTCATCCGCAATGCGCGCCTGAAACCAAAGAGCAGTCTGCAAACGGCGATCGGCGTGCGCCATCAGCGTATATCGCAGAAGTCGCAGGGCTTCATGGGTGGTTCGTTCAATACGCGCGAGTTTTTCCATGGCGTGAAGCCGCTGCTGTTCAAATCGATCAAGTGGGTGTTTCTAGTGCTGGTGTTCCCGTTGCCCATGCTGCTGCTGTGGGCCGGGTTGTCGCTGCATGCCCACGGCCTGGAGCAAAGCGCCTATGTGTTCAGTGCTGCGTTCGGAGTGCAATACCTCGGGTTACTGGCCGAGCGCTGGTTCTTCTTCGCCCAGGCCAATCATCCGCAGAATCTTTATTATCAAACAGTGTCTTGAAGCCTGAAGTCAGCGTGAAGTGAAGGGCGCTGGCACGAAATACGCTTAGCTACTTTTTGTTCCTCGAGTACCTGGATAAGGCGCTCACCCCTGCTGATCTGCCGATGCGCTGACGAAAGGCCGTCGCGCTGTTTTTGATTTGTTGCGTGGCCGTCTCGATGTGGCTCTGAAATTCCGGGGCCTTGAGCAGGGCGATATACTTTTCCATGACCCCTGCGGCAGGCGCATACGGGTCCTCGCACGCGTGGTTGTAGCGGGTATTGGCCTCGTGCGTGATCTGCTCGATGTTCGGCGTGCGGTCGCAAAGGTCGAAGGCGAGATGCAGACTGTGATCGCCGGTTGTCTGGCACAGGTGCGGCACACCAGCGCGGACATACAGGGCGTCACCGGGACGCATGACCAGTTCGGCGATCTGTTTGCCCATCTGCTCCTTGGTCAGCGGGGAGTTGTTCACGTAACGCCGTTGCTGGGGCGTGAACAGGTGCCAGCGTTTCTCCCCGGCAATTTGTATTACCAGAACATCATCCGTATCGCAGTGTCCGCCGTAGGCTTCATTCTCCCGCTGGGAAAAGAATGCGACGCAGTTCGATAGCGCACAGGGCAGTGCCGCATCAACCTTGGCAACGAAGGTATTGATGGTGCTGTCCAGGATGTCCACACCTTCCAGCACGATGGCCGCACCGCGGCTTAGCTGTTCATTGATTAATTCCTTGTCCATGAACAGAATCTTTTTCGTCTGCACAACTTTCCACAGACAGGCAGGCTCCAGCGGTATTGCCTGACCGCGCGCGCGCAGAAGTACCCAGTCCGGGTTTAACAGCGGATTATTAAGGTGTTGCTGGAGGGCGCCGACCGAGAAGAAACTTGGCGCGGGAACGACGCCAGATGCGTGGGCGAATTCACTCGGTGGAACGTTGCGCTGCTTAAGGTAAAAATCGAGTAACAGCTTGAGTTCTGGATGAAGGCTGTCTTCCATACTCTCGTTTCCCCGGCTTTGATGGCCGATGATTATAAGGCTTGAGTATAGAATGTATCCAACCCCCGGTCGAAATCTGCACTAGCTCCCCGTCGCGCACTGAACACACGCTGTTCCCGATGCGGGTTTCTTTGGCCAGGCGTTCCAGGTCGATGCGCCAACCAGCAGCGCCACACCGGCGTACGTCGCGGTGTCGGAATCGATGACGAAACTTCCGGTGAGCATGATCGCGGCGGCAAGCAGCCCGAGGGCCAGTGGTGCATAGCCGCGGCGCGGGCGCCAGGCAAGAATCGCCAGCGTGACAACCAGAAATACCATTGTCAGCGGCAACAGGTATGGCGTGTAATCGATGAAGCCGACACCGAGCGCGCTGAGCAATGCGGCGTACGCTGGCCAACAGGCCGGGCAAGTCAGCTTGGGAAGCATTGCCGCGCCAACCGCCGGCAGCAGGCTGGCAAGCTGCAGGCGGTTGGCGGGCAGGGATGGTTTTTGGTTGTGCACACGCTTCTCCAGTGCAGCACGAATCAGGGTGGCATCCGGGACGCCACGATTGCGTCCCTGGGTATTTGTATAGATGCGGCAATTCGGTGCATCCGATGCCGGTTCACCGGCGACGTCCTCGCCATCCACGAGAATACTGGGCGAACCGTAACGGTGCGCATAGGCGGGGCAGTCCGGCGCGCTGTGCTCCCATTCCTGCCAGCGCATGGGCAGGCCGGTTTGCTCCAGGGCCAGGCGCAGTTGCGCGCGCGCATCGGCAATATTGGGACAACTCAACTCATAGATGAACTCGATCTTCGGCATGACGGACTCCCGGCTAATGCATTGGAAGACAGCCTACCCCCCGTACCGTGGTACGGAGTCAAGGGAAGGGACAACAAGGGGTAGCGGTTACCGGCCGTCGTTTCGGTTGAGCCAGTCCAGGATGTGTTTCTTCAATGTCTCGTACTGGTCGGTGAAAAAGTGGTTGGCACCCGGGACGCGCACGGCGTTGTAGCCCTTGTTGCCGGCTGCTTGCGCGGCAGTGCGCCGGGCCTCATTGTAGGAAGAGACCTCGTGCAGATCATTGGAGCCGTAGATATCGAGCACCGGTATGTGCACCGATCTCAGCATAATGGCCGGCTGCATGCTATCCGGCCCGCTTGGGAAAGTGCTCAGGCCGATGGCCACAATTCCCGAGAGTGGCGCCTGTGGGTACTTGGCGGTAAAGGCCACTGCGGTCATGGCGCCGGTCGAGTGGCCGAGGAGCAGCACGTGCTGCACGCCCTTACCCTTCAGGTATTGAATGCCGGCATCCAGACGCTCGAAAGCCTCCGGGAAGGTTTTGCCGTAGGCACCGAACGGGGCGTCGGCCTCCAGAATCGGCATTTGCAGTGACAAGGTGTGGAAGCCAGCCTCGGTGAGATCGGCGCGCAGGTTGTCGATGAATCCCCAGGCGGGGTGCACGCCGCGCCCGTGGATCAGGATCACGCCCCGTTTCCCGGCCTGCGCCGGCGGCGCGTACAGTGCAAGAAATTTGTGCTGGCGGGCGCTGAGCCAGACCGGTTCACCCACGACCACGGAGTCAGCCACCTGGTCGGCCCAGTTCTTTTCACGAGCGATGTTGGACGTGGTTTTCGCCGCGACGTGGCCTGACAGGAGGCCGTTCAGTAACAGGACAATCAGCAGGGAAAACTGTTTGCTGTGCATGGCGTTGTCCTTGTCGGCGGTGCAGGGCTATCGGACAAGTATAGCCAGTTGTGGCGTGGGGCTGAAAACTCCGGCCCAATCCGGTAAAGTGCTCGCCTTTCAGACGCGGTCCCGGCCCCCAACCCGATTCAGAAGGAACACCCATGCGTGACTACAAGATTGCCCCATCGATCCTGTCGGCTGATTTTGCCCGCCTCGGCGAGGAGGTGAACAATGTGCTCGCTTCCGGCACCGACATCGTGCATTTCGACGTGATGGACAACCACTATGTGCCAAACTTGACCATCGGTCCGCTGGTGTGTGAGGCGCTGCGCAAGCACGGCGTCAAGGCCGATATCGACGTGCACCTGATGGTCAAACCGGTGGACCGCATTATTCCGGACTTTGCCAAGGCCGGTGCTACCTATATTACTTTCCACCCCGAGGCGAGCGAGCACATCGATCGCACGCTGCAGCTCATTAAAGGCGAGGGCTGCAAGGCCGGCCTGGTGTTCAACCCGGCGACGTCGCTGGAGCATCTGAAATACGTTCTCGACAAGGTCGACATGGTGCTGCTCATGAGCGTCAACCCGGGTTTCGGCGGCCAGAGCTTTATTCGCGCCACGCTCGACAAGTTGCGCGAAGCACGCAAGCTGATCGATGCCAGCGGCCGTCCGATCCGTCTCGAAATCGACGGCGGTGTGAAGGTCGACAACATCCGCGAGATCGCCGAGGCCGGCGCCGACACCTTCGTGGCCGGTTCGGCCATCTTCGGCGCCAGCAAGGCCAGCGACCCGCAGCACTACAACACGGTCGTCAAAGCAATGCGCGACGAGCTCGCCAAGGCCAAGTAGACAGGCACTGGAAATAACGCAGAGGCGCAAAGGGTGCAGAGATTAATCTCAATAATACCTTTTCGTCCTCTGCGCTCTCTGCGTCAATAACGGATACTCACGAATGGCATATTCATCCATTGCGCCGGCCAAAGCCGTCTTCCCGCTAGCCGTGAAAATGGTCATGATCGACCTGGACGGCACGCTCATTCACACCGCGCCCGATCTGGCCGCCTGCGCCAACCGCATGCTCGCCGATCTCGGACGCGCGCCGGCTCCGGTCGAAACGGTGATGACCTGGATCGGCAATGGGGTGCCACGCCTGGTCAAGCGCGCGCTCACCGGCCAGATGATGGCCGAGCCGGAGACGGCATTGTTTGAGAAGGCGCTGGCCATTTTCCAGCAACAGTATCTGGCGCATGTCTCGGATCTGAGCCGACCCTTTCCGGGTGTGGTAGTGGGCCTCACGCGTCTCAAGGCGCGCGGCTTCCATCTGGCCTGTATCACCAACAAGGCCGAGGCCTTTACCCTGCCGCTGCTGCACAATCTCGACCTGTATAAATATTTCGAGCTGGTGCTGTCCGGCGATTCCTTGCCGAAACAGAAGCCCGACCCGCTGCCGCTGTTGCATGCCTGCCAGCACTTCGGCATTACCCCGGACCACGGCATGCTGATCGGTGATTCGAGCAACGACGTCGAGGCAGCGCGCGCCGCCGGCATGCCTGTTATTTGCGTGCCCTATGGTTATAATCATGGCCACGATATCCGCGACTCGCACCCGGATGCGGTGATTGATTCGCTGGAAGCTGTCGAACCTTTTCTGACTGTGTACACCGGGGCCTGAGCCCCATCACCGGACCCATGACGCGGACGAAAAAAAACATGCAGGACGAACGATGGCCGGGGCGTGTCTGCCCGATGCTGTCCTGTTTTCGTCGAACCGATCCGTTGGTGAATCATGGTGTTGAACAAAGCCGAATTTGACCGCCACGCACAGCGTGGCGCCAACCGCATCCCGCTGATGCGTGAGGTGCTCGCCGACCTCGATACGCCCCTCAGTACCTACCTCAAGCTCGCCTACGGGCCGTACTCCTATTTATTTGAGTCGGTGCAGGGCGGTGAGAAGTGGGGCCGTTACTCGATCATCGGTTTGCCGTGCCGCATGCTGCTGCGCATATTCGGCAACGAAATCCGCCTCGAACACGACGGCGAGCTGATCACGCGCGAGACCGTGGCCGATCCGCTCGAATACATACGCGAATTCCGCCAGCGTTACGAGGTGCCGGCGATTCCCGGCCTGCCGCGGTTCACCGGCGGCCTGGTGGGTTACTTCGGCTACGACACGGTGCGCGCCATCGAGCCGGTGCTCGGACCCTCGCACAAGCCGGACGAGATCGGCGGACCGGATATCCTATTAATGGTATCGGACGAAGTGGTGGTATTCGACAACCTCGCCGGCAAGCTCTATGTCGTGATCCATGTCGATCCGGCCGTCGAGAATGCCTACGACAGGGGCGTGCGTCGGCTCGACGAGCTGGTCGGCAAGCTGCATGACAGCCTGCCGCTGCCGCGTTCCGGGGTCGCGCCCATGGCGCTCAACGAAGACGATTTCGTTTCTGGTTTCACCCAGGACGGATTCGAAGAGGCGGTCGAGCGTTCCAAGGAATATATCCAGGCCGGCGACATCATGCAGGTGGTGCTGTCGCAACGCCTGTCCGTGCCGTTCCAGTATCCGCCGCTCGACCTGTATCGCGCGTTGCGCACGCTCAATCCGTCGCCGTACATGTTCTATCTTGATCTGGGTGATTTCCATATCGTCGGTTCATCGCCGGAGATTCTCACGCGCCTCGAAGACGGGCGCGTCACTGTGCGCCCGATTGCCGGCACCCGCCCGCGCGGCAAGACGCCGGAAGAGGATCGCGCGCTGGAGCAGGAGCTGCTTGCCGATCCCAAGGAACGTGCCGAGCACCTGATGCTCATCGATCTCGGGCGCAATGATGTCGGGCGCGTGGCCAGGACTGGCAGCGTGCAGGTCACCGACAAGATGATCATTGAGCGTTATTCGCACGTGATGCACATCGTGTCGAATGTCGTCGGTGAGTTGCTGGATGGCCTCGATGCCATCGATGTGCTGCGCGCCACCTTTCCTGCCGGCACAGTGAGCGGCGCACCCAAGGTGCGCGCGATGGAAATCATCGACGAGCTGGAGCCGGTGAAACGCGGGGTATACGCGGGAGCGGTCGGCTACATTGGCTGGAACGGCAACATGGACACGGCCATCGCCATCCGCACCGCAGTATTGCGCCAGGGCAAGCTCCATATCCAGGCCGGGGCCGGCATTGTCGCCGACTCGGTGGCGCGTTCCGAATGGAACGAAACCATGAACAAGGCGCGCGCCGTGTTCCGCGCCGCGTCGCTCGCCGCGCGCGGCCTGGACCAGACGGTGGAGAATTAGCCATGCTGCTGATGATCGATAACTACGACTCCTTCACCTACAACCTCGTGCAGTACTTCGGCGAGCTGGGCGAAGACGTGCGTGTGTTCCGCAACGACCAGATCACGGTCGAGCAGATCGCGGAACTCGCGCCGGACCGTATCGTGATCTCGCCCGGGCCGTGCACGCCGAACGAGGCCGGGGTATCAGTCGAAACCATCCTGCACTTCGGCGGGGTGATCCCGATTCTTGGCGTATGCCTCGGCCACCAGAGTATTGGCCAGGCCTATGGTGGCAACATTGTGCGCGCCAAACGCATCATGCACGGAAAGACTTCGCAGATTCATCACACCAACCTTGGCGTGTTCGCCGGACTGCCGAGTCCGTTTGAGGCGACGCGCTACCACTCGCTGGTGATTGAACGCGAAACCCTGCCGGATTGCCTCGAGGTGACTGCCTGGACCGAAGAGGACGATGAGATCATGGGTGTGCGTCACAAGGAACTCGCCATCGAAGGCGTGCAATTTCACCCGGAATCGATTCTGACCCAGCACGGACACCAGCTGCTCGCGAACTTCCTCAAGGTCAGCAGCGCCGTTCGCGCCGCGTGACGAGCCACCCTCCATCTGTGACAGTTGCAACGCACCAACACCCCGGCCGGCGCCTGGCGGTGATCGTGGCGCTACTCGCCATGCTGGCGCCGTTCAGTATCGATACCTACCTGCCGTCCTTTCCGGATATCGCCATCGAGTTCAATACCTCGTCGCTCTATCTACAGCAGACGCTGAGTTTCTACCTGCTGGCGTTCGCCTGCATGACGCTGGTGTACGGACCGTTGTCGGATGCCTTCGGTCGACGCGTGGTGATCCTGGGTGCGGTGGCCGTGTACGTCGGAACCTCGATCGGCTGCGCGCTGGCCGTCAACGAGCACTGGTTGTTGATGATGCGCATTGGCCAGGGACTGTCGGCGAGTGGCGGGATTGTGGTGGGACGCGCCATTATCCGCGATGCCTTCGCCGGGGTGCAGGCGCAACGCGTCATGGCACAAATGATGTTGATGTTCGCGCTCGCGCCGGCCGTGGCGCCGATCGTGGGTGGCTGGCTGCACGAGGCCTTCGGCTGGCGATCGGTGTTCGTGTTTCTCACACTTCTTGGTCTCGGAACCTGGATTTGGACGGCGTTGGCGCTGCCGGAAACCCTGCCGGCGATTGCGCGCCAGTCGATTCATCCGCGCGCCGTGGCCGCCGCCTATGGGCGCGCCCTGCGGTCGTCCAAGTTTCTGCTGCTGGTCGCCATTGTGGCGCTCAATTTTGGCGGCATCTTTTTGTATATCGCGGCATCACCGGTGGTGATTTATCAGCACCTGCACTACGGGGCCAACGACTTCTGGCGGCTGTTTGTACCGCTGGTCGCCGGGATGATGGCCGGCACATCCCTGTCCGGGCGGCTGGCCGGACGCATGAGCCACGCACATGCGGTTGACCTGGGTTATGGCCTGATGCTGGCAGCGGCTGCGAGCAGTCTGCTGCTGGCATTCACGGCAGTGTCCGGCACGCTCTCCATCATCGTTCCCGGCGCGCTCTATGCGAGCGGCATGGCGCTGGCCATGCCGAACCTGACACTGATGGCACTGGACATATTTCCTACACATCGCGGCACGGCCTCAGCCGTGCAGGGCTTCAGCCAGACCACCTTCAATGCAGCGGTTGCCGGGCTGCTGGCGCCATTCCTGTCTCGGGAGATTCCCTGGATGGCGGCCGGCATGCTGGTTATGTGCCTCACCGGCTTCGTGCTCTGGCGGCTGGCGCGCCGGCGTCATTTGCTGCCGGCCAGCGCCGAGCAGTCTTGACCGGGGTTGCGGTTCGGCGACAGAATCGAACTCCCTTTTGATCCGCATCCCGGAATTCACCATGGACATGCCTGCCGCCATCCGCGCCGTCACCGAACGGCACGATCTCAAGGCCGACAACATGCGCACCGTCATGCAGACCATCATGACCGGCCAAGCCACGCCGGCGCAGATCGGCGGCTTCCTGGTTGGCTTGCGCATGAAAGGCGAGACCGTCGAGGAGATCACCGCTGCCACCGAAGTGATGCGCGCACTCGCCACGCAGGTGCCGGTGGCCGACAAGACGCATCTGGTGGATACCTGTGGCACCGGCGGCGATGCCGCCCACACCTTTAATATCTCCACGACCAGCGCCTTCGTGGCGGCCGCGGCCGGTGCGAAAGTGGCCAAACACGGCAACCGCTCAGTGTCGTCGAAAAGTGGCAGTGCCGATGTGCTGGAAGCCGCCGGGGTCAATCTCGATGTGACGCCCGAACAGGTGGCGCGCTGCATCCAGCAGGCCGGTGTCGGTTTCATGTTCGCCCCCAAGCACCACGGCGCCATGAAACACGCCATCGGCCCGCGCCGCGAAATGGGCGTGCGCACCATCTTCAATATTCTCGGCCCCCTGACCAATCCGGCCGGTGCGCCCAACCAGGTGCTGGGCGTATTCAGCATGACCTTGCTCGAACCGCTGGCGCAGGTGCTGCAACGCCTCGGCAGCCGGCATGTGCTGGTGGTCCACGCCGAAGACGGCATGGACGAGATCAGCATCGGCGCCGTGACCCACATTGCCGAACTCAAGGATGGCGCGGTGCGCACCTACAGCATCTGGCCTGAGCAATTCGGTCTCAAGCGCGCCGACATCAAGGCACTCGCCGTCACGAGTCCGCAGGAAAGTCTTAATATGATGCGTGCGGTGCTCGACAACACCCCCGGGCCGCCGCTCGATATCGTGCTGCTCAACGCCGGCGCCGCCATCTATGTCGCCGGGTTGGCCCCCTCGCTGGACGACGGCGTAAAAAAGGCGCGAGTCGTCATTGAAAACGGCTCGGCACGTGCGCGCCTGGCCTCGTTGATTGCCGCCAGCCGCCAGTCGGCAACAGGCGCGTGAAGCAGGGCTTCTCATCTAATGGCAAGACGAACGAAGTAGGGCTTCACTATTGTCCGATATCCTGACTACGATTCTGCGGCGCAAGGCCGAGGAAGTCGCTGAGCGCAGCGCGCGCATCTCCATCCAGGAGATGGCGCGGCGCGCCGACATTGCAGCACCGGTGCGGGGCTTTGTCGGTGCGATCAAGGAGAAGATTGCCGAGGGACGCGCCGCGGTCATCGCCGAGATCAAGAAGGCCAGCCCGAGCAAGGGCCTCTTGCGCGCCGATTTCCATCCGGCCGAAATCGCGAAATCCTACGAGCGCGGCGGCGCGGCGTGCCTGTCTGTGTTGACCGACGTAGATTTCTTTCAGGGTGCAGACGAATATTTGCAAGCGGCGCGCGCCGCCTGCTCGTTGCCGGTGCTGCGCAAGGACTTCGTCATCGACCCGTATCAGGTCTATGAGGCACGCGTTCTCGGCGCCGACTGCATCCTGTTGATAGTCGCGGCGCTCGACGACGTGCAACTCGGCGATCTCACCGGGCTGGTGCAACACCTCGGCATGGATGTGCTGGTCGAAGCGCACGATGGCGGCGAACTGGAGCGGGCGCTCGCGCTCCATACACCGCTGATCGGCATCAACAACCGCAACC
>Ga0315270_10000025_pt1 | contig 77672 bp, 76 predicted proteins | sample C1_bottom_MG_FD_204932 | JGI IMG/M metagenome (GOLD analysis project Ga0315270, IMG submission 204932) | Sediment microbial communities from Yellowstone Lake, YNP, Wyoming, USA - C1_bottom | ecosystem: Environmental > Aquatic > Freshwater > Lake > Sediment | place: USA: Wyoming | collected... | reverse complement strand
TCATCAACGCCAGTTCGCTGATGTAGGCAATGGAGCAGCCGGGCTCAACGGTAATCATCAGCGCGTCGATTTCGCGGATCATTTCGGTCAGCCCGCTCCGGTCGCGATCCTCCAGCAGCCTGACCAGATACTCTTCAAACCAGGGCGTATTTGCCTTGTCACCCTGCCTTGCATGGATAAGTGAATTCATATTGCTGCCCCCCTTGCTTCCAACCGGGCAAACGGTACCGGCATTAACTTCATGGCAAACTGGACTGCATAGGCTGAAAGCCACTGTCGGTGTTGCAGGCCCAGTCCGGATTGGGCAGAGACGCAAAGACGCCGCGCAAGCCCTCGCCCCAGCGCTGACTCATCTGCGAAAAATAGGGATCGTCATGGGTAATATGGTGCTGACGGTCAAGGCTGAAACTATCGCGTGAGTAACACGCCAAATCGATGGGTAAACCTACCGAGATATTGCTGCGCATGGTTGAATCAAACGATACCAGTACACATTTGATCGCATCCATCAGCGGCGTTTCGGAACGAATGACCCGGTCAATAATCGGCTTTCCGTATTTAGTTTCACCGATCTGGAAGAAAGGTGTTTCCTCGGTAGCTTCAATAAAATTCCCTTCTGCATAGATCAGAAACAAACGGGGTGACTCGCCGCGTACTTGCCCGCCAAGAATAAAATTTGCCCCGATATCCACATTACTCTGTGCCAGAAACGGGCCGTCATGATCCCGCACTTCCCGCAGGCATTCACCTACCAGTCCGGCAACGTCGAACAGGGACTCGGCATTCCAGATATTGCGTATCTCCTGATGACGCCCCCTTTGTTCCAGCAGGTTAATTGCACTTTGCGTGAGTGACAAATTTCCCGAGCTTAAAATCACGATCGCGCGATCGCCATTGCTTACGAAGGTACGCATTTTCTTGAACAATGAAATTTGATCGACGCCCGCATGGGTACGTGAATCGGAGGCGAATACCAGACCTTCGTTCAGTTTGAGTGCAACACAATATGTCATTTTGGCTATCTCTATCACGAATTGAAAAGAGTCATTGTACTTGGGCCATCAGCCGCATGTTTGCGGGCATGGGTGTAGCCTCGCTAAACTCATCGCGCCGCGCAAGATAGCCGCTGCGTATTTCCTGCCCCAGCAAGTCGGTGCGCTCCAAAAAATCGGTAAGGTATTCATGCAGCCCCTGGGAAAAAATATCCTCGATGCGACCGAAGTGCAGCGAAGCATGCTGTTCCCCCGCACGGCGCCGCGCTTCGCGGCCGGCACTGCCGTTGATAATTTCCAGCGTGGTTTCCACCTCGTTCATGCAGGCGTGCAGCGAGCGCGGCATATCGGCACGCAGAACCAGCAACTCGGCCACACGCTGCGGTGTGATCACATCGCGGTAGATTTTGCGATATGCCTCAAAGGCACTCACCGATTTCAACAACGAACCCCACTGGTAATAATCCGCCGCACCGCCCACATCTTTCACGCTGGGCAACAGGATGTGATATTTCACATCGAGAATGCGCGCGGTGTTGTCGGAGCGTTCGAGGAAAGTTCCCAGACGTATAAAGTTGAAAGCGTCATCTTTCAATATCGTGCCTACGGTGACCCCGCGAAACAGGTGGGAGCGTTCTTTCACCCAGTCAAAAAAATTCGGCATCTTGCCATGACTGATATCGCCCATCATGCGGTTGAGTTCTAGCCAGGTGGCATTGATACTTTCCCACATTTCCGAAGTGATAGCACCACGCACAGAGCGGGCATTTTCCCGCGCAAGCATCAGGCTGGTATAGATGCTTGCGGGATTATCCGGATCCAGCGCCATAAAGCGGGTAACCGCTGTCGCTTCCGCCAGGGGATGTTTGGCCGCATAGTCGGCAGCGCAACCCGAAATATTCAGCGGGGCATACCACAGATGCGTCTCCGCACCTTCCATCTCGGTGGGCAGCAGCGAAGTGCGGTGAGTCACCTCCATTACCCGTGCGGCATTTTCAGCGCGTTCGATGTATCGGGCCATCCAGAACAAATGATCAGCAGTGCGTGAGAGCATGATTTAATCCTCCAGTATCCAAGTATCTTTAGTGCCACCACCCTGGGATGAGTTCACCACCAGAGATCCTTCAGTCAGTGCCACACGGGTTAACCCGCCCGGCACTATTCGCACCTCCTTGCCGGACAACACGAAGGGACGCAAATCCACATGCCGCGGCGCCACGCCCGCCTCCACCAGCGTGGGGCAGGTGGACAAGGCCAAAGTCGGTTGTGCGATAAAACTGGCGGGATCCGCCAGAATGCGTAAACGGTAAGCCGCGATCTCTTGCGAAGTGCTGGTGGGGCCGACCAGCATGCCGTAGCCACCTGACCCTTGCACTTCCTTCACCACAAGCTCGGGCAGATGCGCGAGTACATATTTAAGGTCTTCTGTCTGGCTCAGGCGCCAGGTTGGAACATTGGACAGAATGGATTCTTCGCCCAGATAAAATTTGATCATGTCAGGCACGTACAGATAAGTGGACTTGTCGTCAGCCACCCCGGTACCGATTCCATTGGCCAGTGTGACGTTGCCACGGCGATATGCCTCGACGAGCCCCGGCACACCCAAGGTCGAATCAGGGCGAAACGCCAGCGGATCGATATAGTCGTCATCCACACGGCGGTAGATGACATGCACTTCCTGGGGCCCCTGCGTGGTATGCATATAGACTTTCTGCTCATGCACAAACAAGTCCTTGCCCTCGACCAGCTCCACGCCCATCTGGCTGGCCAGAAATGCATGCTCAAAATACGCGCTGTTGTACGGGCCGGGGGTCAGCACCACGGTGACCGGATCGGCCACATGCAGAGGTGCGGACTCGCGCAGGGTATCGCGCAGCATCTGCGGATAGTGCTCTACCGGCTCCACATCATGCCCGGCGAACAGCTCGGGAAACAAACGCATCATGGTCCTGCGGTTTTCCAGCATGTAGGAAACACCGGACGGTGTGCGCAGATTATCTTCCAGCACGTAAAATTCTTTTTCGGCGACACGCACCAGATCAATACCGGCAATGTGCGCGTAAACCCGGTTGGGCAAATTAATGCCCTGCATTTCAGGCCGGTAAAGATTGTTTTTCAACACCTGATCCGCCGGAATAACACCTGCCTGAATAATTTCCTGCCCGTGGTATATATCGTGAAGAAAAGCATTGAGCGCACGCACCCGCTGCTTCAGTCCACGCTCAAGATGCGACCACTCGTTCGCGCTAAAAACGCGCGGCACAATATCGAAAGGAATAAGCCGTTCTGCACCCGCATCCTCGCCATAAACGGCAAAGGTAATGCCCAGCCGACGGAATAATGTTTCCGCCTCGCGCTGTTTCAACAACAGCATCTCTGTCGGCAGGGCCAGCAGCCGGGAGGCAACGTCCTGATACTGGGGACGCACGTCACCATCTGCGCTATGCATCTCGTCGAATGCGGCTGATTTATCTACTGAGCTTTTACTTGTAAACATGGCCGTAGTCCGCTCTGGTTAATGAGTGCTTTTTTTAGTTCTCACTTGATAAAGTAAGCAAGCAGCGTGCCAATACCAAAAACAAAATAATATGTACCGATTAAAGCCAATTCAGCTTGCATTTAACCCAAGATTGCATGACAAAGCACTCGCCCGGTGCAAGGGGCGAGACGACTGCACTGTAGCGGTGCGCTTTACAAAGTCAGGACAGACCAGTCAACGACCCCTGGAATACTTCCTGGATTCACTCATGACTGTAAGGAAATTTTTGCAAAGTGCGATAGAACGCCATGTCATGATTGGGCCAGAGTTGGGCGTTTTCTTCACTTGCTAGTTTTTTCAATTTTCGGATGCTCTCCAGCGCCAGATCTTCGCGGTCATTCCAGCACAAACCGGGGGCAATTTCCTGCTGCAGGTTTTCGCTCAGATCGGCGGCATCGCCGCACAGCAAAACGGGTGGCCCCTTGGGAAGCTCTACCCATAAAGACATGTGCCCCGCAGTGTGACCGGGGGTTGAAATGGCTCTGACACCGGGTACCAGATCGTATTCACCCCGCTTGATTTTCCACGGATAGTCGCCCGCAAAATCCGCTAAAAAATACGCCGGGTCGACACCCGATTGTGCCGCCTCGACTTCATCATGCTGCACATGCACCTCGGTACCGCACACATCGCATAGTCCGCCGGCATGGTCAAAATGCAGATGACTCAGGAACACCACATCCACATCAGACGGGGTCAGTCCCAGCTTGGCGAGGTGGCTGGGCAAGCGCTGGGCTTGCTGCATCTCGGGTGCACCGAATGCAAACTTTTCCGCATCGTAATAGAGGGCGCGTTTTTTTTCATCGGCGATTTTGGCATAGTCACAACCCACGTCGAACAAAATTCTCCCGTTTTTCGTTTCGATCAGATAGGCAAGGATGGGCGCCTGAATGATCTGTCCCCGGCCTCGATTGCGGGTAGAAAGTGATTTGTCGTATTGATGGGTTGCGGTGAGTAGTGGCCAAAGACGCAATATCTGAGTCATGTCTACGTCTCCACTTGCGATTTTTCAAGCTCAGCAAGAATCGATTTCGTGTCAGTCACTCTGCCAAAGATTCCTCCCTCTACGGCTACCATTTTTAGTGCAGCAGCATGCAATTCAGGAAATGCGGAACCACATGCATCCGCCACCAAGGTACAGCTATATCCCCTGTCAATTGCTTCGCGCAGGGTGGAATGTACGCAGATCTCGGTAGTGACACCGCAAATGAGCAAGTTATGAATATTGAGTATTTTCAACATCTGCTCAAGATCCGTCTGATGAAATGCACCGTAACCCGGCTTATCCACTATCTGTTCATAGAGAAGTGGCTGCAGTTCACGGATGATGTCATGACCCGATTGGCCACGTATCAGCAATCGACCCAGTGGGCCTGCGCTGCCAATCTCAGCGCCTGCAATGCGACTGCGTTCTAGCTTGACCGGGGGGCAGTCGCTTAAGTCGGGGAGGTGTCCTTCCCGGGTATAAATCACCAGCATTTCAAGGTTTCTGGCGCATGCCAGCAAGCGACTAACGCTCGGTATTACTTTGCGCAAGTGGCTGACATCCAGTCCCGCTTTGCTTGCATAGCCGCGTGGATCAAGAAAATCCCGCTGCATATCGATGATGATGAGGGCAGTGTTATTTCGACATATGTGACGTTCAGCTATGATTCCGTGCGCGGCCTGGTTCGCCGTGTGCTGATGCTGTATCAGTGCAGCTGCTGTCATGTCACACCGCGGTCAGAAAGGAAACCGACACCGCACCCACGAATCCCTCGGCTTCGTGGTTAGCGGCATCTACCACACCATAGTCGTCGGACAAAACCCGCTTGACGCGATGACGATGGAAGGGATTCAACAGGCGCGACATGGGAATAATCTGCCGGCAGCCATCCCCATACAGTGTCTGGTGTAGTGCAGGCAAGCGATACCAGGGCACCACGGGCTGTTCGTGATGCGCATTATGATAAGGAAAATTGAGCAGCAACAGATTCAGCCAGGGCCAGCGCAGACTCGCCAGATTGGAATAGGTGTTGGCAGTTTCATAGGCCTTGTCACGCAGCTTGTCTGCAGGCACTTTGTCGCTTTCCAGAATGGCATAAGCATCATAGGTGTGCTGAAAGGCGTCTGCAAATCTCAGCACTGTAACCATGAGCAAATAGGCAAGCGCATACAGCAGCAAGGCCTGTGGAGAAAAGTACGCCAGTGCGGTGAACGCTGCACCACGCACCACCAGAATAATCAATACCCGCCCCCTGTCATTGCGGCGTTCATCACGCATAAATGGCAGCGCAATAACGTAGAAATGCATGAGTAATTCCACTGCAGGCACATAGCACCACTCCAGAAAAAGTACCAGGCGCCGCAGCCATGCAGGCGCAGAATTAAGTAGTGCCTTGGTATCCAGGCTGATCACATCGGCCCGGTCCACGTGGTGACGCAAATGCTTGCGCCGCAGATGCTCATAGCGCGCATAGCAACTGCCGGTGAGCCAGGTCATCAACACACCGGCCCGGCTATTTGCCGCAGGGCTGCTAAAAATCGTGCCGTGCGCGAACTCGTGGAAAAAATAGGCAGCCATGATCAGGGTGTGGGCAAACCACAGTGTCGCTGTCAGCGCCACTGCAAGGCTGCTAGTCGCCATCAGCCACATTCCGGTGACATATCCACTCAGGACATAAGTCAGCGCAATAAAATTGGGAAGTACGCCATCAGCATGGCGAAATACTCTGGGATTACTCATTACGTCATTTTTACAATATAGGATTCCCGCCAGATAAATCAGCGGGAAGCTGACAGTCTTACTTCGACATAGCCTTGATGAAACTGTCATCCAGCGTGGATGCAATTGCGACAGGCTTCTTGATCTGGCCGCTCTTCAGCAGAATCTCGTTGATCACCTCGCCGCTGACATAATAAGACTTGGTGTCTTTGCCTTTGGTGAACGGTTTTTGCATTTCCTTGAACGGGATGCTGTATACGCCAGTCAATTGCTCCAGCACTTCCTTACCCGAAACACCTATCGCCTTGCCGATAATTTCTGACGCTTCAGCCGGCTTCTTTTGCATATAAGCCAGACCATCCAGATAGGCTTTTATCAAGGCACTGATCTCCTTGCCACTCTTCTTGATTTGCGCAGCATCAAACACCAGCACGTCGGCGATCAGGCCAGGCGCTTCTTTGGAGGAATAGATCACATGGAATTTCTTGCCGCCATCCAGCGCCAGAATCTGCGACACATTGGGCTCATAAGTGGTGCCTGCAGGAACCGCGCCTGATGCCATGGCCGAAGGAATTGCCTCGGGTGTCATGTTGACCGGAACGATGTCCTTGTCGCTCATTCCGTTAATTTTTAGCGCATAAGAAATCAAAAAATCAGAAGGAGACAACGGTGCGTAGGCAACTTTCTTGCCTTTCAGTTCAGTGATCTTGTTGATGCCCATCGTTGCCAGTACTGCATCACCGCCGTTGGAGTAATCGATCGGCATCACCACCTTGAAATCCTGGCCCTGCGCATTTGCTCCGATCACCTGGTCGTAAGTCATCAATGAACCGTCAACCGCTTTACTGCTCATTGCCGAAGGCAGCATGGCCGGGTCTGAAAAAGTCTGCAATGTCACTTTCAGATCATACTTCTTGAACATGTCCATGCCCTCCGCCACGTAGAAGGGTGCATAACCAATCCAGGTCGTGAGACCTATCTTCAACGGGGTTGCCGCACTGGCTGAAAATGCAGCCGACAAAAAAGCCACGGCGGCGATTAGTTTTTTGATATTCATCTTGCTGCTCCTTAGGTTGGTTTGAATAGCGGGTCGGTGCGGTAAGAGATCCACCTGCGACTTCCACAACATAGTCAGCAGGTTTCATGCCACCCAATAGCCTTATGGCTTTGCACACTATCCTCGCCCCTTTAGGTATACAAAAATTAAGGTCTATGCACCTGAATCGAGCAGACAATATTCTCAACGCACAAGGGTGGTGATAAGTGAACTAGTAACTCGATAGCCGTCTAACGACCAAAATTATCGGTGTAGCCAGCTCTGCCCGAATACTCCAGCATTTTTGTAATCGGCTTGCTACCCGCCATGCTATCCGCCAGCAATTTTTGCGATTCCTCGATACGCCCCAGTCCCACCAGATAGTTGTAATAGGCGACAAGATCCTGCCAGCAGACGGGATGCTGAATGGCTCCCGTTTCCGCATCAAAAATCAATACTCCCTCATGACATTTGTCCGGCAAGACGTGATAACGCGCATTCTTTTCCATTGCTTTACTCCTTTTCAACATAAAAAGCAGCTATACAAGCTCCTTACCTATGTATATAAGCAATTATTGCGCCATATTATTTATACCAATAAATACTACAGTAATATCAAAACAGTACAAAAATGAGTCAATAAAACATTTCTCACCCACGCACATTACAAATGCACTACGCCGATATACTGAGCACTTACGGTGCACTCACAAAAAATATTAAGGACGATAATGAATACAGTTTTGATCACGGGAGCCAGCCGGGGTATCGGACTGGAGTTTTCCAGGCAATATGCTGACAAGGGCTGGCAGGTTCTGGCTTGCTGTCGCCACCCTGACAAATCAGATGCGCTTAACAAGCTGGCAGCTCAATTCGCTGCACTGATCAAAATTTACCCGCTTGATGTGGCAAACCACGCCCAGATTGAAAAACTCGCACAAACCTTAGACTATGAATCTATAGACCTGCTCATTAATAACGCCGGTATTAATCCAGTATCCGATGCAAGCGGCTTTGGGCATACCAACTATGACGAATGGATGACTGCCTTCAACATCAACACCATGGCCCCGCTAAAAATGGCCGAAGCATTTGCGCAACAAATTGCCCGCAGCAAGCAAAAGACGATCGTCACCCTCACCAGTCTCATGGGGAGTATTGCAGACAATAGCAGCGGCGGAAATTACCTGTATCGCTCCAGCAAAGCCGCAGCCAATATGGTGGTAAAAAGTCTTGCGATAGACCTGAGTCAACAAGGAATTACCTCGGTGGCCTTCCACCCGGGCTGGGTCCAGACCGATATGGGCGGGCCAGACGCAATGATTCCGGCCTCGCAAAGCGTAAGCGGTATGCGCCAGGTGATCAGCAGCCTTACCCTGGCTGACTCAGGGAAGTTCTTTGACTACGATGGCAATGTGTTGGCCTGGTAATCGCATTCGAATTCTGAAATCAGGCTCGATGGTATCTTTGGCCAATATAGAGACAATCGAGAATCTTCACCAAAGCAGACTTTCGGCGCTTATCCTATGATTATCGGTAGCGCTGTCCGTATGATTAACATTGTATATTTGTTATAAACTGGATAACCTGCATTTCATCAATAATTTATAAGGGAACTCTGGTGTCCGTATTATTAAGCATGTCGGGACTGATCTGTCATATGAATAACTGTTAGAGATCATATGAAGAAAAAGGTTATTACATACGGTGTTATTGCTTTTGCGATTTTAGCTCTCGCTATTGTGATGGCGGTGTTTTCAACAGACAAAAATAGTGTAAGTGTCATGGAATCCCGTGAGACAGTTTCACTCAAAAAAGCGCCTCAAAGCGCTATGTTTACAAGTGAAGTTTCACCAGCTTCGGCGATAGCTGGGTTAGCAACAGATCCATATAAATTAAGTTGTGAAGAGAAACCAGAGGATGACCTTTTAATTCAAGCGCCTTATGGCGCTAAGAGGACTGGTGAACACATTCTTGAGATAAAATATTCAGGAGGCGTAAAGGAATTTATTGATGAACCACCTTATGATGAGTTTGGAATGGGCTTAAGGTGGGAATACTGTGGTTACAACGAAAACATAAAAGCACATTTAATTTTAAGACGAGATAAAGAATGGTATACAGGTTCATTATTTTTTGATGAGTCTGGTGAAGTTGTCAAAGCAGGTTTCTTTGTTGTGTTTTCACCTAATAAGCTAAATTTTCTTGCTATACAACAGTGGGCCGGTGCGGATGGCCAAGACTGGACTATGTATGACAAATCGGGACATAAGCTTTGGAATGGATTTTCAACTATTGACGTACCGAGGAAACCAACGGACACTTACCAATGGGAGGCTGCAACAATTGAAACTCCTTCTCTTAGTGATGATCTACAAATTTCTGCTCATATGTTCTGTTGGCAATCAAAAAAGAATGGAAACGTTACACTTAAAAAAAACGAAGGTAAAAGGGAATGGCTGCCGAAGATCGAGTGCTGACCTCTAACCCGGCGGTCAAGAGGGACGCTCCGCCGAAAAGCGCGGCTCCGCGCCCCTTACCTTTACGTTGGGCATCAATTAAAATTTCTGCGTAGCTATGGACATCTCACTTTCGACAAATATCGATAGCATTTCATGGAGTGAGCTTGCTCAGGTCTTCGAGCTGGCTCCTCTTGGCAAGAAGCGTGACCCTGACGTGCTTGAAGTAGCATTCCGAAATAGTCTGCTGAGAGTTTTTGCGTTTGATGGTTCAGTGCTTGTTGGTGCTGGCCGTGCATTGTCAGATGGCGTGTGGAGAGCTGCAATTTATGATGTCGCGGTTCTCCCTGAATACCAAGGGAAAGGTATAGGAAGTAAAATTATTCAACACCTTGTTCAATCTGCAAAGGTCGATGTAGTCATGCTGTATTCGGTGCCAGGTAAAGAAAAATTTTATGAGCAATTCGGCTTTAGAAAAATGAAAACAGCAATGGTTATTACCCCGAGCGAAGATGAAGCTAGAAAAAGGGGGCTAATTGAGTGACGCCCAACCCGTCGTTCAAGCGGGACTCGCCCAGAAGCGGGCGAGCCCCTCAATTTTACGTTGGCGACCACACTCAACACTTTGAGATTAATGAGTAGCCATGATGAACTCTGCTATTAAACAAAAGAATCTTATTAAAGGCACTTGGGTGCTCCATAATTTATTATTTTCCTTTTTTTAATTACTTCTTGTAGCCGGGGCGCACCTATGAAGCCAGATTTTGATACCGCTCTACAGCAACATTTCGCAGCGATCTCCAATCGGGATATAGAAGCATTCAAATCACATCTGACACGCGGCGACAAGCTTTATACAATTGTTCAGAATGGGCACGCATTCACAACGCCTTCTGAAACGATAGGCATTCATGAGCAATGGTTTAAAGACCCGAACTGGATATGGGAAGGATCAGTTGTGCATAAAGTAGTCGGGGAGGACGTGGCTATGGCTCTGGTCAAATATCAATATCGCAGCAAAGCAGATGATGCTCCAATCAACACTTGGCTAACCTATGTTTTTCAGTTGCAGGAAGGTCAATGGCGTATCGTGCACGACCAAAATACAGCACTTGATTATGCTGCTTTTGCTCGTGCAGCCGGAATTGACACGCAATGAGGTCGCCTAACAAGGCGTGGGCATCAAGTGAATTAAAAAGGGTCAGCTTCTGCGGTCTCCATCAACAAGAATATTGTTTGTAAACTGAAAGATGTATATTTCTTACTTTTCTACATAATCCATAAATATGAACACAAATAGTGACGGATATGGCATTTTATGGCATAAACTGCCATAATCTTCACAACAATTATTTGAAAGAATCACCATGGCCATAAACGTATCTTTACCACCCGAATTAGAGGCACGTGTCCGTCAGCGTGTCGAATCTGGCATGTATGGCTCCGCAAGCGAAGTCATCCGTGAAGCCTTGCGTTTGTTTGAAGCTTATGAACAGGTCAAAATAGTAAAACTCGACAGCCTGCGCCAAGATATAAGCAAGGGCTTGAACGATGCTAAAAATGGTCGCACGAAAGAAATTGATTTTGCCAGCATAAAGAAACAAGGTCGTAAGCAATTGCAAGCTCGCAAGAGCGCTGCTTGATGCCTCGTATTCGCTTTACCACTTCGGCGGAAGCCGATCTGCTTGAGCTATGGTTGACCATTGCGGAAGAAAATATTGTTGCGGCCGATGAGTCTCTGGATTCAATACAGGCAACTGTTTCTCTGCTGGGTAGTCAACCTGAGATGGGCAGATCGCGCCCAGAACTGGCGCTTGAGTTGCGCAGCTTCCCGACGCGTACCCCGTACATTATTTTCTATATAAATGATGCAGATGGTTTGCTAATTGTTCGGGTGCTGCACCACGCTCGAGACATTGACGCAGAATATTTTTCATAGGCGACAGGAAACCACATTTCCCACTACCAAGATCGATCTCATCGGTCGCGCCAATCCAGAAAATGCGCCATCTCGTTATTCCCCATCCATGAATTGATTTCCCATAAGTCGGCCACCGGCTCGCCGCTAAACGGCAGGGTATGCAGATAGTTATCCGGACCGAATTCCGGGGTCATTGTGGTGAAGGCATAGCCCCTGTCGCGTTGTATCGCCCATATCTCTTCCCAATAACGCTGATGCGAAACCAGTGCGCCTAAATACTCGGGTGCTGCGGGGTGTGGCACTTGCGGGCCCTGCTCGTAGCCGACGCGGGCGTGGATGTGATGCGCATGCCTGGCCACTGCGCGCACCACATCCCATTCTTCATCCAGCTGCCGCTCCATCACCACCACCCAGTGGCTGAAGTCGCAGGTGAGGCGCAAATCGGGCAAGCGCTCAAGGATGGCGAGTGTGGCCCAGGGATTAAACAGGGAACGGCTGCGGTGGGTTTCAAAGCTGCAGGCAATGCCCATGCGTGCAGCGAGCTCTTGCGACTCGCCGAAGAAGCGCACGCTCTGCTCCAGCGACCACGCATCGCAACCGCCGATGATGGTTACCCAGCGCGGTTCGAGTGCCCGTCCCAACTGCAGCTGTCGGTAAACATCGGCAATATGCTCCTGCACGCTGTCATTGCGGCGCGGCACGTAACCGCCTGCGGTGACGATTTCCTGGATGTATTCAAGCTGCCGCAATTGCAAAACGCCCAGCAATTCATCACGGCGCGCGCGTGGCAGATCGGCATTACCTTCGAGTCCCATAAAACCGGCTTCAACGGCCTCATCCGCAGCCTGGCTTAACGGGCCGCTATGGCCCCAGAGGGTCTTGAACATTTGTAGTTCCACGGTATCAAGTTCCTTTTCTGTGCTTCCTTAGGTTGTAGTGTGGGAACGCCGACGTCCTCGTCGGTGCTCAAGTGTGATTGATGTGCTTGCGAGAGATTCATTATGTTATTGCTGGCTCAATAAGTAGCTGCGCCAGCCGCCGAAGCGTGAGATGTCCATGGCTTCAGCAACAGCATATTGCTCACATACGAAGCCCTGCACTTTTTCACCATTAACCAGGGTAATCGTGCCGATACCGAGCGGAGCTGGGATGCCGACGACGAAGGAGCCAAAATCTCGGGCTGCCATTTCCCACACTTCCACTTCGATGGTGTTGCCGCTTTCGCCTGCCGCTACGCGCACCATCCCGGGCCTGTGCGGTGGGCCGCCGGGCAGCGCGTAGAGTTTGTAATCTGCCGAACTGGTCGTGCGTGCAACAAGGTACGCACCCCGATCGGTGAGCTGGCGATTGAGCGGCAGACCCTCGAGATGAGCACCACAGACTGCGACACGGATGCGGCCCTGCAGCAACTTTTCCTGATGAATTACTCTAGTCGCTGTGCCATGATTGCAGAACTTCTCAGCCAGATGCAGCAGCGGAATATCCTGGTTGGCCTGCGCCACCAGCGAGATGCCGAAGGGTAGCCCGTCCTCCTGAAAGCCTGCCGGTACCGCGATGGCGGCGTAGTCCAGCAGGTTCATGAAGTTGGTGTAATAGCCAAGGTTGGAATTCAGCCTGATCGGATCGGCCAGCATTTCCTCCAGCAGATAGATAGTCCCGGCGGTGGGTGTCACCATGCAGTCAATCTTGCCCCACACCTGGTTTGCTTGCTTGCGCAAGGCTTCCAGTTTGTACATGGCGTTGAAACTATCTGCGGCGGAGAATTTTTTCGCGCCGCCGATAATTTCGCGCACGACCGGGTTGATCACCTCGGGCTGTGTATCAAAAAATTCCTGAATCGCTGCATAGCGTTCCGCGACCCACGGGCCTTCATAGAGCAAACGTGCGGCCTGCAGGAAAGGTGAAAAATCAATCTCAACCTGCACACCGCCGATGGCACGCAATTTGTCGCAACTGCGCTGAAACAATGCGGCCGCTTGCGTGTTGCCAAAGAACTGCAGCTGTTCAGCTCGCGGCACACCAAAGCGGAATGCGCTTGCCCGGCCAAAGTCGAAACCATGGGCTTGCACGGCACGCGAGTAGATATCCGCCTCATCCTCGGCGGCGGCTACCGACAAAACGGTGGCGGCATCTGCAGTGTTGAGCGCAAAGATGGTGACGCAATCGAGCGAACGGCAGGCCGGTAGCACGCCGCTGGTTGAAATCCAGCCGCGCGTTGCTTTCATCCCAACCAGATTATTGAAGGCGGCAGGTACGCGACCTGACCCTGCGGTGTCGGTACCCAAACTGAAGCTGACCTGACCGAGTGCGACAGATACCGCCGACCCGGCACTGGAGCCACCCGAAATATATTCCGGATTGATCGCATTGCGGCAGGCACCATAGGGTGAACGCGTGCCGTTGAGGCCGGTGGCAAACTGGTCGAGGTTGGTCTTGCCTATGGGAATGGCGCCTGCGTCTATCAGCCGCTGCACCACGGTCGCGTGCTGTTGCGGAAAGTAGGCAAATTCAGGGCAGCCCGCCGTGGTGGGCGCACCCGCCAGATCAATATTGTCCTTGATCGCAAACGGGGTACCGTAAAGCGGCAGGCTGGCCGGGTCTTTCCCCTGCAGTGCAATGACATATTCGCGTATGGACTCAAGCGGCAAGCGATAGATCCAGGCGTGATGCGTATCATCACCGATGCGGCTATGAATATTTTCCATCACCTCCTGCGGCTTGAGTGTGCCCTCCAGATAAGCCTGGCGCAGCGAGACGATATCGAGACTGTAGTTCATCATTTCCTCATTCCTCACTCTTGATGACCAGCAGATCCTGCCCGGCAGCAACCTGCCCGCCGGTGCGGCAATTGAGCTGCACTACTTCACCGTCACAGGGCGCGCTCACCGCAATCTCCATCTTCATCGATTCAATAATAACCAGCGCGTCGCCTGCCTTGACCCTGCTGCCGACCTGCACCGGAATATTCCACACATTGCCCGACACCGGAGCTGCCACCGCTCGGCTGCCCGGCGGCAGGTCGAGTTCACTGTCGGTACCCGCCTCCGCCACGGTGTTGTCCGAGGCGTAATCGGCTTGACCATTGGCTTTCCACTGTTCGCGCTCTTCAGCAAAGGCGGCACGCTGCTTGCCGCGAAAATCTGAAATTTCCCTGTCATTTACCTGCAGGTAGCGGTTGTATTCCTTCAGACTGAACGTGGTTTCTTCAATCTTTAACTGGAAGCGCCCGGCGACAAAATCTTCGCGCATTTTCAGCAGCTCCTGCTCAGTCACAGGATAGAAACGGATCTGGTCGAAGAAGCGCAGCAGCCACGGCTTGCCCTGCTGAAAATCCTGCGTCTGCTTGTAGCGATTCCACATCTGCACAGTGCGTCCGACAAATTGGTAGCCGCCCGGCCCTTCCATGCCATACACGCACATATAGGCTCCGCCAATGCCGACCGCATTTTCCGGCGTCCAGGTACGGGCCGGATTGTATTTGGTGGTGACCAGTCTATGGCGCGGGTCCAGCGGCGTAGCAACCGGTGCGCCCAGATAGACGTCACCCAGCCCGAGCACCAGATAGCTCGCATCGAACACGATATTTTTCACCGTCTCGATATCAGCTATGCCGTTGATGCGGCGGATAAACTCGATGTTGCTTGGGCACCAGGGCGCGTCCTTGCGCACCGACTGCATGTATTTCTCGATTGCCAGCTTTGTCGAAGGGTCGTCCCACGACAGGGGCAGGTGCACGATGCGGGTGGGCACCTTCATGTCCTCAATGGGTGGCAGTTTTTTTTCTGCGGCGATTAATTTATAGAGCAAAGCTTCGCGAGACAGCACGCGGCTATCGAAATGAATTTGCAGGGAGCGTATGCCGGGTGTGAGATCAAGTATGCCGGGCATCTTGCCCGCTGCGATGTCCTGTTCCACCCACTGCATCAGCGCATGCACACGGAAACGCAAATTGAGATCGAGCACCAGTGGACCGTATTCGATCAGCAGGTTGCGGTCGCCGGACTGGCGGTACACCACTTGCACCTGTTCGTCGCGTGCAGCAATACGGTGCACGACAGGACTAGCCATTGCTTCATCCGCAGGATAGTTGTCTATTTTTTTGGGCACAGTCAGGTGTGCAATGGTGGAGTCCTGCAGGCGTTCTAGGAAGTTGGCCTGCGCCAGACTCATGGATTTGAAGCGCACCGTGTTGCCGGGTTTAAGCTGGCCCATTTTCCACAACTCGCCATAGGTTATGGTCACAGGGCATACAAAGCCGCCAAGGCTGGGGCCATCCGGGCCGAGGATTACCGGCATGTCACCGGTAAAGTCCACTGCGCCTATGGCATATGCGTTGTCGTGAATATTGGAAGGATGCAACCCTGCCTCGCCGCCATCCTGTCTGGCCCATTCCGGCTTGGGCCCGATCAGGCGCACGCCGGTGCGGCTGGAGTTGTAATGGACTTCCCAGTCGGTGGCGAAAAATTTTTCAATATCGGGCTGGGCAAAAAAATCCGGCGCGCCGTGCGGGCCATACAGCACGCCTATCTCCCAGTGTTCTGAATAAGCCGGTATCAAATCCGCAGGCAGTATTTGCACTTTTGTTTTTGCCGGGCTTACCCCAAGATGCAGCACATCACCGGCACGCAAGGTGCGCCCGCCATGCCCTCCAAATTTGCCGAGGGTAAAAGTGGATTTGCTGCCCAGATATTCCGCCACGTCAAAGCCGCCGGCCACCGCCAGATACGCGCGACAGCCGCTGCCCAGCACTGCGCCCAGTCGCAATATGCTGCCGGCCTTGACCGTATGTGTGCGCCAGAATGGCAGTACGTCACCATCCAGCTCGGCGCTCATCGCGGCACCGGTGAGCGCAATCACGGTGTCGCGGTTGAAGCGCAGGGTTGGACCGGTAACTGTCAGCTCCAGTCCGGCTGCATTGTCCTCATTACCCAGCAGGCGGTTGCCCAAACGAAATGCCAATGCATCCATCGGACCCGAGGGCGGTACGCCGATATTCCAGTAACCCTTGCGGCCGGGATAATCCTGAACTGTACTTTGGACGCCAGGCTCCATCACATCGATGGTATGCGGACGATAGTGAAATGCATTGAGATAGCGCGTGGTTTGGCGGCCTTCTGCAAACACATGGTCTTTGACGATCTGGCGCAAATAATCAAGATTGCATTCGATGCCATCCACCCGAGTGGTAGACAGCGCATGCTGCATTTTGCCCAGCGCTTCGTCACGGCTGTCTGCCTTGACAATGATCTTGGCAATCATCGGGTCGTAGTATGGCGGAATGTCACTGCCGCGCTCCACCCAGGTTTCGACTCTCGCATCAGGGGTAAACGCTACGCCAGTCATAGTACCGCTGGAGGGCTGGAAATTTTTGTTTGGATCTTCGGCATACAGACGTACTTGCATGGATGCGCCAGTTGGTTTGACTTTTATCGACTCCAGCGGGGGCAATTCTCCCGCGGCCTGCAAGATCATCCACTCGACCAGATCAACACCGGTCACTTCTTCGGTGACACCGTGTTCCACCTGCAGGCGCGTATTCACCTCGAGGAAATAGAATTCACCGCTGTGCGCATCAAATACAAACTCCACGGTACCTGCAGATTGATAATTTATCGCCTTGCCGAGTTTGACTGCCGTATCCAGCAGATGTTTTCTGACTGCATTGGTCAAGCCGGGGGCAGGTGTCTCTTCGATCACCTTCTGGTTGCGGCGCTGCACCGAACAATCGCGCTCGCCCAGATCAATTACGCTGCCTTTGCCGTCGCCGAACAATTGCACCTCGATGTGGCGTGCATGTTCGACATATTTTTCCAGGTAGATGCCGGCATCCTTGAAGTTGGCACGTGCCAGCCTGTCTACCGATTGATAGGCCTCATTCAGTTCGTCCGCACTCCAGCACAAGCGCATGCCGATGCCGCCGCCACCCGCTGTGCTTTTGATCATCACCGGAAAACCTATACGCGAAGCCTCGGCATGGGCATGGCCCGCATCGGCCAGCAGCCCGCTGCCCGGCAGCAGGGGCACACCATTCTGTTCGGCCAGTTCGCGGGCGGTGTGCTTCAGGCCAAAACGACGCATTTGCTCGGGTGTAGGGCCGATGAACACCACGCCGTCTGCAGCGCACTGTTCGGCAAAACCGGCATTCTCCGACAGAAATCCATAGCCCGGATGGATGGCTTGCGCGCCGGTTTCCCGAGCGACTTCAAGGATGCGCTCACCGCGCAGATAGCTTTCTGCAGCGGGGGCTGCACCTATGCACACCGCTTCGTCAGCCAGCTGCACATGCAGCGAGTGCGCATCCGCTTCGGAATAGACCGCTACAGAAGGTATACCCATTTTTTTCAGGGTACGGATGATGCGGCATGCGATCACACCGCGGTTGGCGATTAAAACTTTGTTAAACATAGTTCACCTGATGTGCAGGTCGTCCTGCATTTGCTTTGCATATCCGGTCGTCCGGATATTTTGAATAAACGATCATCAATCCATGAGATCAACTACATCCAAAATCAATCATGTAGGGTGCGTTCCACGCACCATGGTGCGCACGGCGCACCCTGCTCGCGGCAACTCAGGGTCTGCTCTGACGTTTCCTTAATGAGTAACCGCATCCCAGATCAGCAACTGCACCGGCGTCGGGTTATACGCGTTGCACGGATTATTCAGCTGTGGACAGTTGGAGATCAGCACATACACATCCATCTCAGCGCGAATTTCCACATACTTGCCCGGTGCGGAAATGCCATCGGCAAAGGTGAGTTCACCCTGCGGCGTCACCGGCACGTTCATGAAGAAATTCACATTGGCGGTGAGGTCGCGTTTGTCCATTTGAATTTTTCCTGGGCCGCAATCGCAATGGCCCAGCGCATGCAGAAAACTGTCGCGGCAGCTGTGCATGAATTTCTTGTCGGTTGCATAGCGCACGCTGTTGCTCTCCGCCGCACAGGCTCCGCCCAGCGTGTCGTGACGGCCGCAGGTGTCGGCGACGATGGTCATCAGCACATTGCCTTCGCTGGACAACAAGCGCGTGCCGGCAGTGAGATACAGATTGGCTTGCGCGGTTATCGTGTCCACCGCGCTGTAGCGTTCTTCCGGGTTGAGCGCGTTGTAGAACAGGGTATCCACGGCCTGATTGCCTTCCAGGTCCAGAATGCGAAACACCTGTCCGCGCTTTACTTCATGCAGCCATGATTCGCCGGCGGGCAACACCAGCTGGTAGCTGGCATGTTCAGATTTCAGATTACTTTCAATGATCGCCATGATCTCACCCCTTAGCCGCGAAACAATAATTCGGTGTTGTAAAAACCGCGCACATTTTCGGGGCGGAAATTGCGGCAGTAGTCGTCTTCTGCTGCAGTGCCGCAATGCCAGGCCTGCAACTGCACCGGCCTGGGCGCGTAATGCGGCGCGGGGTCCAGCGGGTGCTGGCAAACCGACAGCACTACCAGCACGTTCATGTCGAAACGCAGCTCAACAAAATTTCCAGCCTTCGAATGATCTGTTTGATAGCGCAAATTGCCTGCATCATCCGTAGTAACCTTGCTGAAGAAGTTCACGTTGGGCACGATGTCGCGCTTGCCCAGCCCCCACTTTCCCAGCTCGATAATGAAACTGTCGCGCGCATTGCGGTGCATCTCGTTGCGGGCTTGCTGGTAAGTGGCCTTGCCGTATTTCTCCTCCACCTGTGCTGCGTTGCTCATACCGCACAGGGTGTCGTGCCAGCCGCAGCTGTCGTCGATGATGGAAGCCAGCACGCGGCCCATGTCGGAATAGCACACAAAGCCTTTGCTCAGATGCGCGGTGTGCTGCGCCTTCAAGGTATCGGCCATGTTGTAGCGTTCCAGTTTTTCTTCCATGTTATAAAACAGTGTGGAGAGATTGGCACCGCCCTCCACGTCGGTGATGCGCAGCGCGCTGCCGCGCTTCATCTGGAAAGACCAGTGCGCACCACCGGGTATCGTTTCTTCCCACAGCATATTTTGTCTGGATAATTGCTCTGTCATATCACTCTTTCATTGCCAATTTTTCAAGTTGTTGCTGCTGCCTGCCGCGTCATTTTTTCCAGCAATTCCAGATCGGTACGCATACCCGCCGTTTCGCGGATACGCGTGAGAATTTCTTTTTTCTGCTGCAAAAATTCCGGCGAAAGTTTCATATCCTGATCGCGCTGCGCGGGCAGATAGACCGGATAAATGCTGTCTATGCGTCCCGGACGCGGTGCCATCACCACCACGCGCTGGCCCAGGTAGATCGCCTCTTCCACATCGTGCGTGACAAAGACGATGGTGGTCTTCTCCAGTTTGGATACATGCAGAATCATGTCGTGCATCACTTCGCGGGTCTGCGCATCAAGCGCACCGAAAGGTTCGTCCATCAGCAGTATCTGTGGCCGTGGCAGCAAGGCGCGGGCGATGGCAACCCGTTGCTGCATGCCGCCGGAAAGTTGGTTGGGATAGGCATCGCGCACATGGGTCAGCCCCATCAGGTCAAGCAGAGCATCCGCCCGACCTGAGGCTGCTTCCACATCGGACGAGGTGATGCCCTCGCGGTTGACTTGCAGCAGGCGGCTGAACTTGATGTTGCCAATCACTGTCAGCCACGGATACAGGCTGTAGTGCTGGAACACCATCGCTCGACCCACGCCGGGGCCGTTGATTGCTACGCCATCCACCTTGATGCTGCCGGAGGTCAGCGTCTCCAGCCCGCCTATGCTGCGCAACAGCGTGGATTTTCCGCAGCCGGATGCGCCGACGAAGGTGACAAACTCATTGCTTCCTATAGTCAGGTTGATATCCTGCAGCGCAACGATGTCGCGCTTGCCATCGGCGAAAACCTTGCCTGCTGATTCAATATTTATTTTAGTCGTCATCAACGCCGCCTATTTTTTGTACAGCCACGGGAAGCTCTTGCGGTGCAGCATGCGGAACAGCTGATCGATCGCCAGGCCGATGAGCCCGATTAAAATAATGCCGGCGAAGATCTTGTCGGTCTGCATAAAGCGTTGCGCCTTGAGGATGGAATAACCCAGACCGGAGTTGGCGGCGACCAGCTCGGCCACCACCAGATAGGTCCACGCCCAGCCCATGGTGATGCGCAGGGTATCCAGCAGTGCCGGTTTGGCCGATTGAAAGATCACCAGTGACACGATCTCGCCGCGTGCTGCGCCCATCGTCTGTGCGGCCTCGATTTGCGTGATCGGGACACGGCGCACATCTTCGGCCACCATCAGCACCATCTGAAAAAAAGTGCCGATAAAGATGATCGCAATCTTTGAACTCTCATCTATCCCCACCCACAACATCACCAGAGGAATGAAAGCAACGGCAGGCATATAACGAATAAAATCAGTAAGTGGTTCAAGCAAGGCCTGCACCGGACGGTAAGTGCCTATCAGCAGCCCCAAGGGAATGGCGAGCACAGCAGACAAAGCAAAGCCAACAACAACTCGGTAAGTGCTGATCCAGATGTCATTAAACAGATGATCCCTGGTAAACCAGTTATAGGTGCGCGCCAGTACATCGACAGGCCCTGGCATAAATACTTTGTCCATCATTCCACTACCCGCCAGCCACCACCATGCTGCAAGCGGCAGCAACATACCGGCCAGCGCGAACATCAGGTAGGCATAGCGACTCAGGTAGCCGCGGATTACCCAGAACGCGCACCAGCTTTCGAATATTTTCCGATGCAGCGGCAGGCTGTAATTATTCGCAGGCACTAGGCACCTCACAGAAATTGGCAACGCACACATCTACCTTTATGCGCATGAGGTGAATTATGAATTTGTTTTCTGGCAATTGTTTTGGCGACATGACAGCACTCCTAAAATGAAATAGCCCAAGAGGGTGCCAAATAGAATGGTCACATCCTCCCGGGCTTTTATCCCTCCGTGGAGTCTTATCAGGGATAAGACCAAGAACTCTCGGACCAGACACTGTCAATATCAATCGACAATCGGAACCCTAGTTCTTTTGCAAGTGGCCGAGTTAAAGAATCGGCACCCTCAATTTAATAGTAAGCAGAAAGCGTGCCATGAACAGGAACGCATGTATTATTAATAGCATCAAAAATTATTATGCAGATACGCACTCAGTCGGTGCGCACCTGATCTTGGATGCACCATAAATTTGCATTAAATGAGTTTATAAATGCTCCCGGGTTATCTGTCCCATGCATTAAATCCTGAAAATAAATTATCAGAACATTTATTTGTCAAATCGCCTGGCAAGCGATTTCTTCCTGGCGAGCTGTGTCAGCGTTAAGGTTTTGGCAAAATCCTGACTACGTTGAATATGTCTTTTGATCAGCGTGCGCGCCTTACCTACTTCTCGATCCATTATGGTTTGGATGATTTCATAATGCTCCTGGTAGGTGCGCTGAACTCGCTCGGGATCATTGAAGTCTACCCTGCGAATTATTCTAATATGATTATTTACATCCTGTAGATACTTTACCAAAGTAGAGTTCCCACCTGAAAGTGCAAGCGTGATGTGAAATGATTCATCCTTCTGTTCCATTTCACTCGCAGTAATTTTTTTGGGCTGCTGGGATGGTGTCCACAACTTAAGTAAAACTTCCAGTTCTTCAGTTGGCATATAGTGACAGGCATCCTCAACTGCTGCTGATTCCAGCGCTGCTCTTACTTTGTAGTACTCCGACAATTCCTCAATATCAATCTGTTTTATAAAACAACCCTGTTTGGGGCGGACCGTCAAATACCCCTCGTTTTCAAGTCTAAGCAACGCCTCCCTGACAGGCGTTCGACTCACCAGAAACAATTCCGCGAGTTCGGTTTCAGTCACCCGACTACCTGGATATAACTCAAAATTAAGAATCATTTCCCTGATCGTGATGTAGACCTCTTTCGTTGCAATAGCCCTCCCTATCAGTTGGTTATTAACCACCTCGGACGCTTGGAACTGAAGATTTCGTTTCATACCTTAAACCAGTCGATTTAACCAATAAAAAATTACGCAATCATTTATAACATGATATCAAGCCCGTTAGTCAATAAAAAATCAACACTACAAAATGTTCTTTTAAGTGCGTGACTCTGTGCAAAGTGCACAAATAATGTGCCTCAATTGGTAAAAAAGTATTTTATTAATTTAATATATACATATAAATCAACTTGTTAAATTAATAAAAACACAGTGGCATAATTTATGCATACATTGATGTATACAACAGAGCAAGTATGCTGACAAGTGAATTGCAAGGGTAATTGCATCACAATTATTTTATAAGGAATGTTGCCAATTTAAGTGTTTCAAATTACTGATGCATGACTTCGTTACTCCAGGAGTAAAACCGGGAGCATTTTATTGTGGCATCAGGTACGAATACAGGAAAAAATACCGTGGCAACACAAATAATTACTGATGATACTGCGGCGCCAACATTAGAACTTTAAGCCAACTTTTTATTTTAAACCATGTAGTTTTAATCAAAGGAGCAATTAATCATGAGTGACGCAAAATATTCACCCGACAGAAGAAAATTCATCAAATCAACCGGTGCCATGCTGACCCTAGCCGCCCTGGGCCCGATCGCTGCGCGCAATGCACTGGCTGCCAGCACGCTGACAGTGGGAGCCATTTATGTTGGCCCTCGCAATGATTTTGGCTATAACCAGGCACAGGCCGAAGCCGCTGGCGTCATAAAGAAAATGCCCGGCGTCAAAGTCATCGATGAAGAAAAAGTTCCAGAGACCATTGCCGTGCAAAAGACTATGGAAGCGATGATTGTGCAGGATGGCGCCAAGCTGATCTTCGCCACTTCATTCGGCTACTTTAATCCGCACGTGCTGAAGATGGCAGAAAAATATCCCGATGTGCGCTTCGCGCATTGCGGTGGTATGTGGACCGACAAGGATCCAAAAAATGTCGGCAGTTTTTTTGGCTATATTGACGAATGCGAATACCTCAGCGGCGTGGTTGCCGCACATGTGAGCAAAACCAAAAAGTTCGGCTTTATCGCCGCCAAGCCCATCCCCCAGGTCTTGCGCAATATCAACTCGTTTACGATGGGCGCGCAGTCGGTTGATCCCTCCATCACCACCCATCTGATTTTTACCGGCGACTGGTCGTTGCCGGTGAAAGAAGCCGAAGCGGCCAACGGTTTGATCGACCAGGGTTGCGACGTGCTCACCTGCCATGTGGATGGACCCAAGGTCATCATCGAAACCGCAGAAAAACGTGGCGTGTACTGCACTGGCTATCACGCCAATCAAGCGGCACTCGCACCCAAGGGTTATCTCACCGGCGCGGAATGGGACTGGGCCACACCCTACAAGATGCTGGTGGAAGCCGCCGAAACGGGCAAGCCGATGATCAACTTCCTGCGCGGCGGTCTCAAGGAAGGATTTGTGAAGATGAGTCCCTATGGCAAAGCCGTACCGGCTACAGGCAAAGCTATGGCCGACAGCATAAAAGCAAAAATGGTAAAAGGCGATTTCACCATTTTCAAAGGCCCGCTGAAAGATAACACCGGCAAGGAAGTCATTGCGGCAGGTGCCAGCATGGGCCAGCAGGATCCCGCGCTGGAGTCTATGAATTATCTGATAGCCGGCGTAGTAGGGAAAATATAGAAAGGTTTAGTTAGCGAGTTTTGGCAGGTATAAAACTTGCTAACTATTACATGTATGCAATTGCAAATAAATTATGCCTTTTCAACTTAACCACAAATTTTTTGTGCTTGCCGAAGCTGTATTAATTCCGGCAGGCGCACTGCTTTTTGCGATGCTATTGTTTGCCGCTTTTGTGGCAGCCATCGGGCAATCGCCGTTTGAAGTTTTCGGCCTGCTGTATGAAGGTGGATTTGGTTCCAGCTTTGCGTGGCAAAACACCCTGCTGCGTGCGGCACCGTTAATCTTCACCGGTCTGGCGGTCGCGATTCCCGCGCAGGCTGGCATGGTGATTATCGGCGGCGAAGGCGCACTCGCACTCGGTGCCTTGTTCGCCGCGATCACCGGCATCTACCTGAATGGCCTGCCGCCTCTGTTTGTGCAGCTCTGCATCCTGCTCGCCGGTGCAATAAGCGGTGGCATATGGATAGGCTTTTCCGGCTGGCTGCGCAACTATCGCGGTGTGAATGAAACCATCAGCAGCCTGCTGCTTTCCTACATCGGTATCGCGCTGCTTAACCATTTTGTCGAGGGGCCGTTAAAGGATCCCGCCAGTCTGAACAAACCCTCAACCCTGCCGATAGGCGATGCCAACATGATAGGCAACCTGCCCGGCATGGAAGTGCACTATGGCCTGTTGATAGGTGTCGTACTCGCACTCGTTGCGTGGCTGGTGCTTAAATTTACCACGACAGGGTTTGCGCTGCAGATCGTCGGTGGCAATCCGCGTGCCGCGCAAATGGCCGGCCTGCGCGTCAATCTGTGGATCGTTGGCGCCGCTGCCGCGGGTGGTGCCGCCGCGGGTATGGCCGGAGCAATCGAAGTAGCCGCGGTGCAGGGTGCAGCCACTTCGGCCGTGGTAGCAGGTTATGGTTACACCGGCATACTGGTGGCGTTTATAGCCCGGCAAAATCCGCTGGCGGTCATTCCGGTCGCCATATTAATCGGAGGCATCAATGCCGCGGGCGGCATGCTGCAACGCCGTCTCGACATGCCGGATGCCAGTGTGCTGGTGCTGCAGGGCATTGCCTTTGTGGTGATACTGGCCAGCGACACCTTGCTCGGTCGCTTCAGGCTGCGCAAAAAAATTATTCCCGCAGCAATACCCGCAAGCAACGGAGGTGCGGCATGATAGCCATTACCGAAGGCATGGGCTGGTGGGGCGTGCCGGTTGCGGTCATCGCGGGCGCAATCAGGGTCAGTACTCCCTTTTTGCTGGTGAGTCTGGGCGAATGCATCACCGAAAAATCCGGACGCATCAATCTCGGCCTGGAGGGCGTGCTGATGATGGGCGCGATGTCCGGCTATGCCGTGTCGCTATACAGCGGTTCGCCGTGGCTGGGTGTATTTTCGGCAGGCGTGGTGGGCGCGATGTTTGGCCTGCTGCACGGCATCCTGTGCAGTTTGCGCAAGGTAAACGATATTGCTATCGGTATCAGCATTTTGCTGTTTGGCACCGGCCTCGCTTTCTTCTTGGGCAAGCCATTGGTGCAGCCGCAGGCACCCACTCTGTCTTCAATTGATTTCGGCTTCTGGAGCAATGTTCCGCAAATTCAGTCTGCCCTGCAAATCAACCCCTTGTTCCTGATCGGTGTTGCACTGGCAGTGCTGCTGCATTTTGCTTTCAAGCATACACGCTGGGGTCTGCAGTTGCGCATTGTCGGCGACAGTGAAGATGCGGCACGCGCGCTCGGCTTCCGCGTTATTCCCATTCGCATCGCCGCCACTGTGACAGGTGGATTTCTTGCAGGAGTGGGTGGTGCATTTCTCTCGCTGTATTACCCCGGCAGCTGGAATGAAGGGCTTTCCTCGGGACAGGGCATTATCGCAGTGGCGCTGGTTATCTTCTCGCGCTGGGAGCCGCTGCGCTGTCTGTGGGCATCGTTGTTGTTTGGCGGTGCGAGTGCGTTGGGGCCGTCGTTGCAGGCGATGGGCATCACCAGTGGTTACTACCTGTTAAATGCAGCGCCCTATGTACTGACCCTGATTGTGCTGATTGTAACGTTTTCGCCCAAGAGAAATATCTCGGGCGCACCCGGCGAATTGAAGCTGGTGCGTCAATAAATGAGCATAATAAAATGAGCCTCTATATCGCAGCAAAACCCTATGCCTGGCCCTACAACGGCAATATGTTACCGCAGAATACCGCATTGATTATCATCGATATGCAGACCGACTTCTGTGGCAGCGGCGGTTATGTCGACAAAATGGGCTATGACATATCACTCACGCGCAAGCCGATTCCGCATATCGCAATACTGCTGAAGACAATGCGCGCTCGTGGCTACACCATTATCCATACCCGCGAAGGACATCGCCCCGACCTCTCCGATTTGCCCGCAAACAAACGCTGGCGCTCGCGTCAGCTGGGTGCCGGCATAGGCGATGAAGGACCCTGCGGCAAAGTGCTAGTGCGCGGCGAACCAGGCTGGGAAATCATTCCCGAACTCGCCCCATTGCCTGGTGAAATCATTATCGACAAACCAGGCAAGGGTTCTTTCTATGCAACGGACCTGGAACTTATTTTGCGTACCCGTGGCATCTGCAATCTGCTGCTGACAGGCATCACCACCGATGTGTGCGTGCATACCACTATGCGCGAAGCCAACGACAGGGGCTTTGAATGCCTGCTGGTCGAAGATGCCTGTGCCGCGACGGATTACAACAACCATCTGGCCGCACTGAGCATGGTCAAGATGCAGGGCGGTGTATTCGGCGCGGTTACCACCAGCGCTGCCATTCTGGAGGCATTGCAAATATGAACACCATCGGGGGGATCGAGCCGCGCAGCGGGGCAATGGAACTGGAAATCGTACACATGAGCAAACGCTTCGGTGATGTGGTCGCGCTGAATAATGTGTCGGTGCATGTCCCCGCCGGCGGCTTCCATGCCCTGCTTGGAGAAAATGGCGCGGGAAAATCCACACTGGTGAAGTGTCTGGTTGGTTTTTACACACCCGATGCCGGGCAAATCCTGATTGACAATCGCGAGGTGGCAATTGCCACACCGCGCGATGCATCACAACTGGGTGTCGGCATGGTTTACCAACACTTCACCCTGGCACCCGGTATGACGGTGGCCGAAAATCTGGTACTGGCCCGTGGCACCCTCCCCGCTTTTTTAAACTGGAAAGAAGAACGTGAGCAGCTCAGCGCGTTTACTTCCACCCTGCCTTTTAAAGTGTCTTTGGACAAACCCGCCGGCTCACTCGCTGCGGGAGAAAAACAGAAAGTGGAAATTATCAAACAGCTGTATCTGCAGCGACGCCTGCTGATACTGGATGAACCAACCTCGGTACTGACACCGGACGAGGCGGACGAAGTTCTCGGCTTTGTGAAAAACCTGGCCCTTAAAAAACAGCTCACCGCCTTAATCATCACGCACAAATTCCGCGAAGTAACCGCCTATGCGGACGACTTTACCGTGTTGCGTCGCGGCAAATTTACCGGAAACGGGGCAGTGTGTGTTGTGTCCGTCGACAGCATGGCCGAGATGATGGTGGGCAGCCCGATCACACAGAATACGCAAACGCGGGTGAATCGGGTGAAGACACCGGATCAGCCTTCGCGGTTACAGGTCAAAAAGCTGTGTGCAATGGACGACAAGGGGCTTGCGGTACTGAAAGGCGTAGACCTGAATGTAATGCCGGGCGAGATCCTGGGTATCGCCGGTGTCTCGGGTAACGGGCAAAAAGAACTGGTTGAAATCTTGCTGGGGCAACGTAAAAAATCCGCCGGGCAGGTATTGGTAAATGGCGAACCGTACAGCGGAAAGCGCAACGAAATTGCGCGGCACAAGGTGTACAGCCTGCCCGAGGAACCCTTGCGCAATGCTTGTGTCGCCGGTTTATCCGTCTCGCAAAACATGGCCCTGCGCAATTATGATCGTGCCCCGCTGTCCCGCTCGGGTATTTTAAAGCGGCAAGCCATACAACAGCAGGCCAAAAAATATGTGGAAACTTTCAATGTTAAAACCGATGGTATCGATGCGTTGATGCAGACCCTCTCCGGTGGCAACGTGCAGCGCGCGGTACTGGCACGTGAATTGTCGCATCCGGTGGATTTGCTGATTGTTGCCAATCCGGTATTCGGTCTCGATTTCAAAGCCGTCGCCGAAACCCATCGCAGGTTGCTCGCCGCGCGTGACTCGGGCACGGCCATCCTGCTGGTGAGCGAAGACCTTGATGAGCTAATCGAGCTTTCCGATCGTATTGTTGTAATGAGTGAAGGCGTCATCGCCTTTGAAACCCCGGCAGAAAAAGCAGATGTAACAGTATTGGGCCACTACATGGCCGGCGGACACGAACTGACAGAGGCAACAACATGAAAAACGGCACAACCTGCGAAGTAAATGCACTGCCCTACCCCTATCAATTTGCACCTGAGCATACGGCCGTGATCATGATCGATATGCAGCGCGATTTCATTTTGAAAGGCGGCTTTGGTGAAGCACTGGGTAACGATGTAACCAGACTGGCGCCAGCCATTTCTGTGGCCGGGCATTTGCTGGACTGGTGCCGCGCCAGAGACATGCTGATTATTCATACCAAGGAAGCACACTGCGCCGACCTGTCGGATTGTCACCCGGCAAAGCGCAATCGCGGAAATGCAAAACTGCGTATCGGCGATCCCGGACCGATGGGCAGGATACTGATCGATGGTGAAACCGGCAGTGATTTTATCGAGGCGCTGGCGCCGTTGCCGGGCGAAGTCGTGATCGTCAAACCCGGCAAGGGTGCATTTTATGCGACCGAGCTCGGACGCATACTTGCGGAAAAAGGCATTACCCATCTGCTGTTTGGCGGTGTCACCACCGAGGTCTGCGTGCAGAGCACGATGCGTGAAGCCAATGACAGGGGATACGAATGCCTGCTGGTAGAAGATGCGACTGAAAGCTATTTCCCGGAATTCAAGCAGGCCGCCATTGAAATGATACGTGCCCAGGGCGGCATTGTAGGCTGGACCGCCCCCATGGCTGCTATTGATACAGCAACGCAACCGACATAAGGTAAGCAAAAAAGTGAAATCTGAAACAACTCAATATATCGACGCCGCACTTGCGCTGCACGAAATCACCCTCAATGAACCGCGCCGTGCAGAAGTGGAAAAGCAATTTCATCTGCTTAAAAGCATGTACGCACTGCTTGAAGCTGAAGACATACCCATTGGAGCTGAGTCAGCCAATACTTTCCGCTTATGAAAAATTTTCCCTTTACCGCTACCGAAACGATTGCCGCATTTTCCAGCGGGGAAATCTCCGCATGGGAAATTGCCGGTGCAGCGCTGGCGCGGATTGAAAAATCCAACCCGGCATTAAATGCCTTTACCGAAATAACCCGGGAACGTGCACTGGCTGAAGCAAGCACACTGGACCTGGCCAGAACACGCGGGGACAACCTTGCGCCATTCAGCGCCGTACCCTACGCGGCAAAAAATCTGTTTGATGTTAAAGACATCACCACTTTGGCCGGCGCCAAACTGCATGCCAATAATCCGCCTGCACGGCATGATGCAAAGTTAGTCGAAAAACTTCACACTGCAGGCGGTATCCTCACCGGCACATTGAACATGGATGCGTATGCTTACGGCTTTACCACCGAAAACACACACTATGGCGCAACACATAATCCGCATGATATTACCCGCTCTGCCGGTGGTTCATCGGGGGGCACAGGGGCTGCCGTCGCCGCCGGGCTTGTGCCGATCGGACTCGGCAGTGATACCAATGGTTCGATCAGGGTACCTTCTTCCCTGTGCGGCACGTTCGGCTTGAAGCCGACCTTTGGCCGTCTGTCACGTTCGGGTGCTTTGCCTTTCGTCTCCAGCCTGGATCATCTCGGCCCCCTCGCCACCACTACGCAAGACCTGTCACTGGCTTACGACATCATGCAGGGAACCGATATTCACGATCACGCCTGCGCACAAAAAGCGCCGCAGATAACTGCCACCGAACTGACGCGCGGCGTCGACGGCTTGCGCATCGCCAGACTCACGGGATACTTCGACGAATATTCGGGAACTGATGCACGCTGGGCTTCCTGCGCCGCTGCAGACGCCCTGCAGGCAGTCGATGAAGTGGAACTGCCCGGTGTGGCACAGGCACGCGCTGCGGCCTACCTCATGACCGCAGCGGAAAGCGGTGCGCTGTACAAGGAAGATTTGCGCGATAATATCGAGTTCTTTGAGCCGCTTTCCCTCGAGCGCCTGATTGCCGGATCGCTGCTTCCTGCAGCCTGGTATCAGCGCGCCCTGCGTTATCGCCAGGTCTATCTTGAGCGCGTGCTCTCGCTGTTTGAAAACTTTGACCTGCTCATCGCACCAGCCACCCCGGTAACGGCACCGCTGCTGGGACAATCGTATATCAAGATAGGCGTATGCGAACTGCCCACCCGGCCGAATATGGGCTTGCTCACCCAGCCCATCTCATTCATTGGTCTGCCGGTAGCTGTAGCGCCCCTGTGGCCGTGTAACGGTTTGCCGATAGGCGTGCAATTAATCGCGCCTCCCTGGCGCGAAGATATATGCCTGCGTGCTGCAAATGTGCTTGAACAAATGGGTATAGCAAGTAGCAAAATAAATCACGGAGTGTAACAGCCATGCCAAACGAGATTAATCTGGAGCAGGTGGTCGCCGAAGTAAAAGGTGTATTTGAAATCTACGAAAACGCATTTGTTAGCAACAATATTGAATTACTGGATCAACTTTTTTGGCAGAGTGAATTGGTGGTTCGCTTTGGCATCGATGAAAATCTGTATGGCATAGAGGAAATCAGAAAATTCCGAAAAGCGCGCGATACAAGCTCTTTAGAGAGACGACTTTCCAATACCATGATTACCACATTTGGTCATGATTTTGCCACAACAACTACTGAGTTTATTCGTGACAACCTGATAGAAGGCAGACAAAGTCAAACATGGGTCCGCTTTGCATTTGGCTGGAGAATTGTATCTGCTCATGTAAGCCGTACAAAAATTTCACCGGGATGACATTTGCCAATTTTTATCTTTCATCAACGAATTTGTCTAATTTTTTTCCCAATCAACCACTCTGGTGCGGGAAATGTACAATGACAAAGCAAACCCTGCTGTCACCCATAGCATAACTGCAATACCTGGCCATAGACCCAAGTCGTCAGTTTCCTCCATATAAGCAGACTGTAACCATTTGGCCAGCCCTATTGCCGCCACAAATAGACTCATACTACCTACGAAAAAGCTCATTACGCGTGATGCAATCAATGCGCGCGCTCCAGTCTGTTTGATAAAACGTGCTGTGAGAATTCCATTCATACCATCCGACACGATCATACCGCAGGTAAATGCAACACCCAAAGTAAAGGCATATAGCTCAATCGAAATGTGATTGGCCGCAATGGAAAAAAATGTCTTGACTCATAGTGTCAAATGACAAGGCAAACAATGCACCAATACCAAGAACAATTGCAGGGTGACCGGACTCAAATTGCATCCAGCTTTTCAAACCGACAGGATGCGTGACTCCCGCCTGAGGATTAAAAGCCGCATACAAATTTAATCCACCCAGCAACAGCAGCGTTAAAATAGATACCAACAAGCCCAAACCTTCCAGCCAATCAGGTAACGAAATTCGTCCGGGCATCAATGCAATAAATTCAACGACGATCGTCACGACCAGACCGTGGCCTATGGAAAATAGCACACCCGCCCATTTTGCAAGCCACGGTTTTGACAATGCATTAAAACGGGCAAGTCCATCTATCGTGGCCAAATGATCCGGGTCTAGGCCATGCTTGACACCGAATGCAAAAGCCAATGCCAGCAAAGCGAAAACATCTTGCGGTAGATCATGCATTATTTATTCCCCAATCGTGACTACTCATTTATCTCATGCAGTCTCTTTTGCAGCTTCAAGCATCAAGCCCTGTGTTTCAATAAAGCGAATAATTGTATCTAGACCCTGACCTGTTTTTAAATTACTGAATACAAAAGGCCTGTCTATGCGCATCTTCTTTGCATCTCTGTCCATCACCTCTAGCGATGCACCAACCATAGGGGCCAGGTCGATCTTGTTAATCACCAGCAGGTCTGACTTGGTGATACCGGGACCACCTTTGCGCGGAATTTTGTCTCCTGCAGCAACATCGATCACATACAGTGTCAAGTCGGATAATTCCGGACTGAAGGTGGCGGAAAGATTATCGCCACCGCTTTCAATAAATACGATTTCCAGATTTTTAAAAGTCCGGGTCAGGCGATCGACCGCTTCCAGATTGATCGAGGCATCTTCACGTATCGCCGTATGCGGGCAACCGCCGGTCTCCACACCGATGATACGCTCCGGCGCCAGCGCTTCATTACGTACCAGAAACTGTGCATCCTCTTCGGTGTAGATATCATTCGTCACTACGGCGATATGATATTTGTCACGCAAAGCGCGGCATAAAGACAGGGTCAATGCAGTCTTACCCGAGCCTACCGGGCCGCCAATTCCTACACGTAAAGGTTGTGATATTTGCATGATGTCCTCGCTTCAAGATCTAAAAAGTCTGCTGTACTGTGTTTCATGTTTACTACTTATGATGGCCAACATGGGGCTAAAATTACTGAGTTCGTCATCCCCAAGCCGCAATGCTCTTTCTGCCAGCAACGGCAATTTTTTACCCAGATTGGCCATGATGCGTTGCCCGGCAACCTGCCCCAGCGGTACGCATTTCATGGCGGCACTCACCTGATTTTCCAGCCAGCCCCATAAGTAACCATTCACGGCTGCAGCATCTGGAATGTTCCATGCACTTGCAGCCAGTGCATAAGCGCAGGGAAATGACACTTCGCTTTGTTCGCGCAAGGCAGCAAGTTCGACTTTGGGAACATCGTCCAGTTGCTCCAGCAAGCGCAGCAGCGAGTAGCCCATCTGCAAAGATTCCGCACGCAACTCTGCTGTTTCGCGCGAGGCAATAAAATATGCATTCCACTCCAGTGCCTGCGCAATATTTTGCTGCCGCCAGGCCGCATGCATTCTGGCTATTAGCGGGGCTTCAAAGCGAGCGGTGCTGACAGTCAACACATCGGCAATCCATGCCAGCGCAGACTCCGCATCATGCACAAAGCGCGCTTCTATCGCGTACTCCAGCCCCTGGGAATAACTGTAAGCACCCACCGGCAACATCGGGCTGCAGAGTTGCAGCAAACGCGGCAACGCGGTAAGTGACATCGATGTCATGCGCGGCTCCTGAACTGATGTATCACACCACCGTGACCGCCATCACCATCACCATGCTGGTGACCGCCGCCATACGCACCTGCTTCCGGTTCAAAAGGAGAAATTTCTTCGCTTACTTTCGCACCCAGGCCATGCAGCATTTCTGCCAGCACATGATCAGTCCCCAGAAGCAACCAACCAATTCCAACCTCTACTGGCACATGCCGGTTGCCCAGATGATAGGCGGCACGAGTCATATCCTGCGGAGATGCACAGGTGACCTTGAGCACTTTTTCTGCAGCGGCAAGCACCCGTATCACGCGCCCATCATTGCTCTTCAGATAATCTCCCCCTCGCAGCACCGATCCGCGCTCAAGGAACAATCCTATCTCTTCACCGGAGGCCAGACGTGTGCGCAAGCGACTTTTCTGGCGCAATTCAAACGGCAACACCAGCTCTTCATCATGGTGTGCCTGTGCTTCGCAACGTTTTTCAACGACTAGCATGATCAGAACAGGAAGTAACGTTGCGCCATCGGCAGCACAGCTGCCGGCTCACAGCTGAGTAACTGGCCATCGGCTTTGACCTGATAGGTTTCAGCATCAACATCTACCTTGGGTGCATAATTGTTGTGAATCATGTCGGCCTTTTTCAGCATGCGCGTACCTTTTACGGCCGAGAGTTTTTTCTTCAGCCCGAGCTTTTCTCCTATGCCCTCATTCAATGCGGCCTGCGATACAAAGGTAATCGACGTTGCGGAACAGGCCGGACCATAGCTGCCAAACATCAGACGGTAATGCACAGGCTGTGGCGTTGGAATGGAAGCATTAGGGTCGCCCATGGCTGCAGCTGCGATCATGCCACCTTTTAATATCAGTGCAGGTTTCACCCCAAAAAAAGCGGGTTTCCATAACACCAGATCAGCCCACTTGCCGACTTCAAGCGAACCTACTTCATGAGCAATGCCATGGGTCAGCGCGGGATTAATCGTGTACTTGGCGATGTAACGCTTGACGCGAAAATTGTCATTGTTGGCACCATCTTCCGGCAACGGGCCACGTTGAATTTTCATTTTATGCGCGCTCTGCCAGCAGCGCATGATGACCTCCCCTACTCGCCCCATCGCCTGAGAATCGGATGAGATCATGCTGAAGGCGCCCAGGTCATGCAGGATATCTTCCGCCGCTATGGTCTCGCGCCGTATGCGTGATTCAGCAAAAGCCACATCTTCCGCAATGGCCGCATCGAGATGGTGGCAAACCATCAGCATATCCAGATGCTCATCGATGGTATTGACCGTATAGGGCCGGGTCGGGTTGGTGCTGGAGGGCAATACATTTTGTTCACCGCATGCCTTGATGATGTCGGGTGCATGGCCACCACCCGCGCCTTCAGTATGGTAGGTGTGTATGGTGCGTCCTTTAAACGCTGCGAGAGTCGTTTCCACAAATCCTGACTCATTCAGTGTGTCGGTATGGATCGCCACCTGCACATCAAATTCATCCGCCACGCTCAGGCAGTTATCGATTGCTGCCGGTGTGGTACCCCAGTCTTCATGCAGCTTCAAACCGATTGCACCGGCACGCACCTGTTCACGCAACGGCTCGGGCAGGCTGGCATTGCCCTTGCCGAGAAAACCAAGATTCATTGGAAACGCTTCTGCTGCCTGTAACATGCGTGCCATATGCCAGGGACCAGGTGTGCATGTGGTAGCATTTGTTCCGGTAGCTGGGCCGGTACCACCACCCAGCATAGTGGTGACGCCCGACATCAGGGCTTCTTCAATTTGCTGCGGACAGATGAAGTGTATATGTGAATCAATTCCACCCGCGGTGACGATCATGCCTTCACCCGCAATGATTTCCGTACTGGCACCTATCACAATATCGACGCCCGGCTGGATATCGGGATTGCCTGCTTTGCCTATTGCGGCAATGCGCCCCTCTTTCAAGCCTATATCCGCTTTCACAATCCCCCAGTGATCCACGATCAGCGCATTGGTAATCACCGTATCGGCCACCTCTGCGGCACAACGCTGGCCCTGACCCATACCATCGCGGATGACTTTACCACCGCCAAATTTCACTTCCTCGCCATATATAGTGAAATCTTTTTCCACTTCTATCCACAACTCGGTGTCGGCCAAACGCACACGATCACCCACGGTGGGGCCAAACATTTCGGCATAAGCCTGACGCGTAACTTTTAGACTCATTACAACTCTCCCATCACTGCGGCAGAAAATCCGTATACTTTTCTGCCTCCAGCCAACTTGACCAGTGTCACCGTACGTTCCTGCCCCGGCTCAAAACGCACGGCGGTACCGGCGGGTATATTGAGACGAAAACCGTAAGCCAGGGCACGATCAAATTGCAATGCTTTATTGGTTTCAAAAAAATGGTAATGCGATCCAACCTGTATCGGGCGGTCGCCGCTATTGGCCACCTTCAGCGTACAAGTTTCACGGCCGAAATTAAGTTCAATATCGCCTGCCATTATTTGCATTTCACCGGGTATCATCTTCAGCCTCTCAGGGTATGGGGTGATGCACGGTCACCAGTTTGGTGCCATCCGGAAAAGTTGCTTCAACCTGGATATCCGGGATCATTTCAGCGATACCCTCCATCACATCTTTTCTACCCAGCAGGGTTGCGCCGTAGCCCATCAATTCGGCTACCGTTTTTCCCTCGCGTGCACCTTCCATAATCGCGGCGGAAATATAGGCAACCGCTTCGGGGTAATTCAGTTTCAGTCCTTTAGCCTTGCGCCGCTCTGCCAGCAGCGCGGCAGTAAAAATAAGCAGCTTGTCTTTTTCACGCGGGGTCAGTTCCATTATTATCCTTATGTATTCCAAATCCTGGGCACGCATGCTGCCCGGCCTGTTACAGCCGGCCTCAATACAGACCAGACAGTTACAAAATATTTTTTTGCCAGCTCCGACGAGTTCCCCAGATAGCGTATCGCCACCATGCCACCCACTCTGGTGATACCGGCAATGCCGGCAGGATCATGTGCCGGAACTATTGCCCTCAGATCATTCAGCAAAGCATCACTCATGACATAACCCGCCAGCAAAAATGTACCCGACACCGTTCGATTCGCCAACCCGGAGCGCGAGGAGAGAAATTCATCTCCGCCTTCTACCACGGCATACTCACCCCAGATCTGCTTACCCTCGCTGAACACCTCTGTTCTTTGCCTCAATCCACCCTGGCTAAATTTTTCGCCGGATGCTGTGCGTCCAAAACACACGATTTCCCAGCCCATATAGCAGGCATCTGCTTCAAGCTCTATGCGCGTTTTCCAGCGTACATCGGCACCGTCAAACAGTATCGTTTCCTGCGGTAACCACTCAAGTAGTGCCTTTGCTTCCACCTTAAAATTCAGCGTCTGACTGGCTGACCTGCCAGCGCCCTTGTACCACTTGCCCGCACCGGGAGTGGTCAGCAAGGCATGACTCCCAGTGCCTGCAATCACCTCTACTGAAAGTGTGTCACCCCCTGCCACACCACCCGGAGGGTGCAGCAAAATCACATGACATACCGCACGTCCTTCCGGATAGAGCGGCTTCTGTACCACCAGCGGCCCCTTATGCTGGCGCTCAGCCAGAATTGTGTCAGTGGCAAAATCCTGTGCAAAACGCAGCCTGAGTGTGGCCGCCCATCCTTCCTGCAAGCAGTGATTGCTTGCCGCCTGCATCATCGGTGGCGCACAGTATCTTCATTTGGGATGCCGGCGATCGGACATTCAGCCGTGCCCACCGTTGTGCGCGTAATCGCCTCAACCTGCTTTCTGGCGGCTTCCGGATCGTTCACCCAGGTTCGATAAAATTCATACGGCATCTCTGCAACGCCTTTATCGCCTTCACCGGAATTAATCAGCCCGGTGTAACCGCGGTGCAGCAACTTGAACAAGTGGTTTTGTGACTGGCCATTTTTACGTGCATCGCGAATTTGAGAAACGGACAGCTCGGCATATTGAACACCGAAGTCCTCTTCGCCGCATTCGCCCAGTGTTCTGCCGTCAAAACCGATAATCGCCGAGTGACCAAAGTAGGAATACACACCGTCAAAGCCGGTTGCGTTTGCCACAGCAACATAGGAGTTATTCATAAAAGCCATGGCTTTTGCCACCAGCACCTGCTGATCTTTGGAGGGATACATATAACCCTGACAGCGCACGATCAGCTCTGCACCTTTCATCGCGCAGTCGCGCCAGATTTCCGGATAGTTGCCGTCATCGCAAATGATCAGGCTGATCATGAGTCCCTTGGGACCTTCTGAAACATAGGTGCGGTCGCCCGGATACCAACCCTCTATCGGGCACCACGGCATGATTTTTCTGTACTTCTGCACAATCTCGCCATGATTGTTCATCAGAATAAGCGTGTTATAGGGCGCCTTATTCGGATGATCCTCATGGCGCTCACCGGTGAGTGAAAACACACCCCACACATTGGCTTTTCTACATGCAGCGGCGAAGATCTCCGTTTCTTCACCGGGTATGGCGGACGCGGTTGCATACATTTCCTTGGCGTCATACATAATGCCGTGCGTGCTGTACTCAGGAAAAATAACCAGGTCCATACCGGGCAAGCCGATTTTCATGCCGACCAGCATTTCACCAATCTTGCGTGCGTTATCCAGCACTTCAGCTTTGGTATGCAGGCGCGGCATTTTGTAATTCACCACAGCTACGCCGACCGTATCTTTGCTGCTTGAAATATCACCGTGTCTCATATTTTCCTCTCAAAATATTTACGCATTCTGTAAAGCATTCCGGCATGGCTGGCACTTTTAAATCCCTCCTAGCCTCCCTTTGTCAAAGAGAGGAACGCTCTCCGATCACCACCAAACCGGTTCCCCACTTTAACAAAGGGGGGTTAGGGGGATTTTTCCAGTGAACCTAAGTCGTCGTGAATGTATTAATTAATAAATAACTATCATGTACCCATGCAAATAATCAAACCGACAAGTACCCCTTAATCTTGGCCGCATCGACATCACCGCGTTTGTCCTCATGAATGAAGCGCCCCTTATCAATCACGATAATTCTGTCGGCAATTTCCATCGTGAAGCTCAGTACCTGCTCGGAAACGATAATGGTTATTTCACGCATTTTTCTGATTTCATTCAGCGCCTTTGCAATGTCTTTAATAATCGATGGCTGTATGCCTTCGGTGGGTTCATCCAGCATCAACACTTTGGGATTGGTCACCAGGGCGCGGGCAATGGCCAATTGCTGTTGCTGTCCACCGGAAAGATTCCCCCCCTTGCGATTGCGCATATCAAACAGCACCGGAAACAAGGCATAAATTTCATCCGGCACATCACGCGTTGCCGATTTTTCCATGCCGGTCTGGATATTTTCCAGCACGGTCATGGCGGGGAAAATCATTCGCCCCTGCGGCACATAGGCCAAGCCACTGGCCACACGCTGAAAACTTTCTTTGCCGCTGATGTCCTTTCCATCCACCGTCGCCTTGGCTGCCTTGCTGGGTAAAATTCCCATCAGGGATTTAAACAGCGTGGTCTTGCCCATGCCGTTACGGCCCATGATGGCAAGCGTTTCATTTTTCTCGGCCTTGAAGCTGATGCCGTGTATCACCTGGCTTTGTCCGTAACTTACCTGCAGATCCGATATCTCAATCATTTTATAAATCTCCTGTTTTCAGTGACCCAGATATACTTCGATGACTTTTTCATCTTTTTGCACCTTGTCCATGGTGCCTTCGGCAAGTATTTTTCCCTGGTGCAATACCGTCACCTTATGCGCGATTTTCTTTACGAATTCCATGTCATGTTCGATCACCACTACTGATCTGTTTTTGCAGATACGATTAAGCAAGTCCGCCGTCTGGTCGCGTTCTTTTGCGCTCATTCCCGCTACCGGTTCATCCAGCATTAAAAGTTCCGGATCCTGCATCAGCAACATCCCTATCTCCAGCCACTGCTTCTGGCCGTGACTAAGAAGAGCAGCTTCCTTGTCGAGCTGATCTTCCAGCATGATTTCCTGGGCGATCTTGCGCACACTGCTCACCACATCATCCGTGCTCTTGAAAAACAGGCTACCCCACACACCGCGCCCCTTTGGGTAGGACACTTCCAGATTCTGATACACGCTCAGATTCTCATAGATAGAAGGCGTCTGAAATTTCCGCCCCACTCCGGCCCGGACAATTTCGTGCTCTGATAGATTCGTCAGCTCCTTGTTTTTGAACTTGATTGATCCGGAGGTAGATTTTGTTTTACCACAGATCAAATCCAATACGGTAGTCTTGCCTGCACCGTTAGGGCCTATCACCACTCGCAACTCATTCTTGTCCACATACAGAGTCAATTTATCCACTGCCTTAAACCCGTCAAATGAAACGGTCAGGTCTTCAATCGCTAGCACAAAGTCTGTATTGCTCATGCTTTTGCTCCTGTAGTTTTGGCTGGAACTTCTACCATGCCTTGTTCAAAGGATTGCTTTGAGGGAAATATTTTTTGCATCAACGCGCCGAATTTAAAATTCTTTGCATGCTTTTCATACACTCCCGCAAGACCATTGGGGAAGAACATCACAACCGCAATAAACAGTCCACCCATCAGGAATAACCAAAGCTCGGGGTAAGTTTCTGAAAACATCGTTCTGCCAAAATTCACCAGCAGCGCGCCATAGACTGCACCTATCAGCGACATACGCCCACCCACTGCCGCAAAAATCACCATTTCTATAGAGGGAACAATACCGATGAAGGATGGCGACATAAATCCAACCTGCAAAGTAAACATGGCCCCGCCTATGGCTGAAATTAGAGCCGCCATACAGAAGATAAATATCTTAAAGTTGGAAACGTCGTAGCCTGAAAAGCGCACACGCTCTTCTTTATCGCGCATAGCCAGCAGCAGCATGCCAAATTTACTGGTGATGATGTAGCGACCAACCAGTATTGTGCCGATGAGCAGAAGACCGTTAACGTAGTACAGAATATATTTTGCGGAATCTGAACGAATATCCCAGCCCAGCATGGTCTTCAGATCGGTGATGCCGTTCACGCCGCCGGTAAAGCCCTGTTGCCCTACAATCAGGATCGTTAATATCAGCGCGATTGCCTGGGTAATAATCGCAAAGTACACCCCGCCGACCCTGCGCTTGAACATGGCGAAACCGATGATGTAGGCAAACACGGTAGGCACCAGTACGACAGCAAGCAAGGTAAGCGGCAAGCTCTTGAACGGTTCCCAAAACCAGGGAATCTGTGTCAATTGATTCCAGTCCATAAAGTCGGGAATTCCCGGCGTCGTTTGAATCTTTGTGCTAACGGGGTCAGATGCTTCAAGTTTAAGAAACATGGCCATGCAATATCCGCCCAAACCAAAAAATATTCCCTGCCCAAGACTCAAAATACCGCCATAGCCCCACAGTAGAACAAGACTGACTGCTACGAATGCATAAGTCAGATATTTTCCTACCAGCCCCAGTCGAAACAGGTCCAGCCCCAGTGGCAACACAACAAATATAATGGCTGCAAAAATTGCCAAGTACATTAAGCCCTGCTTTCCGCCAAATAATTTGCTAGTCAATACATTCATGAAATTCTCCTATCTGCTACTTGCGAAGTTTGGAAGCAAACAATCCCTCTGGCTTCATCATCAAAATAACGACGATTGTCATCAGTGTTGCCACTTTGCCCATGGAACTGGTGAGGAAAAACTGCAAAATTGACTGCGCTTGAGCGATACCGAATGCTGATGCAATGGTTCCCATAACACTGGCCGCACCACCAAACACCACCACCATAAAACTATCTACGATATACAGTGAACCCGTGGTCGGACCTGTTGAGGCGATGGTGGTAAACGCCGCACCCGCCACACCTGCTATGCCGCATCCCAAGGCAAAAGTCACACGATCCACTTTTTTGGTATTGATACCGACCGCACCGGCCATGACCCTGTTTTGCACCGTTGCACGCACTCTCAAGCCCCAGCTTGAGCGGAACATAAAGAGGTATACGCCAAAAGTCACCACCGCTGCCAAGCCCATCACAAACACGCCGTTAATCGGAATATCAATATCGGGGGTAGGCTTAAACGAACCAAGCAACCAAGGTGGAAGCTCAGCGCTAACTTCTTTGGCACCAAATGTGGATCTGAAAATTTGTTGCATCACCAGACTGAGACCCCATGTAGCCAACAAGGTATCCAGCGGACGCTTATAGAGATGTCGAATCAAAGTAAATTCGACGAGATAACCAATAGCAAAAGCAACCAGAAAGGCCGCAATAATTGCAAATACAAAATATAAATTGACGAAATCATATGCAACAGCGAACTGTGAGAAAAGCACAGTTGTATACGCACCAAGCGCCATAAATTCTCCGTGAGCCATATTAATCACACCCATCTGGCCGAAAATAATTGCCAAACCCAGTGCCATCAACAGCAACACACTAAACAGACTCAAACCTGAAAAACCCTGCATTACGAATATATTTCCAATTTCCGCCATCGAGTATCCGAACATGATTGTTCTCCACCATTATTAAATTAAGCAGATCTAAAAACTCAATGAGCTACCCGCAGCTCCTGCATGCCACGGGTAGTAACTCTTATTACTGATAACCCTTGGGGAAAGGATCAGGCATGATCAGATCAGATTCATAAACAACATCCGCCTGGCCATCAGCACGCCACTTTCCAACACGCAGTTTGCTCAACAGGTGATGGTTTGCCTCGACTTTCACATAACCTTCAGGCGCAGTTTTCATCTCATAACCCGGCAACGCTGCTTGCACCTTGTCAACATCAAAACTGCCTGCACGTTCAACTGCAGCTTTCCACAACCATGGACCAAGATAAGCAGCCTGAGTCACGTCACCAATAACCGATTTTGGACCCCACATCTTTTTAAACTCAGCAACGAACTTGTCGTTATTGGGATTTTTCAGGCTCTGAAAATATTTCATTGCCGAGTAGAATCCTTCCAGGTTCTCGCCACCTATACCCAACACTTCATCTTCAGTTACAGAGATTGTCAGCAAAGTCTGTTTCTTCGAGTTGAGTCCTGCTGCATTCAACTGCTTGAACCAGGCCACGTTGCTGCCACCCACGACAGCTGCATAAATGACGTCAGGCTTCTTCAACTTGATTTTGTTGATCACAGAACCAAACTGAGTGTCGCCTAAAGCCGCATACTCTTCACCGACAACGGTTCCACCCAGATGCTGCTCAATGTGCTTGCGTGCAATTTTCATTGAGGTGCGTGGCCAGATATAATCAGATCCGATCAGGTAATAGGTCTTGGCTTTTTTCTCTTTTGCAATCCAGTCCAGACCGGCAAGAATTTGCTGCGTTGCTTCCTGGCCTGTATAGAAGACGTTCTTGGATTGCTCTAGCCCCTCGTAGAACGTTGGGTAAAACAACAGGCCGTTTTCTTTTTCAAATACCGGCAATGCTGCTTTGCGTGATGCGGAGGTCCAGCAACCAAATACGGTTGCCACACGATCACTCACCAGCAGCTTGCGTGATTTTTCTGCAAACGTTGGCCAGTCACTTGCTCCGTCTTCCTGTATCACTTCAATTTTTCTGCCCAGCACACCACCCATGGCATTAATTTGCGCTATGGCAAGCTTTTCTGCCTGAATAGAACCTGTTTCACTGATTGCCATTGTTCCGGTAGCTGAATGCAAAATACCCACTTTCACGGTTTTATCAGTGACGGACAACTTGGTCATATTCACCGCAGCAGTTGAGGTATCAGCAGCCAACGCACTGCTCAAACCGGAAGTCAATCCCATTACCAGCGAAGCACCAACAAGCGCACCGGCTGTTTTAATAAAGCCACGTCTACTAGTCTTATTCATCTGCATCTCCTTTAAGTTGCACATCCATTAAGCTCCATAATTTCAAGCCAGCTCACACCCTAACTAAGCGCATATCACCAACATATACACATTTCATTACCGGCAAGTTATCTAAAGCAATACGTATGCCAGAGCAGATTGAGTTAAGTTATTTTTTTGAATCAAAAAAAATATTTCTATACCCATCCATAAGTTAGATGATTTATATTTTTTAAATATAATTAAATTTTTAATTAATTTTCGTATATAAATCTTTTAAATATCTCGTTTGTTATTCAAGTTTGCATTTCGATACAATTTTCGTGCATGAAATTTTATACATGCACGAAAATTGAGCATTATTAAACTCGATAATGTTGAATAATTGCGAATAAAGAGATTGCACTAATCACGCGTTTATATTTATTCGCTATGCGAGTTGTCGCATCAATTTTTAATTTTAAAAAAAATAACGACCAATCTTTAATGATTGGTCGTTTTTATTTTGCAGCTATGGAATGACAGCGTTAATGTCCCAACATCCAAGGCCTCGCACTTTTCTTTGTTTGCATTTCAAGACCAAATTTATTGGCCTTATTTTTCTTAACTTTATCTGCCGGCTTTGCGCCAGAGCTTGCACAGGTGTGAGGTCCATTGCAGCCACAGCCACTCCTCTTAGTCATCTTTGGCTCATGGGCAGATCTTTCGTTACGCTCGTGCGCACTGCGCTGCGTGGCACCAAGAATGGCAAGACTGGGAGCCGAAATGACTCGGCTCCCATACTCTCCGCAATGCTCACATTGTGCAGGTGCACTCGACTCACTTATTTTTCCCCAAGCCTCAAAATCTCCACATGATTCACAATGGTACTCATATAGTGGCATCATTAATCTCCCAAAATATTTTGACCATTCCTATTATTTAAACGCTAACAGAAATAGTCACTGCACAGGTTTAACTCACGAAGTTGAGGCCAGATCAATTTTACTGGTTACATGTATTTTTGGCCCCTCTGAATTAGGCTTAAGGTCAAAGTCAAAGATTTCAGTTGGCAACCATAAGGTAGCACATGCATTTGGAATATCTACTATCCCGCTGATATGAGCTTCCACAGGTGCGGTACCCAGAATGGCATATCCCTGCTCACCACTGTAACCAAATTTTTTGAGATACTCGATTGCATTCAGACAAGCCTGGCGGTATGCCACATGCGGATCCAGATAAAATTGCTTGCCTTTTTCGTCAACAGAGATTCCTTCAAAAATGAGGTAATCGCTATAGCGTGGCTCCATCGGGCTGGGCTGAAAAATCGGATTTTTGACACCATATTTAGCCATACCTCCCTTTATGATAGAAACATGAATATCAAGATATCCGGCCATTTCAATAGCTCCGCAGAACGTGATTTCTCCATCGCCCTGTGAAAAGTGAATATCACCCATAGACAGACCCGCATTCTTTACATAGACGGGGAAATATACTTTGGAACCCGTGGAGAGGTTTTTGATATCACAATTTCCACCATGTTCACGCGGGGGAACGGTGCGCGCACCCTCCAATGCGGCCTTTTTAGCCGCCTCGCCTTTCATTCCACCCATCAGTGCAGTATCTGCATAGGGCAGCGTGGCTAAGGGTGGAACTCTATCCGGGTCTGTGCTGACCAATTCAGCTTCACGTTTATTCCATTCAGCCAATAACTCCTTCGATGGCAAACATCCTATCAATCCAGGGTGATTAATTCCGGCAAATCGTACATTCGGAATATGTCTTGAAGTCGTATATATTCCATGAAAATCCCAGCATGCTTTACGTGCATCGGGATAGTGCTCATCGAGAAATCCGCCACCATTTTTCTTGTCGAACAAGCCGGTGAATCCCCATTCAAAATCTGACAGCGTTCCAACATCCAGTATGTCTACTACCAATAAGTCACCCGGTTCAGCACCTTCCACACCTATCGGGCCACTCAGGTAATGCACCTTAGTCAAATCAACATCCCGAATATCATTGGCACTATCATTATTACCAATCTGACCACCAGTCCAGTCAATGCACTCCACACGAAACTCGTCTCCGGGCTTTACCATAGCCGCCATAGGGATATCCGGGTGCCAGCGGTTGTGCAATACATGCGACTGTTCCTCAGGTGATTTTTTAAGATCCACTTTAATTAAAGTTTTCTTCATGACAATCTCCTAACAATTTTACTTTAGCAATATATTTTTTAGCCTGACAAATTACTGATCGGATAGACATAATCAACCCGACCATATTTGCTAGAAGAGATAGCTTAGATTACCCAAGAACTCGTCTTTTTGCTGAACGCCCCAACGGTTTTGGCCACCTATGATATAGGTCAGACCGGCGTTCACATTTTTAGTAAACGGATAAGTCACGCCCAGAATCAAATGACGGAACGCCATGTCCTTTGCCAGGGCTGAAGTGCCATCTTTATTGATGAACTCTCCCGATTTTGTGTACGAGTAGTACCCGAGTGACGCATTAAATCCAATGTCCATAGGCAGCGTAGTAGCATAAGTAGCAGTTATGTAAGTATCACCTTTATTTGCATAAACCGTATCATTCAGGAACGGTTGAACATTGAAGCCGAAATCTTTGTAACTCACACCAAACTGGGCTTCAGTACCTACCGCGTTTGCTTGTGGAACATAATTGATATGCAACAGCCCCACTTTGTAACCAATGTCTCCTATCTTTCCCGCATAGCCACCATAAGTATCATGCTCCAAAGAATTCGCCTCCTTGCCCAGCGAGCCATTCGCATATGAATATCCAATTGTTGCAAATGCATAACCCAGATATAAGCCGTTATCGCTCTTATAATCCAATCCGCCTTGCAGTGATGGATCTTCATTTTCAGGCGCATCTCCTGCTGCATTTCCTGATGGAGTGCCGGCCACAGGCTCTGTCGGCCCGTATGTAGTAGTAATACCACGCAAGACATATTTTGACACCGCATCAAGGTGACCGGTAACTGCTGCCGAAGCAGCAATAGAGTTAGTCAACAATACCACTGCGCCAACTAATGCAGCACTGCTTTTCAAATTGAATACTTTCATGGGTCATATCTCCGAAGTAATTTAATCAAGTGACAACAACATTGGTGTCGGAATTAAACAAAGCATTTCCCATGCCAGATAAAACATTAATTAATAAAATTCGATTCTCTGCCTATAAAACAATGGGAAGATAAGACAATCTGGATTTGAACAAGCCGTACTTTCAGAAAAAAACAATTGAAATTTTTCGCACTCATTTATCGCATGACGTATTTTTATGCACCAGTAACGAACCAACTACAGATAAATTTTTTTCCATTTCAAAGCTAAAGATCAAACCAGTAAAATCGAACCTCATTCAAAATCTACAAATATTTACTTCTGTTTAGTTGTCACTGGCGTTCCACGCCACCGAAAATTCTCATAGCTCGATAATCTTCATTCTTTTCAATTTTTAGGCATGCGCTTTGCTTTATCTTCAACCAATGTCAAAGCTCGACTTTGCTTTGTAAATTATCCTTACATCAAACTTGAAAGATATTTCTAATGAAATTAGTCACGGGAATTATTAATCCTTTAAAACTCGACGAAGTATTTGCCTCACTTTTTATTATCAATGTGCAAAATATTTGCGTGATCGAAGTTAAAGGCTACGGCCAGCAGAAAGGTTTAACAGAGCATTATCGTGGGGCGTTATACGAGGTGAATTTCATTCCAAAAGTTAAGTTTGAATTCACCGTCAGTGATGATGAATTGCCCGTAGTGATTGAAGCGATTAAAACCTCGGCAAGCACTGGTCACATTGGTGATGGAAAGATTTTTGTATATGACATTTAAGAAAATTTTATTCGAGCTAATTTTAACGCCTTGCAACAGTTTTTAATCTGATTGATAACGTTTCGTATTTCTTATTTTTAGCTAATTATGGAATCCTTATGTGAATCGATCAGAACTATTTCTGCACATTGCCAGAAAATCCAAACGAATCGCCCCAAACAGAGTAGAAGAGGCTGTTAAAGTGCTGCTGCAGGCAATGACTTCACCTTTGCACGGAGAGAAAAGAATTGAAGTAAGAGGATTTGGCAGTTTCAATTTATGTACACGCAAAACCAGAGTTGCACGCAATCCCAAGATCGGGAATAAAGTTAATGTGCCAAACAGACAGGCGATTCGTTTCAAACCCGGTAAGATGTTAAAGGAATCTTTCGGTTGATTTATTTGTGAGATGCCCTGGCGTTGATTAGCAATGCACTGCCCCGGATAATACTGCAACTTTTTAGCTATAGCGGGCTTTGCAAACTCCAGTATGCAGTCTACCTGATTTTTTGTTTCGACTCTCGCTACCAGCCCGGCTAGAGTCTTTATACCTTCATTTGAAAGGATCGAGCACATGGACTACGACGTCCTCATCATAGGTTCAGGCCCCGCCGGGCAGCATGCCGCATGGCAAGCTGCGCAAATGGGTAAACGTGCCGCGATTATCGAGCGCAAACCCAAGATAGGCGGTGCAGGTCTGCAAACCGGGACAATTCCCAGCAAGGCGTTGCGCGAAGTGGCTTATCAATTTTCTCATTCCGGCTATGGCGGCATGCGTCAGGCACTGATGCCGGATAACCGCAGCCGTCATGGCTTGTTGGCCGATGCAGTGCGTCGCAAGGAGGTGGTGATTGCACAACAGGAGTCTGTCATTCTGCAGCGATTATTACGCTCGGGAGTGGCACTGATTCCGGGCGAAGCTTCATTTGTCGATACGCATACCCTGCAAATCGCCGATGCATCCGGCAACACGCACCAACTTTCTGCGGATATCATCGTACTTGCCAGCGGCTCCAGGCCGCGTCGTCCATCCCATGTACCTTTCGATAAAAAGACGGTACTGGATTCAACTTCCATCCTGAATTTGCGCCATCTGCCCGACAGCTTGCTGGTAGTGGGTGGCGGTGTGATCGCGTGCGAATTTGTTTCCATTTTTGCGGCACTGGGTGTAAAAGTCAGCGTGGTGGATAGCCATACACAGTTGCTGACTTATTTAAGTGAGGATGTGGTTGGTGTATTGGCCGAAAGCTTCCTGGCCATGGGTGTGACTTTCCATATGCAGGAACGGGTCAAGGAAATACGTCGAGAAGGGGGTGGCACCCTCACCGTGCTTGAGAGCGGCCAGACGATACATGCCGATGCAATTCTTTATGCGCAAGGCAGAGAACCCAACAGCGAAAAGTTGCAAGTTTCACGAGCCGGCATTATCGCCAAGGACGGCTGGCTTGAAGTGAACCGGTATTTTCAAACCAGTGTGCCGCATATTTACGCGGTGGGCGATTTAATCGGCCGGCCCGCACTTGCCTCGACCGGAATGGAACAGGGGCGGGCTGCCTTGTTGCATGCCTTCGGTGGAAAATCTCATGTCACGGCAGAAAATTTGCCGATGGCGGTATATACCATTCCGGAAATTTCGTATGTTGGCAAAACCGAAGCAGAGGCACTACAGGAAAATATCCCCTATGTGATTGGTCGCGCCTATTTCAAGGACAGTGCACGAGGACAAATCATCGGTGACGTACACGGCTTGCTCAAGTTGATCATAGACACGCGCGACGAAAAACTGCTGGGTGTGCATATTGTTGGTGAACAAGCCAGCGAACTGATTCATATCGGACAACTTGTGATGAATCTGCATGGCAGCGTACGTGATCTGGTTAGCAATGTGTTCAACTATCCGACATTGGCAGAATGCTACAAACTGGCCGCGCTGGATTGCACCAATCAATTGGAGCAAGGGAAAAAATAATAACTATCTATGTATATGCTTTGCCCTGCTTTCTAAAAGTTAAGCAAGTTCAGCTCTGCCATCCAGCAACTCAAGAACGCCCTGCAAGGCGATGCGCACAGCCAGTGCACGGATTTCAGCCCGGTTGCCTGCAAGCTGGTGCAGGCGGGCAATACTCACCTCACCCTTGATACCCCAGGCGAACCACACCGTGCCCACGGGTTTCTCCGGCGAGCCACCGCCCGGCCCAGCAATGCCACTCACGGCCAGTGCCATGTGTGCATGACTATGACGCAAAGCACCTTCCACCATTTCGCGCACAGTCGCTTCGCTCACGGCACCAGAGCGTACCAGCGTGTCTGGTGACACACCCAGCATTTCAATTTTGGCCTGATTGGCGTAGGTCACAAAGCCGCGATCAAACCACGCCGAACTGCCGGCAATTTCGGTCACGGCACTGGCGACACCGCCGCCAGTGCAAGACTCTGCCGTCGCCAGCATCAGGCCATGCGCCTTGAGTGCAGCGCCCACCTGTGTGGCAAGCTTGATCACGACAAGCCGCGCGCCAAATCGGCCTGGATGTCGATCACGGCTTCGAGTCCCACACCGATGCGGATTACGCCATCAGTAATACCCGCTGCCGCACGCGCTTCCGCTGTGATCCTTGCATGAGTCGTACTGGCCGGGTGGGTGATGGTGGTGCGGGTATCGCCCAGATTTGCGGTAATGGAAAGCATCCGTGTATTGTCGATCACGCGCCAAGCGGCTTCCTTGCCACCCTTGACCTCGAACGCAACAATGCCACCGCCGGTTTTCTGCTGGCGCATGGCCAACGCATGTTGCGGATGTGACGGCAGGCCGGGGTAATAAACGCGTGCGACATTTGGCTGTGCTTCCAGCCACTGCGCGAGTTGCAGCGCATTGGCGCTGTGCGCATCCATGCGTATCTTGAGTGTCTCCATGCCCTTTAGAAATACCCAGGCATTGAAGGCGCTCATGGTGGGGCCGGTGATGCGCAAAAACTGAAACACACTTTCCATATTTTTCCTGCTGCCCAGCACCGCACCCCCAAGAACGCGGCCCTGCCCGTCCAGATACTTGGTGGCGGAATGAATCACGATGTCCGCGCCAAAATCCAGCGGACGCTGCAAGATCGGCGTGCAGAAACAGTTGTCCACCACCAGCAGTGAACCGCAATTTTTTGCCACCGCGGCAATCGCGGCCATGTCGGCCACCTCGGTGAGCGGGTTGGACGGCGTCTCCAGGAAAAACATTTTGGTATTGGGTTTGATCGCCGCTTTCCATTCCGCCACATCCGTTGCAGAAACATAGGTCGTCTCGACGCCGAATTTCTTGATGACATTGTTGAACAGGTTAATGATCGAACCAAACACGCTTTGCGAGGCGATGATGTGATCGCCCGCCTTGAGATGACCCATGACGCAGGCCAGCACCGCCGACATGCCGGACGAGGTGGCGACACATTGCTCGGCCCCCTCAAGCGCGGCCAGCCGCTCTTCGAACATGGTAACGGTCGGGTTGGTGAAGCGCGAATAGGTGTAGCCCGGCTCCTGCCCGATAAAGCGCGCGGCCGCCTGCGCGGCACTGTCGAACACAAAGCTTGAGGTCAGGAACAGCGCCTCGCTGTGCTCGTTGAATTCGGTTCTGTGCGTACCGGCGCGTATCGCCAGTGTTTCCAGTTGATATGAATTTATTGGATCTAAAGTTTTTGGCATGATTTAACCCTCTCCTAATCGTTTACTCATCTGCTCTGCAACTCGCTGGCTATCCGCATCGGCTTGTCCTGCCAATTGCTTAATCACACGCCTCTGGTCTTCTCGCGGGCGATTCTGGCTTAGCTTGAATTTTCCTTCTATGAGGCTCAATACAATTTCAAAGCCGACAATGGCACCCAGCATTTTCTCGCGCATTTCCTGTGTCAGTTCCAGCTGCCATGGTTGCTCATACGAGCTTTCATGCTCGTCCACCAGCTGCTGCAATGCTTGCACCAGCTCCTCCTGCGGCAGAATGCGTGCCTTGCCGTAAGCGTGCACTGCCATGTAATTCCAGGTGGGCACTACCATGGATTTAGCCGCATACCAGGCAGGCGACACATAGGCGTGCGGGCCATGAAACACCACCATTACTTCGGCACCCGCCTGCATTTCTTGCCAGTGCGGATTAGCTTTGGCCATATGGCCAATCAGCGCGCCCTGCGCGCCCGAAGCACTTTCCAGAAACAGCGGCAGCTGGCTGGCAAACGGCTTGCCAGCCAGCGTGGTGACCACCGTGGCAAAGCTGTGTGTGCGCATAAAATCATGTAGGTTTGCCAACCCGGTTTCATCAAAAAGTGCTGGAATATACATCGTGCGCCCCAAATAAAAAAACCCGGAATGCTTGCGCTAAACCGGGTTTCCCACGCTTTAGCTGTATTTATTATGCGCCCGCAAGCTGCTACTCAAATCGGCGCAGGTCGAAAATTACTCCCGACCAACGGTCTTGTCAACTTTCATTCGCATCCAGATCCAGGTCCATCTGGCTGACATCCTCGTTCTTGTTGGCCTTGCCATTCTCACGTGCAAGCTCAACTATATCGAGATATTCCGCAGTGATATCGCCGGTGATATATTTTCCGTCAAAGCAGGAAGCATCGAAATTTTTTATCGCCGGATTGGCTTTGTGGACTGCTGCTTTAAGGTCATCCAGATCCTGGTAGATGAGCCGGTCGGCGCCTATTTCACGGCAAATTTCTTCGTCGGTACGCCCGGTTGCGATGAGCTCCTGGCGCGAAGGCATGTCTATGCCATACACATTGGGAAATTTTACCGGCGGAGCGGCAGAGGCGAAATACACTTTGCGCGCGCCGGCATCGCGTGCCATTTGCACGATCTCGCGGCTGGTGGTGCCGCGCACGATAGAGTCGTCCACCAGCAGCACATTTTTACCCTTGAACTCGACACTGATCGCGTTCAATTTTTGGCGCACCGATTTTTTGCGCATCGCTTGCCCCGGCATGATGAAGGTGCGGCCGATGTAGCGGTTTTTCACAAAGCCCTCGCGGAACGGGATGCCCAGATGGTTGGCCAGCTGCAGGGCACTGGGGCGGCTCGAATCGGGAATGGGAATCACCACGTCGATATCGTGATCTTGCCACTCGCGCGTGAGTTTGTCCGCCAGATACTCGCCCATATACAAACGTGTTTCATACACCGAGATGCCATCCATCACCGAGTCGGGACGGGCGAAATAAACATACTCGAAAATGCACGGATTGAGGCTGGGCTTGGCCGCGCACTGCTGGCTGTGAAAATTGCCGTCAAAGTCAATAAACACGGCCTCACCCGGCGCAACGTCGCGCAGGTATTTAAAGCCCAGCGTGTCCAGCGCCACACTTTCGGAAGAAACCAGATATTCTGTGCCGTGCTCTGTTTGCTGGGTGCCAACCACTAGCGGACGGATGCCGTGTGCATCGCGGAATGCCAACAGGCCATAGCCGGCTATCATCGCCACCACCGTATAAGCACCGCGACAGCGCCGATGCACACCGGCCACCGCGGCAAAAATACTCTTGGGGTCAAGTCGATATTGTTTGGCTTCGGCCTGCAATTCATGCGCCAGAACATTCAGCAGAACTTCGGAATCGGAGTTGGTGTTGACGTGGCGGCGATCCTCGAGGAACAGTTCTTTTTGCAGCTGCGCGGTGTTGGTCAGGTTGCCGTTATGGCCGAGCGTGATACCGAACGGCGAGTTGACGTAGAACGGTTGCGCTTCATTGTGATCGACGGCCGATCCGGCTGTAGGATAACGCACATGGGCGATACCGGCATTACCGGAAAGCACGCGCATATTGCGTGTACGAAACACGTCGCGCACCAGGCCATTGCCTTTGTGCATATGAAAAGTATTTCCATCCAGTGTCGCGATCCCTGCCGCATCCTGCCCGCGGTGTTGCAATACCAGCAGGCCGTCATACAATAACTGGTTTACCGGACCTCGCGCTACTGCTCCTAAAATGCCACACATAATACTTAATCCTTAACAGTAAATTTCGGGAACCTCAAAAATCCACACTTCATCCCAACTGCTGCGTTACTGAAAAAATTTAGCTCCGGACAACCTAAAGGTTACCCTTCACTGAAACTCCGTTTTCTTGCTTACATATTAAACATATGCAGCGCGGCGAAATTTTTTCAGTGCCTTGCATTTGGGCGAACTCTGAATTTTTAGAGGCACCCGTTAAAAGCTGACACGTTTTGCCATATCAACCGGCAACAAGTCTTTAACCAGCAACGCTACATTTTGCAGGGGCTTGCTCAGCAGGGCATCATGCCAGAATGGGGTGTGCGGCAGCCTGGTTAAACCTGCCAGCAACACCAGTACCAGCACCAGCATGCAACCGCGAAAAAAGCCGAAAATCGCGCCTGCAACGCCATCAGTGCGCCAGTCCAGTCCAAAAGACTTAATCAATTTGTTTAACGCCCATGCCGCGATGCCGCAGAGTATCAAGGTCGTGATGAACACGGCCACAAATGCCGCAGCGTTTTTTAAGGTGTCACTCTCCAGCACGGCAGGCATATACGGGGCAAATTCGGTCGCCCACGCCTTGGCCACAAAATAAGAGGTAACCCAACTCAACAGCGACAATATTTCATACACCATTCCACGCCACCATCCGAGCAATACCGACAGAATGACAACCATCAGGACGATGTAATCAAATTGCGTCATGCCTAGTTAAGGTTCACCACATCCGGTTGCAGATCCTGCATCTCCAGCTTGTGCCGCACTTTATCCGCTTCCGCGTGGGTGGCGTAGTCGCCCACACGCACGCGAATTTTATCGCCACTTTTTTCTGTATAGCTGGGGTAGCCTTGACTGTGTAATTTTTCCTGCAGTTTTTTCGCTGCATCCGCATTGGCAAATGCACCTACCTGCACGACAAAACCGGTGTGCGATTTGGGCGCAGGTTTCACAGTTGGCTTGACCTCCACTTTAGGCTTGGTTTCCAGTTGTCTGGCCTTCTGTTCTGCCTTGGGCTTGGTGTCAACCGCAGGATTAATTTCCGTCTTGGGCTGCACTGCGACGACTGCAGGTTTGGTGTCCAGCAACGGTGCTATTACGGGGGCGGAAGCGGGTTGCGATGCGGCATCATTTGCATTCAGGGGCGGCAAAACCATCTTGGGCACAAATTCTCCCGCTTTGTCTTTGTCAGGTATCTGCAACTCTATGTCTTGCGTGGGAGCTGGCGGCCCGCTGTCAAGTACCATGGGCAGCAATAAGACAACCAGTATGGTCAGCGATATTGCCCCAATCAGGCGGCGCCGGGCCTGGCGTTTAAGTTTTGACTCTTCGTCCGTAATAATCTGTTTTGCCATAGTCATTATTGTGGAATCTCAACGCTACGCAGACTTCGCGCGCATTGCTTCCGCCACTGTATAGAAAGAACCAAAGGCCACAATTCTATCATTTTCGCCCGCCTCTTTACAGGCATGATGCAGCGCTTCGCTTACGCTGGCAAAGGTCAACATTTGTCCATCCATCAGTTCTTGCTGCACCACCCGGGCCAGTTCATCTGCTGTCGCGCCACGCGGTGCAGCAATCCCCGCCACCAGCCAGACATCCACCTGCCAGATCATTTCACGCACGACTCCCGCCATATCTTTGTCTTTGAGCATGGCGCACACCGCATAGGTCTTCGGACTCACAGGCATGCTGCTAAGTGTTTTTGCCAGTGAACGTGCAGCATGGGGGTTGTGCGCCACATCCAGTATCAGCACGGGCTTGCCCGGCACCACCTGAAAGCGCCCCGGCAATTCGACTTCCATCAGTCCGCGACGTACCGAGCCCATATCTACAGGCAGACGCTCCTTAACTGCTTCCAGCACGGCCAGTACCGTACTTGCATTGTTGAGCTGGAAGGCCCCGCGCAGGGCGGGAAAGGGCAGGCTGCTGCGCTTGCTGTCTTTGCCCTGATAATTCCACTGCAACTCGTCTGTTTTAAAACTGAACTGCTTGCCCAGACACCAAAGTTCTGCTCCTGTTTTTGCGGCTTGCGTGGCGATCACATCAGGCATCTCTGTGTCGCCAAACACGGCTACCTTGCCGGCGCGAAAAATCCCCGCTTTTTCGAACGCAATCTTTTCGCGGGTATCGCCCAGATAGTCGGTGTGATCGATAGCGATACTGGTGACCACGGCACAATCGCCGTCAAACACGTTGACCGCATCCAGCCTGCCGCCCAGCCCCACCTCAAGTATCGCAACGTCAACATCATGCGAGATAAAACATTGCATCGCCGCCAGCGTGCCAAACTCAAAATAAGTAAGTGGGATTTCAGACGATTGCCCCCTCTCCCGGGTGCCCTGCCAAGGATTTTTTGGACCACGGGGGAGGGTTGGGGAGGGGGAGCTCATGCCGCCATCCCGAGCAAGATTTCTACGCGCCAGTTCTATCTGCTCGAACGATGTGCATAGCGCTTCATCGCTGACGGGTCGTTTGGAAATGTGTACACGTTCGTTATAGGCCAGTAGATGTGGCGAGGTATAGCACCCAACGCGATAGCCAGCCGCGTGCAGCACGGCCTCAAGCATGGCGCACACAGAACCCTTGCCATTGGTGCCGCCTACTACAATGATGGGAAATGCGGGATCAAGATTTAGTCGCTGCCTAACTTCGGCGACGCGCTCGAGACCGAGCGCGATGGTTTTGGGGTGCAGCGATTCAAGATGCGACAACCATTCATGCAACGACTTCTGCATCTGCCGTACCAGAACTGCTAGGCGGCCAGCGGAACGGCTGCCGGCTGTTTACTGAGCAGTGTTATCAGCGTGGTGAGTTGGTCGCGCATCTGGCGTCTATCCACGATCATGTCGATGGCCCCGTGCTCCAGCAGGAATTCGGCACGCTGGAATCCTTCAGGCAAGGTTTCGCGTACGGTTTGCTCGATGACACGCGCACCGGCAAAACCGATTAATGCATTCGGCTCGGCCACCACTACGTCACCCATAAAGGCAAAGCTGGCTGATACGCCCCCCATGGTCGGGTCGTTCAGTACCGAAATAAACGGCAGCCTGGCTTCGCTCAGCTGGGTCAATGCCGCGCAGGTTTTTGCCATCTGCATCAGCGATAACAAGCCTTCCTGCATACGCGCACCGCCACTGGAAGCAAAGCAGATAAATGGCATTTTTTGCTCGATCGCCAGTTGCACACCGCGCACAAAACGCTCGCCCACCACCGAGCCCATCGAACCGCCCATAAAACTGAATTCAAATGCGGCCGCAATCACAGGTACGGCGTGGATGCTGCCCTGTTGCACCACCAGGGCATCGTCTTCTCCAGTGTCACGCTTGGCCGCAGTCAGGCGCTCGCTGTACTTGCGGCTGTCCTTGAATTTCAGCGTATCCAGTGGCAATACTTCTGCGCCTATTTCAAAACGCCCTTCACTGTCCAGCAACCAGTCCAGGCGCGTACGCGCGGTGATGCGGTGGTGGTGATTACATTTTGGGCACACGCTTAAATTCTTTTCCAGATCGGCATGGTAAAGCACCGCCTGGCAGGCCGGGCATTTATGCCACAGTCCATCGGGGACGCTCTTTTTTATATTGTCAGTTTCCCTGCGTTTAATTTTTGGTGGTAATAGTTTTTGGAACCAGCTCATATTATTTTCTCCCCTATAAGACGCGTCTATCTCAGACGCTTTTATCAATTGCTGTACGCAATTCTTTTATCAGGCTGGAAACATTCTCCAGTACCTTTTGTTCACTTGAATTCTCGATTTCCTGCACGATGCGGCTACCCACTACCACTCCATCGCACAACTCGGACACGGCACACGCTGTTGCGGCATCGCGTATGCCAAAGCCGACGCCGATGGGGATGGTTATATGTTTGCGCAGTTGCGGGATTTTCTGTGCAATGGCTGACAAATCAAGGTTTCCCGCACCGGTCACCCCTTTGAGCGAAACATAATACACATAGCCGCGCGCCAGCCTGGCGACCAGCGCTATGCGTGATTCGTTGGTAGTGGGGGCAATAAGGAAAATAGGATCGATGCCGTGTGCCTGCAATTGCTCGAACGCATCGTGGCTTTCTTCTGGTGGGAAATCCACCGTCAGCACGCCGTCCACGCCGACTTCTGCGCAACGCCTGGCAAATATTTCCCAGCCCATCGCCTCGATCGGATTGCCGTAGCCCATCAAAACCACCGGCGTTGCCGTATCTTTGCTGCGAAATTCGGCCACCATTTGCAACACGTCACGTAATCCGACGTGGTGTTTTAAGGCCCTTTCGGATGCGCGCTGTATCACCGGCCCATCCGCCATCGGATCGGAAAACGGCACACCCAGTTCTATCACATCCGCACCCGCCACCACCAATGCATGCATCAGCGGAACAGTCATTTTCGGATGGGGATCGCCTGCAGTAAAAAACGGAATCAACGCCTTGCGGCCGTGTTTCTTGAGTAATTCAAATTTACTTTGTATGCGCGACATAATGGTCTTAAAGAGTAATGCCTGAAAGGCGGGCCACGGTATTGATGTCCTTGTCCCCGCGTCCGGACAGATTGACCAGCAGCACCTTATCCTTGCTCATGGACGGCGCAATTTTTGCCGCATAAGCAATCGCGTGGCTGGACTCCAGTGCGGGAATAATGCCTTCAAAACGGCACAGATCATGAAAGGCCTTTAACGCTTCGTCATCCGTGATCGCCACGTACTCTGCACGGCCGGTGTCCTTTAGCCAGCAATGTTCGGGGCCCACACCGGGATAATCCAGGCCGGCGGAAATCGAATGTGTTTCTATAATCTGGCCGTTGTCGTCCTGCATCAGATAAACGCGATTTCCGTGCAACACGCCGACCTTGCTGTTGGATGTCAGCGGTGCAGCGTGTTGGCCGCTAGACAGACCGTGACCACCCGCCTCCACGCCGATTATTTTGACCCTCTTTTCTTCAATGTAGGGGTGAAACAGGCCGATGGCGTTGGAACCTCCGCCGACACAGGCAATCACCGCGTCCGGCTGACGGCCTATCATTTCCGGCATCTGCACTTTGGCTTCGTTACCGATCACGCACTGAAAATCGCGCACCATCATCGGGTAGGGATGGGGGCCAGCGGCCGTGCCAAAGATGTAGAAGGTGCTCTCTACATTGGTGACCCAGTCGCGTATCGCTTCGTTGCACGCATCCTTCAGCGTCCTGGAACCGCTCTCCACCGGCACTACGGTGGCGCCCAGCAGCTTCATGCGATAGACATTGGGGGACTGGCGCTGAATATCCTCCGCCCCCATATAAACGATGCATTCCATGCCAAATCGCGCCGCTACCGTCGCGGTGGCAACCCCGTGCATGCCGGCACCGGTTTCGGCGATGACGCGCTTCTTGCCCATGCGCCTGGCCAGCAAGGCCTGCCCCATGGCATTGTTGATTTTGTGCGCTCCCGTGTGGTTGAGATCTTCACGTTTTAAATATATTTGCGCGCCGCCCAATCTATCCGACCAGTTTTTTGCATGATAGATCGGGCTGGGGCGCCCCACATAGTGTTTGAGTTCATAGGCCAGCTCGGCCTTGAATGTCGGGTCATCACGGAAATACAGGTATTGCTGACGCAACTCTTCCACCGCAGGGATCAGCGTCTCCGCCATGAAGATGCCTCCATAAGGGCCGAAGTGGCCGGTACTATCAGGGTAGTTGTACGTCAAACTTATTAACCTCGAATGATAGATACAGTCATTTGCTGCATCTTAAAAAATATTTCTTTTGAACCCGCTCGAACTGTCAAATGAGAAGAGTCGTATATTGGTGCGTCTCTACCTTTAAACATTAGTACCTTGCAATTCCAGTGTACTGGGCAGTCAAAGCCGATCAGCGCACGGTAGTGCGATGACCTCGCGTTAAGCCCCTTAAATTTCCAGACAATTGCATATCAACTATATTTACCTGCTGGATGAATGCTGCTATTTTCGAGGAATCTTTTATACCCCTGCTTATTTCCACACCACTGGAAACATCCACCGCATAGGGGCGCACTTGCTTGATTGCATCCGCCACATTACCTGCATGCAAGCCTCCGGAAAGTATGACCGGTAACGGCAAGTCACGGGGTATAAGCTCCCAATCAAACGATGCCCCGGTACCGCCAAGCATACCTTCGACATAAGTATCCAGAACCAAGCCCTGAGCACCGGAAAATTCATTTGCACATTGTTCCAAGTCCATCCCTGTTTTAACCCGGATTGCTTTCAAGTAGGGACGCCCAAACTGGGCACAGAAAGCCGCACTTTCCTCACCATGAAATTGCAACACATCGAGCGGTACCGCCTGTAATACTTTATGTACCATCTCAGCGCTGGCATTCACAAACAATCCAGCTATTGTTACAAACGGAAAGACAACTTCTGTTAACTGAACCGCCTGTTCAATTGTGACATTGCGGGGGCTTTTGTCATAAAACACCAACCCCAGCGCATCCGTCCCGCTGTAAACAGCATCCAAAACATCTTCTACTCGGGAAATACCGCAAATTTTAATACGTGTCATATTAGTGTCATGCCAGGATTGGGTTTTGTTACTACTGCCAAGTGAAGACCGTATTGTAATTGTATTGCCAGATCAGGCCAAACTCTTTATGGTCACCGCTGAAAACCACACAATTTACCCGGATATTTGTTACACAAAAAATTTTTCAGATTTTTTACTTTAACTGGGGCAATCCCCATTTTTCATCATAAGTAATCCTGCGCAGGTACAAACCATCCGGCGCAAAAGTAGGTGCAGCATTCCTTCGTTCACGACTTTCCAGCACCTCATGCACCCATAGTGGCGGGTGCTTGCCCTTGCCTACGTATACCAGACAACCGACGATATTGCGCACCATATGGTGCAAAAAAGCGTTTGCTGTCAGGTCCAGTCTGATCAGATCCTCATTTTGCTGTATGGATAGCTGGGTAAGTGTTTTGATGGGTGATTTGGCCTGGCAGGCTGATGCACGGAAAGCGCTAAAGTCATGCTCACCCAACAGGTAATGCGCCGCTTCGCGCATTTTGTCGACATCCAGCGGCAAATGAAACCAGCCAACTTTGCCGTGCTGCAGCGCGCCACGTACCGGACGACAGAACAAATGGTAGCGATAACTGCGCGCCTGCGCCGAGAATCGCGCATGGAATTCATCGTCTACCGCATGCGCCCATAACACGGCAACACTGGAGGGCAATAAAGCATTCGCGCCGCGCACCCAGGCCGTGAGCGGTCTGATAGTCTGGGTGTCAAAGTGTACGACCTGTTCCAGCCCGTGCACTCCGGTATCGGTTCGCCCGGCGGCGATCACGGCAATGGGTTCACATGCCACCTGACTCAGTGCCTTCTGCAACACATCCTGCACGGTACGCCCATCCGGCTGGCTCTGCCAGCCACAATATGGTCCGCCGTCGTATTCAATGCCCAGGGCAATTCTCATAGCCACACGCCCCCTGCCAACCATACACCCGACAGTACTGCAGACGCTGCTGCCAGCTGCAGCAAGTCACGCCGGCCAAGTTGATCCACCTTCAGCTCGACGAACCCCGCAACCGCCGGCACAGGCGCAAGCAAATGCTCAATGCTGTTGCGCCAGTTACCGGCCGTATCCTGCATGGCACTTTCGGCATAACGCAGGGTCAGAGCCAGTCGCACTGCAAGTCGCTCACGCGACAATCCCAGATAACTTAACGGCTGGGATAGCTTGTAAAGGCCAGCTATGAGTTGCGATTGCGATAATAAGCTTAACAATATGGACACCCCTGCCAACACTGTGAGTAAACGCAATAGTTGCATAAAACCCTCTGCAACTCCGTCAGCAACCGGACTTAATACCCCGAGTTGCGGCCACAATGTCTCACCCGGACTGGTGTAGCTATAGATCAGGAACACAGAGAATAGTATCCAGCGTGTGCGTCTCAGCAGACTGAATAATCTTGCTCCACACATCATGATTGCACTTACCGTCAACGTGCTTGCCACAATCATCAACGCATAATTACCCAGCATGGGCACTGCCAAAGTCAGACATACCCAGATATATATCTGTACCGCAGGATGCGGCCAGCTTCCCCCTTGAGCAGGGTGATCCGATTTAATCAGTCGATGCTGGTGCAAATTTTTGTTTTTAGAAATATTCATAAAAGTTCTAGTCGCAACTTAAATAAAAAGGGCAGCCCAAAAACCGGCTGCCCTTTTAAAGCACGCTATGCTCGTCAGGCGGCTATTTGTTGCAGCAATTTTCCGGCTGACTCGCGCTGAGCCACATCACCGTCACGTATCACTTCTTCCAGTATTTCGCGGGCGCCGTCTGCATCGCCCATTTCCTGATAGGCCTTGGCCAAATCAAGTTTCGTGGCCACTTCATGCCACTGTTCGTCTTTACCTTCTCCGCCCGCATGAATTGGCGATTCATCATCAAGATGGATGTTGATGTCGCCAAAGTCAATATCCAGTTTATTGGCTGCAGCCGGTTTACCTGAGCTTGATTCAATATTGCCACTGGTGGGAAAATCTATTGTGAACGCCATTCCCCCATCCGCTGCAGGCTTGGTCTTTTCCTCTGCAGGCTTGGACTGACTTGTAGGAATATCAAAGATCAAATCGCCAAAATCCATCGCCGATGCTGCCGGCGCTTTGTTTTCGGAGGATTTCGGAAGAACGGTAGTGCTTTCATGATTTCCACTCAGATCAAAGTCCATCGAGCTTGACTGTGCTGCTTTTTTGGCATCTTCGGGCAATATGCCGGAAATATCGAAATCCATTGATTTTGATTCTGCCAAATGCTTGGCCTCACCCGGCAATATGCCCGACACGTCAAAATCCATTGGTGATGCCGACTTTGCTGCATGCACATCTTCTCTTGAAAGGATACTGGTCGCATCCACATCCGCCGACGGTTTAACATGCGACACGCCAGCCGGTTTGGCAAAAGGATTTTTCACTTCGAGCGGCTTTGCATTTACCGCCGACTGGCCTCCGGTCAAATCAAAATCCATCTTGAAATCTTTGGCAGCGACCGCATTGCTGGCCGCAGCTACATTTTCCATACCCAGATCAAAATCCACCTCAGCCTTGGCTGCCTCTCTCTGTCTTGGTTCACCTTTGGCTCCACCATAGGTCGGATTACCCGGATCGATCTCACGTCCCATCACAGCAGCGCGCTCCCATGCTGCCGCATCGCCGGAATCTTTCACTTCTTGTGCATATTTTGAGAATGAATTGCTATCCTTGCGGTTAGCATAAATGGACAACAGCTTTAATTTGACCTGAATGTTGGATGAATTTTTGCTTAAAGCATCCTTCAATATTTCTTCTGCCTGTGCGTCTCGACCAAAATTAAGGAAGAGATCTGCCTCGCTGATAGGATCAACATCATCCAATGCTGCCGCAACAGACATTTGCGCAGAAGGTGCAGGTGCATATGAAGGGGATACTGATTGGGTGAAATCGCCAGTATCCGGCGATGGTGCAACGGGTGTTCTCCAGCTTCCCGTGGCGGAGCCTACTTCAACGTTTTTTTTACTACTTTTTTTTTGAGTTCCTTTGCCGCGGCGTGCCATTACCAGGCCCAAACCAAGCAGTCCCAATAACACGGCAACACCCGCGCCCAGCATTACCGGATCATCCGTCAGCATTGCGATATATTGGTTAACCATCCCCAGGATATCCAACTCATCTGCTACCGGCTGTGTTGCTGCAACTGCACTCATTGCACCCAATCCTTTGGCAGCCGTGGAGGATTTATTCTTTTCCGCTGCATCTGACTCGGCCGGGGCCACCGGAAGGCCCTTCAACTCGACCAGTTTGCTCGCATCTTTGTTGATGTCTTCCAGCTTGGATATCTTCTTCTGCTCTTCCTGCATTTGCTTGTTCTTGGCGGCGGCATCGTCAGCATTGGCCAGTAACTTTTCCTGCTTGCCTTTGGCGCCGCTGCCTGCAACGGCCTTGTCACCCAAAGACTCGCCTTTGGACAATTTTAAAACTTCTTTGGCAGTATCCTTCACTGCAGGAGCTTTTTCTGCCACAGCCGCGTTGATTTTCCCGGCGGACACCTGCTTGGGCGCCTGCTCTGGAGAAGTAGACTGGGCCGCAGCCAATTTCTGGCGATAATCCTGCCAATCGGCCACTTGTGCGCGTATTTCTTTGACGGCCGTTTTTTGAGTTATCTTGTCAATATCTACTGAAGCTGGCATACGCAAAATTTTCCCCGCTTTGATGCGGTTCATATTTTTACCGTCAAAAGTTTTAGCATTGACGCGATACATTGCAACCAGCATCCGCTCCAGACTTACGTCAACCGGCTTAAGCTGGTCAGCGATCTTGCCCAGAGTATCGCCTTTCTCCACCAGAATGGTTGTTGTTGCGGCTTGATCTTGAGGGGTTGGTGCCAAGGGTTCAACTTTTACCGCCTCCGCAGGCTCAACTTTGCCCGGCTCCGCCGCAAGCTCTTCCGCCCGGACCGTTTCTGCTGTGGCTAATTCAGCCTTTTCCATATCACTCATTGCTCGCTGCGGCTTAGGTTCAGCCTTGGCAATATCACTCTCTGGCGTTTTCTGTTTATCCTCTTCCTCAAGTGGCAAAGCTGCCACAAGCTCGGGCTCCACCGGTGTTGCACCAGCTTCAGGTGTAATGACTGGAAGCGGAATAACGGCTGCTACAGGTTCAGCCACAGGCAGCATAGGTTCTACCGGTTTAACCTCTGCCGCTTTGGGTTGTTCTGCCACAAAACCGGCGGGGTCAAGCAGGAAGGTATATTCACGCAACATCCTGCCGGACGGCCAACTTAACTCTATCAGAAGAGAGACGAACGGTTCGTTAACGGGTTGCGCCGAAGTGATTTTGATGTAAGTCTCGCCATCGGCGTGCGTTGCAATCTCAAAGTTCAGCTTGGGTAAGCTGTAGGGATAATCCAGCCCCGCGCTTTTAAATTCATTGACCGAGGCCAGCTTGGCGACAAACTTAGTCCTGTCAACTGCCCCCAACTCCGCCAGTAAAATTTCCGCCTTCAGGGGATGCCCCAGTGCGGAGGTAACATTGATACCTCCCATATTCCCCGCGCTGGCGAGGTTAAGGCTAGCCATACAGGCCAATAATCCCAGCACTTTAAGAAGTGTTTTATGCACGTTACCACCCTCATCTTTTTTTCTGTGTTATTCAGATTAACATCATGAAGTTAGGGATGCAAGCTAATGTACACTCTAAATTCACGCGTTAAGCTGCCATTTACAAATAGAATTACCAAATTTAACAGCTTATTTGTTAAGCAATATGCGCAACATGCGGCGCAAAGGCTCTGCCGCACCCCACAATAACTGGTCGCCGACGGTAAATGCAGAGAGATATTCTCCGCCCATATCCATCTTGCGTAAACGCCCTACTGGGACGGTCAATTTGCCTGTCACAGCTGCAGGGGTCAGCTCACGCATCGTCACCTCACGCTCATTCGGCACCACCTTAACCCAGTCGTTGGCAGATGCCAGCATCGCATTGATTTCATGCAGCGGCACATCATGTTTGAGCTTGATGGTCATAGCCTGGCTATGGCAGCGCATCGCACCGATCCGTACACACAGCCCGTCAACGGAAATCGGCTTTGCATCGCGCCCGAGTATCTTATTGGTTTCCGCCTTGCCTTTCCATTCTTCCTTGCTTTGACCGTTACCCAGATCTTTGTCTATCCAGGGAATCAGGCTGCCCGCCAGCGGCACACCAAAATTTGCAGTCGGGAATTTGTCGTCGCGCAGGATGCCCGCAACCTCGCGGTCTATGTCGAGAATGGCGGAGGCAGGATCATCCAGCAAGTTCTTGGCGACGCGATGCGCTTCGCCCATTTGCGCCAGCAACTCTCGCATGTTTTGCGCGCCGGCACCGGAAGCAGCCTGGTAGGTCATCGAACTTACCCACTCAACCAGATCAGCCTTGAACAGCCCGCCCAGCGCCATCAACATCAGGCTGACAGTACAGTTTCCACCGATGAAATTTTTCTTGCCCTCAACCAGTGCCTGTTTGATCACATCCAGATTGACCGGATCAAGAATTATCACGCAGTCTTTTTCCATGCGCAGCGTGGACGCAGCATCTATCCAGTAACCCTGCCAGCCGGCTGCGCGCAGCCGGGGAAATATTTCAGAGGTATAGTCGCCGCCCTGGCAAGAGATGATGACCTCCATCGCGCGCAGCTCATCAATGTTGTGCGCATCTTTCAATGGAGCGACTTCACGGCCTACATTTGGCGCTATGCCTCCCACCTGTGAGGTGGTGAAGAACACCGGTTCGATCAAATCGAAATCGCGTTCCTCGCGCATACGCTGCATCAACACCGAACCCACCATGCCACGCCAACCGATCAGACCTACACGCATAACTTCATCCTTAATTTAATGAAAGAAGGTGGGCTTTTTAGCCCACCCTACATATTTATTTGAGTGCCGCGACTACTGCATCGCCCATTACATCTGTACCGACTTTTTGCATACCGGCCTCGTAAATGTCCCCGGTGCGCAAACCGCTCTGCAGCGTCTTGCGCACCGCTTTTTCTATGCGCAGCGCGATATCTTCGCGTGCAAAGGTATAACGCATCATCATCGCCACGGACAAAATGGTTGCCAGCGGATTCGCGATATTCTTGCCCGCGATATCCGGTGCCGAACCATGGCATGGCTCATACAAACCTTTGTTGTTTGCATCCAGCGACGCAGACGGCAACATGCCGATGGAGCCGGTCAGCATAGACGCTTCATCCGACAGAATATCGCCGAAAATATTGCCGGTGACGATCACGTCAAATTGCTTGGGTGCACGCACCAGCTGCATCGCCGCGTTATCCACATACATATGCGATAGCTCGACAGCAGGGTAGTCCTTCGCCACTTCCGTGACGATTTCGCGCCACAGCATGCTGGTATCCAGCACATTGGCCTTGTCCACCGAACACATTTTCTTGCCGCGTTTCATCGCGATCTGAAAACCCACATGCGCGACGCGGCGGATTTCAGACTCGCTGTACAGCATCGTGTCAAAGCCCTGACGCTCGCCATTCTCCAGCGTGCGGATACCGCGCGGCTGGCCAAAATAAATATCGCCGGTGAGTTCGCGCAAGATCATGATATCGAGACCCGCGACCAGTTCCTGCTTCAGGCTCGAAGCATTCGCCAGTTCCGGATAAACCATGGCCGGCCGCAGATTGGCAAACAGGCTCAAGCCCTTGCGTATGCGCAGCAAACCCTGCTCGGGACGCTGCGGGCGCGGCAGATTGTCATACTGATAACCGCCCACCGCGCCCAGCAATACCGCATCCGACGCATGCGCCAGCTTCAGCGTGGCCTCCGGTAGCGGATCTTTTGCGGCATCATAGCCGGCACCGCCGATGTGGGCATATTCCAGTTCAATTTTAAGGCCATCACTGCGCAGCGCTTCGAGAACCTTGGCGGCTTGCGCGACTATTTCAGGACCGATGCCGTCACCCGGCAACACTGCGATTTTCATATTTTTATCTTTCTAAATTCCTAGACTATTGTTACGCAAACAACCACGGTGCATCCGCCTTGCGACGCGCTTCATAAGCCTTAATTTCATCCACATGCTGCATGGTCAGACCGATATCATCCAGGCCGTTCAACAGGCAATGCTTGCGGAACGCCTCGACTTCAAAGGGATACTCCGTGCCGTCGGGAGTCGTGATCGTTTGCTTCTCAAGATCTACACGCAGGTAAAAACCCGTCGCACCGGCCTCGGCCTTGAACAGTGTATCGACGATGACGGCATCCAGACGAATAGGTAGCAAGCCGTTCTTGAAACAGTTATTGAAAAAAATATCGGCATAGCTGGGCGCGATGATAACGCGGAAGCCAAAGTCCTCAAGCGCCCACGGCGCGTGCTCACGCGACGAACCGCAGCCGAAATTTTCACGTGTTAGCAGCACTTGCGCGCCCTTGTAGCGAGGCTGGTTCAAGACAAAATCCGGATTGATCTTGCGCCTGGAATTATCCATTCCCGGCTCGCCATGGTCCAGGTAACGCCATTCGTCGAACGCATTCGGGCCAAAGCCCGAGCGCTTGATCGACTTCAAAAATTGCTTGGGAATAATCGCATCGGTGTCCACATTGGCGCGATCCAGCGGCACAACCAGTCCGTCGAGTAAGGTAAATTTTTTCATGTTATTTGCTCACATCCACAAAATGGCTTACATCTACGAAATGCCCGGCAATCGCCGCGGCAGCTGCCATGGCCGGGCTAAGCAGATGAGTGCGTCCGCCCTGTCCCTGGCGTCCCTCGAAGTTGCGGTTGGAGGTTGAAGCGCAACGTTCTCCCGGCGACAACCTGTCGTCGTTCATCGCCAGGCACATGGAGCAGCCCGGTTCGCGCCACTCAAAACCTGCGGCCACAAACACCTTGTCCAAGCCCTCGCGCTCGGCCTGCTGTTTGACCAGCCCCGAACCCGGCACCACCATCGCCAGCTTCACGTTGGCAGCGATATGCTTGCCGCGCGCCACCTCTGCTGCCTCGCGCAAATCCTCGATGCGCGAGTTGGTACAAGAGCCGATAAATACTTTGTCTATTTTGATCTCGGTCATCGGGGTATTGGCCTGCAAGCCCATATACACCAGGGAATGCTCCATGCTGCCGCGCTTGACCGGGTCACTCTCATTCTTGGGATCAGGCACGCGACCATCCACGGCGACTACCATTTCGGGAGAAGTACCCCAGGTCACTTGCGGCCTGATTTCGGCAGCATCCAGTTTCACCACCTTGTCGAATTTCGCACCCGTATCACTATGCAGCGTACTCCAATAGCTTGCAGCCTGGTCCCACATTGCTGCACCGGGAGCAAACGGGCGCCCCTTGATGTAATCAATCGTCGTGTTATCCGCCGCTATCATGCCTGCACGAGCACCGGCCTCAATCGCCATGTTGCACACCGTCATGCGGCCTTCCATAGACAAATCGCGTACTGCACTGCCTGCAAACTCGATCGCATAGCCGGTACCGCCCGCAGTACCAATCTTGCCGATCACTGCCAGCACCAGATCTTTCGCTGTGACACCGCGCCCCAGCTTGCCTTCCACCAGCACCTGCATGGCTTTGGCCTTCTTCATCAGCAGACACTGCGTTGCCATCACATGTTCAACTTCGGAGGTACCGATACCAAATGCCAATGCGGCAAAAGCGCCATGGGTGCTGGTATGCGAATCGCCGCACACCACGGTCATACCGGGCAAAGTAGCGCCCTGCTCAGGGCCGATCACATGCACGATACCCTGGCGCAAGTCTGACATTTTGAATTCGGTTATGCCCAGCTCGGCGCAGTTCTCATCCAGGGTATCCACCTGCAAACGCGAGATGGGGTCGGCGATACCCTGTGCACGGGCAGTGGTCGGCACATTGTGATCGGCCACCGCCAGAATTGAAGAAATGCGCCAGGGTTTGCGACCCGCCAGACGCAAACCTTCAAAGGCTTGCGGGCTGGTCACCTCATGCACCAGATGGCGATCGATATACAGCAGCGCCGTGCCATCGGCCTCGGCGCGCACCACGTGGCTGTTCCAGAGTTTGTCGTAAAGCGTTTGATTGTTCATTTCATTACCCCTGCAGAGCGCGCAATTATGCCATAGCAGATGGGGTGTACGCCACGGGCGTGAGAGTTGCTTACTGGGTAATGCTGCACAACTCAAACCAACATTGTCCGTTTAAATTTTAAATACCCCCCAGAAACCTCCAACAACCTGGTCACGCCCACACCTTAGTATTTGGCACTCAAAGCAACCCTGTTTATTCCCTAAACACAATCCAGGCTGCGCAGTTTCCACCACATCAACCCCAATCCTGACAGCGCAGCCACGGCACTGAAAGAATACATTACACTCGCCCCCCAGTGCAGCCACAACGGCCCGCTCAGCAATCCACCCAGCATACCTCCCGCACCATAGCTCACACTGCCAAACAGCGCCTGCCCCCTGGACTGATGGCGCCCGCGAAAGAAGCGATGCACCATCGCCACAGCGGCAGCGTGAAATGAACCAAAGGTAGCGGCATGCAAAGTTTGCGCAATCAGCAACAGCCATAAGGTATCGACCCGCCAGGCGATAAGCAGAAAGCGTATCACCGCAAGGGCAAGGCTAACCATCAGAATTTCCGGCAATGAATAGCGCCGCATCAGCCGCGGCATCGAAAAAAACACCCCTATCTCGCATACCACGCCCAGTGTCCACAGCGCACCTACCGCGCTTTTCGCATAGCCATGCTCAACCAGATAGATTGAAAAAAAAGTGTAGTACGGGCCATGTGCAACCGCCATCAGAAAACATGCCCCAAACAGCGCAAGCACCCGGGGTTGCAGCACAATACGCATGATGGAATGGCTATCGGTGTGGTGCGCGATCACCTCGGCAGGTGGAATTTGGCGGGAAAAATACAATATCCCCATCTGGATCGCCATCCCCGCCCATAATATCCAGCCGATTGCGATATAGTCAAAAGCAAAACCCAGACCCAGCACCGCCAAGATAAATCCAACCGACCCCCACGAACGCAGACGCCCGTATTGAGCCGTATTTTTGCCCAGATAGGTCAACGTGGTCGCCTCTACCAGGGGCATGGATGCACTCCAGAAAAAACTCATCAATGCCAATACCAGCATCAACCCGTAATATTCTGTCGTAAAAAAAACCCCCAGGTAACACAGCCCACTGCCCAAGGCAGCAATTTGCACCACCAGTCGACGATTGCCCAGGCGGTCAGCGAGCCAGCCCCACAACGTGGGCGATAACATGCGCATTACCGGCTGCACCGACATCAGGAGACCGATCTGGATTGCATCAAATGCTAACGATTTGAGATACAAGCTCCAATAGGGGGCGAACATCCCGACAAAGGCAAAGTAAAAGAAATAAAAACCGGCAATACGCCAGTAATAACGGGGGTGGCTGGAAGTCATTCTAAGCTCGCTGCAATGTAAGCTGGGACAGGCAGCACATAGTCGACCTGTATCAAAGACGCATTATCTCACGGGGATTTAACTTCAAAGTGTCGCCTGAGCATAAGAATAATGGCAGGCTATCACCATTTAGAACCGGCTTACTTGCTGCATATAAACGCTGCTTATCCGCTTGTATCCACAGTCCGGGCGTTTCCGCTTACAGCCGGGCCCGCATTGATGGTGATCACAAGATCACCCACGTTCATATTATTCTGGCTGAACAATGGAGCAGATAAGTACCATCTCAAACTTCCGGGCGCACCAGTTCAAGCCGCTTCCCATCCTGACTCAGAGACACCTCAATTTGCGTCATATTATCAGGTGCAATCTTGTTGTCGTAGTTGAGGGTCAGGTGTTTTCCGTCGAAGCTGTAGCGTCCCATCAGGTCCATTGCACGATCATCGGCACCGGGCCGCAACTCTTCAAACGAACCATCGGCGAAAAATCGAAGTCGGCGTCTGCCCCTGCTCGGTGGTAACACGCTACCCTCCGGCACAAAAACCCGCACACGCTCCCGATCCTGTTCGTGCGCATGAATCCAGCCGCCAACAATCTCTTTAACTTCGGACATGCGAAGATCCTATCACCACAAATTTTGACGCGGGCCTTGTAACGTGGCATGCATGCGCGCGACCTGCTCGGTCGTGAACATAAACATGGCGGCATCATCGACGTAATCCATATAGTTCATAAACATGTCACCGTGTGGTCCATTGTGGCAAGTAACATGCGGAAATACAGGCTTGCCATAGTTGGGGGTCTCGGCGTTTGGAGTATCGGCAACCAGATCGCCACCCGAGCAATCTTCGGTATCCCCCCAAATATGCCGTAGATTAAGATAATGACCAACTTCATGGGTGCAAGTACGGCCTAAATTGTAAGGTGCTGCGGCAACACCGGTAGTGCCAAATGCAGTAGGTGCAATCACGACACCATCCGTTGCCTTGGGGCCGCCGGGAAACTGCGCATAGCCAAGAATACCGTCCTTGAGTGCACATACCCAGATATTGAGATACTTATCGCTTGGCCACGGAGTGCTGCCACCTCGCGCCTTACTCTTCATTGAGTCGTTCTGGCCAAATTCCTTCACTGACGTCGGTACGTACAAAATGCCATCCGTCGCTTTGCCTTTGGGATCCTTTGTCGCCAGCTTGAATTCAATCATCGGATCGGTAACGAGACCGGCCCAGACCGCGGGTGTCTTTTTATGATCAAGATTCTTCGCACGGTAATCATGATTCAAAACCTTGAACTGGCTCTTGACCTGGGTCTTGGTGATCTTCTGCGCCGGGCTGGAATACAACACATGAACAACAACCGTCAGCACATACGGCTTCTTCGGAATCACACGTGCTGTGCGGCGCGACGCTGAAAAACTGTGCTCCAGTTCGATTTGCTTAGCCCGATAATCCGGATACTGTTCTAGTAGCCAGTGATGTACGGACATGCAGCCGCACTTGCGCTTTGGTGAAACCGCTTTCCTGACGCTGGATTTTACGGACACTTTTTTTATACTCATGGCATACTCCCTATCAGTGGTTGTTCATCAAGTTGCGATTATTTTCACCTGCCCTTTTCTCTCATTTCGCGATCACAGCAGATTCCCGCGAAACATACAAACTACCTAGTGTCCTGAGTTAGAAATTCGCATAATGTAGGAGCTCGATTCACCTCGGAGAAGTTCTTGTACCCTCTGGGTATCGGGCGATCGTTTTTCAAAAATCGCGCAGAAATCTGCGCTCCTACGATGCGTTCGAGCTGTTCGCATAAGTTCCAGACAGCTTGCAAAACTACACTAGCATTAAAGTAAAGCCGCCTGAAAATGCATATAGTCAAAATCACGTGCCTGGCCCATGCTGACCCAGTTTTCTGCAGCAAAAATATCGATAACTGCCTGCGGCATAGAAGCCCGTGAACGGTTCATCGCCATACTATTATGATCGGGATCAAGATCAATGGCTGATCCCCAGCTATGGATGCTCCAGGAATTTCCACCGCGCACCCGCCGTACATTGAGGCAGCCACCAAACAAATCCATGCGTTCTTCCTGTATCTTTTCAAGACTCCCATAGTGCTGGAGTATCCCTTTCAACACCCTCTCCAGGCTGTCTTTCACTTTTTCGTGACAGGTGATTTTTTCCACCGTCTTCGACGTATCCCATGCGAGCCGCATCGGATAAGGCAGGATCAGTTTCCCCTGATTCTCGCCAACATTACCGTAGAAATTTACCATTTCCGAAAAACTTTGTTTGGGCCAGATATTGTCCATTACCAGCGCTCCTCTAATTTTACCGGGCGGTAGCTGTCATCGTCAGTGTTACGTGCCAAATTGAGATCGATGATCGCATTACGATTATCTGCCGGTTCCTGCGCAGTCGGTGACGAGATTGCGGCCACGCTAACAGGTACGCTCTCCTGGGTGCCGCCGGATTGACGTTGCGGTATTCCGCCTGCATTCTTAAGTCGAACAAATTTTCCAATTATATCGAACCAGAAGGGCGCACCCAGCGATGAGGCAAGCGCAGTAATGAGCCAACCAATGAGGGATATCACGAAATATATCGCTTTATTTTCATTGCTGTAGGCTTTACCATCGGTCCATTTCGTCGGCCAGCCTACCGGCAAGCTTTGCATGCCATTTAGCGACACAAGACCCTCCTCCATTTTTTGCGGATCACCATGGGTCCGTGTCTCCAGCTCCGAAGCTGAAGCAACCACCACGGCTCGCGTAACCGAATCTGTCCACAAACGGCGGCTTAAATCCAGAGCATCAACATTCAGAAGTACGGCCAGAAAAAATCCGTAAAACAGTAAAGAACTTTGTGAACGTCGTTTATACCAACCCGACACGCGATCCATCATCTGCTCATATTGTTTTTCGATTTCACGGCGTAATAGTCCCATATCCCCCTTGGCCTCTGCCTCAAGCGAAGACAACAGACGCCTCCACGAATCCGAATCCACAGCGCTGGCCAAATCCCTGATGCCTTCCTTTCCACGTCCAGACTCCATGATTCTGGCACTTGCAACTTCGACTAAAGCCAGGGCGAAATTATTGGACGGCAGATAAGACGCCAACTTCTCGCCCGGTGACAAATTAAAAAGCAGCGGATGATTAAAAAGGTCTTTTATAAATTTCTGCTCCTCCGCATCAATAAGATCAGTTTTACCAAACAGCAGGCATTTAATTCCCTTTTCCAATTGCGCCGAACGGGAATTCAGGAGCCCGGCAACAATCTCCTGAATCGCACTCACCAGCACACTCACCACCATAAAAGCCAACGCCAGTCCGATTGCAACATCAATTATCTGGTTTTGCATACACTGCCCTCCTTGGTAAATTTAGCAATCAATACCTCTTAGCCGCATGGGTAGCCTCCCTTGTAGCGTACTATCAACTCCCTGACCAGCTCCATAATCATTCACTACTAATGGTGAAAAACGCAATGTGATGACTAATCACATCACGATACAAAACCAACTCAGATCAATCCACATCAATTACATGACTTTTCCTTCTTTAATATACTCACGCAGGATAGCGGCCTCAAGTCGTTTCATATCCAAGTGCAGTGATTTGTCCGCCAGTGCTTCAACAGCGCAAAAGTGAGTGATATTTAAAATACCCGCACCGGTCAGTTCATGGCGTGCGGCCACATGGTGCCAGTTAATATCATCGGCTATGGTGAGTTGCAAGGGGAGGGTTTTTTGCCAGATTTCATAGCGCTCTTCCGGTCTTGGCATGGGGAAATGGATAATGCTTTGAAAACGCCGGGTAAACGCATCGTCAATATTGGCACGCTGATTGGTCGCCAGAATCACCAAGCCGTTATAAGCCTCGATGCGCTGTAGCAGATATGCCACTTCCTGATTCGCGTATTTATCATGCGCATCGCGGATATCGGTACGCTTGCCAAACAGCGCATCGGCCTCGTCAAAAAACAAAATCCAGTTTTTATCTTCGGCTTTATCAAAAAGACGAGCCAGATTTTTTTCCGTCTCGCCGATGTATTTCGACACCACACGTGACAGGTCAATACGGAACACATCCTTGCCGGTCTGTTTTCCCAGCAGGGTAGCCGTCAGAGTTTTGCCTGTGCCCGGTGGCCCGTAAAACAACGCACGGTAACCCGGCTTTACTTTCTTCCCCATCCCCCAGTCATGCAGCAGGGTATCGTTGTGGGTGATCCAGTTTTCGATTTCCTGAAGCTGGCGCAGAGTATTGGGTTGCAACACCAGGTCTTCCCAGCCCATTTCCGTTTCGATATATTCCGCCGGAAATTCCATGCTGAAGCGCGGCCTGCTGGCCACACCCATGGTAAGCAACTCGACAATTTCCGGGTTCAGGATCAAGCGTCCGCTCATTAGCGGCTCACCTTCGCGCACAGACTCCAGCCAGAGAATATGTTCCCTGGCAAACCAGTGATCGTTGCTTAACAGACCCTGTACTTCAAGGCGCTTTGCAAGATTATTACCTGCAAGGATGAACTGTGCGGTTTCACCGGTGGGTATAATGTCTCTATGGTTTCCACTTTTTGTCCCGCCAAACTCTGAAAAATCGCCACCATCGGGAAAGAATTCTGCGATGATTTTGTTAAAAAAATGGGGGGTTAGGTGAGGTGTTGCGGCCAGCATCAACAAGGTAAACTCTTCGTAGCTGGGGTCACGTTGTACAATAAATGTAGCCAGCCAGGTTTCGTCGCTATAAAAATTCAGCGGCGTTATATCAAAATCTTCAGTTTTCCCAAATCGAATTTTCAGACAATCTGTCACCAAATGCGCTAACCAATCGAGCGCAAGTTGCAGGTTATTTGCGTTATCGTTCATTGTCGTCCCAACAATAAATCGAGTAGATCTTTCTTGTTAACATTCAATTCTGAGCGACCTATATCTGCACGCATGGCCAACAACATTTTTTTAAACTGTTCTTGAGTTTCCTCGACATGCATCACCTCATTTGCTGCCAATTTTCTGAGATTTAAATAAGCGGTGATGACTTTGGGGCTGCCATGCAATGCCAAACGTTGCTCAAGGGCACTCAACTTATCTTTGTGACAATCTATACCAGATTTGTCCTTTATTTTCTCACTGTAGTACTCCAAAAAAAACTGATAGAGAATTATCATCTCGGTAGTATCGAAATTTTTACTGACAGACTTTATTCCATTCGCCAATATCAGAGTGCAAAACAACGTAACTATCGACGCGATTGCTGTGACTTTGGCGACTTGAGTATCTATACTCATGTAAAGTGTATTTAGATATCCGAGTGAGGCTATCCCCGCGTAGCCAATTGCTCCAAGCAATAGCAGACCAACAAGAATTACCATAATCGCGCTAATAATTTTCATTAAAAAATTTCCTTTCTAAATCATAGATCGTCACTGGTCTTAGCTTATATGTTAGCGATAATATCGGCCTTTCGCGCTCTCCACCAAGTTGTAAGTGGTACGTGTTCACTGTCCCTGCGCAAGTATTTCATATTTTGTTCTTTGTTTTTACCATCCCAATTTATTGGTTGAATGTGGTGTTGATCCCATGGGTTGAGCAAATATAGATCTAGCCAACCCATGTTGTATCGCTGTTCGATCACAGCCTTGGCTGGATCCTCCTGCGATTCCGGCCTCACCGTTGGGTTTTGTTTTTGCAACCTCGTTTTTTCTCTATTTTTTCTTTTTGTAACTTCCTCACGCCATCCATCGGTGGAGATATTTCCTCCTGTTGTTTCACCAGCAACAGTGTAACTTCCTCCAGGTTTTGGAACAGTAGTTGAGTTAGGACTACCAGCCCACTTATTTGCTGGATGCGGTGTAGCAGTTGTTGGGTAACCACCCCAATTCCAGTTTGGATCGCTAAATTTTCCCTTGAATTTATTTTTATCATTGCCCACCCGTGTCGCTCCCAAATAATTTTTTATGCCAGTTTTTGCTCCGGCTTTCGTGAGCGGAGGATTAACTACAAACTCGTATTGCCAGTGGTCTCCATTTTGGACAACGTTCATGGACTTGAATACTGGATGTTTGGACTTAACCAAAGAAGCTACTTGTTTAGCATCCTCTTCAGCAAGCTTTCCTTCCTTCTTATGAGGTAGCTCAGCTTCATCAATTGCAGCAAGGCCAATATCTAATTTTTTTTGAATTTCAGGATCAAGGGCATTTTTTTTGTCATTGCTAAACAACTTCCCAAACATCGCCTTCGCCTTCGTCACAATCCAGTTGATAACTGCATCGATAGCCTTGTCGACAGATGCACGTACTTTTTCGATGACTCCCTTGATCTTGTCGGTGATTTTTCCCAAGCCGAGGAAACCGGCGAGGAAGCTGATGGCCAATGACAATAGACCAGCAAGAATGCTTTCGACTCGCTTGGAGGCGGCGGTGATATTGCCGGCTGCGATGGTGACGATGGAGTCGATGAAGGCGACTACCACCTGGATAATCTTCGAGATCTTCTCCACGAACACCATGACAGTGTCGTAGATCGAGATGATCGCCGAAATGAATCCGGCACCGGGTATGAACATGGCAATGAGCTTGGGCACGGCTTTCTTGATCACCGTTTCGGTCACGAAGCCGATAATCCCGCTGACCACCTGATCCTTGAGGTCGGTGAGTTTTTCCTTGATCAATTCCCAGGCTGCGGCAGGCCCGCCAGTGACCAGCGCGACGACGATATCGAAGCCCGTTTCCAGACCCTTCATGATCGTTTCGCCGTTCGGGCCTAGCACCTTGACGATCTTGCCGCGAATTTGCGCCCAGGTGATGCCGAGCACACTCATCGCGAATTTACCCAGTTCAGGCAGGCTGAGCGCCTTCGGGATATACACGCCGGACAAGGAGCCGGTCAGCCAGTCGATCAGCCCGGCCTTGAGGTGTTCGCCGAAATTGCTTGCGAAGTTCTGGAAGCCAGTTTTTGCTGCTCTAACCAGATTGCCGACGAAGGGCAGCGGATTTTTGATGATGCTCTTCAGGGCAGCGCCTGTTTTCTTGATGTAGCCCATGATGCCAGGTTTGACGACATCGAAAATAATCTCCAGCAAATCCCAAATCGTGCTTAAGGCCCACTTGCCAAAATTAATTGCAAAAGTACCGAACACCTTGAACACTTTGATAAAGAGATTCGGCAGGATAATAAAATCCATTATTTCCAACGACTTTAACATATTGATAAAATCATCCGGAAATTGCGATACAAGGGAAACAAGCTGACTCATCGCAGTCTGGAACCACTTCCATGCTCTGGCTACCGCATTACCCTTTTTGATATTTTCCCAAATCTCCTCCTGGCCGATGAATTTCATAAATCCACCTATGATGGTTTCCGGGGTCCTGGGAACAGTTTTTTTGGTAATTGGATTTTTACCCAACAAGGCACACAGCAAATCGAAGCCCGGTTTGCCATCTGCCAAAGCCGCCAGTGGCATTAATACAGCATCGCGGATAAACTGGAATATCTCCTGAAAAATACTGCCTATGAAAGAGATAATGTCTTTTACTGGCTGAGTAAAGATATTGATAGCCCTATCCCAAGTTCGACCTGGATGTAATACAACATCCTTAAAACTAAGATCGTCCATAAACTTTCCAACGGCAGACTTGGGATAGGGCTATCAATAT
>Ga0315270_10000023_pt1 | contig 79339 bp, 74 predicted proteins | sample C1_bottom_MG_FD_204932 | JGI IMG/M metagenome (GOLD analysis project Ga0315270, IMG submission 204932) | Sediment microbial communities from Yellowstone Lake, YNP, Wyoming, USA - C1_bottom | ecosystem: Environmental > Aquatic > Freshwater > Lake > Sediment | place: USA: Wyoming | collected... | reverse complement strand
TATTCTCGGTGTCCGTTTTCGAGAAAATCGAGCTACAGCGCGCCTTCCCGAAGATTCAAGACAGAAGCACGATCGCCGATGAATGCAACCTATTGCCATTGTTTGACTTTTAACCGGACACTAGTGGGATGGCATCTGATTTTATGTGTTTCAACTCCTTTGTATCCAGACTTGCCTTCGGCCACACCGATGCCGATAGAAATCACAGAAGGTAAGCTAAGCTGGATCAGACTCTGGAGACCGCATTGAACCTCAGGCTTGGCGTAAACATCGACCATGTGGCCACCCTCCGGCAGGCCCGGGGCGGTCATGAACCCGAGCCCGTGGCTGCGGCCCTGCTGGCGCAGAGCGCCGGGGCCCAGGGCATCACAGTCCACCTCCGTGGGGACCGCCGGCACATCCAGGACCGCGACCTTCGTCTCCTGAAGGAGATCCTTGCGATCCCACTGAATGTGGAATGCGCATCCACACCCGAGGTCCTGGAAGCCGTGATTCCTGCGCGGCCATCCTGGGTGACACTGGTCCCGGAAAACCGCGAGGAACTTACCACCCAGGGCGGACTCGACACCATCTTCCTCCAGGGCATGCTGCGCCCGGTGATACGGGAACTCCACAGTGCGGGCATCCACACCAGCCTTTTCGTGGATCCGGTGCTCGACCAGGTGAAGATGGCCGCCAAACTGGAGACTGACGCGGTGGAACTGAACACCGGGGTCTACAGCGACCTGCCCATGAACTCCGATGCAACGCTTGAGCTGGGCCGGATCCGCGACGCCGCGCGCCTGGGCAGCCGCCTGGGGCTGCGTGTCCTGGCCGGCCATGGACTGAACCTCCAGAACGTGGGTCCCATCGCCGCCATTCCCGAGATCGAGGAACTGAACATCGGCCACAGCCTCATCGGGCGCGCCGTGCTGGTGGGGCTGGAACGGGCCGTGGAAGAGATGCTGGCTGCCATGGCGGAGGCCCGGGCTTGAGCAACCTGCGCGGCACCCTGGAAAGCATCGCCCTCTCTGACGTGGCGCAGCTGCTTCATGTCAACCGCAAGACCGGCATGCTGCAGGTGAGCTCCGGCAGGGTAAGCGGCGTCCTCTACTTCTCTCGCGGCGAGGTGATCCACGCCGAGACCCAATCCGCCCGTGGCGAACAGGCCGCCTTCGAGATCCTGGAGTGGGTCTCCGGCCAGTTCGAGTTCCTCACCACCCAGGTCCAGGTACCCCCCTCGATCCGTCGCACCGTGCCAGACATGCTCATGGATTCCGCGCGCCTCCAGGACAGCCGGAAGCGATTGCGCAGCATCTTTCCAAGGCTTACCGCGGTGCCCTGGCCCACCATGCGCCCGCCCCAACTCCTGGAGGGTATCAAGCTGTTCGCCGAGGATCGCCGGATCATGCCCTTCTTCGATGGCTACCGTGACTTCCAGGAGATCATGGCTTCCACTGGGCAGAACGACGTCACCGTGCTCCAGGCCGCCTCCCTTCTCAAGGATGCGGGCCGCCTTGAAGTGCTGGAACCGGATGCCCATGTTACCGTCTCTGAGCTGAAGACCGGCCTCTTCAAGAAGGCAGACCACCTCGGACTGCCCAAGGCCATGGAAGGCTGGTGGACCGTTCTGGGGCCCTACCAACATGGCATCAGTAATCTGCGGGTCATCTGGCCCAAGGGGCCAGCCGTGGAGCGGGTGGAATTCGTCCCAGGGCTGCCAGAGAAGCACGTCGCGATCCCGCGGGAACTCATGCAGGCCTGGGGATTGGCCGAAGGCTCCCACGTGAAGGTGCGGCCCGCCCCCTGAATGGAATCAAATCCCCGATTCAGACCAGGACGATCTCCAGCTCGCCGATGCCCTCGACGCCACAGCGGACCCGGTTCCCGCGGATCAGGGCGCCCACGCCCGAAGGCGTCCCGGTGAAGATGAGGTCGCCGGGCGCCAGGGCCACGAAGGCCGACAGATGGGCGATCACCTCCGCCACGTTCCAGGTCATCTGGGCCAGGTCGCCCCGCTGCCGATCCACACCATCCACGGAAAGCCAGATGGCGCCGGAGGCCGGATGGCCGCAGCGTGCCGCAGGCATCAACGCGGACACAGGTGCCGACTGGTCGAAGCCCTTGGCCATCTCCCAGGGCTGGCCCTTGTCCTTGAACTTGGCCTGGAGGTCCCGACGGGTGAGATCGATGCCGACGGCGTAGCCGTAGACGCAAGCCAGGGCCTTCTCCGCGGGGATATCCCGCCCGCCGCCGCCCAGGGCCACCACCAGCTCCACCTCGTGGTGGAGGTTCGAGGTGAGGGGCGGATAGGCGATCTCGCCGCCGAGCGGCACCACGGCGTTCGAGGGTTTCCCGAAGAAGAAGGGGGGATTCCGTTCCGGGTCCCCCCCCATCTCCCGAACGTGGTCCGCGTAATTCTTTCCCACGCAGTGGACCCTGCGGATGGGGAACAGGGCATCAGAATCCGCGACCGGAAGGGCGGGTACGGAAGGAACGGGGATGACGAATGCCATGAAGAAGCTCCTAGCCTTTGGCCCTGGGATGGGCTTTCTCGTAGGTCCGGGCCAACTCTTCGAGGCCCAGATGAGTGTAGCGCTGGGTGGTGCTCAGGCTGGCGTGCCCCAGCAGTTCCTGGATGGCCCGCAGGTCCATGCCCCGGTTCAGCAGGTGGGTGGCGAAGCTGTGCCGCAGGGCATGGGGGCTCACGCGGGACCGCACCGCCGCGGCCTCCAGGGCCGCCCGCAGCAGGGTCCGCACACTGGTGGGCGTGAGTCGCCCGCCCCGCTGATTGAGGAAGAGGGCCGGGATCCCTGGCAGTTCCTTCTGCGCGAGGAAGGCAGACCTAAACCCGAGGTAGGTGCCCAGGACGTCCGCCGCCTGTGCGTGGTAGGGCACCAGCCGCTCCTTGCGCCCCTTGCCCAGCACCCGGAGGGTGCGCTGGTCCTGGAGCAGGTCCTGGAGATCCAGGCCCACGAGCTCGGACACGCGCAGGCCCGAGGCGTAGAGCAGCTCCAATAGGCAGACCAGCCGCGCGGAGGGAAAGTCCACGGCGGGCGGCAGGTCCAGCAGGGCCTGGCTCTCGCCTTCGGTGAGGAAGGCCGGGAGGCGTTTGGGTTGCTTGGGGTTCCGCAAACCCGAGGCGGGGTTTTGCGCGATGCGCCGCGTCTCCCACAGCCAGTGGAAGAAGGTCCGCGCCGTGGAGAGGATGCGGGCCTGGCTGGCGGGATCCAGACCCCGGTCCCCCAACTCCAGCGCATATCCGCGCAGGGTGCGAGGACTCACATCCCAGTTGTCCCACCGGGATCGCACAGCGTGGTCGAGGAGCTTCGCCAGATCCCCGGCCTGCGCGCGCGCCGTGTGTGGGGAAACCCCCCGGGCCCGCTGCTCCAGATGGAAGGCCTGGATGCCCTCCCCCAGCGGTGCCGTATTCCTCCCTGCTACCATGTCTAAATATCCCAAAGTGTCTGGAGTCATTGTGGCGCAGCCGATAGAGACCATTGCCCAGCTTTTCTACGTGGCCGCGGAGAAAAATCTCCCGGACGCCCTCGCGTCCAAGCAGAACGGGGTCTACGTGCCCATCTCCCACGTGGAGCTGGTGGCCCGGGTCGAGCGGCTGGCGCTGTCCATGGCCGCGCGGGGGATCAAGGCCGGGGAGCGGGTGGCCTTCATGTCAGAAAACCGCCCCGAATGGGCCATCGCCGACTATGCATGCGCCATCCTGGGCACACCGGACGTCACGATCTACGCCACGCTGAATGGCGAGCAGGCAGCCTTCATCCTCCGCGACAGCCAGTCCAAGTGGGCGCTCTGCTCGACCCGCGAGCAACTGGACAAGGTCCTAGCCCATTGGGATGGACTGCCCGATCTGGAAGCCGCGATCCTGATCGATGGAGAGCTACCCGCAGGCACGGGCCGCACGCTGGTCCTGTGGTCGGATCTCCTGCGTGAAGGCGAGGCCATGGAAGCCCGCCGCCCCGAGGTCCGCGCCTGGGGCGAGCAGCGGAAGGCCTCGGACATCCTTACCCTCATCTACACCTCAGGCACCACCGGCGACCCCAAGGGCGCCATGCTCACGCACGGCAATCTGGTGTCCAACGTCCTCGCCGCCAGGGCCACTGTTACCATCATCGGGGAAAACGAGCGGGCACTGAGCTTCCTCCCCCTCACTCATGTCCTCGAGCGCATGGCCGGCCATTTCCTGTGGTTCCACGCCGGCGCCTCGATCTACTACGCCGAGAGCGTCGCCACCGTGGCGGCTGACATGCTGGAGGTCCGCCCCACCCTTATGGCCTCGGTTCCCCGCATCTACGAGAAGATCTTCGCGAAGATCTACGACACGGTATCCGCAGGCGGCATCCTCAAGCGCCTGATCTTCCACTGGGCCATGCTGGCCGGCCGCCAGGCGGTGCCCTACCTGATGAAGGGAGAGGAGCCCCCCTCCTGGAAGGGCCTGTGGTACCGCACGGCCAAGGCCGTCGTCTTCGAGAAGATCCGCCAGCGCACCGGCGGCCGGATGAAGATCGCCATCAGCGGTGGTGCGCCCCTGGGCGGCAAAATCATGGAGTTCTTCTGGATCCTCGGGCTTCCCATCCTGGAAGGCTACGGCCTCACCGAGACCAGCCCGGTCATCACCGTGAACCGCATCGGTGAAGTGATGCCCGGTTGCGTCGGACGCCCCCTGTATACGGAATGGAACGGCAAGCCCTTCGTGAAGATCGCGGAGGACGGCGAGATCCTCTGCCAGGGCCCGAACGTCATGACCAGCTACTGGAACAACGAAAAGGCCACTCGGGAGGCCATCGACACCGACGGCTACTTCCACACCGGGGACATCGGACATTTCGATGACCAGGGCCGCCTCTACATCACGGACCGGAAGAAGGAACTCATCATCACCAGCGGCGGCAAGAAGGTGGCCCCCCAGCCCATCGAGAACCTGCTCAAGGTGGACAAGTACATCTCCCAGGCCGTGCTCATCGGGGACAAGCGGAACTTCATCAGCGTGCTCATCGTGCCGAACTTCGACAGCCTGGTGCGCTGGGCCGGCTACAAGAAGATCACCTTCAAGACCCACGCCGAGCTCATCCAGAACCCACTGGTGTTCGCCAAGATCGGCAGCCGCGTCGAGCGCATCAATGAGCGGCTATCGCACTACGAGCGCATCAAGAAGATGGTCCTCCTGGATCAGGAGATGACCCTCGAAGGCGGACAACTCACCCCGTCATTGAAGGTGAAGCGTCGAGTCATCAATCAAATGTACGCCGCCCAGATCGAAGCGATGTACCAGGAGCCCAAGGCCTGATCCGACGGACCCGGCTCAGCCCCGTCCATGGCTGGCCAGATAGCGCCGGATGGCCTCCTGGGTCTCGGGGGCCTTCAGCCCGGCCTCCGCGGCGATCCGCAGGGCCTCTGCCGCCGGCATCCCCTTATCCAGCACCAGCCACGGGCAGACGGCGGCAGCAGCGCGGTTTCCGTTGCTGCAATGGAGCACCACCTTCGATCCTCTCGGCAGGTCCCGGAGGATCGTCCGCAGGAAATCGAAATCCGCGGCGGGCGGCGCCTTGCTGATGGCATAGCGCTGATATTGGATCCCCATGTTCTGCAAGCGCGAAGATTCGGACTCACAGTTGAGGTCCGGCTCCTCGTCCCGGCGGAGGTCGATGACGTGGGTGATGTGCTCCTTCTTCATGGCCGCACAGGTCGCCTCATTGGGCGCACCCCGCAGGACGAAAACGCCCGAATGCACCTCCACGGCGTTCGGAATGGCCGATTCCCCGGCCTGGAGCACGAGGGCCGGAAGCAGCAGGAACAGAGTCCGAGACATGGAATCCTCCGCGACATCGCCTGGATATCCAGGCCGGTTCGCGAAGACCACCGGAGAGGCCATCGGCTGCGGAGCCAAGGCCCGGGCGGGCGGGTCTCCACAGCTTTTAATGTAGGCCTTTAGGTCAGCTATTCAATGCCAGGCGTCACACTGTTCTGGAAAAAGGCGTCTTGGCGCTGAGCTTGGCCAGATAGGCGTCAAAGGGCTGCACCAGGTTGCGGACAAAGCGCCGCCCCAGATCGGTGATGAAGATTCCCTCGGGACGCACCTCCACGGTGCCTTGGGATACTTCCTCCTGGAGCTGTGCCACCGCATCGGCGAAGAGCACCTGACCGTCCACACCGAACCGCTGCTTCAGGTCGTTCCACTTCAGCTCGAAGTGGCCCATGAGGTGGTGGATCACCCAACGGCGCAGCTCGTCGTCCTCGGACAGGCGGTGGCCCTTGTGGACGGCCAGATGGCCATCCGTGATGCTCCGCTCCCATTTGGCGAGGATCTTCTCGTTCTGGGCATATACACCGGCCACGTTGGAGATGGCGCTGGGGCCGAAACCCACGAGATCCGTGCCCGCCTTCACGGCATAGCCCATGAAGTTGCGGATGAGCTTGCCCTCCAGCACGGCCTTGGCCATGGGGTCGTTGGGATGGGCGAAGTGGTCCATGCCGATGGCCACGTAGCCCGCCTTCTCCAGGATGTCCGAGGCCAGGAGCAGCAGGTCCAGCCGCAGCTCCGGCGTAGGCAGGGTTTCCTCGGGGATGCTCCGCTGGAAGGGCATGATGCTGGGCAGATAGGCGAAGCCGTAGATGGCCATGCGGTCCGGTGACAGCTCCAGCGTGGATTCCAGCGTGCGCTTGAACGTGTCCATGGTCTGGCCCGGCAGGCCGTAGACCAGATCGAGGTTCACGCCCTCGAAGCCCAGGTCCCGGCATTGGCGCATGGCCGTGAGGGTGTGGTCCCAGGTCTGGCCGCGGGTGATGAGGGCCTGCACGTTCTCGTCCAGATCCTGCACGCCGAAGGACACGCGGTTGAAGCCCATCTCGCGGAGCGCCGGCAACTGATCGGGCTCCAGGAAGGTGGGATCCACCTCGATGGCGATCTCGGCGCCGGGCTGGAACTCGAAGCGGTCCTTGAACAGGTTGAAGGTGCGCTTGAGATCGGCTGCCTTCAGATAGGTGGGTGTGCCGCCGCCCCAGTGCAGCTGAAGCGCCTTGCGACGGTCCGGTAGGCGGGAGCAGACCAGGTCCAGTTCCTTGGTCACCGCGGCCAAGTAGGCCTCCACGGGATCGTACTGGGGACTCACCACCACGTTGCAGCCGCAGTAGGCGCAACGGCGGGGGCAGAAGGGGATGTGCAGATAGAGCGACAACGCCTCGTCCTGGCGAGCATTGGCTCGCTCCAGGGCCGAGAGGACCTCGGGCTCCGGGAAGTCATCGGACCACACCGGGGGCATGGGGTAGCCCGTGTAGCGCGGGCCGGGGCGGTCGTAGCGGCGGATGAGATCGGCGAGCTGGTTCATGCCTTCACCTCGTCAAGGACGGCGGCCACCACGGCGGGGTCGGTCTCAGGCACCAGCCCGTGGCCGAGGTTGAAGATGTGGGGATGGCCCTTCATGACATCCACGATGGCCCGGGCCTTCTTCCGCGCCACTTCGGGGCCCGCCAGCAGGGCGATGGGATCCAGGTTGCCCTGAAGCACCATCTTGGGGAAGCGGCGGCGGGCCTCGCTGATGGGCACCTGCCAGGGCACGGCCAGGCCCTTGCACGGCAGGTTGTTCAATGAATCCGGCAGGTAGCCCGTGCGGGCGAAGAACAGGGTGGGCGCCGCCGTCACCTGGGACAGCGTGCGCTCCACGGCTGGCAGCGCAAAGGTCGCGTAGTCGTCCGCATCCAGTTCACCGGCCCAGGTATCGAAGAGCTGCACGCCCTGGGCACCGGCCTCGATATGCAGATTCAACAGGCGGGCGGCGGCGTCCGCCAGCTTGTCCAGCCACTTGCGTGCCAGCACGGGCTCCTGGTGGAGGAAGGCCTTGGCCTTTGCCCAGCTCTTGCTGCCCTTCCCTTCGATGCCGTAGGCCAACAGGGTCCAGGGCGCGCCGGCAAACCCCAGCATGGTCACCTTGGCCGGCAGTTCCTTCCTGACCTTTCGGATGGCGGTGCAGACGGGGTCGAAGATGGCTTCATCCAGAGGCCGGTTGATGTCGATCTGGTCCAGCGTCTTACCGATGCGCGGCCCGCCTTCGGGGATCGTCACTTCGCAGCCCAGGGCATCCAGGATCACCAGGATGTCGCTGAAGATGATGGCGCCATCGATCTGGGGGAACCGTCGAATGGGCTGGAGCGTCACCTCCGCGGCCAGGTCCGAGTCGCTGAGCAGCTGCTCGAAGGTGGCCTTGGCCCGCACGGCGCGGTACTCGGGCAGGAAGCGCCCGGCCTGGCGCATGAACCAGACCGGGGGCTTGTCGAGGGCTTCGCCGTTCAGGACGCGAAGAAGAGGCTGCATCGGAACTCCAGAAAATGACTTCAAACCGCAGATGTCGCAGATTGCGCAGATAAGGAATCAGGAACTCAGTGGGTCAGCATCTGCGTCATCTGCGCCATCTGCGGTTTCAAATAAAGTCCTTAGCCACGGCCGCCACGGCTTTCTTGAAATGGGCCAGTTCGGGTTCGCCATGGGCGGCACCGAGGAAGGCCACTTCGTAGCCGCTGGGCGGCAGGTAGACGCCCTGGCCCAGCAGGGCCTTGTGTAGCCGGTTGAAGGTGCTGATGGCTTCGCCCTTCACCGCGTCGCTGCGCCGCACCCCATCCTGGAATAGCGGCCAGAGCAAGCTGCCGTAGCGGGGGCAGTGGAGACCGGGGATGGTCTCGAAAGCCGCGGCCCACTTCTGGGCGTTGGCCTCCAGACCAGCGTAAAAAGCCGGGGTCAGCTTCTCCATGGTGGCGAGGCCCGCAGCCATGGCCACGGGATTGCCTGACAGCGTGCCCGCCTGGTAGACCGGGCCGTCCGGTGCCACGACGCCCATGATGTCCTTGCGGCCGCCGTAGAGCCCCACAGGCATACCGCCGCCGATGATCTTGCCGTAGGTGGCCATGTCCGGCGTGATGCCGAGCCGCTCGGCCGCGCCGCCGGGGGCCACCCGGAAGCCGCTGATGACCTCGTCGAAGATGAGGATCACCCCGTGCTTCGTGCACAGCTCGCGGAGCCGCTTGAGGAACTCGGGACGCTGGAGCAGCAGGCCGTTGTTGGCGGGGATGGGCTCGATGATGGCCGCGGCCAGCTCATGGCCGATTTCGGCGAAGGTGCGCTCCAGGGTTTCCAGGTCGTCCAGGGACACCACGGAGGTCAATTCGGCGATGCCCTTCGGCACACCCGCACTGGTGGGGGCGCCAAATGTCACGAGCCCGGAACCGGCCTTCACCAGCAGTCCGTCGCTGTGGCCGTGGTAGCAGCCTTCGAACTTCAGGATGCGGTCCCGGCCCGTGAAGCCGCGGGCGGCACGCAGGGCGGACATGACGGCTTCCGTGCCCGAGGACACGAAGCGCATCTTCTCCACGAAGGGCACCATCTCCTTGATCTTGCGAGCCAGGGCGAGCTCGCGGCGGCTGGGGGCGCCGAAAGTGAGCCCCTCCTGCATGGACTCGGTCACGGCCGCCAGGATGTCCGGGTGGGCGTGGCCTAGGATCAGTGGGCCCCAGGACATGCAGAGGTCGAGGAAGCGCTGGCCGTCCTCATCCTCGAACCAGGCCCCGCTGGCCTTCCTGAAGAACTTGGGCGTACCGCCCACGGCCCGGAACGCCCGCACAGGACTGGAGACGCCACCGGGAAAATATGTCAGGGCTTCAGCAAACAGGGTTTCGTTACTCATGAAAACCTCTAAGGATTAACCGCAGATGACGCAGATTTCGCAGACGGAGATGGCAGAGATTTTTATCTGCGCCATCTGCGACATCTGCGGTTTCAAGTTCAAGAGATCCACCCCTTCTCCACGGCCTCGCGGCCGGCGTAGGTGACGATCATGTCGGCACCGGCGCGCCGGATGGCGATGAGGTGCTCGTACATGAGCTGGTCGCCGTTCACCCAGCCCAAACGGTCGGCGGCCTTCACGCTGCTGAACTCGCTGGACACGTGGTAGGCGCAGATAGGCGCCAGGGTGCGCTCCCGCAGGCGCCAGATGAGGTCCAGGTTCGGCAGGGCGGGCTTGACCATGAGCATGTCGGCGCCCTCTTCGATGTCCAGCAGCGCGTCCCGCAGGCCCTCACGGGCATTGCGGGGGTCCATCTGGTAGGTCTTGCGGTCGCCGAACTTGGGGCTGCTGTGGGCCGCCTCGCGGAAGGGACCGTAGTAGGCGCCGGAGTGCTTGATGGCGTAGCTGAGGATGCTGGTCTGGGTGAAGCCGTTCTTGTCCAGGAGCTCGCGGATGGCGGCCACCCGGCCGTCCATCATGTCGCTGGGGGAAGCCACGTCGGCGCCCGCCTCGGCGTGGCGCAGGGCCATCTCCGCCAGAATCGGCAGGGTCTCGTCGTTCTGCACCACGCCGTTCTCGTCCACCAGGCCGCAGTGGCCGTGGCTGGTGCAGCCGCAGAGGCAGACGTCCGTCATGACGATGAGGTCGGCTCCGAAGGCCTTCTTCAGGGCCTTCACGGCCACGGGCACCACGCCGTTGTGGTCGCAGGCGTAGCGGGCGTCCGGCGTCTTGGAGGCATCATCCGGCACGCCAAAGAGCAGCACACTGGTGAGGCCCTTCTTCAGGTCCTTCTCCACCTGCTTCAGCGTCTCCTCCACGCCGGCGTTGACGATGCCCGGCATGCTGGAGATCTCGGTGCTGCCCGCCTGGGGCTGCACGAAGTGGGGCTGGATGAGGTGGCGCGGCCTGAGATCAGTCTCCGAGACCAGGTTGCGCATGGCGGCGCTGGTGCGGAGGCGGCGGGAACGGTTCAGCATGGGGACTCCTCCTTGTTCAGATGTTGCGAGAGCATGGCCCAGAGCAGGCTGGGGCTTGGTCCGCACTGGGCATGGGCGGGGGCGCCGGCCTTGGCAAAGGCTTCGGCAGTGGCCTCGCCCCAGGCGAAACGCTGAACGCCAAGGGTGATGGGAGCCAGGATCTCCGCCTGCAGCGGGCTCAGGGCCAGTACCCCCTCGATCTTGGGCAAGGGCGGCAACGGCTCCTTGGCCGCCTCCCGATGGGTGACCCACGGATGAATCCGCCAGTCGGTGCCCCGGGCCGCCACTTCCAGATACTCCCGGCTCCGTTCCCCGCGGGCCAGGATGAAGTCACCGCCTTCGGGGAACCGGGATTGCAGCAACTCCCACATGGCCTCGGCCCGGGCTTCGGAGGGTAGCTGAACCTCCAGATCCTCTCGACCCAGGGCGTCAGCCGTCCCCGCGCCCTGCACCAGACAGAGCATTCCCGCAGGCAAGCGCGGTGCGGCCACCCGGGCTCCCGAGGGGCTCAACACCAACAGGGCCTGGGCCTCCGTGAAGGGGATCGGCGGCGGCGTCGTGGACACCTTCAAACTGGTGAAGGCATAGGGCACGGGCTCCCAGCCGGCCTTGCGCACCGTCTCCGCCAGCGGGTGCTGGGCGGGCCGGGCCAGGGCCAAGCGGGGAACAGGCGCCGCAGAGGTCATGACAGCCCGATCCCCCGGAGAACGGTTTTCAGAAGGATCGCATCGTCGGTGCCCCGGGCCTCGGCCCGGCGAAGTTCTCCCTCCGGGGCGTAGGCGGCGCGAAGCAACAAGGTGCCGTCCACCTGCGGCGTGGCCAGGGCGCCAAGGGGCTGCTGACAGCCGCCGCCGATGCCCGCCAGGACCTGGCGCTCCAGCGTGACGCAGCGGGCGGTCATGGCATCGTGGAGTTCTGCCAGGGCCTCGACGAGATCGGGACGGTCCGCCCGGGCCTCGGCCAAGAGTGCCCCCTGCCCCGGCGCCGAAGGCAGTTCCTCGGGCGTCAGGGGACGGACGGTAAGACCCGACAGATCTAGCGCCAGTCGCTTCAGGCCGGCCGCGGCCAGCAGGGTGGCGTGAAGGGGGGCGTCGCGCAGGACACCATCCCGCACCCGCTGGAGGCGAGTCTGCACATTGCCGCGGATCCAGGTGAAGTGAGCCTTAGGGAAGAGTTGGCTCAACACGCGCTCCCGCCGCACGGCGCTGGTGCCGATGGTGAGATTCTCGGGCGCGTCGGGGCGCATCACCAGCCAATCCGAGGGATCTTCCCGCTTGGGGATGCAAGCGGAGACGATGCCCGCGGGCCGTTCCAGGGACACGTCCTTGAGGCTGTGGATGAGGAGGTCGGCGGCCCCCGCAGCCATGGCGTCCTCCAGTTCCTTGGTGAAGAAGCCACCGCCCACCTGCTTGTCCAGGGGGCCCTGCAACCACTGGTCGCCCGAAGTGGAGAACTTGCGCCAGGAAACTTCGTAGCCCTTCGATTCGAGGAACCTCACCAAAGGCTCGGCCTGGCCCACAGCCAGGGCGGATCCACGGGTGGCGACGGTGACATGCTTCATGGCTGGGCTGCCTCTCCGTTCGGGTCCGGCTTGGGCTGGGTCTGGATCAGAGCCCGGAAGGCCAGGGTTCGTCCCCGGGTCAGGATCTCCTTGAGGGCCTCGCGCTGGGCTTCGTCCAGGCCCTGCATGGAATCCTCAAGGGTTTTGACTTCCTCTTCCAACGCTCCCCAGGCTGAATCCAGGCGCTCCTGGGCCGAGGCCAGGTGACGCTTGTGGGCCCGGGCGTGGGCCCGATGCCGCAGCCGGCCCGCAGCTCCCACGAGGAAGGCCTCGGCCTTCGAGGCCGCCTCGGCCCGCTGGGCCCTGGCGGTGGTGGTTTCAGCAAGAAAGGCGGTGAGATCCACCCGGTGGACCCAGGGCAGCTGCTCCAGGCCGGGCTCGGAATCCGGTGGCAGGGCGAGATCCAGAATGCGCAGGATCGGGCGTTTGAGGGTCTGCCACGCGTCCAGGGTGAAGATCGGCTCCGGCGCGGCAGTGGCGCTCACGATGGCGTCGAATCCGGCGGGATCGCGCTGGAGCTGGGGCAGATCCACCACGGGCAGGCCCAGGGGATCGGCCAGGTCATGGGCCTTGCTACGGGTCCGGTTCGCCACCGAGACTTTGAATCCGCGCTCCGGCAGGCGCTGGGCCAGATACTGGGTCATGGGACCCACACCCACCAGGGCGATGGAGGCGCCCTCGGGAAGGCCCTCCGACAGATGCTTGAGGGCGACCGTGGCGACGCTGATATTGCCGTCGGCCAAGCCAAGCCGGGCGCGTAGCCGTTGGCCCTCGCGAATCACATCCTCGAAGACGGCCTGGGCTTCCTCGCCGGCCACACCTACCTGGCGGGCCTGTTCGAGGGAATCCTTCATCTGGCCGGGGATCTCACGGTCGCCCAGGTTGGCGGATTCTAGCCCGGCGGACATGGCGAGCAGATGCACCCAGGCCTCTTCCCCCTCGTAGCGCCGGACGCCCGGGCCCGGATCCAGAGCCGCGGGATCGCCGCCCCAGACCAGCCACATCACCCTCTGGCAGGTCGCCAGATAGACGAGCTCCCGGGCATCGGACTTGCGCCGCCACTCGCGGAGACGGGCGGACACGCCATCCCGCACCACGTGCTGGGCCACCTGGTCCAGATCGTGGACGGGAGCGTGGAAACTGAGGAGGACGGGTTCCATATCGGATCCGATTGTCAATTGGCCCGGAGCGGGCAAGGTCATCGGTTCGTCATGCGACCGCGAACGTGGCGGTCATCACAATCAAATCACCTGGAGAACAGCGCCTCGATGGTTTCCCAGTTCCATTCCGCCACCGGCGCCACGGATCCCTCCCGGAGGTCCTGCTGGGTGAGCCAGGCGTCGTAGATCACCAGGGCGCACATGGCTTCGGCCACCGGCACGATGCGGGGTGCGATGCAGGGATCATGGCGTCCCTTGGTGGAAATGTCGGCGGCATGGCCTTCGCGGTCGATGGTCTTCTGGGTCTTCGAGATCGAGCTGGTGGGCTTCACCGCCAGACGCATCACCACCGGGGCGCCGGTGCTGATGCCCCCCAGGGTGCCGCCGGCATCGTTCTTCAGGGGGCCTTCGGGGCCCAGTGGATCGTTGTTCTCACTGCCCCGGCGCCGGGCGCTTTCAAACCCCGCGCCCAGTTCCACACCCTTCACCGCCCCGATGGACATGCAGGCCAGGGCCAGCAGCCCGTCGAGCTTGCCGAAGGCGGGGTCCCCCAGGCCCACGGGGAGCCCCTCGATCCATACCTCACAGACGCCCCCCACGCTGTCGCCATCGGCGAGGGCCGCCTCCACCGCGGCGCGCTGGGCCGGGAAAGTCGCGGGATCCGCCACCCGGAGCGGGTTGGTCTCCACGAAGGCCCAGTCCACCTTGGTTCCGGCGATGCCCGCGATCTCGCGGTTGAAGCCCCGCACGGTCACGCCCAGCGCGGCGAGCTGCTGTTTGGCCCAAGCGCCCGCCGCCACCCGGGCCAGCGTTTCGCGGCCGCTGCTGCGCCCGCCGCCGCGCGGGTCGCGGATGCCGTACTTGCGGTCGTAGGTGAGATCCGCGTGGCCGGGTCTGAACAGGTCTGAGATGGCCTTGTAGTCGCCGCTCCGCTGGTTCTCGTTGAACACCGCGAGAGCAATGGGATGGCCCGTGGTCCGGCCCTCGAAAACACCACTGAGCACCTGCACCCGGTCGCCTTCGTTCCGCGGCGTCACCAGGTTCGACTGGCCCGGGCGTCGGCGGTCCAGTTCCTTCTGGATGGCCTCCAGATCGAAAGGTAGCCCCGGCTTCACCCCATCCATCACCACGCCCACGGCGGCCCCATGACTTTCGCCAAAGGTGACGATGCGGAAGGCGCGACCGAAGGAGGAGGGGGAGTCGAAGAGCATCCAGCCATGTTGGACCGGACCACCCTGGGCCGTCATCGATTTTCAGGAAGGGCAGTCAAGCTGGCCGGTCCAGGTCCCAGGTGGTGACGTTCTCCGTCGAGAAAGAGGGCAACTGCGGCCAGGGGCTGGGCCCTTCGAAGCCCGCGACCTCGAGATCACCGAGATACTCCGCGGCATAGGCGAGATAGGCGGCCAGGGGACCCTCTCCGCGGATCTTCACCCGGATGGCCCCCGGTTCCTGAAGCTGGAAGGGGACGAGGAGACCGGCCATCACGTCGCCGGGAAGCCGCTTCAGGGTGTGATCGAGGGGTGAGAGCCCCTGGAGCAGCCAGCGGACGGCCTGTTCCAGACCCGCGGCGCCCCTCAGCCTCGGCCGAACCACCCACGCCCCGTCGGGCGCCGAGGACTGGACGGGAACCCCCAGCAAGGTTTCGAACTCTTGGCCTATGAACCCGGCAACGGGGGCGCCTGCGTTCCCGAAAGCCCAGGCGAGCCAAAAGGAGGCCGGTCCAGTGCCTTCGATCCAGACACCGGGCTCGGGGCTCGTCCCGAGTGCCAGATGGGCCCGAGCCATCCGGGCGGCCCGGTCGGTGAAAGCCCTGGCGCGGTCGAGCCCGCCTTCGAAGGGATCCGCCACGCCCGCCGGGCGCTCTGCGTAGGCCTTGAGCACACTCTTGTGAATGGCCCGGTGGACACGGAGATGTCCACCGGAGAGAAAGCGTGAGCCTTCATGCACCCGGTATTCCATCTGAGGCTTGTGCAGGTGGACCCTCGGGCCGATGGCGTCGGCGCGAAGCACGAACAGCACATCGTCGGCGAGGTCATCGGAGGAGAACCCGCCCAGGCGGTCCGCCAAGGCGAGGGTGGCCGCGAAGGGCACGCCGATGGAATCCACACTGAACAGGCGCCTCAGGGGAAAGGGCTCGGGCCGGCGCCGCACCTTGGTCCGCCGGCCCTGCTCATCCATCTCCCAGTAGTCGCATACCGCCAGGCACAAGGGGTGCTGCGAGAGCGCGCTCCGGTGATCCCCTACGAAACAGGGCAGCAGCCGGTTGTCGGTATGGATGTAGGAGAAGTCCCGCCCTCGCCCCCGGACCTGCTCCAGCAGCAAATTGAGGCAAGTCCCGGGATCCATCCGTCGTGGTTCGTGGATGAAGTGGATCCGGGAATCCGTGAAGGCCTCCATCACTTTGGGTGTTTCGTCGGAGGAGTTGTCCAGGATCCACAGCTCCCAGTCAGGGTCCTCCTGCTTCAGCACGCTCTCCACAGCTTCGCGGATGAAGTGGGCCTGGTTGTAGGAGGGCATCAGGAGCGCGAAGGGGCTGGCAGGCGTCACGGAGGGGACCTCGGGAAACGGGCCGGGCGTTCGAATCGGACGGCCAGTGGAGCTGAGCCAAGCCTAGCGAAGTTTCGGGGCCCGCGGTGGGCGGCCTGGGCTTGGGCCTGCGCTGGGCTCTTACGCTCATCCCTCCGATCCGATAGCCTGAAGGACTGCACGGGGAGGCTCACATGAAGGCTGTCATTCTCGCGGGAGGCCTGGGAACCCGGCTCAGCGAGGAGACCCAGGTCAAGCCCAAGCCCATGGTGGAAATCGGTGGTAAGCCCCTCCTATGGCACATCATGAAGATCTACTCGGCCCATGGAATCCAGGAGTTCATTGTCTGCTGCGGGTTCAAGGGCTATTTGATCAAGGAATATTTCTCCAACTACTTCCTGCACATGTCCGACGTCACCTTCGACATGGCGAACAACAAAATGGAGATCCACCACCAGGCGGCCGAGCCCTGGCGGGTGACCCTGGTCGACACCGGCGAGAACACCATGACCGGCGGCCGGATCAAGCGCATCTCCCCCTATCTCGATGGCGATGAATTCTGCCTCACTTACGGTGACGGGGTTTCGGACGTGGACATCCAGGCTCTGCTGCGCTTCCATCGCGAGCAGGGCGCCCTCTGCACCCTGACCGCGGTGCAGCCCCCGGGCCGTTTCGGCTCGCTCGCCCTGCACGGGAACAGAATCAACTCCTTCCAGGAGAAACCCCAGGGGGACGGCGGCTGGATCAATGGTGGCTTCTTCGTCTGCTCCCCCCGGGTGATGGAACACATCGAAGGCGATGCGACGATCTGGGAGCGTGAGCCCCTCGAGTCCCTAGCCAAAGAGGGGCAGCTCTCAGCCTTCCTGCACGGCGGATTCTGGCAGGCCATGGACACCCTCCGGGACAAGCAGCACCTCGAGGCCCTCTGGACCGCGGGCAACGCCCCCTGGAAGGTGTGGTGATGTTCGGCGGGATCTTTCGCGGGACCAGGGTGCTGGTGACCGGGCACACAGGCTTCAAGGGGTCCTGGCTCACGCGGTGGCTCCTGGAACTGGAGGCCGAGGTGGCCGGCTTGGCCCTGGCACCGGAAACGGATCCGGCCCTGTTCGACCTGCTGAGCCTCAAAGACCGGATGGGACACCATGTGTTGGACATCCGCGACGCGGCCGGGGTGGAAGCCCTGGTGCGGAAGTTCCAGCCTGAGATCGTCTTCCATTTGGCGGCCCAACCCCTGGTGAGGCTGAGCTATCAGGAGCCACGCCCCACTTGGGACGTGAACGTGTTGGGCACCATCAACCTGCTGGAAGCCCTGCGCACAGTGGGCTGCGCGCGTGCCTGCGTGGTGGTGACTACGGACAAGTGCTACGAGAACCGGGAGCAGTGGTGGGGCTACCGGGAGATCGACCCCCTGGGGGGCCATGATCCCTACAGTTCCAGCAAGGCCGCCGCCGAACTGGCCGTGGCCAGCTGGCGGCGTTCGTTCTTCCAGGGGCCAGGGGCCGCCCTGCGCTTGGCCTCGGCCCGGGCCGGCAATGTTATCGGCGGCGGCGACTGGGCCGCGGACCGCATCGTGGTCGACTTTGTGCGGGAAATCGCGGCGGGCCGGCCCCTGATCCTTCGCAATCCCCAGGCGACCCGGCCCTGGCAGCACGTCCTCGAACCCCTGTCGGGCTACCTGCATCTGGCCTCGCGGCTGTGGGAGGCGGAGGATCACGCCTTAGCCGGCGCCTGGAACTTCGGCCCCTCCGATGCCTCCATGGTGACCGTCCAGGATCTGGCCCAGCGGCTGGTGGCCGCCTGGGGCGCCGGAGAGGTGCAAGTGCGCCCGGACCCCAACCAGCCCCATGAGGCCGGGCTCCTGAAACTCGATTGCAGCAAGGCCCAGGCCCTGCTCGGCTGGCACGGCCTCTGGGACGTCGAGACCACCGCCCGGGCCACGGTCGCCTGGTACCGCGGACATCTGGAGGGCCTGACCCCAGAAGCCCTGACTCTTGGCCAGATCCGGAACTACGAAGCCGCTGCCACCGAGGCTGGCCTTCCATGGACCCGCTGAGGAGGACCCGAACATGACTGAACGGCTGGACCAGCTCCGATCGGAGATCCTCGCCCGCGTGGCGGAGTTCATCCAGCTGCGGGAGGTCCCGCGTCCCTTCGAGCCGGGCGTGTCCACGGTGCCCTACGCGGGCCGGGTCTACGACGAAGCCGAGGTGACGGCCGCCGTCTCCTCGGTGCTGGATTTCTGGCTTACCCTTGGCCCCGAGGGCGACGCTTTCGAGCGCGAGCTAAGCACCTGGCTCGGCGTCCGGCACACCATACTTACCAACTCGGGCAGCTCTGCCAACCTGCTGGCCATGGCCGCGCTGACGAGCTTCCGCCTGGGCGACCGCCGGATCCGCCCCGGGGACGAAGTGATCACCGTGGCTGCCGGCTTCCCCACCACTGTCGCCCCGATCATCCAATGCGGCGCCGTGCCGGTCTTCATCGATACCGACGTCCGGACCGGCAACCTGCGGGTAGACCAATTGGAAGCGGCCTACGTCCAGGGCCGCACCCGGGCCGTGCTCATGGCCCATACCCTGGGCAATCCCTTCGACCTGACCGAGGTCCTCCGCTTCTGCCGGGAACGGGATCTCTGGCTCATCGAGGACAACTGCGACAGCCTCGGCAGCGTCTACGACGGGCGCTTCACGGGGACTTTCGGCGACTTGTCCACCCAGAGCTTCTACCCGCCCCACCACCTCACGCTGGGCGAAGGTGGGGCAGTGAACGTCACCCGGGAAGGGCTCCTCAAGCTCATCGTGGAAAGCCTCCGGGACTGGGGACGGGACTGCTGGTGCCCCTCGGGCAAGGACAACACCTGCCGCCACCGCTTCGAACACCAGCTGGGTGACCTGCCCTTCGGCTACGACCACAAGTACATCTACAGCCATCTGGGCTACAACTTGAAGCCCCTGGACCCCCAGGCTGCCATCGGGCGGGCTCAGCTCAGGAAGCTGCCGGACTTCATCGAAGCCCGGCGCCGGAACTGGAAGACCCTGCGAGCAGGCCTGGCGGACCTGGACGATGTACTCGATTTCACGCTCCCCACCCATGCCCAGGGCTGGACGGACTCGGGCTTCCAGTGGACGCCGGGACAGCCGGAGACAGATCCCAGCTGGTTCGGTTTCATGATGCTGGTACGCGCCGGAGCGCCCATCGACCGCACCGGCCTGGCCCTGAAGCTGGACGAGGCCCGGATCGGGAATCGGATGCTCTTCGGTGGCAATCTCGTGCGCCAGCCGGCCTTCGTGCAGCACCTCCAGGACACGGGTGGCACGGGGTTCCGGGTGGTGGGCGACCTCGCTGGCGCCGACCGGATCATGCGTGACGCGATCTTCATCGGAACCTATCCCGGCCTGCGGCCCGAGCACCTCGACCACATGATCACCACCGTCCGCCGGGCCTTCCGGCGCTAGCCATGCGCATCCTCCTCACCGGCGCGACCGGCTTCCTGGGGCGCGCGCTGACGCAGGCCCTGCGTGCGCGGGGCCACCACGTCATGGCCCTCTCCCGCCGCTTCGCCCAGCCCCTGGGCCTGGGGGAAGGCGTGGAGGTCCTGCCCTATACGACCCACGGCGCCGATGAGGCATTGAAGCGCGGCCCGGTGGACGCCGTCATCCATGCGGCCTGCGCCTATGACCGGGATGGCATCACTCCCACCGAACTGGTGGAGGCGAACCTGGCCCGCCCTCTGGAGGTGGCCCTCACTTGTGGCACCCATATCGGAAGGTGGGTGAACCTCGGCACGGCCCTGCCCCCGGCCACCAGCGGCAACGCCCTGGCCAAGGACCAGTTCGCCCAGTGGCTCGCCTACCTTCCTCCCGAGCGCCTCGCGCCCAGGGTCAACCTCCGCCTGCAGCACTTCTACGGTCCCGGCGACCACCCCCGGAAGTTCCCCACCCTCGTGGCCAGGGCCTGCCTCCGCCGCGAATCCATCGACCTGACCTCGGGTACTCAGCACCGGGATTTCATCTACGTGGACGATGCCGTGTCTGCCATCCTGCTGGCCTGCCAGGCCGACTTGGACGGCACCTGGTCACAGGTGGACGTCGGTAGCGGCTCCGCCCCTACCGTGAGGGACTTCTGCGAGCGCATCCAGGCCCTGGCCGGAGGGGGCGAGCTCAACTTCGGAGCCAGGCCGATGCGGCCAGAGGAGCCAACCCGCTGCGTGGCCGATACCCGCGCCCTGGAGGGCTGGGGCTGGCGGCCGACGGTGGATCTGGACGAAGGGCTCCGCCGGCTGGTGGACGCGGAACGTGAGGTCATGACCGGGGGAGGGCACCCATGAAACTGCTGGTGACGGGGGGCTGCGGGTTCCTGGGCTCCAACCTTGCCGAACACGGCCTCCAGCGGGGGGACGAAGTCACGGTGTTCGACAACCTCACTCGCCACGGCTCGGCCGAGAACCTGGCCTGGCTGCGCAGCCGGGGGCCGGTGCGCTTCGTTCACGGGGACATCCGCAACCCGAACGATGTCGCCCGGCTGGTGGAGGAGATGCGTCCCGAGACTGTCTTCCATTTGGCGGGGCAGGTGGCCATGACGACCAGCCTGGCGAACCCCCGGCTCGATTTCGAGACCAACGCTCTGGGCACTCTGAACCTGCTGGAGGCCGTACGCCAGTTCGTGCCCGAGTCCCTGGTGGCTTACTCCTCCACCAACAAGGTCTTCGGGGATCTGCTGCAGTTCAGCTACCGGGAGGATGCGACCCGCTACGTCTGCGTGGAGCGCCCCGAGGGCTTCGACGAGGCCACGCCCCTGGAGTTCCACTCCCCCTATGGCTGCTCTAAGGGATCGGCCGACCAGTACATGCTGGACTGGCATCGAATGTACGGCTTGCGCACAACGGTCTTCCGTCACTCCTCGATGTACGGGGGGCGCCAGTTCGCGACCTACGACCAGGGCTGGATCGGCTGGTTCTGCCAGCAGGCTGTTGAGACGGCGCTGGACCCGAACCGGGCACCCTTCACCATCTCGGGCAACGGCAAGCAGGTCCGGGACGTGCTCCACGCCGAGGACATGGTCCGGCTCTACTTCGCCGCCGCACAGCACCCCGAGGCGGTTTCCGGCGAAGCCTTCTGCATCGGCGGCGGACCGGAGAACAGCCTCTCTCTGCTCGAACTGTTCGCGCTGCTGGAGGACCTGGAAGGCCTAAGCCTGCATTGGACCAAGCTGCCTCCCCGAGACAGCGACCAGCTGGTCTTCGTGGCCGATATCCGGAAGGCGGGTCGCCTGCTGGGGTGGAAGCCTCAGGTGGGATGCCGCGAGGGCATCGGGCGAATGCTGGCCTGGAGCCGATCCCTCGGTCAGCCCTGAGCCCTGGTCCATGGCACCCCGCATCTGCGTCCTCATTCCCGCCTACAACCGGGCCGACCTCATTGGCCGGGCCATCCGCTCCGTGCTCGCCTCGGACTACCCGGACCTGCGTGTGATCGTGAGCGACAACGGCAGCACCGACGGCTGCCTTGAAGCTGCCCGGGCTGCAGCCGGCGGGGATCCCCGCTTCCAGTTCATCGCCCACCCCGAAAACCGGGGGCCCCTGCCGAACTGGCGGTCCTGCCTGGAGGCCGCCGAGGGAGACCTGGTCCACTGGCTCTGGAGCGACGACTGGGTCGAGCCCGCCTTCTACGGGACCCTGGTCGCGGGGATGGAGGCCCACGGCGCCCAGATGGCCCTGTGCCGCCCGAAGATCGTCTGCGCGGCGGAGGGCTGGGAGCGGCCTAGTCCCTGCCCCGAAGGGCCCTGCCTAGGGGCTCGTGCCCTGCTCGCAGCGGCCGTGCGCCGCAACGCCCTACCCGTCAGCCCCGCAGCCTACCTGCTGCCCCTAAAGGCTGTAAGGGAACACTTCCGCGACGACATCCCCGCCTTCGGAGACCTCGACTGTACTCGCCGGGCCATTGGCGCCGATGTCCTCATGATCCTGGGCAGCCTCCTGGCCAGCCAGGCGGTCTATGTCCACAGCGAGCCCCTGGTGAGCTTCAACGCCCACGAGAGCTCCATTTCAGTCACCTCGGGCGCACGCCTGCTTGAGAGCCACTACGCCTGGGCCAAGGCCTGGTGGTGCCACCGGATGGGCCTGCCTCGCTGGTGGAGCCTCAAGGACATTCGGCGCCTCTGGCGCGGCGGGCACCATGGGGCTGCCTTCTGGGCCCTCCGCGGCGGGGTTTAGGCTGGCCCCCACCACATCCTTGGCCCACCATGAAACCCACTCCCGGCCACTCCGGGAACCCACCCCCCTTCTTCCCAGAGGCTATCGCCCATGTCCAAGACCGCCCTCATCACCGGCATCACCGGCCAGGACGGCAGCTATCTCGCTGAACTGCTGCTGGCCAAGGGCTATGAAGCCCATGGCGTCATCCGGCGGGCCTCCAACTTCAACACCGATCGGATCGACCACCTCTACATCGATCCTCATCAAGCTCCGAAGCTGCAGCTCCACTACGGGGACCTCATGGATGGCGGCGCCCTGCGCCGCCTCCTCGACCAGGTCAAGCCCACCGAAGTCTATAACCTGGGGGCCCAGAGCCACGTGCGGGTGAGCTTCGACCAGCCTGAATTCACCGCCGACGTCGTGGGCCTCGGCGTGCTGCGTCTGCTGGAGGCCGTGCGGGCCTACCAGGACGCCACCGGGAACCGGATCCGCATCTACCAGGCTGGCAGCTCTGAAATGTTCGGGTCCGCCAAGCCTCGGCAGCACGAAGGCACGCGCTTCGAGCCCCGCAGCCCCTACGCCTGCGCGAAGGTCTATGCCCACTACCAGTGCGTGAACCACCGGGAGAGCTACGGCATGTTCGTGGCCAACGGCATCCTCTTCAACCACGAGAGTCCCCGCCGCGGCGAGACCTTCGTCACCCGCAAGATCACCCGGGCCGCCACCCGCATCAAGCTGGGCCTGCAGGACAAGTTGTTCCTCGGCAACACCCAGGCCAAGCGGGATTGGGGCTTCGCCGGGGACTATGTGGAAGCCATGTGGCTGATGCTCCAGCAGGAGCAGCCCGACGACTACGTGGTGGCCACCGGCGTATCCATTTCCATCCAGGACTTCCTGGCCCTGGTCTTCGGGCAGCTCGACCTTGACTGGAAACAGTATGTGGAAATCGATCCCCGCTATTTCCGGCCCGCGGAGGTTGATCACCTCGAGGGTGATCCTGCCAAGGCCCGGAAGATGCTCGGGTGGGAACCCCGCACGGACGTCGGCACCCTGGCCCGGATGATGGTGGGCAGTGACCTGCGGATGGCCGAGAAGGAACTCGTGCTCAGGAAGGCCGGGCACGAAGAGGCCCCCCGCGGAGGCTACCGGTGAACCACCCGGAAACATTTCCCCTCCAAGACAGAAGGATCTGGGTCACGGGTGGCAACGGCTTTCTGGGCCGTTGCGTCGTGGCCGAACTCCGGCAGCGGGGCGCCGAGGTCCTAGCGCCCAAGTCCGACGAACTGGATCTCCTGGACCCCGGGGCCGCAGTCCAGTACATCCGCCAGCACCGGCCTTCCGGCGTGGTCCATCTGGCGGCCCGAGTCGGCGGCATCGGCGCCAACCGCGCCCACCCCGGCTCCTTCTTCTACGCCAACCTGGCCATGGGCCTGCACCTCATCGAGGCCTGCCGCACGGAAAGCGTCGAGAAGGTGCTGGTGCTCGGCACCGTCTGCGCCTATCCCAAGTTCTGCCCCGTACCGTTCCGGGAAGACGGCATCTGGAACGGCTACCCGGAGGAGACCAACGCGCCGTATGGGATCGCCAAGAAGGCACTGATGGTGCAGTTGCAGTCCTACCGCCAGGAATATGGAACCCGGGGGATCTTCCTCATCCCGGTGAACCTCTACGGCCCCGGTGATCACCTGGATCTGGAAACCAACCATGTCATCCCCGCCCTCATCCGGAAGTTCATCGAGGCGAAAGCCAGGGGCCTGGATCATGTCGAACTCTGGGGCACCGGGAGCCCCAGCCGGGAGTTCCTCTTCGTGGAGGACGCCGCCCACGGCATCGTCGAGGGCCTCACCCGCTACGAAGGGGAAGACCCGGTCAACCTCGGCACCGGAGAGGAGATCACCATCCGCGAGCTGGCCCTGAAGATCAAGGCCATGACGAGCTTCGAGGGGGAACTCCGCTTCAACCCCGCCTACCCGGATGGCCAGCCCCGCCGGCAGTTGGATACTTCCAGGGCCCTTGAACGCTTCGGCTGGCAGGCTCCCACCCGGCTTGAGGAGGGGCTGCGACGGACCGTGGCATGGATGAAGGGCGCCCTGCCGACCAGCGGGCTGGAATAGCACTTCAAGCCACTGCTATCGGCTACGCGGATTCCGGTCGGGCGCGCTTTCGCCTACTTTGCTTCCGATGACAGGCTTTGGATGGCGGCGGCTGACCCGAGTCCATCCTCCAGGGCACGGCAGATCAAATCAGGGTCCAGTCGCTGCATGCAGGGGTGCCCTGGCACGGTGCAGTCTCCGCGCTGGCAGACCAGGCATGACAGGCTCTCGTCACGAACCGCGCGCACCCATGGTCCCCGAGGGCAGGTCAGCGTCGGATCAGTAGGACCGAAGGCCACGACCACAGGCGTGCCGCAGGCCGCGGCCATGTGGCTGAGGGCCGAGTCGTTACCCAGGGCGACCTTCGCTCCAGCCAGGATGCCCGCCGCCACGGACAGCGGCGCCTGGCCAGACAGGTCGATCACGCCCGGAGCCTGGGCCTCCACCAGGGCTGCATGGGCCTGGTCCTCGCCCGGGGCCCCCAGGAGGACCACCTGGAGGCCCAGGCCCTGCAGGTGGCGGGCCGCGGCGGCGAACTGCCCGACGCCCAGCCGCTTGTTCCAGCTCATGGCCCCTAGCGCCAGCACGCCATAGGGCGCGGAACCGAACCTGGAGCGAAGCAGCTCCTGCGCCTGCATCTGCGAAGCCGCCCTCGGGCGGAATGACATGTGTCCAGAAGCATTTAGTGCAGAGAAGGCCTTCAACAGCAGCTTCCGGTAGCGATCCAGCTGATGCCCTTGGAGGCGGCCGTAGTCCAGTCGGTGGGTGGGCAGGAAGCCCATCCACCAAGGCGACCAGCCCACCCGGATCGGCACTCCGGCCAATCTCGCGGCCAGCGTGGCCCGCAGGCTCCGGGGAAGGTTCAGCACGCCAGCCGCACGGTGCGCCTTCAGCAGGCCAGACATCGCGAAGGCACCCTGCTTCTCAGCGGGATCCACCATCACGGCGGCATAGGGTGCCGCCCCTTCGAAGAGTTCCACCACTGGGGCTGGTCCCCAAGCCACCAGGTCGTGGCCCATATCTCGCAGGGGGGCCACGGCCTGCGTGATCATCACCGCGTCTCCAATGAACCGCGGCAGGCGGACCCAGAGGGCTCCCTCAGGCATGCTCACGAAGCCCACCGCCCCACCTCCACGCTTCATTGTGCCTGAAGCCCATTACATCCATGGACTAGGATGAAGGTTCCCCGAGGCCCCCATGCGCCGCCAGCTCTGTCTTTTGAGCCTGTCCCTCCTCGCCTTCCAGGCTGGACCTGTCAAGTCCGCGACCCCAGTGCCGGGGCCTCGCTTCACCGCCCGCGACGCCATCCAGGCCGAGTGGACCCGCCAGCCGCTGGCCTGGACGGAGATGCGCAAGGCGGCCCTGCCGCCCGCCGACCGGGCCCGCCTGGAACGGACGATCCTGCGCATCGGGGCTCCGGGCACCCCCGCCCTGCTGCCGCCCGAGCTGGACAAACCCACCGTAGAATCCTGGGAAGCCAAAGCGAAGGCCGCCCGCACACCCCAGGACCGGTTCACGGCCCTGTTCTTCCTGAACCGGCTCAAGAGTCCGAAAGCGCTCACGGCCCTCGATGGACTGACCGCCGCCGATGCCGCCGCCTGGCCGAAACACCTGCATCTGGAAGCCTCCCTCGCCACCGCCCGCCTGAACGGCGCCGAGGTCACCCCGGCCCTTCAGGCCTTCCTCGACGCCCTGCAAAAGGCTGGCAAGGTCGATTCCGTGCGGGCCCAGGCGGCGCGATTGCGGCTGGTAATGGCGGGGAAGGAGAAGGAGCTGCTGCCGCCGGTGCCGGCCACCCCGGGAAGCGTGTTGGCGTTGATGGATGCGTGGAACCGGGGCCCCTGGGCCCTCCGCCGCGACCTCGCGCTGACCGCGTTCACCACGCTTTCGGCGGAATCTCCGGCCTGGCCCCGGATGGGCCTCTCCCGCCCGGATCCTGCCACCCTCTCCAAGGCCTGCGTGGGCGTCCTCTCCAGGCTGGCCGAGGGTGTTCCCAAGCCCGCGCCAGTGGAAGCCTTCCAGGTGGAAGGCGCCTCCTGGCCCTGCTCAAGCGACCCCCTGGCCCAGTGGTACGGATTCCAGGCCCTGGCCAAGCTCGAATCGCCCCTGCCGGGCTGGAAGATGCTCATGGCCCAGGACCGCCCCTTCGGTGCTGCCAGTCCCCTGATGCTGGGCACGCTGCTGCCGGCCATGCGACGCCAGCACCCCGAACAAGCGGATCAGGTGCGGTCGCGGCTCCTGGCGGGATCGGACCCCATCGCCCGCGCCGCCGCCATCGAGGATCTGTCTGCGGCCCCCGCGGACCTCGACGCCCTCACCCGGCGTGTCTGGACCGACACCCAGTTCGAAACCCAGCAGACCCTCATCCAGAGCTACACCCGCTGGAAGCTGGCACCGGAGGACCAGAAGGCGCGGCTCTGCCCTTGGCTCCAGCACCCCAACTGGACCTGCCGCTGGGAGGCCTACCAGGCCCTGCTGAAGCTGGATCCCGCCACCCCCTGGCCTGCGGCGCCGAGCCCCACGAAGATCGACGAAGCCATCCTGAAAGAAGCCACCCGCCTAGCCGAATGGGGCAAGCCTGTTCGCCTTCGCCTTTTACTGAGCGGAACGCGAAGCGTTACGCTCCGGCTCGATCCCACGGTGGCACCGATGAATGTGGCCAACCTGGTGCTCCTTGCCCGAAAGGGCTACTTCAACGGTCGCCTCGTGCCCCGTGTCGTGCCGGACTTCGTGGTGCAGATGGGCTCACCCTTCGACACCATGGACGGCGGGCCGGGCTATACGGTGCGCTGCGAGAACAGCCTCGACTGGTACGGTCCCGGCAGCGTGGGCATGGCCCTCTCCGGCAAGGACACGGGCGGCAGCCAGTTCTTCATCACCACCAACGCCACACCCCACCTCACGGGCCGATACACGCGCCTGGGTGAGGTGGAGGATCTCGACCACGCCATGGCGATCCTCGATGACCTGGAACTGGGCGCGAAGATCGTAACCATCAAGGTGCTGGAACCGTGAAGCGGCAGGCGTTCCGGGCCGTGACGATCTGTCTCGCCACAGGGTTGAGCGTCTGGGCCCAGGCCCCGATGCTCCAGGACGGTGCGGTCGCCCTGCGGCAGGCGCAAACGGCCTGGACACTTGGGGAACCGCCCCTCCCGCCCCTGTCCTTGCCTTCCTTTGAAGTGGGTCTGGGTGGTGCCGGATCGGGTGGTCGTTATGCGCCCTTGATCGGGGGCGAGGGCCTGGGCCACGGCGTCCAGGGTTGGGGGTTCGGCCTGCAGGGCCGCTATGTCGCCGGAGGCTGGTCCCTGTCAGCCACGATCCTGGGCCTGCGGGATGGGGGTCGCACATTAGGAATCCTCCACCGTGCCGCCCTGGCCTATCAGTGGGAATCCGGCTGGCGGGTGGCCCTTGAGCAAAATCCTTTCGCCTGGGGGTCGGGCCTCAACGGCGGCGATCTGCTGGGGGATGCCGCCCGCCCTTTCCCGCGCCTTTCCCTGGCCACGCCAGAGGCCTCGCTGCCCTTCGGACGCTGGCGGGCGGAAGCCTTCCGGGGCCGTCTGGAATGGGACCGCTCCATTCCCGAATGGGCCCTGGATCGCGAGGCCCGGATCGCTGCTCAGGCCAACGGGATGGACCTTCGCCGACCCGATCTGTACGGGGGGATCCTCCGGGCAGCCTTCGGCGACCACGTGGAAGCCAGCTTTGGAGCCATCACCATGGCCGGGGGCCGGGATGCCCAGGGCCAGACGGCGCCAGCCCCCGCGGCGCGAACCTCGACTTTGGCGGAGCTGAAGGTGCGGATCCCGGCTCTTGCCCACTTCGCCCACGCCCGGGGCGCCTCGCTCTACCTCAGCCGTGGCGCGGCCCCGGAGAGCCGGGCCATCACCTTGCTACCCGCCCGCGATCTCGGGGGCCTCCAGCTGGTCTGGGAGGGCTGGGATCTCGGGTTCGAATACGCCGGAGGCGCCTCGCACGACACCCCCGCTTCCTTCACACAGCCCACCAACCTCGCGGGCTTTTCGACCCATGGCGATCCGCTGGGGCCCGCCTTCGGCCGAGATACCATCACCCGCACCGTGGAACTGGGCCTGCCCCTCTTCCTGGAGGGTCAGGGGCGAATCAAGGCCGTGCGTGCGACGGCGGCTTGGGATCACCCTTCCGGCGCGGGTTCCTGGTTCCTCCAGGCCGATGCCCAGTGGCGCACGCCCACGGGCCGGATCGGCGCATCGCTGGCCTCGCGGCGGAATGAATCCCCGGGGCCCGATATACATTGGGGCTGGGCCTTCACGGTCTTCCAGGCTTTTCGAGTGTTCTGAACCGGGCCAATCCCCTGCGCTATCCTGAACCTCCCTACACAGGGGTCCGCCTGGCGTGGTCCCGTGATCCATTGGTCCGCCACGCGGCATATGAACGGATGAGATGCCCATGCTGAACCGCTCCCTGTCCTTCACCGCCCTCCTGCTGGCCCTGGCCTGCAACACCCCGGGGGATGCCGTGCCCGCTAAACCTGCCGAACCCTTCAAACCGTTCCTGAGCCTCCGCCCCGTAGCCGTCAGCTTGGCCCAGGGCGCCACGCAGGCCTTCCAGGCGGAGATCAACTACCCCGAGGGCATGCGCTACATGAGGCAGCCCGTGGCCTGGCGGGTAGTGGAGCCCGAGGGCGGCACCATCAATGGCGCCGGCCTCTATACGGCGCCCTCCACCGCCGGCACCTATCACGTGCAGGTGAAACGCGAGGATTTCCCGGAGGTCTCCGCCACGGCCACCGTCACGGTGAAGTGATGGATCTGTACGGCGCCCTGCGCCCGCTGATCTTCCGCCTCGATCCCGAAACCGCGCACAACCTGGCCTTCTGGCTGGGTGAACGCGTCTGCTCATGGCCTCGGCTACCGAAGGCGGAGCATCCGGCCTCCCTCCGCCGCTGCGTCCTCGGACTTGATTTCCCCACTCCCCTGGGCCTCGCCGCCGGCCTGGACAAGGGGGCAACACTGCTGCCCCTCTGGAAGAGCCTGGGCTTCGGCCATGTGGAGATCGGCACGGTCACGCCGCGCCCGCAGCCCGGGAATCCCAGGCCCCGTCTGTTCCGCTTCCCCGAGGCGGGCCTGATCCTCAACCGCATGGGCTTCAACAGCGAGGGCGCCGAGGTGGTGGCAGAGCGTCTGAAGCGCCGCCCCGCGGGCCTGATCGTCGGCGGCAACCTGGGCAAGAACAAGGAGACGCCGGAGGCCCAGGCCCTGGACGACTACCGGGCCGCCTACCGGCTCATTGCGCCGCAGGTGGACTACATCGCCCTCAACGTGAGCAGCCCCAACACGCCGGGCCTGCGGAACCTCCAGGCGCCCGAGGCCCTTAAGCCGCTGCTGGCGGGCATGCTGGACCTGCGCCAGGAGATGGGCCTGGAGCGCCAGCCCTTGCTGCTGAAGCTGGCGCCCGATCTCGCGCCGGAGGACTTGGATGCCATCGTCGAGGTGGCCGTGACCTCAGGCATCTCCGGCCTCATCGCCACCAACACGACCCTGGACCGCGGCGTCGTGGCCGAACCGCTGCGGACCCTCGTCGAATCCAAGGGCGCCGGGGGCCTCAGTGGCCTTCCCCTCAAGTCGAAAGCCCGGGAGGTGCGGAAGCGCATCCTTGGCGCTCTGCGGGGCCGCCTGCCCCTGGTGGCCTGTGGTGGCCTCGGCTCGGCGGAGGACGTGCAGGGCGCTCTGGACGACGGGGCCGCCCTCGCCCAGATCTACAGCGCGTTGATCTTCGAGGGGCCGGCGCTCATCTCCAGGATCCACCAGGGATTGGCAGCGAAGGGGTTCTGAAACGGGGCCTCGGAGTCCCGGCAGGGCGGCGCTACACTGGGGGTTCGAGGTATCGATGTTGTCACTGCAATCGAAAATCCGCGACCCGCGCCTGCTGCCCCTGGCGGACAAGGTGCTGCGTGGCGAGCGCCTGACCCATGACGACGGCCTGCTGCTCTACGAGAGCCCTGACCTCACGGGTATCGGCGCCATGGCCCACCACGTGCGCCTCCAAAAGAACGGCCGCGCCGCCTACTACGTGATGAGCCGCCGGCTGTCCTACACCAACGTCTGCTTCACCCACTGCCAGTTCTGCGCCTTTCAGGCCAAGCCCGGCGATCCCCGGGCCTACGCTCTTTCGGCCGAGCAGATCATCGCGGAGCTGGAGAAGCCTGAGAACAACGGCGTCCGAGAGCTGCACATGACCTCAGGCCACAACCCGAAGCTGAAGATCGACTACTTCGAGGATCTGTTCGCCAAAATCAAGGCGCGCTTCCCGTCCATCCACCTCAAGGTCTTCACCATGATCGAGATGGACTACTACGCCCGCATCTCGGGCCTCAGCACCGAGGCCTTCCTGGACCGCTGCATGGCCGCGGGCCTGGAGAGCTGCCCCGGCGGCGGCGCGGAGATCTTCGACGAGTCGCTGCGCGAGCAGATCTGCATCGGCAAGAAGGACGCCCAGGTGTGGCTCGACACGGCCGCCCTTTGTCACCGCAAGGGCCTGCCCACCAACTGCACCATGCTCTACGGCCACATCGAGGAGGCGAAACATCGGGTGGACCACCTGCTGCGCCTCCGGGACCTGCAGGACCGCTCCCAGGCCGCGGGCTACCAGGGCTTCCTGGCCTTCATCCCCCTGGCCTACCAGAACGAAGACAACGAGCTGAGCGCCACCCACGTGATCCACGAGACCACGGGGACCCAGGACCTGCGCGAGATCGCCGTGGCCCGCCTCCTCCTCGACAACATCCCGCACATCAAAGCCTACTGGGTGATGATCTCGCCGGGCCTGGCCCAGGCGGGCCTCAGCTACGGGGCCGACGACGTGGATGGCACCGTCATCGCCGAGGAGATCGCCCACGATGCCGGGGCCAAGACACCCCAGGGCCTAACGCGGGACGAGCTGGTGCGGCTCATCGAAGACGCCGGCTTCGAAGCCCTGGAGCGGGACAACCTCTACAACGTCTACGCCACGGTCTAATCCACTTTGCGCTTCTCGTAGGCCTTCATGGGATCCAGCGCGAAGGCGTAGGCGCTGTTCCACAGGCGGTCGTGGATGCGCAGTGCCTGGGCGGCCAGGGGCGAATCCCGGAAGATGAGCTCGACGTTGCGGGAGTCCATGAAGTAGCTCTCCTCCCAGTTGCTGGTGCCGAGAGCCAGGTGCATGCCGTCCACTACCAGATACTTGCTGTGGATGGTGCGGGCGTAGGGGATGTGACCCTCCTTCGCCTCGGGAATGGACACCACCCTGACTTCCAGGTTGGGGATCAACGTCAAGGACTTGAGGTGCGGCAGGGCGCGGCCGCCCAGCACCCAGTCGGACACCATCAGGCGCACGCGCACGCCCCGCACCGCGGCGGCCCGGAGGGCGTTGTCCAGCAGGGGCCAGAACCGGTCCTGCCCCGCCACGGGCGAATAGGTCAGCAGCTGCACCCGAACGTTCTCCTTGGCCTGACCGATCAGTTCCACCATGGCATCGATGGCTGGCCGGATGTCCTTCGGGGTGAGGAAAGGCGGGCTGGCCACCAGTTCCGTGTCGGGGCGCAGGACCGGAACGGCGCGCCCGGGAAGTTCCGGCAGCTTTCCACTCCCGGCGTAGGCCCAGTCAATGGCGAACAGCTCCACCAGCCGGACGACGATGCGCGGATCGGACGTCCGCACGCCCAGCTCGTGGATGTGCTCCAGGGCCCGCCAGTCGAAGTTCTGGCTGCCCAGGGCGGCCTCGCGGCCGTCCACCACGAAATACTTGGCGTGGAGGATGCCCTTCGAAACGCCCGCCAGGTCAAAGCTGCGCACCTCGGCGCCGGGGATGCTGCGGATCCGGGCCACCGAGGCCGGATCCTGGTCCAGCATCTTCGCGGACAGCAGGAATCGCACCTTCACGCCCCGGGCACCCGCCTTCTCCAGTTCCGCCAGCACCGGCTCCAGGGCGCTACCGGGGTGGTTGGTGACATAGAACTCGGCTGCGTCCACGCTCACCCTCGCGCCGCGGATCATGTCCACCCATTCATCCTTGGCGAAGGGCAGCACGGGGTCGGCGAGGTCCGTCTCCGCAGGAATGGACTGCACCAGGCGTGTGGCGGGCGCCGGACGCTGGATCCCGGCCTGCGCCCGGGCAGCCTGGGGGGCGCCGAGGACCAGACCGGTGGCGAGGATCAGCAGCAGGGATCGGGGGGTCATGGCGTACTCCAGGTGCGAGGATACTCCGTTGACGCAGGCCCCGGGCCCCTGCTGAGGTGAAGGCATGGACACCAAGGCCGAGTTCCGTGCCCACCTGAAGGCCCGCCGGGAGGCCCTCCCCAAGGAGGATCGCGCCTGTTGGTCGAAGGTCATCGCCGCCCATCTCGATCAGCTCTGCCGCGATCGCCGCTTCACCCGCATCGGGGCGTTCTGGCCTTTTGGCGCGGAAATCGACCTGCGGCCCGCTGTGGCGGCCCACCCCGACTGGCTCTGGTTCTTCCCACGGGTGGCCTCCACGCAGCCGCCGCGGCTGGCCTGGGGCACGGAGCCCCTGGAGAAGGGTCACTGGGGTCTCATGGAGCCCGCCTTGGCCCAGCATTTCCTCCCGCCGGTCCAGTTGCTCCTGGTGCCAGGCCTGGCTTTCGATGATGAGGGCTACCGCATCGGCTATGGCCGGGGGTTTTACGACGCCCTGCTGGCAAAGCTCCCGGAGGACGTGCTCACCGTGGGTGTGGGGTTCGAAGCCCAGATGCACCTCCCCGTCCCCATCGAGCCCCACGATTGGCCCGTCCAGGCCCTGCTCAGTGAGCGCAGTATCCGATGCCTGAGGCCTGAGGCCTGAGGACTGAGGCCTGAGGCCTGAGGACTGGGCCCCTACCCCAGCTTCAGGATGCTCGACCCGTCCGCGTAACCCTTCGTGGGTGTCTCCCGCATCTTCTGGAGCACCTGGACGAGGTCCCGGATTCGATCCGCCATCTCGCCGATCTTGGCGAGTTTGGCCTCCTCCGGGTACTTGCGCTGGAGCATCTCCACCTGCATGGAGATGACGGCCAGGGGGTTGTTGATCTCGTGCTTGAGGGTACCCGCCATCTGGCGGAAGGACTCCAGCCGTTCGGCCGTCAAGGCCTGGTCTCTTTGCTGGCCTGCCTGGTGGAGGGCCCGACCCAGTCTGGCCTGGCGGAGGACCAGGGACCCACGGCGCACGAAAGCCTGGAGGGTCGCCAAATCGAGACGGCTGATGGGCCGTCCTCCAGATTCGCGCTCCAGGTATATGGCCCCCATCAGGCCATCCTCATCGGTCAAGGCAGCACATAGAAGGGGGCCGCACCTCAGCTCCAGGGGACCGGCACCCCCGAACCTAGGGTCCGCCTCAGGGTGGTTGGAAAGGATCGCCGTATGTTCCCGCGTGACGTACTCGAGTACAACCCGCGACGGCCCGGATTCCTCACCCGCTGGCCCAATCTGGTGGATCGTGAGCCAGCCGTCCGGATCCTGTCGTTTGACGAAGTAGCCCCGGTCGCCTGTCATCAGACGCAGGGATTCCTCCAGGAAGGTTCTTTCCAGTGCCTCCGAATCCGCTTCGCCCAGGAGTCTTTCGGTCGCGCCGTACAGCTGCTTCAACTCAGAGAGGAAGGTTCGGCCCGTATGGACCCGCAACTCATCAAAGAGATCCCCCACCCGCTCCACGAAGGTGATCCCATCAAGCCCCGGGAAGCCCTCCGTGAAGGACAACCGCCAGGGGCCCAGTGCCAGTTCGTCCCCGTCCCGCAGGGGAAACTCCGGGGGATGGCCCACGGGAAGCCCGTTCAGGGTGGTGCCGCTGGCAGATTCCAGGTCCTTCACGTGCCAGATATCCCCGATCCGGGCGAGGGAGGCGTGGACCGGCGAGACAGAGGCGAGGGCCGGCTGCGCCACGGCGCAGGCCGCGGGATCTCGGCCGAGCACACAGGGATCCTCCACCAGGGCATGCCGGAAGAGCTGGTCTCCCTCCATCCATGACAGGTAGGGCATCGGAACTCCTTTTTCCCGCCTATTCGGGCCGGGGCGCCGGGAACCTGAGTCAGGCGGGCAGAGGGAACCGCGTGCCGTGGGTGCGGCTGGGGCGGAAGAAAAGCATGGTGTGACCGATGGTCCAGACATGCTCCAGGCCGGAAATCGACGCACACAGGGCCTTGGCCGCAGTGTCCTCGTCCTCGAAACTGTTGGGGTTGATCTTGATCTTCACCAATTCCAGGCTCTCGATCATCACGTCCAGTTCCGCAGCCTGCGCGGGGGTGACACCCCCCTTTCCCACGTGCATGACGGGCTTGAGCTTGTGGGCCTGGGCCTTGAGGAACTGGCGCTGTTTCGAGGTGAGCATCGGATCTCCGGTTAAGAGTGCCTAACAAAACCCCCACGGGGCCGCGCGAGGGCCGCCGGGCGAGCGAGGCGAGGAACGCGAGGGAGGCTCCGGCTCCACGAGCCGCAGGCGAGTGGGAGGCACGCAAAGCGTGCCGTAAGACGGAGGGCGTAGCGGGTACTACGCGCGACGAGCGTGACGCGGCATCGCGACGCTCGCCGGCCCTCGCCCAAAGGGATGAAGCCAGGCTGGCGCTCCGCGGCGTCAGAGCCCTTGAACGATGTCCCGCATCGCCCTGCGGGCTCTTCCTTGCGGTGCATCCAGCCTGGCTTCATCGCGACCTCGTGGGGGTTTTGTTAGGCACTCTTGCCAGTCTATCTTGGATGGCGAGGTGCTCCATGCTTCGTCCGCTGCTGCTTTCCCTCGCCACCCTGGCCTGCCTGGCTGCGCCCCCCCGCACCCTGCGGGTGGACTACGGCCATACGGGCGATGCCGCCTCCGAACGCTTCGGCGTGGATCGGGTGGTCCTGGAGCCCCTGCCCTGGCCCGGCGATCCCGCCAAGGCCGTGGACACCAGCAACCTTGGAAAGTACTGCTTCGAGGTGGCGGACAAGGCCACCGGGAAAATGTTGTATTCCAGAGGCTTCGCCAGCATCTATGGCGAGTGGGAAACCACGGACGAGGCCAAGGCTCTGAGCCGCACCTTCTCCGAATCCCTGCGCTTCCCCCAGCCAGATGCGCCTGTGCGCATCCAGGTGAAGAAGCGTGATGCCGTCAACGCCTTCAAGACCCTCTGGACCTTCGACCTGGATCCCAAGGATCCCCTCATCGAGCGGGCCCCGTCGCCCGAGGCCGGTGCTCTCATCGCCCTCCAGAAGGCCGGCGGTCCCACCGACAAGGTAGACGTCCTCATTCTGGGCGACGGCTACACCGCCGCCGAGCGCGGCAAGTTCGAAGCGCAGGCCCGCAAGGTCATGGAGTTTCTTTTCGAGCAGCCACCCTTCAAGGAACACCGGAAGGACTTCAACGTGTGGGCCCTCTGCCCCGAATCCAAGGAGAGTGGCATCTCCCGGCCTTCCACGGGCGTCCATAAGCGCACGCCCTTGGGCGCGACCTTCGATGCCTTTGGCAGCGAGCGCTACGTGCTCACCTTCGACAACCGCGCCTTCCGCGACATCGCCGCCCAAGCCCCTTACGAATTCGTGGAGATCCTGGTGAACGCCGAAACCTATGGCGGCGGCGGCATCCACAACCTCTACAGCACCGCCTCCGCGGGCAACAGCACCATCGGGTACCTCTTCGTTCATGAGTTCGGCCACCACTTCGCGGGCCTGGCGGACGAGTACTACACCTCGGATGTGGCCGTCACCAACAGCCCCACGCGCCCAGAGCCCTGGGAACCCAACGCCACGGCGGATCCCAAGAGCCCCAAGTGGATGGCCCTGCTGACGCCCGGCGTGCCCCTCCCCACCCCCTGGAAGAAGGACGAGTTCGAGGCCCACAGCCGCACCTACCAGACAGAGCGCCGCGCCATCCGCGCCGCCAACAAGCCCGAATCCGAGATGGACGCCCTCTTCGCCCGGGAGAAGGTCTACGAGATGAAGCTGCTGGGCACCGACGCCCACAGCGGGAAGGTGGGCGCCTTCGAAGGCGCCAACTACGAGGCCAAGGGCTATTTCCGCAGCCAGGAGGACTGCCTCATGTTCACCCGGGATGACGTGGGCTTCTGCGCCGCCTGCAAAGCCGCCATCGAACGGGTGATCCGGCAGTACGCGAAGTAGTCACATCCCCGGCCCTATCGCCGGTACACCCGTCACATCCAACAGCCGATCACGCCGGGCGTGCAGGAGGCGATCGCGTAATTCCACCGCATCCTCTCGGTATGCCTGCGGCATACGCGAGACCTCTCGCGTCATAGGACCCCTACCAATCGTTCGCGTCGGGCACGGAGAATGCGATCGCGTAATTCCGCCGCATCCTCGAACTTCATCTGGGAGGCCAGTTCCTTCATTCGCTTTTCGAGCTTGGCTGCCTCGCGCTCGAAGGCCTTGTCCTCCAGATAGAGCAGCGGCTCCTCGGCGGCCCGCTCCTCCTTGGTGACATTGATGAACTCCCGGGCCAGGGCCTCGCCCATGACGTCGTCCAGGTTGCGCTTCACGGTCTCTGGCGTGATCCCGAACTCGGCGTTGTGGGCCAGCTGCTTGTTGCGCCGCCGCTCGGTCTCGCCGATGGCCTGCTTCATCGACCCCGTCATCACGTCGGCGTAGAGGATGGCCCGGCCGTTCACATGACGGGCGGCGCGGCCAATGGTCTGGATGAGGCTGCGGTTGTTGCGGAGGAACCCTTCCTTGTCGGCGTCCAGGATGGCCACCAGACTCACCTCCGGCAGGTCCAGGCCCTCCCGCAGCAGATTGATGCCCACGAGCACGTCGAATACACCCCGGCGGAGGTTCTTCAGCAGTTCCACCCGCTCCAGGGTGTCGATCTCGCTGTGCAGGTACTCGGCCTTGATGCCCAGCTCCTGGTAGTAGGCCGTGAGCTGCTCGGCCAATCGCTTGGTAAGCACTGTCACCAGCACCCGCTCGTCCCGGGCCACGGTCTTGCGGATCTCCTCCAGCAGGTCGTCCACCTGGGTGCCCACGGGGCGGACTTCCACCATGGGATCCACCAGTCCCGTGGGACGCACCACCTGCTCCACGAAGGCGCCCCCACACTGCTGCAGTTCGTAGTCGCCGGGGGTGGCGGAGACGTACACCACTTGTTTGACCCGGCTCTCAAATTCTTCGAATTTGAGAGGACGGTTGTCGAGGGCTGAAGGGAGGCGGAATCCGTAGTCCACGAGCGTCGTCTTGCGGGAACGATCCCCGTTGTACATGCCGTGGAGCTGGCCGGTGGCCACGTGGCTCTCGTCCATGAAGACGATGAAGTCCTCGGGGAAGTAGTCCAACAGGGTGTGGGGCGGCTGGCCCGGCTGGCGGCCATCCAGGAAGCGGCTGTAGTTCTCGATGCCGCTGCAGTGGCCCATCTCCTTCATCATCTCCACGTCGTAGATGACGCGCTGGTGGAGGCGCTGGAGCTCCACGATCTTGCCCGCGGCGCGGAACTCGTTCTCCCGTTCCTCCAGCTCGACCTTGATGTCTCGGATGGCGGCCTTGAGCTTGTCCTCGGGCGTCACGTAGTGGGTCTTGGGCCAGATGGTGAGCTCGTCCAACTTCTCGATCACCACACCCCGGAGGGGATCGATCTTCGACAACCGCTCCACCTCGTCGCCCCAGAGCTCGATGCGATAGGCCACGTCCTCGTAAGCCGGGTAGACCTCCACCACGTCGCCCCGCACGCGGAAGATGCCAGGGTCGAAACTCAGATGGTTGCGCTGGTACTGGATGGCCACCAGGTCCCGCAACAGCATGGCCCGGTCGATGGCCTGGCCGGTCTTGAGGTTCACCGACAGGTTCAGGTAGGAGCTGGGGTCGCCCAGACCGTAGATGCAGCTTACGGAGGCCACCACGATGGTGTCGCGGCGCTCCAGCAGGTTTCGGGTGGCGCTGAGGCGAAGCTTCTCCAGTTCCTCGTTGATCTTCGCGTCCTTGTCGATGAACAGGTCCCGCTCAGGCACATAGGCCTCGGGCTGGTAGTAGTCGTAGTAGCTGACGAAGTACTCGACGGCGTTCTCGGGGAAGAACTGCTTGAACTCGCTGAACAGCTGCGCGGCCAGCGTCTTGTTGGGCGCGAAGATGAGCGCCGGACGGCCGGCCCGGGCGATGGTGCTAGCCATGGTGAAGGTCTTCCCCGACCCAGTGACGCCCAGCAGGGTCTGCGCACGGTCGCCGCGCTCCAGCCCCGCCACCAGCTGCGCGATGGCCTCCGGCTGGTCCCCGGCGGGCTGGTAGGACGATACGAGCTTGAAGGGGATTGCCTTGGCCATGGGAAACCAGGAAACCACAAAGACCGGGAGACGCGAAGGAATTGTTCGCTTTTCCTTCGCATCTTAATGATGGTTGGACCCCTCACGAGGTAAGCTTTACGCATGCTAGCAACCGTCGAAGTTAAGCGCCTTGCCTCAGCACGCCTTCGCGATGCCGAGGTGCTCCACGCGGCCGGACGTTACGATGGCGCCGTTTACATGTGCGGTTATTCCGTCGAACTGGCCCTGAAGGCAAGAATCTGCCGAACCTTGAAATGGTCCGGATTCCCAGAGAAAGACGCAGAGTTCAAGGAACTTCGGTCGCTTAAAGTCCATGATCTCGATGTACTTCTTCGCTTTACGGGTCGCGAACGTGCAGTCAAGACTGAATTCCTCGCGGAATGGTCGGCAGTATCTGCATGGAACCCCGAGGCGCGCTACAAGCCGATCGGCTCTGCAAATCCAACCGATGCGCGACTCATGCTCGACTCGGCTGCCGTTCTGCTGAGGAAGCTATGAAAGTGCTCGTTGGAAAGCTAGTCGCCCTTGAGCAGGAGGTGTCCACCGAAAAGGGCGCATTCCTTCTCTTTGCTCTATTTCTGCGTGAAGATGCACCGGAAGTTTGGGACCTATTGGTAAGTGCTCCTTGGGTTGAGACCGACAAGGGATCTGCATTCAAATATTTGGCCGCCAAACTTTCGAAAATCGCTACGCCCGAGGAGCTTACAAAGATCTCGCGCATCGTTGTGATCGAGCAGTCGAATCCTGCTCTTGCAGCACTGCAATCCGCCATGCACATAGAGCATGGAGCAGCCGAGATTCAGAACAGCAACTTCTTCGGCATCCAGATCAAACACGCGTATGTCATCACATCGCGGCGACCAGTCATTTAGCCCCTCGCCGAGCGGATAGGCTCAGGCTGTACTTGAGTTTGCCGCTTATGTTGAACGTTCGGGCTGGACTTAGACCTTCCGCAACACCAGGCACCCGTTGGTGCCGCCAAAGCCGAAGCCGTTATTCATGACGTATTCGGAATCCAGGGTGCCGGCCACGTTGGCGGTGACATCCAGATCGCACTCCGGATCCTGGTTGTCCACGTTGATGGTGGGGGGGATCTTGCCGGTCATCACGGCCATCACCGCCACGATGGTCTCCAGGCCACCGGCGGCACCCAGCAGGTGCCCGTGCATGGACTTGGTGCTGCTCACCTTGATCTTCTTCGCGTGATCCCCGAAGACCTTCTGGATGGCCATGCACTCCAGCTTGTCGCCCACGGGTGTGCTGGTGCCGTGCATGTTCACGTAGCCCACTTCCTCGAGTGCGATATCCGCGTCCTTGATGGCCGCACGCATGACACGCTGGCCGCCTTCGCCCTCGGGGGCGGGGGTGGTGATGTGGTTGGCATCCCCGCTCATGCCGTAGCCGGCGACCTCGGCGTAGATCTTGGCGCCGCGGGCCTTGGCCAGCTCGTACTCCTCGAGGATGACGATGCCGGCGCCCTCGCCCATGACGAAGCCATCACGATCCACGTCGAAGGGCCGGGAGGCCCGCTCGGGCTCGTCGTTGCGCGTGCTGAGGGCCCGCATGGCGGCGAAGCCGCCCACGCCCAGCTGGTTGACGACCGAATCACTGCCGCCGGCCATCATGCGGTCGGCGTAGCCGAAGGCGATGAGGCGGGCCGCATCGCCGATGGCGTGGGCACCCGTGGCGCAAGCCGTGGCCACGGCGCTGTTGGGCCCCTGGAGGCCGTACTTGATGCTGGCCTGGCCGCTGGCCATGTTCACGATGAGGCTGGGGATGAAGAAGGGGCTGGTGCGGCGGGGGCCGCGGTAGCCGTTGGCCTCGTCCCAGATGGTGCTCAGGCCGCCGATGCCGCTGCCGATGTAGGCGCCGAACACTTCCCGCTCGGCCTTGGTGAGCTCGATCTGGTCGAAGCCCGCATCCACCCAGGCCTCGTGGGCGGCGCCCAGAGCGTAGCGGATGAAGATGTCCATCTTCTTCTGTTCCTTCTTGTCGATGAACGGATCGGGGTCGAAGCCCTTCACCTGCCCGGCGATCTTGCAAGCGAAGTCGGAGACATCGAAGCGGTCGATGGGGCCGATGCCGCTCTTGCCGGCCAGCAGGTTGTTCCAGGTCTCGGGCACGGTGAGGCCACAGGGGTTCACGGTCCCCATGCCGGTGATGACGACGCGGCGGCGCTGGACGGTCCTGGTCATGGGTTCACCTCGTGGAACTTACAGGAAAATGAACGTGCCGCAGGGCCTTTGGGGGGCGCTGCGGCACGTCATGATCGCGATGGATCAGGCCTTCGCGTGCTTCTCGATGTAGGCGATGGCATCGCCAACCGTGCGGATCTTCTCCTGCTCGCTCTCAGGAATCTCAAGGCTGAAGGCTTCTTCAATGGCCATGATGATCTCGACGGTATCGAGGCTGTCGGCGCCGAGATCGTCCACGAAGTGGCTGGACTCAGAGATGGAATCTTCGGGCTTGGCCAGCTGCTCGGCAATAATCGCAATAACCTTCTTACGCACATCAGCCATCGTGGGCTCCTCCAAACGAACTCGGAAACCCTAACATACTCTCCGCTGGATTGCCAAACCCCGGGTAGGTTGGCAGGGGAACCCTCCAGGAATAGCCCATGCCCCGCGCGCGAATCCATGAAGAACCCGAGCATGGCTGGCCGCTGGGCTGGGGCGCCAGCCTCCGGGAGTTCCGCACCTTTCTGGCGGTGGAACGGGGGTTGTCACCCCTCACGGCCTCCGGCTACCTCTCCGACCTGAACCATCTGGCCGTCTGGGCCTGCGGCCGGGAGCTCCCCGCCACGGATCTCACGCGGGACCACCTCACCGCCTTCCTGGTGGCCCAGCAGGGGGAAGGCAAGGCCCCCCGCAGTTTGGCCCGGCTGAGCTCCAGCCTGCGCGCCTTCCTGTCCTTCCTGCGCATGGAGGGCGGTGGCGGAGCGGGCCCCGAAGCGGTGGTGAAACCACCCCGCCCGCCCCGCATCCTGCCCCGCACCCTGGGCGAAAGCCAGGTGGAGGCCCTGCTGGAGGCCCCGGACACGGCCACGCCCCTCGGTGTGCGGGACCGGGCCTGGCTCGAACTCCTCTACGCTTCGGGCCTCCGCGTGTCGGAGTTGGCGGGGCTCCCGGCCCTGTCGGTGTTTCTGGATGAAGGGTTCCTGAAGGTCATGGGCAAGGGACGCAAAGAGCGCCTCATCCCCTTCGGCACCAGCGCCGAGCGGTGGATCCGCGGCTGGCTCGCCCTGCGCCCCGGCTTCAAGCCCAGGGGCGGCGAACTCTTCGTGGGCCAGCGCGGCGAGGGCCTCACCCGCCAGCACCTCTGGCGCCTCCTGAAAACCTACGCGCGGAAGGCCGGGCTCCGGCCCGAGTCAGTAAGCCCCCATGTGCTGCGCCATGCGTTCGCCACCCACCTGCTCGACCACGGCGCTGACTTGCGCTCGGTCCAGGCCATGCTCGGCCACGCCGACATCAGCACGACCCAGATCTACACCCATGTCCATCAGACCAGGCTCCGCGCCCTCTACGACCAGATGCACCCGCGTTCCGACAGATGAGAGCCTTTCGCCATTGAAATGGGAATGGACGCTCTAAACCCGAATGGGCGATGATGGGCCAGGAGCCGCAGACCCATGGCCGTCACCAAGACCCCCCGCAAGAAGCCCACCGATACCGCTGCCGAGGTGGAGAAACCCGCCGTGAAGGCTAAGGCGGCCCCCGCGAAGAAGGCGGCCCCCAAGAAGGCCGAACCAGCAGAGCCCAAGGTCGCCAAGGCCCCCTCGAAGGGCCGGGCTGCCAAGGTTGCGGAAGCCGCCCCCGAAGCCGTGGTCCCCGCGGCGCCGGAACCCAAGTCCGCCCCCCCCAAGAAGGCCGCGGTCTCGCCGGTCCTGCCGCCGCTCGCACAGGCCATCCTCGCCGCTATCATCGACGGCCGCGCCGTGGAATTCATCTTCGCCGACGCGGACGCCAACGCCCCCCGCACCTTCGAGCCCCGGCAGCTGACCTTCGACGCCCTCAGCCAGGCCTGGTTCGTGTGGGGCTGGGACCGCCGCTACAACGCCGAGCGCCACCACCGGGTGGACCTCCTGGCGGAAGTGAACGACGTGGAGGGCGTGGGCCGCGCGGCCCAGGGCCCTTACGCCGAGGGCACCCCCGCCAACCTGATCGGTGGCTGGCTGGGCGGCGAGCCCATCCCCGTGAAGGCCACCCTGCTCAAGCAGTGGGTCTTCGCCGTGAAGCAGGCGCCCCCGGCCTTCCCCCACTTCAAGCTCGAGGAACAGGGCGACGGCCAGGCCCTGGCCACCTTCACAGCCACGGACCTGCGGGCCATCGCCCGCTGGGCCATGCAGTTCGGCGACGGCATCCAGGTGCTGGAGCCCGCGCGCCTGGTGGACCGCATCAAGCAGGTGGGCGCCGTCTGGGCAGGCCGTGAACGTCAGCCCAGCGCCCCCGCGCCCAAGTCCTCGCCCCGCCCCGAGCCGGAATCCCGGCGCTCTGAGTCCCGGCACCACCACTCCGATTCCAGGTCCGAAACGAAGCCTGAAGGTCGGCCCGAAACCAAACCCGAGGCCCGGCCCGAGCCGCGGCCCCACCGCGAGGCGCGCCCAGAGCGCGAGCGGGAAGAGACTCCCAAGGGCAAGCCCGGCAAGGTCGAGATCATCCGTTTCGACCGACTCTAACGACTTGTTTTCAAAGGGGATGCAATTACACCCCACCTTGAAAACAGACCCTAGTCTGCGGAAACAGCTTCCACCAGCTCCACCAGGGCCTCGGCCATGCGCTCGCCGGCCCGGGGAGGATTCTCCACCACGGTTCCCACCAGTTTCTGGCCACCACCAGGCTGGGTGGCGAACAGGTAGAAGGTTGGGACGCGGACCACTTGCTGGGGCGCACAGCCCCTGGGCCAGGCGGCCGTCTCGATCGCTTTGTCCCGGCCCACGCCCAGGTAGTGGACCTCGATGAAGGGATTGGGGTCCGCCTCCAGGGCCAGCAGATCCGGTAGCTGGTAATGGCTGTCTCCGCACCAGGATCCGAAGACCGCCACCAGGGTGAAAGGGCGCCGCACAGCCTTCCAGCGGGCCTTCAGCGCCTCAGGCACCGGGGCTTTGGCCAGGTTGTCCCGGAAGATGGCCCGGTGCGCCAGGATGGCCTTCGCGGTCGTTTCACCCAACAACAGGGGCTGATGGTCGCGGGCATCGACGAGCGGCCCCGCGGGAAGGGTCTCAGGCGGTTGTTGGATGACGGCGGGTTGCTGAGCGACCAAGCCCAGGGTGCCGAAGGCCAGAAGGGCAGCTTTCATGGGGGTCTCCGAAATCCAGTCTAGTCCTGCGATAAACTTGACTCAATCACTCAGGAATACTAGCCTGGAATCTGGAGCATTTTCCGTGAAGATCTCGGCCCGAGGCAGGTACAGCATGCAGGCCCTGTTCGACCTGGCCCACCACAGCCATGGTCAGCCGGTGCCCCTGCATGTCATCGCCGAGCGCCAGAAGCTTTCCCTGCCCTTCCTCGAGCAGATCTTCAACAAGCTCAAGAAAGCCGGTGTGGTGGCCAGCGTGCGCGGACCCAAGGGCGGCTACATCCTCACGCGGCCCTGCAACCAGGTGAGCGTGGGCGAGGTGCTGCGCCTCACGGACAGCAGCTTCTACGCCGCGGCCAAGGAAGATCCCAAGGCCGCGAACAAGATCCTCATGGCCGACGAGCGCATGAGCCGCATGCTTTGGAACCGGCTGTCCGACCACATTTCCGCCTTCATGGAGAAGGTGACGTTCGCGGACCTCTGCTCCGAAACGTCCAGCAACACCTGCCCGGACTGTACCTGCCCCGAGTACGTGAAGGATGTGCAGGGCCAGCTGGTGCGCGGCGAGCGCAAAGCCTGCGGAGTGATGTAGGGCCGTGAGCAATCCCTGCGCCCTTCCCAGTCTGGCTCTGCCGCCCACCGAGGCCGAGCTCAAGACCCTGCCCCGGCTGGAGAAGAAGATCGCCCGCCGTGTGGGCGAGACCAACGTCGCCTACAAGCTCATCGAAGACGGCGACCGCATCCTGGTGGCCGTGAGCGGCGGCAAGGATTCCTGGGCCCTGCTGGACGTGCTGGAGCGGCTGCGCAAGCGGGCGCCGATCACGTTCACGGTCGAGGCCGTCACGGTGGATCCCGGCTTCCCCCAGTTCAATCCCGACCCCATCGCGGAGACCTGCGAGCGCCTGGGCGTGCCGCACCACATCATCCCCGCACCCATCGACAAGATGGTGCGCAGCAAGCCCGAAGAGCTGCCCTGCATCATCTGCTCGCGGCTGCGACGTGGCGTGCTGTATTCCTTTGCCAAGCAGCACGGCTACACCAAGATCGCCCTGGGCCACCACCTGGATGACCTCCTCGAGACCCTGCTCATCAACCTGTTCTTCGAAGGCCGCCTCAGCACCATGCCCCTGCGCCTGGTGAGCGACGACGGCGCCAATACCGTCATCCGTCCCCTGGGCACCTGCGAAGAAAAGGATCTCCAGCGCTACGCCTGGCTGCGCGGCTTCCCCATCGTGCCCTGCGGCTGCCCCCTCTGCGGCTGCTCCAGCCTGGAAAGCCGCCGCAAGCAGGTGAAGGAGCTCATCGCATCGATGGAGACCAGCATCCCCCGCCTCAAGGCCTCCATGCTCGGCGCCATGGGCAACGTGAAACTGAGCCACCTGCTGGATTTGAAGCTGGGCGCCCCCAGCGCCAAGGGCGCGGATGAGGCCGCCGTGGAGCGGCTGGGCTAGCTCAGGCTCAGCCACAGTCCCTTGAGGTAGAACCCCTCGGGATGGTTCAGCGAGTAGGGATGGTCGGTGGGCTGGCCGAGGTGGGCCAGGACGCGGGCTTCGCGCCCGGCTTCGAGCAGGGCCGTCCACACGGCCTCCTGGAAGCGGGTGCGGTCCAGGTGCTGGCTGCACGAGAAGACCCAGAGCATCCCGCCGGGCGCGGTGGCGCGGGCGCCGAGGCGGAAGACGTCCTTGTAGGCCTTGAAGGCCTTGTCCACATCCTTGCGCTGCTTGGCGAAGGCGGGCGGGTCCACGATGACGCGATCCCAGCCCAGGGGTTCCAGCTGGCGCATGAGCTCGAAGGCGTCGCCCTCCATGCGGAGGTGCGCGGCGGGATCCAGGCCGTTGGCGGCCCAGTCGTGCTCCGCCTGATCCAGGGCCGGGGCGCTGATGTCCAGGGTGGCCACCTCGGTGGCGCCGCCCAACCCCGCGTGGATGCTGAAGCCGCCGGTGTAGCCGAAGGCGTTGAGCACGCGGCAGCCCTTGGAGACGCGACCCACCTGGAGGCGGTGCTCCCGCTGGTCCAGGAAGAAGCCGGTCTTCTGACCTCGCAACAGGTCCACGGCGAGTTTCGCGTCACCTTCCCGCACCGTCACGGGACCGCTGAGGCTGCCCTTCAGCAGGCGGTTCACGGGATCCAGTCCCTCCTCCCTGCGGCCGGACTGGCTCCGCTCCACGAAAGCGGCGATACCCTCCCGCTTGCCGATCTCGAAGAGGATGGGCCACCAAATATCGCGCAGCGCCTCCAGCCCCGCCGTGCCCACTTGGAGCACCAGCGCCTGGGCATAGCGGTCCACCACCAAACCCGGCAGGCCGTCGCCCTCGCCGAAGATCCAGCGGCAACCGCCTTCGGGATCCCAAAGACCCAGGTCCTTGCGCAGGGCCAGGGCCGATTCGAAGCGGGCCCGGAAGAAGGCCTCATCCAGGGGCGCGTCCTCAAAACGGAAAATCCGCGCCGCCAAGGGGTTCGCGGGGCTCGCCGTGCCCACACCCATCACTTGGCCGGAATCGTCGGCGAGCCGCACCAGGTGGGCTTCCGACGGCTGGGCAAGCGCCCCGGAGAACACCCATGGATGGCGTTTGGAGAGCATCGTTTCCTTGCCGGGTTTCAGGCGGAGCAGTGGGTAGGGCCAACGGGGCGTGTTCATGGGTCCAGATTAGCTTGATAGTCTGGAAGGATGCGCCGCTCCGCCCTGCTCGCCATCCTGCTGGCCCTCTCTCCTGCCTGGGCCGGCGATCCACCGAAAGTCGCGGCTGGCCCGGTGCTGCTCATCAGCGAGGATGGCCTGGGCGCCGACCAGTTCCGTCCGGACACCATGCCCCAGCTGTGGGCCCTCGCAGAACGGGGCCGCCACGCGGCAGTGCGCCCCCCCTTCCCCGCCACCACCTACAACGGCCACGTGACGCTGGCCACGGGCTGCTGGCCCGAGCATCACGGTGTCGTGGCCAACGGGTTCTTCCGTCCCGAAGATCACGTCCGCGTCCCCGCCGCCAATCGGGTGGAGGACATCCTGCGGGAACCGCTCTGGGTGGCCGCCACCCGCAGCGGCGTCCGCACCGCCGTCTTCCACTGGGTGGGCGCTACCGGCCCCTGGGGAGGCGTGGCCCCCTGGCGCATGAAGCCCTTCCAGGCCGACCTTCCCGACGCCGAGGGCCTGGCCTTCTGCGAAACGGCCCTGGCGGACGGAGCCCGCCTGGTCATGGCCTACCTTTCCGGCACGGACGAGGAGGGCCACATCCACGGCCCCCACAGCCCCGAGGCCAGGGCCAAGCTGCGCGCCCTCGACACCGAACTCGCCCCCTGGCTGACGCGCATGCTGGCCACCCATCCGGGCCTGCGGGTGATCCTCACGGCGGATCATGGGATGGTCGCCATGAAGCATCGGGTCCACCTGCCAACCGTCCTCGACGGCATCCCCGTGGACCTGATCACCCATGGCGGCAGCGCCTATGTCTACCTGAAGCGCCCCGGGGACCGCGATCGTGCTCTGGCACGGCTCCGGAAGGCCGGGCTCCGGGCCTGGACTCGCGCCAAGGTTCCCACCCGTTACCATCTGGGCGGCAGCCCACGGGTAGGCGACATTGTGGTTCTGGCGCCCCTCGGCACCTGGCTTTCCCAGGCCCGCAGCAGCCGCGAAGATGAGGCCGAACGCCACGGCCGCGCCGGTGCCCACGCCTATGCACCGGAGTCCGCCCCCATGCGGTCCTGGCTGGTGGTGCTGGGCGCGGGTCAGGGCCCCCTGGCGGACGTGCCCGCCTGGGACATCGCCCCCACAGTGGCCTCGTGGCTCGGCGTCCGCTGGGCCCAGGCTCCGGATGGGAAACCCGTGGCGGCGTTGCTCACCGGTCGCTAGCGGATCAGCGCCAGCAGCACCTGCGCCAGGACGATCTTGAGGATGGTGGCCAGCGGGTACACCGTGGCGAAGCCCACGTTGGGCAGCTCGTTGCCCGTCTGATGGTTCGCGTAGCCCAGCACCACGGGCTGGGTGTGCGTGCCGGCCACGATGCCGAACATGACGTTGAGGGGAATGCCGAAGCCCTTGTGTCCGATCAGCATGGTGAGCGAATCGGCCACCAGGCAGACCAGGAAGGCTGCGCCCAGGAAGAGGGGCATTACCCCGGCGTTGCCCGAGATGATGGCCCGGAAGCCCTCGCCGGAGATCACGCCGATGCCCGCCGCGAACAGCACCAGCCCGAACTGGCGGATGGTGTGGTTGGCGCTGTAGGGGAAGTTCCAGACCAGGGGGCCGATGCGGTGGAAGCGGCCGAGAATGAGCGCCACGGCCAGGGGCCCGCCCGCGAAGCCCAGCTTGAAGACGATGCCGTGGCCCAGGGGGATCGGTAGCTGGCCCAGAGCCAGACCCGCGGCCAGGCCCATGGCGAAGGTGAGGAAGCTCACCTCGCTGAGGGCGCGATAGCTGTCCCCGAAGAATGCCTCGACGGCCTCGATGTTGTCCCGGCGCGTGGTGACACGCACCCGGTCGCCGAGTTCCAGCACTGTGTCGCCGGCGGGGACGAACCAGAGATCCCCCCGCCGCACGCGGGTGATGATGGCCTGGCGCTTGTTCACCAGATCCAGCTTGCCGAGGGGCACGCCCACCACATCCCAGTTGGAGACGAAGACCCGGGTGGCATCCAGCGCGCTCTGGTCCCGGTCCAATTCCACGTGGCTGCGCTCCCCGATGAGGGCCGCCACTTGGACGAGATCATCCGGCGACCCCACCACCGTCACCAGGTCATCCAGCTTCAGCCTGAAGTCCGGCCCCGGAAGGAGCAGCTCCGCTTTGCGCAGCACCCGCCCGAAGACCACCTGGAACTGGCCGGCTGCGCGGATCTCCCGCTTCGTCAGGGCCTCCGCCTCGGGCTTCGTCACCCGCAGCGTCCAGACCTCCAGCTTGTGGTGGCCCGTCTGGTAGTCCTTGAGGCCATCCGCCTCTTCCCGCAGGTTCACGCGGAAGAGCCGCGGGCTCACGAGGATGACCAGCATGGGCACCAGGACGCCGATGGGATAGGCGATGGCGGAAGCCACCATGGGCTGGGCCAGCTCCACGGGCCCCGCGCCCATGGATTTCACCCGTTCGATGACGCCCGCCAGGGCCGGCATGTTGGTGAAGCTGCCCGTGAGGAGACCCGCGGCATAGCGGGCATTGAAGCCCATGATCCGCGCCAGCGCCACCACGAAGAGCGTCGAGATCACCATCACCAGGAACACCACGGCGTTCTTCTTCATCCCCTCGTGGCTGAAAGCGGCCCAGAAGCTGTGGGAGATGGAAAGCCCCATGGCGTAGACGAACACGGCCAGGCCCAGCTCGTAGACCAGCTTCATCTCCCGCGAGATGTCCTTCTTGAGGCCCGGATCCAGACCCGGGGCCATGACCAGCGCCCCCAGGGCGATGCCCGCGAAGAGGATGCTGGCGATGCCGAAGGAGGCGCCGGCGATGCGGAGCTTGCTGATGGGATAGCCGAGTGCCACCACGGCGAAGAGCATCAGGAGCGGATTGTGCGCGAAGAAGAAGAGGGTGTGCTCAATCATGCTCACTCCGCGCCAGAGGGCCTTCCTACGGGCTCATGTCAACCGCCGGATGGCCGCCGCCAGGGCCTCCACCTCGTCGGAGCGCGCGTCCGGGAGCAGCGAGAAGCGAAGCACCGATCGCGCGTCGTCCGAACTATACCCCAAGGTCATGATTGCGTGGCTGGGCTTCACCGCCCCGCTGTGGCAGGCACTGCCCGTGCTCACAGCGAAACCCGCCAGGTCCAGGGAGGCATGGAGAGCCTCGCCGTTGCGACCCCGGAACAGCACGCAACTTGTATTCGGCAGACGGGGCGAGCCCTGGCCGATGACCTCGATGTCGCGGCCCCAGGAGGTGATTTCCGCTTCGAAAGCATCGCGGATCGGCCCGAGCGCAGCATTTTGGTTTTGACGTTCCGTCAAATGCCGCGCCGCCACGGCCAGCCCCAGGATGGCGGGCAGATCCTCCGTGCCGCCCCGGCGGCGCCGTTCCTGGGGGCCTTCCATGACAACCTCCCAAGGCAGACCCGGCCGCAGCCACAGCAGGGCCGCGCCCCGGGGGCCGCCCATCTTGTGGCCGCTGAACACGGCGGCGTCACAATCCGACAGGTCCACGGGCACCTTGCCCCAGGCCTGGCAGCAGTCCTTGATGCGAATCGCATCCAGCACGGCGGGCATGGCGTAGAGGGTGCCCGTTTCATTGCTGGCGGCCATCTGCACCACCGTGGCGCAGTCCGCCGGCACCTCCGGCAGCCACGCCACCCGCAGCCAATCCCGGAGCGGGTTCAGGCAGGCGCTGTGCTCGCCGGGAAAGACCGCCGCCGGGCGGTCGCCCAGGGCCGGATGGAGTCCCCGGATCAGCAGGTGCAAGGCCTCCGTGGCACTGGAACAAAAGACCAGTTCCCCCGGGGCCACACCCAGGGCCGCCGCGATCTCCCGCCGGGCCTCCTCGATGCGGAACCGCGCCCGCTGGCCCTCCCGGTGGGTGCTGGTGGGATTGGCCCAGTCCTCCGCCATGGCCCGCCGTACCGTTTCCACCACCTCGGGATGGGGCGGCGTCGTGGCGTTGGCGTCGAAGTAGAGGCGGTCCATAGGGAAGACATTCAACCGCAGATGACGCAGATGACACAGATGAAAAGCAGCAAGACTTAGAAACCATAAAGAGCACAAAGGGGGCCAGAAGCGGATCGGCCTGCTGCGAAGTGGCCGCGCTTCACGCGGCTGCGGCCGGAGGCCGGAAGGTCAGGCGTCGAAAGGCATGTGACTGTTTTTTCTGTTTCTTTGCGCCCTTTGTATTCCTTGTGGTTTCCATTTCTTTTCTCTCTTTTCATCTGCGGAATCTGCGCCATCTGCGGTTCCAGATGCCCTGTCGTTTCCTCTCGAGCTACCCTGAGGCATGCCCAAGACTCTGGTAGGCAAGCTCGTCGTCGCCATCTCCTCCCGCGCGCTGTTCGATTTCGAGGAGGAGAACCGGGTCTTCGAAGAATCGGATGACCGGGCCTATATGGAGCTGCAACTGGCACGGCTGGATGTGCCCGCTCAACCCGGTGTGGCCTATCCGCTGGTGAAGAAGCTTCTGGCGTTCAACACCGAAGGCGAGAACCGTGTGGCCGTGGTGATCCTCTCCCGCAATGATCCCGTAAGCGGCCTACGGGTCTTCCGCAGCGCCCAGGAATCCAACCTCCAGCTGGAGCGCGGCGTCTTCACCCGGGGCCGGAACCCCTATCCCTATCTCACCTCCCTGGGCGCAAACCTGTTCCTGTCGGCCAAGGAGGAGGACGTCCGCGCCGCCCTTAACGCAGGGTTCGCCGCGGCGCGGGTCTATCCGGACAGCGCCATGGCCGCGGACCGCCACCCGGATGAGATCCGCATCGCCTTCGACGGCGACGCGGTGTTGTTCAGCGATGAAGCCGAGCGCGTCTATGCGCAGGGCGGCCTGGCCGCCTTCCAGGCCCACGAGATCGAGCGGGCGGCGGTTCCCCTGCCCCCGGGCCCCTTCAAGCCCCTGCTCCAGGCCCTCCAGCCGCTCCAGGACATGGGCTCCGGCGCCCCCATGCGCATCCGCACCGCCCTCGTCACCGCCCGCAGCGCCCCCGCCCACGAGCGGGCCATCCGCACGCTCATGGCCTGGAACATCCAGGTGGACGAGGCCATGTTCCTGGGCGGCCTGGAGAAGGCCGACTTCCTGCGGGAGTTCGAGCCCGACTTCTTCTTCGACGACCAGACCGGCTACTGCGACACCGCCGCCAAAGTGGGCCCTACAGGGCATGTGGTCAGCGGAGTCAAGAACGAAGGGAGTGGTTCCGGGCCAGCGGCTCGGTAGGGCTCGGAACGCTTCGCGTTCCGAGGTAGGAAAAGACTTTTCATTAACAAGTTGTTAACTAGCTCCAAAGGCGGGTCGCGGAGCGGCCCGCCTTTGGAGCTGCGACACGGCGCCACTGCTAGAGTTGGATCGTAACGGAGGAATCATGTCCCGCAGGTTGGTGGAGTGCGTGCCGAACATCTCGGAGGGCCGGGATCCCGCGAAGATCAGGCAGGTGACGGACGCCATCGCCGCCGTACCCGGCGTGCGGATCCTGGACGTGGACCCCGGGGCGGACACCAACCGCACGGTCATCACCTTCGTGGGCGAGCCCGAGGCCGTGCTGGCGGGCGCCTTCGCGTGCATCGCCGAGGCCGCCAAGGTCATCGACATGCGCCAGCACCACGGGGCCCACCCCCGCATGGGCGCCACGGACGTGACGCCCTTCGTGCCCGTGGAGGGCGTCTCCATGGAGGACTGCGCCGAGCTGGCGCGGCGCCTGGGTGCCCGCGTGGCCGCCGAGCTGGCCATCCCCGTCTACCTGTACGAAGCCGCCGCCTCCCGGCCCGAGCGCCGCAACCTGGCCGAGGTGCGCCGGGGCGATTACGAGGGCCTGGCAAAGAAATTAGAGAACCCCGAGTGGGCGCCCGATTTCGCCGCCCCCTTCAACGCCGGCGCCGGCGCCGCCATCATCGGAGCCCGGGAGTTCCTGGTGGCCTACAACGTCACGCTGAACAGCGCCGACAAGGCCCACGCCACGGACATCGCCTTCGAGCTGCGCGAGAAGGGCCGTGTGGCCCGGCGGGGCCGCGTGAAGCCCTACTACCAGGCCGGCGAGCTGATCTACTACGCCGAAGGATCGTTCCCCTGCGGCAACTGCGACTTCACAGGCGCGTCCTTCCAGGAGACCGTGGACCACTGCGCCAGTGCCCACGGCTACGACCTGCCGGCCCTCATGCGGCTGAACGAGGTGGACCCCGCGAATCCCGTGGGGCAGAAGGTCCGCCGCCGGGGCCTCTACGACCACTGCAAGGCCATCGGCTGGTACGTGGACACCTACCGCCGCGCCCAGATCAGCATCAACCTCACGGACTACAAGCAGACCGCGCCCCACACGGTGCTGGAGGCGGCCCGCAGCCTCGCCGCCGAGCGCGGCCTGGTGGTGACAGGCAGCGAGATCGTGGGCCTGGTGCCCTTCCAGTGCCTGCTGGCCTCGGGCCGCCACTACCTGAAGGCCATGGGCAAGTCCACGGGCGTGCCCACGCCCGACATCCTGCAGACCGCCGTGTTCTCCATGGGCCTCGGCGACGTGGCGCCCTTCGAGGTCGAGAAGAAGGTGCTGGGCCTGCCCACCTACGACCCGAAGTCCCTGGTCGCCATGCCCGTGCACGCCTTCACCGACGAGGTCAGCCGTGACACGCCGGCCCCCGGTGGCGGCTCCATCGCCGCCCTGGCCGGCAGCCTGGGCGCCGCGCTCGCCAGCATGGTGGCCAACCTGGCCCAGGGCGGCCCGGACGCCGAAAAGGACGCCAAGCTCATCGCCCTCGCCGAGAAGGCCCAGATCCTCAAGGATCGCCTCATGGTGGCCGTGGACGCGGACACCAACGCCTTCAACGCCTTCATGGACGCCCGCCGCCTGCCGGACGCCACGCCGGAGCAGAAGGCCACTCGCCACGAGGCCATGCAGGCCGGGCTGAAGGTGGCCATCGACGTGCCCCTGGACACGGCGAAGACCAGCTTCGAGGCCCTGGAGCTGGCCGGCGAGGCCGCGCGCCTGGGCAAGGTGGCTTCCATCACCGACGCGGCCGTGGGCGCCCAGATGGCCTATGCCGGCGTGCGCGGCGGCATCTGGAATGTGGTCATCAACCTCAAGGACATCACGGACGCCACGTACATCGTCGACATGCAGCGGGAATGTGCCAGCTTGCTGGCACAAGCTGGCACGGCGTTGAAAGAAGTGACGGATCACGTGGATCAGAAGCTTCTGGACCGGCTGGCCAAGTCGAAGAAGTAGCTCTCTTTCCCATCCGAGTAGAACGCCCCGGCTTCGCCTGGGGCGTTCTACTCCGCCATCCAGAAAAACAGCGCCGTCATGCGCTTGGTCGCGAGGTCGTGGCCGAAGTAACCCGTGGCGGAGTGCACCAGGTCCGCCCGGTAGAGCAGCAGGCGGTTGAAGACATTGGGCACGGAGACATCGGGATGCCAGGCCTGGAGCGGCAGTCCGGTGACGCCCAGGGCTTCGCGCAGGTTGGTGTGGGGCGGCGGGCACAGGTTCCCGCTGAGGGTCCCGTTGGGGTAGCGCAGGCGGTAGAAGGTGGTGCCCGCGTTCGCGGGTGCCCGTGGCGTGAGGTAGATCACGGCGGCGTAGCGGCAGAGCTTCCGCGAATCCGTGTGGGGACGGGGACCTGACTCCGTGGCCCCCACCACCTGCACCACGTTGTGGTTGAGGTAGGCGCCATCGGGCGCGGTCTCCGACCACAGCCGCTTCGCCCCCGTTAGTTCGCGGACCTTGGCCTCGATGGGGCCCAGTTCTTCAGACCCCAGCGCGTCCCGGGACCGCATGCCCGGCCAGGTCTCCCGGGTATGCGGGAAGCCCAGTTCCCATTCCGCCAGGGCCTGGAAGCGGGCGGCCACGGCTTCCGCATCCGGAAGGATGCCGTCCACGATCCAGTAGTCCCGTCCTTCGGTGGGTTTCCGATAGGGAAGCGAGGGAATTCGCGGAGCAGCCGGAGGGTGTGTGGACATGGGTCGGGCTCCAAAGTGGAGGGGCTTCCAGCCTACCCTGGACATGAAAAAGGGGGCCTTTTGAGCCCCCCACTCCCCCCCCCGGGGAGCGTGATTCGTGAGTGGTCCAGGCGGTGCAAACAGCGCCTGTTGTGTCCATCGGCTGCCCTTCCTCTGGACTTTAAAATCGAAATGGATGCAGACGGCCGTCTGGGGCCAAGCAGGGATAATGAAGCTACCGGCCAGGCCGGATTCCGGAAGGCGGGATGGAGCACAAGAACCAGGGCTACGTTTACCGGGAGCAGATCGGCGCCGCAGGGGCCGGACGCACCGTGCTGGCCCATCTGGCGGCCAAGCACCCCTTGGCTACCTTGGACCTGTGGCGGACACGAATCGAGGCGGGGCAGGTGTTCCTCGACGAGGATCCCACTGACCCCGAAGCACGGCTGCGCCCCGGCCAGTGGATCACCTGGGCCCGCCCTCCCTGGGTCGAGCCGGAGGTGCCGCTGGCGACGGCCGTCCTGTACGAAGATGAGGCTCTGCTGGCCGTGGCCAAACCTAGCGGTCTGCCCACTCTCCCCGGTGGGGGCGAGTTCCTGGAGCATACCCTTCTGACCCTGGTGCGGCGCCGGGCCCCGGAGGCCAGCCCCATGCACCGCCTGGGGCGGGGCACGTCGGGCCTGATGCTGTTCGCCCCCAACATTGGGGCGCGGAAAGCCCTCCAAGCCACGTTCCAGGCGTGCCAGACCCGCAAGATCTACCGCACCCTGTGCAGCGGCCACCCCACCGAAGATGCCTTCGAGATCGCCGCCCCCATCGGGGAAGTGCCCTACGGTCCCCTGGGCAGCCTGCATGCGGCCACCCCGGCAGGACGCCCGTCCCTGAGCCGCGTGACGGTGCTGGAGCGGCGGGTGGACGCATCTCTGCTCGAGGTGGAGATCTTCACCGGCCGCCCCCACCAGATCCGCATCCACCTGGCCTTCGCCGGGCACCCCCTGGTGGGTGATCCTTTGTACGGTCGGGGCGGCCTGCCGCTTCCCGGAACCTCTGCCGTGCCTGGTGATCCGGGCTACCTGCTGCACGCCCACCGGATCGAGCTGGAACACCCCCGTACCGGCGCCTGGCTCACCCTCATCTGCCAGCCGCCACCGGCGCTGCGCTCAACCTAGTTATGCACGCCCGGGGCCTCGCGGCCCATGCGCTCGACGTATTCGAGGTACGAGCCGCCGAAGGCCATGGGGCCCTCGTGCTCCTCGCCGCCCAGTTCCAGCACCCGGTTGGCCAGGCCCCGCAGGAAGGTGCGGTCGTGGGACACGAAGAGCATCGTGCCTTCGAAGTCCTTCAAGGCGTCGATGAGCATTTCCTTGGTGGCCAGGTCCAGGTGGTTCGTGGGCTCGTCCAGCACCAGGAAGTTGGGCGGATCAAAGAGCATGCGGGCCATCACCAGCCGTGATTTCTCACCGCCGGATAGCGACCGGACCTTCTTGTCCACGTCGTCGCCGGAGAACTGGAAGGCGCCCAGCAGGTTGCGCAACACGCCCAGGCCCTCCATGGGAAAGTCCTGCTGCATCTGATCGATCACGGTCAGATCGGGATCCAGGAGATCCAGGGCCTGCTGGGAGAAGTAGCCGAGCTTGAGGCTGGCGCCCAGCTTCACGTTTCCCGAATCCGGCTGGATCGCGCCGGAGATCATCTTCAGCAGGGTGGACTTGCCGGCGCCGTTCTTGCCCATGACGCACCACCGTTCGCCGCGGCGGATGTGCAGGGCGAACTGGTCGTACAGCTTCCGCTTGCCATAGGTCTTGCAGACGCCCTCCAGCATGGCCACGTCGTCGCCGGACCGGCCCGGGATGCGGAAGTCCCACTTCACCACGCGCCGCTTCTTGGGGGGCTCGATGCGCTCGATCTTGTCCAGGGCCTTCACGCGGCTCTGCACCTGGGCGGCCTTGGCGGCGTGGGCGGAGAAGCGCTCGATGAAGCGCTGTTCCTTGGCCAGCTTGGCCTGCTGACGGGCGTAGGCGGCCTCCTGGTTGGCGTCGCGGGTCTCCCGCTCCTTCACGTAAAAGTCGTAGTTGCCCGAGTAGGTGACGATGTCGCCGCCGTCGATCTCCAGCACCTTCGTGACGACGCGGTTCATGAAGTCGCGGTCGTGGCTCGTCATGAGCAGGGTCGCAGGCACGGACTTGAGGAAGTTCTCCAGCCAGAGGATGGACTCGATATCGAGATGGTTGGTGGGTTCGTCCATGAGCAGCACGTCGAAGTTGCCCAGCAGCACCTTGGCCATGGACACACGCATCTTCCAGCCACCGGAGAGGGCGCCCACATCGCCGTCGATCTGCTCATCCTCGAAGCCGAGGCCGTGCAGGCAGGCCCGGGCCCGGGCCTCCAGCTCGTAGCCGCCCAGGTGCTGGTACTCCTCCTGGACGTGGCCGAATCGCTCCAGGACGGCCTCCAGTTCGTCGCCGCGCTCGGGGTCCGACATGGCGTGTTCCAGGTCCAGCAACTCGTGGTGCAGGTCGCCCAGGCGCCCGCTGCCCGCGATGGCCTCGTCCAGCACCGGGCGGCCCGCCATCTCGTCGACCTCCTGGCGGAAGTAGCCGAGGGTCAGCTTCTTGGGCAGGGTGACGGAACCGTCATCCGGCGATTCCTCACCCATGATCATGCGGAACAAGGTGGACTTCCCCGCCCCGTTCGGGCCCACCAGGCCCACTTTCTCACCGGGGTTGAGCTGGAAATCCGCTTCGATGAACAGGATCTGCTTGCCGTACTGCTTGCTGACGTTGGAGAACGAGATCATGGGAATCCGATGCGCAGAATGTGTCGCCCGGCAGGCCTGGGCGGCGGAAGATCCAGAGACAGGGGATCGAGGTCGCGGAAAGCAGGATCCTCAAGCCTACGGTGCGTCCAGGGTACCACAGGGGCCCGGAGGCTCTGCCCGGCGGTTCAGGCCGGGGCGCCCCCCCGCGGACCGTGCATCAGCTCGACCACCGCCTGGTTCAACCGGAGCCGCGTCTCATGCCGTTCAAAGGCACGGGTGAGGTAGCGGGCCCGGACTTCCATGCCGTTGGGACCCGCGATCACCTGGACGCCCGGAACGGCCGAAAAGGCCTTCACCTTGTAGCGGGCGGCAGTCTGCTGCCATTCCGCCTCGGCGATCTTCGCATTGGCTTCCGTCTGCTGCTCCACCAGCTTCTGCACGCCATCGATGACCACGTATGGATCCTGCCCCGCGGGGACGACGACGTTGAGCTCGTCCCACATCCATTTTCCAGAGGTGGAGAAGTTGAAGAAGTGGCCCTCGATGGCGAAGTTGTTCACGAAAGCCACCCGGCGCCCTGTGGGATGGCCCGCGTCGCTCCAACTGCCGGTCTCCAGGATCACGGTGCGGAGCAGGCCGATCTCGACCACCTCGCCTCCGACGCCGCGGATCTCCACCCAGTCGCCCAGGCGGATGCCGTTCTTCCCCATGAGGATGAACCAGCCGAAGAAGGCCACGATGAAGTCCTTGAGGGCCACGGTGAGGCCCGCGCCAGCAAGGCCGAAGACCGTGGTGGCCTGGGCGGGCATGCCCACGATCAGGAAGCCGATGACGAGCACGGCGACCACCCGGATGATCACCTTCAGCACGGATTTCGAAGCCCCCACGGAGGCTCGCTCCGCGGCCGCAGGACGCCGGTGAGCCCAATCGATGAGCAGGCCAAGCAGGTAGGTGGCAAGCACCACCCCGAGGATCGTCAGGCCCTGGGTCAGCAGCTTGTGCAGGGCGAGGTTACGGTAACCATCGGCCAGACCCAGCCACGCTCCGTAGGTTTCCGCCAGGCCCTGCTGGTCCTGGATCCGCTTGGCCATGGTGGCCAGCCTGCGCTGCACGTCCCCGAATTGCTTCAGGGAGGACACGGCGGCCTTGGCCTCCCCCCGGCCCAGCCCATGGCTCGAGGCGTCCTTCATGAGGGTCGAAGCCGTACTGCGGGCCGCCTCGCGGTCCTCCTGTTCCTTCTTCGCCTGGGCCTCGACTTCAGCCCGGCGCTTGGCCATGGCCTGCTCCTTGACCTGGGCCTCGGCTCGCGCCTTCTCCAGCCGGGCGCACTTGTCCCGCTGGAGGCGCCATTCCAGCACCCGCCCCACCAGGCTGCCGGGCTGAAAGGCGCTGGGAGGCTTGGCCGCCACCATGACCTGGGAGGACTCCCGGTCGGCGGCCTCGTGGGCCTCCTTCAGCCGCCGGATCTTGGCCTGGGGATCCCCACCAGCCTGCGCCAGATCGTTCGAGGCCGTCTCCAGTTCATCCTTGTCCAGTTCCAGCTGCGCCTTGGTGAGGTCGATCTGGTCTTCCAGGGCATCCTTCTTGGTTTCCGGGGCCGCGGCCAGCAGCCTGCCGAGGCGGGCCAGCTGCTGTTCCCCCGCATCGACGGCCGCCTGGGCCTTGGCCTTGGCTTCCGACAGGTCCTTGATCTCCGGCGTGTTCGGCACAGAAGCGGTGGCCGCCGTGCGGAGCGCATAGGAGAAGGCGAGGTCCACCGAGTGGTTGCCCAGGCGTTCCGCCTGGACCGCCAATTGTTTCTCCTCGAAGGTCGTGGCCAGGGGCACCAGGCTTCGCGCCGTGAGCAGCGGCGACTGGTCCACGAGGCGCTGCGGGACCGGCGCGCCCCGACGGCCCCGCTTCGACTGCGGAGCCTGCGCCTCCTGGCCCTGGGGTTGCGGCACATCCCGGGTCCACATCCAGCCGGCCACGGTACCGGCAGTCAAGGCCAACAGGATGGCCACGGGGAGCAGGGTACGGATCTTCATCCCATCCAGACAATCACGAACCGGGCTGGAACGCAAAACCCCGGAGCGAGGCTCCGGGGTTTTCCGCAAGATGTCCGGGATCAATGCCCGAACAGGTTCTTGATCACCATGGCGGCCATGGCGGGGTTGGCCCCGAGCCGGCGCTTCATGTAGTGGACGGCGTACTTCCAGTCCTCGGCGAAGGGGACATAGAGGCGCATGATGTGGCCGCGCTTGACGATCTCCTGCTGGATCTCCGTGCGGGGCACGCCCATCAGCATCTGGAATTCGTAGGCGTCCTTCGCCACGCCGCGCTTGTCCAAGTACTCGATGCAGCGCCGGATCAGGGGCTCGTCGTGGGTGGCGATCTCGGGATAGTGGCCGTGATCCAGCAGCAGCTGCACGTACTCGAACAACTTCTCCTTCATGTCGCGCTTGTCCTGCAGGGCCACTTCCGCGGGCTCTTTGTAGATGCCGATGCAGATGCGGACCTTGCAGGGCTTGAGGTGGAGCGCCTTGATGTCCTCCGCCGTGCGGAAAAGACGGCTCTGCAGCACGATTCCGAAGTTGTCGAACTCGTTCCGGATGGCCTTGAACATCCGCAGGGTGACATCCGTAAAGTGCCGGTCCTCCATGTCCAGGGTGATGTGGATCCCGTGTGCGGCAGCGGCGGCCACGATACGGCGGAGGTTCTCCTGACAGTAGGCCTCGCTCTCGTTGATCCCCAGCTGGGTGGGCTTGAGGCTGATGCTGGCGAAGGGGCGATCCTTCACGGCCTCGATCATGCGGAAGTACACCTGGACGGTGGCTTCCACATCCTCCCGCTTGAACACCTCTTCGCCCAGCAGATCCAGGGTGGTGGAGAGCCCGCCCTTGGTGTGGATCTCATCCGCCTTGCCCACCCCGCTGGCGATGCCCTTGCCCGCGCAGTACGGAGCGGCGAAGGTGCGGACCAGAGCGTCCGGCATGAGGTCGAGAACGATGCGTTTCAAATCCACGGTGTTCCTCCCGTCGTTCCTGCGTTTCCCGCCCCATCCGCGGGGGTAGGGCGGCCCTTCAAATATAGCGGGAGCAGTCCCTGCAAAGGCTCTGTGGATGGGGGAGATGTGACCGGGGAGACACAACGGAAAAGCCCGCAGACTTTGGATCTGCGGGCTCTGTTGGTGGTCCCTCCCGGACTCGAACCGGGGACCCTCTGATTAAGAGTCAGATGCTCTAACCAGCTGAGCTAAGGGACCACGAGCAAAAGAGAGTCTACCAGGACAGGATGGGAACACAAGAGCACGTTCCAGACCTCTTCCTAGAGGCTGGGCATCTTCATGGCCTCCCGCACATCGGCCATGGTTTCCACCGCCACCGCCCGGGCCCGGGCGCTGCCATCCCGCAGGACCTCCTGAAGCTCGTCCGGCCGGGCCATGTAGCCTTCGATCTTCTCCCGCACGGGCTCGACGCGGCGGATGATGGCCTCAGCCACCCGCTTCTTACAGTCGAAGCATCCGATGCCCGCCCGACGGCATTCGGTGTTCACCATCTGCACCGTCGCGTCATCGCTGAAGAGCTTGTGGAACTCAAAGACCGGGCAGATGTCCGGGTTGCCGGGATCAGTCTTGCGGACGCGGGCCGGATCAGAGGCCATCTGGCGCGTGCATTTCTCCAGGATGTCGGCGTCGCTGTCCCGCAGGTAGATGCAGTTCCCATAGCTCTTGGACATCTTCCGGCCGTCGAGCCCGGGCACCTTGGGCGTCTTGGTGAGCACGGCATCGGGTTCGGGGAAGACCTCTCGCTGGTAGAGGAAGTTGAAGCGGCGGACGATCTCGCGCGCCAGCTCCAGGTGGAAGAGCTGGTCTTCGCCCACGGGCACCTTGTGGGCCTTGTAGATGATGATGTCGGCGGTCTGGAGCAGGGGGTAGCCGAGGAAGCCGTAGCTGCCCAGATCCGCCACGGCGTTCTGCAGCTTCTCCTTGTAGGTGGGCACCCGCTCCAGCCAGGAGAGCGGCGTCACCATGGAGAGCAGCAGGTGCAGTTCCGCATGCTCCTTCACCAAGCTCTGCACGAAGATCGTGGCCTGCTTGGGATCCAGCCCCGCCGCCAGATAGGTGGCGGTGAGCTCCAGCGTGGCAGGCCAGATCTCCTCGACGGATTCGTACTTCGAGGTGAGCGCGTGCCAGTCCGCGATCATGTAGAAGGCCTCGCCCTGGCCCTGGAGGCGCGTGAAGTTGTCCAGGGCCCCCACCAGGTGGCCGATGTGCTGGGAGCCCGAAGGCTGGATGCCGGAAAGGATGCGGTGCATGGGAATGGGACTCCGGAAGAACGAGGGTCAGGCTCCAAGAAAGAGGCGGGCGATGGCGATGACACCCATCAGGATCACGCCGAAAACCGGGCCGATGACGTAACCGAGCACACCTGTGAGGGCGAGCACGATCAGCGCCCCGCCCATCCAGGGCTGGATCCGATCGTATTTCGGCAACCAGCGCCAGGGCAGCATGCCCCGCAGGATGCCGGAACCGTCCAGCGGCCCCAGAGGTAGCAGGTTGAAGAGTGCCAGACCGATGTTGATGAGGATCAGGCGGCCCGTCAGGGCCAGTCCGAGAGTCATGGCCGGCCCCAGTTCCAGGGCCTGAAGGTTTTCCACTTTCCATGAGAGGAGCGCGTGCTGGAAGAGGCTCAGCTCCAGGGACGGCGGAGGTGCCACCACCTTCACGAGGACGAGCAGGAAGCCAAGAAAGATCATCGCCAGCACGAGGTTGGACGCCGGGCCCGCCGCGGACACAATGGCGACGCCACCCCGCTGGGTGAACCGGCGGGTCAGCTTGCGAGGGTCCACCGGCACCGGCTTGGCCCAGCCGATGAAGGGGAAGCCCGTGGCCAGGCCGAGAAGCGGAAACACGAAGGTCCCCAGCGGGTCCATGTGGGCCAGGGGATTCAGCGTCATCCGGCCCAGCCGCGCCGCCGTGTCGTCCTCCAGCCAGTAGGCCACCGAAGCGTGACTGGCTTCGTGGACGCTCAAGCTGAAGAGCAACGCCACATAGCTGACGAGGATGGTGGGGATGGAGATGTTGTCGAACACCCGGACTCCGGCAATCCCCCAGTGTACAGGCTGCGGCTCAGAGCCCCAAAGTGGCGAGGGCTGGTCCCAGGATCCCGGCTGGTGCGCCCAGCCCCAACCGCATCAAAAACTCGGTGTTGCCCTCGCCTCCTTTGATGGGGCTTTCGACCAGGTCCAGGGGCCGCAGATCCGTGTCGGCGAAGAAGGCCCAGGTCTCCACCAGCACGCGCCGATGGACGGCGGGATCGCGCACGATGCCGCCGGGGCCCACGTCCCCGCGGCCCGCCTCGAACTGGGGCTTCACCAGCAGCACGGCTTCAGAACCGGCCTCCAGGCTGGCAAGTACCGGCGGGATCGCCAACCGCAGGGAGATGAAGCTCAAATCCGCCACCAGCAGGCTGCACCGCTCGGGAATGCGGGTGGGATCCCAGGTGCGGAGGTTCACCTGCTCCATGGAAATCACCCGGGGATCGCTGCGCAGCTTCCAATGGAGCTGGTTGGTGCCCACGTCCACGGCATAGACCTTCGCGGCGCCGCGCTGGAGCAGGCAGTCCGTGAAGCCGCCCGTGCTGGCGCCGGCATCGAAGCAGATGCGCCCGGTGGGGTCGATCCCCCAGCGGTCCAGGGCTCCGGCCAGCTTCAGTCCGCCCCGGCTCACGAAGGGCAGCGCCTCGCCCCGCAGGCGGATGGGCGCCGCTTCATGGATGGCAGTGCCCGCCTTGGTGACGGGGCGGTCGTCCACCAGCACATCCCCGGCGAGGATGCGGGCCTGGGCCTGGGCGCGGGTCTCGCACAACCCGCGCTGCACCAGCAGCACATCCAGCCGGAGCTTAGCCACGGGCGACCCGCTTCTGCCGGGCGAGTTCCTTGCGGTAGACCCCCACGTTCCGGTTGTGGTCCCGCAGGCTGGGGGCGAAGCTGTGGCCGCCCGTCCCCGTGGCCACAAAGTAGAGATCTCGACCCATCTCAGGCTCCTTGGCGGCCGCCAGGGCCGTGGCGCTGGGGATGGCGATGGGCGTGGGCGGAAGCCCCTTCACCAGGTAGGTGTTGAAGCGGTGGGAACGCCGGATATCCCCAACCAGCGGGGCCGTGAACCGCAGGTCGCCGCTGAGCCACCGGGCGTAGAGGCTGGTGGGGTCGCATTGGAGGCGCATGCCTATCTTCAGCCGCTTCAGATAGACGCCCGCCACCCGCGGCTGTTCCTCGGGCAGCTTCGTCTCCTTCTCCACCAGGCTCGCCAGGATCAAAGTCTGGTAGGGAGGGAGCATCCCGCCCTCCAGCTTCGGCCGCACCTGGTTCCGGAAGGCTTCCACCAGCATGAGCATCACTTCTTCGGGCTCCAGGGCGTGATGCAGCTTGTAGGTGGCCGGGGCCACCAGGCCTTCGAGGCTTTCGGCGCCTTCGAAGCCCGCGGTCCTGGCCAGGCGTGGGCTCTTCCAGAGGGCCCAGAAAACCTCCTCGGGCACGAAATCCTTCAGGCGTTTCTGCACGGCCCAGGCATGGGCCCCCTCGGGGATGGACACAACGGTGTAGTGGATGTCGGCCCGCCCCAGCTTGCCAGCGACATCCGACAGGCTGGCCCGGGAGGTGAAGGTGTACTCGCCCCGGATGAGCTGAAGCTTGCGGGCCCGGGCCCAGAGTTTGAAGAGCGACGCGGAGCGGATCACCCCGTCCCGCTCCAGCTGGTCGGCCATCTGGTTGATACCGATCCCCCGCTTCACCAGGACCGTGGCGTCCTGCTGAAGGGGCCCCTGCCCCTTCCAGACCCACCAGCCGCCCGCGGCGGGGGCCAGGGCCAGCAGGACCGTCACCAGGAAGAACCGGAGGGACATGGAAGATCGCGCCATGCCTCCAGAATGCCGTGATAGCGTGGATCCATCCACCCAAGGAACTTATGATCGCCACCGGCTACCGTCGTCACGTCGGCCTGTTCTCCGCCACCATGCTCATCGCCGGCTCGATGATCGGGTCCGGCGTTTTTATCGTGGCCGCGGACATGGTGCGCACGGGGGGCTCAGGCGGCTTCCTGCTGGCGGCCTGGGGCCTCACGGCGGTGCTGACGCTCTTCGCGGCCCTCAGCTACGGCGAATTGGCGGGGATGTTCCCCCAGGCCGGTGGTCAGTACACCTACCTGCGCGAAACCTACGGCCCCGCCACGGGCTTCCTCTACGGCTGGACCTTCTTCGTGGTCATCGAGTGCGGCACCATCGCCGCCGTGGCCGTGGGCTTCGGAAAGTACCTGGGCAGTTTCTTTCCGGCTGTGACGGACACGGCCTGGATCGGGCCCCACCTGGACGTGCCACTCATGAAGGTGACGCAGGCCATCGCCGTGGGGCCCTACCACCTGGGCCTCACGCCGTCGCGCCTGTCGGCCATTGCCGTGGTGGTGCTGCTGAGCGCCGTGAACCTCTATGGCGTGAAGCTGGGCACCCGCATCCAGGATCTGTTCACCGTGGCCAAGATTGGCGGCCTCGCGGCCCTGATCCTGCTGGGCCTGCTGCTGAAGCCCGCCGTCGCGCCCTCCCAGGCGCCCTTCATCGCCACGGACGGCACCGCCCTGCCCTTCCTCACGGCCCTGCTGGTGGTGCAGACCGGGAGCATGTTCTCGGCGGACGCATGGAACGCCATCACGTTCATCGCGGGAGAGGTGAAAGAGCCTGAACGGACCATCCCCTATTCCCTGCTTATCGGCACCACCCTGGTGTGCGGGCTCTACGTGCTGGCCAACGGGGCCTATCTGAAAGTGCTCGGCCCGTCCGGCATCGCCACCGCATCCCAGGACCGGGTGGGCAGCGCCGCCCTCCAGGCCCTGCTGGGCAGCGGGGGCGGGCTCATCATGGCGGGCAGCATCCTCATATCGATGTTCGGATGCCTCAACGGCCTGGTGCTCTCCGGCGCCCGGGTCTACCAGCGCATGGCCGAGGACGGCCTCTTCTACCCGCGGGCCGCCCTCCTCAACGAGCACGGCGTCCCTGGCTTCGGCCTCTGGATCCAGGCGCTCTGGACTTGTCTGCTCACCCTCACGGGCACCTACGGCCAGCTGCTGGATTTCGTGATGCTGCCCACGATCCTCTTCTACGTCTTCACGGTGGGGGGCGTGATCCTCCTCCGCTTCCGTCGCCCGGATCTTTATCGACCTGTCAAAGTTTGGGGCTACCCGCTCATTCCGGCGCTCTACCTCGTAGGGGCCTGTGCCATCATCGGCGCGCTGTTCATCCACCGCCCCAGCTATTCCTGGCCAGGACTCGTCCTGGTCGCCCTGGGCTGGCCCGTCTATCTGGCCGTGAAACCCCGCGCCACCGCTTCCTGAAGGAGCCTCCCATGGCCCACGTCGTCGTTCTCGGTGCCGGCCGCGTCGGTGGTGCCATGGCCAAGGACCTGGCCCCGGATTTCAAAGTGACGGTGGCGGACCGTTCGGAGGCCGCCCTGGCCCGCATGAGTGGCGCGGGGCTGGCCACCCGACCTGCCGATCTGGGCACACCAGCCGGCGTGAAGGCGGCGGTGGCGGACGCAGATCTCGTCGTGGGCGCCGTACCGGGCTTCATGGGCTTCGCCACGGCGAAGGCCGTGCTGGAGGCCGGGAAGCCCCTGGTGGACATCTCCTTCTTCGACGAGGATTGCTTCGAGCTGGACGCCCTGGCGAAGGCCCAGAACCTCACGGCCATCGTGGACTGCGGGGTGGCGCCGGGCTGCGGCAACCTCATCCTGGGCGACACCGCCCGGCAGTGGGATCACGTGGATTCCTTCGAATGCCTGGTGGGTGGCCTGCCCGTGGTGCGGACGTGGCCCTATGAGTACAAGGCCGGCTTCAGCCCCATCGATGTCATCGAGGAATACACCCGTCCCGCACGCTATGTGAAGGACAGCCGCACCGTCACGCTGCCTGCCCTGTCCGAGCCGGAGCTGCTGGACTTCAAGGGCCTGGGCACCCTGGAATCCTTCAATACGGACGGTCTCCGCAGCCTCATCCACACTTTCCCCCAGGTGCCGGACATGAAGGAGAAGACGCTCCGCTACCCCGGCCATATCGAGAAGATGAGGATGCTGCGGGAATCCGGGTTCTTCCAAAAGGAAAAGCTCCAAGTGGGTGGGGTCGAAGTCAGCCCCCTGGATCTGACCACCGCCCTGCTCTTTCCCATGTGGTTCATGCAGGAGGGCGACGAGGATTTCACGGTCATGCGTGTAACCGTGATGGGCCTGAAGGGTGGCCAGCGGGTGCGCAAGGAGCTGAACCTGCTCGACCGCTATGACCCCGCGACCAGGACTACCTCCATGGCGCGGACCACCGGTTACACCTGCACCGCCGCCGTGCGGCTCCTCGCCAAGGGCGGCTACACCCGCAAGGGGATCAGCCCGCCGGAATTCGTGGGACAGGAACCGGGCGCCTGGGATTTCATCCGTGCGGAGCTGGCAAAGCGGGGCGTGGTCTATACCGAGGGGTAAAGCTCACCCCGCCAGCTCGCGGTGCCGCACCGTGAGCGCAGCCACATCATTCCGGATCCGGTGGGCGAGCAGCTCCACCAGGGCAACCGAGCGGTGCTGCCCACCGGTGCAGCCGATGGCGAGGGTATGGTAGGCCCGCCCCTCCTGCTGCACCAGCGGCAGGGACCAGCGCAGCCAGGATTCGGCCCGATCGAGGAATTCGCGGAAATCCGGGGATTCCAACAGGTATTCCTGCACGGCCGAATCGTGCCCCGTCAGGGGCTTCAGAGCTTCCACATAGTAGGGATTGGGCAGGAACCGGGCGTCCAGGATCACGTCCGCATCCGCCGGCACGCCCCGCTTGAACCCGAAGCTGAGCAGCCGGACAGCCGTATTGCGGGTCGGAACCTGGGGAACCAGGGCCGCGATGCGCTGACGCAATTCCGACAGGCTCAGGCTGGTGGTATCGAGGATGGTGGTGGCCAGGGCGCGGATCGGAGCCAGAAGCTCCCGCTCGCGCTGGATGCCCTCGCCTGCCGTCCCCAGCAGCGCGAAATGGTGGGGTCGGCGGGTTTCGGAATAGCGCCGCAGCAATGCGCTGTCATCGGCTTCCACGAAAACCACCTGCACCGGCACATTGCTGGCGCGAAGGCGCTCCAGCAGGGGACCGAACTCCTGGGCGAACTCCGCCTGGCGGCTGTCCATACCCACGACCAGCCGCTTCCGGTCAGGCTGCAGCTTCGATTCCAGTTCGATCAACGGTTCGAGCAGGCGGGGTGGGACGTTGTCCAGGGCCGTGCAGCCGCTGTCCTCCAGCGCGCCCAGCACCGAATGGCGCCCCGCACCCGAGAGTCCCGTGACGACGATGAGTTCCATATCCAGAAACCGTAGCAGGGCCGGAGGGCCTGCCCAAGAAAATCAGAGGGGGCCATCTGGCCCCCTCTGATTTTCTCAGATGGAAAGGACAAGAAAGCTCAGTCTTCCAGCCCGCCCGCCGTGAAGCGCAACACGCGCTGGATGCCGTCGGGGGCGTTGCCCTGCTCGTCGGGGCCCAGTTCGAAGGTATCCCCCGGCCCGCGGAAGAGGCCCTCGTCCGGAACGTAGGTGGGCTGGGGTTCCACGCGGTAGAGATACGAAATGATCTCGTCCTCGTAGCCGAAGCGCATCTGCTCGAAGTACTCGTAGCTTTCGCGTTTGTATTCGACGAGCGGATCCTTCTGGCCGTAGCCCCGGAAACCGATGGCCTCCTTCAGGTGGTCCATGACCAGCAGGTGCCGCTTCCAGGCCGCGTCGATGATCTGGAGGATGGACCAGCGCTCATAGCTCCGCATGCCGTCGCCACCCAGGCGCTCATCCTTGCCTTCATAGAACCGCTGAGCCAGGGCGGCCAGGGCCTCGCTGGCCTGGGCCTGAGGCATCTGGCCCACGGCGTCCAGCTCTTCGCCCGCCAGGGTGAAGAGCTGCTCGACGCGTTCGCGGAAGCCCGGCAGGTCGCGCTCACCCTTGTCCGCCAGGAAGTCGTGGCAGATGCCCTCCGCGATCTCGCTCGCCACCCGGAGCACGTAATCCTTGGTGTTGCCCTTGAGGATCTCCGTGCGCAGCCCGTAGAAGAAGATGCGCTGCTTGTTCATCACATCGTCGTATTCGAGCAGGTGCTTGCGGATCTCGAAGTGGTGGGCCTCCACCCGCTTCTGGCTGCGCTCGATGGCGCGCGTCACCATGCCCGCCTCGATGGGCTCGTCGTCGTTCATGCCCATGGCGCCCATGAGGTTCTTGATGCGGTCGCCCCCGAAGATCCGCATCAGGTCGTCCTCGAGGGACAGGTAGAAGCGGCTGCTGCCGGGATCGCCCTGGCGGCCGGCGCGGCCCCGGAGCTGGTTGTCGATGCGGCGGCTCTCGTTGCGCTCGGTGCCGAGGATGTGCAGGCCACCGAGGCTGACCACTTCCTCGTGCTCGGCCGCGGTCTGCTCCCTCATCTTCTCCACGAGAGCGGAGAATTCAGCCGTCTCGAAACCTTCCTCGTCGTAGAGGGCCATGTTCTTCTTCTTGGCTTCCAGTCGGGCCAGACCCTCGGGGTTGCCACCCAGGATGATGTCCGTGCCGCGCCCCGCCATGTTGGTGGCGATGGTGACGGCGCCTTTGCGCCCCGCCTGGGCCACGATCTCGGCCTCCCGCTCATGGTGCTTGGCGTTCAGCACGACATGGGGAATCCGGGCGGATGTGAGGGCGTCAGCCACGTCCTCGCTGCTTTCGATGCTGGCGGTGCCCACCAGGACCGGCTGACCCTTGGTATGAAGCTCCCGGATCTCCTCGACGACGGCCTTCTTCTTCCCGCTGCGAGTGGCGTACACCGTGTCGGCAAAATCCTTGCGGATCATGGGCATGTTCGTGGGGACGATGATCACGTCGAGCTTGTAGATGGAGTGCAGTTCCGTGGCCTCGGTCTCGGCCGTGCCGGTCATGCCCGCCAGCTTGCCGTACATGCGGAAGAAGTTCTGGAACGTCACGGTGGCGAGGGTCTGGTTCTCGGCGTTGACCTCCACGCCCTCCTTGGCTTCGATGGCCTGGTGCAGGCCGTTGGACCAGCGGCGGCCCGGCATGAGGCGGCCCGTGAACTCGTCCACGATGACCACTTCCATGCCCTTGCCATCCTCCTTGGGACGCACCATGTAATCCACGTCCAGACGGTAGAGGTTGTGGGCCAGCAGGGCCTGATTGAGGCCGTGCAGCGTTTCAATGCTGGAGGGGTCATAGAGGTTCGCCACGCCCAGCAGCTGCTCGGCGTGGTGGATGCCGTCGTCGGTGAGCATGACCTGGCGGTCCTTCTCGTCCACCTTGTAGTCGACTTCCGCCTTGAGCTTGGGGACGATGGCATCGATCTGGAAGTACTTCGAGGTGTCCTCTTCGCTGCTGCCCGCGATGATGAGCGGCGTGCGGGCCTCGTCGATGAGGATGCTGTCCACCTCGTCCACGATGGCGTAGTGGAAGCCGCGCTGGGTGAAGTCCTCCAGATCCCACTTCATGTTGTCGCGGAGGTAGTCGAAGCCCAGCTCGTTGTTGGTGGCGTAGGTGATGTCGCAGCCGTAGGCGTCACGGCGTTCCTGGTCATCAAGCCCATGCTGGATGACGCCGATGCTCAGGCCCAGCCAGGTATAGAGGCGACCCATCCACTCTGCGTCGCGCCGGGCCAGGTAGTCGTTCACGGTGACAAGGTGGGCGCCCTTGCCCGCCAGGGCATTCAGGTAGAGGGCCAGCGTGGCGGTGAGGGTCTTGCCTTCACCGGTGCGCATCTCAGCGACCTTGCCCTCGTGCAGCACGATGCCGCCCACCAGCTGCACGTCGAAGTGCCGCATCTTGAGGACGCGCTTGCTGGCCTCCCGCGCCACGGCAAAAGCCTCGGGCAGGATGTCCTCGATGGTGGCGCCATTGGCCAGTTTCTCTTTCAGGTAGGGCGTCTTCGCCTTCAGGGCCTCATCGCTCAGGGCCGAGATCTCAGGCTCCAGAGCGTTGATGGTCTGGACCTTGGCCCACAGCCGCTTCAGCTCCCGGTCGTTCTTGGAACCGATGAGTTTCTTGAGGAGGTTGTCGATCATGGATCCGTCCAGTCGCGTAAACCATTGATTGTAGCCTGAGGAATCGCCATTTCCCAGCGTGAGGACCGCCAGCCAAGCATCCGTGGTTGCCCGACTTACCCGTCCAGGGCACACTGATCGTTTGGATTCTGGAGAAACCATGGCCCTTGAGCGCACCTTTGCCATCGTCAAGCCCGATGCCGTCAAGGACGGCCATATTGGCGAAATTATCAGCACCATCGAGCAGAGCGGTCTCAAGATCGTGGGCCTCAAGCTGACGCGCCTCACCCCTGCCATATGCCAAGGCTTCTACCATGAGCACGTGGGCAAGGGCTTCTACGCCGACCTGGAAGCCTTCATGACCGAGGGTCCCGTCACCATCATGGTGCTTGAGGGCGAGAACGCCATCCTGCGCTGGCGCGACCTCATGGGCGCCACCGATCCCGCCAAGGCCGCCGAGGGCACCCTCCGCAAGCGCTTCGGCGCCAGCATCGGCCGCAACGCCACCCACGGCAGCGACAAGCCCGAGAGCGCCAAGTTCGAAGTGAGCTACTTCTTCAACGCCTTCGAACAGTTCTGACCCCCGGGGCGAAGCTCCTGCGAAAATCGGCGCCACTGGCGCCGATTTTCGTATGGACGGAAGCTGGCTGGAACCTCACCCTTCGGCCACCGCCTGCAGAGCCGCCTGGCAGAGGCGTCGGATGCCGGGCAGCAGGTCCGCGTTCTGAAGGCCCTTGTCGTTGAACCACTGGCCCTCTGGGGGCGGCGGCGGCAGCAGGTCCTCGGGGGCCTTGGTGCTGAGCAGGTGGCTGAGGTAGAGGCGCTGCTGGCCTTCGAGCCCTTCCAGCCTCAGCAGCCAGGGCGTAGGCAGACGGCTGGTACGTTCGTCGAAGACCACGGGAAGGGTGGACTTGTCCACGAAGCGGAAGGGCATGCCCCAGCCGGCCTCGATCTGCGCGTTCAGCAGGGAAGTGGGCAGGAATCCAGGGGACCAGGGGATCTGGGCCGGCATGAGCAGGCCGCGGTGGGGGCTGTGAGGCGAGGGCACCAGCAGGACGAAGGGCGTCTGCTGCCCATGCACCAGCACACCTTCGATGAAGGTGGTGAGGTGGACTCGGCCTTCGGCCATTAGGGCCTCCCTTCAAATTGGATGTGAGCCGCGACGTCGGCCAGCCGCGCCTCTGGCAAGGCGCCGGCCGAAGGGCGATGCGGGACATCGTTCAAGGCCGGCAACGCCGCCAGGGGTGCGGCTGGCCACGTCCCGGAGGGCAAGGGGCGGCGCCCTGCGCGATACCATGTCGAACGCCTCGCCGATAGTGCCGCTATCGCCATCGTCGTTCTCCTTGTCTCGCTTGGGCGGCGCCCCTTGCGCGGCCGCACCCCAATTTGAAGGGAGGCCCTAACGCCCTCCTGCGGTTTCCAACTCCTGCATGATGCGGTCGCGGGCCGCAGAAACCTCGGCCACGGCGGCCTCCGGCTTCAGCTTGACCACTTCCTTGGTGCGGCGGTCGCGCAGCTCCACGATGCCGTCCTTCAGGCCCTTGGCGCCCACCGTGAGGCGCAGGGGGAAGCCCAGCAGGTCCGCGTCCTTGAACTTGGCGCCGGGACTCATGCCCTCCCGGTCGTCATGCAGCACCTCGAAGCCGGCCTGCTCCAGATCCTTCTCAACCTCGGAGGCGACGCCGACCACCTCGGGATTGGCCGGGTCGAGGCAGACGATGTGCACCTGGTAGGGCGCGATGGGCCAGGGCCAGATGATGCCATCGGCATCGTAGTTCTGCTCGATGGCGGCGGCCACGGTACGGGTGATGCCGATGCCGTAGCAGCCCATCACCATGGGGTTCTCCTTGCCCTGCTCATCCAGGAAGGTGCAGCCCATGCTCTTGGAATACTTCAGGCCCAGCTTGAAGACCTGCCCCACCTCGATGCCGCGGAAGGCCTGGTAGGTCCCCTTCCCGCAGCGGGTGCAAATGTCGCCTTCGGCGGCCATGCGCAGATCCGTGTAGGTGCAGCCCGGCAGGTCACGGACCGGATCCAATCCGAAATGGTGGTAGTCCGTGCGGTTCGCGCCACAGGTGAGGTTCACCGCGCCTTCGAGACTGCGGTCCACGAGGAAGGTCACATCCTTCAACCCCACGGGCCCCATGAAGCCGCTCTTGGCGCCGGTGAAGGCCTCGGCCTCCTCCAGGGGCATCAGCTCCATCTCGGCGGCACCCACGAAGTTCTTCACCTTCACCGGGTTCACCTCGTGATCACCCCGCAGCACAGCGCCCACCAGCTTCGTGCCCCCGTCCGCGAACGTCACGCGGTAGAGGAAGAACTTGCTGGTCTGCGTGATGGGCATGCCCTTGGGGTGGTCGGCATCGATCATGCCCGCCGCCTGCTCCACCTGTCCCACAGCGCCCGGCGTGCGGAAATGATCCTTTTTCAGTTCAAAAGCTTTTCCGTTATCTCCGGCGTGCAGCGCCGGAGCTTCGGTCTTCTCAATGTTCGAGGTGTAGTCGCAGGCATCACAGCTGAGGATGGCATCCTCGCCACTACCGGCCAGCACGTGGAACTCGTGGGTGAAGCTGCCACCGATGGCACCGCTGTCGGCCTCCACCGGGCGGAACTTCACGCCCAGGCGCGAGAAGATGCGCTTGTAGGCGTTGAACATGGCCCAGTACTCGCGGTCGGCGCAGGCATCATCCGCGTGAAACGAATAGCCGTCCTTCATGGTGAACTCGCGGCCCCGCATGAGGCCGAAGCGGGGACGGCGTTCGTCGCGGAACTTGGTCTGGATCTGGAAGAGGTTCATGGGCAGCTGCTTGTAGCTGCGCACATTCTTGCGGACGATGTCGGTGATGACTTCCTCGTGGGTGGGGCCCAGGCAGAAGTTGTAGAACTCCCGTTCGTCGGGCGTTTCGCCCCGCTGGCGACGTTCGGCCAGCTCGGCCTTGGCCTTGCGGTCGCAGAAACGGAGCAGCTCGTCGCCGTAGAACTTCCAACGCCCGCTCTCCTGCCACAGCTCCGCGGGCAGCACGGCGGGCATGAGCAGCTCCTGACAGCCGTCCTTGGCCAGCTCCTCGCGGACGATCTCCTCGAACTTGCGGATGCTCCTGAAGGCCAGCGGCAGGTAGCTGTAGATGCCCGCGGCCACCTTCTGGATCATGCCGGCGCGCATCATGAGCTGCTGGCTCACCACGTCGGCATCGCGCGGCGTCTCGCGCAGGGTCTGGATCAGGAGCTTCGACTGCTTCATCAGGGGCCTCGAACCTTCGAGTCTATCCCAGGAAGGGGGGACCGCCTGTTCGCTTCGCTCGCGAAGTCCCCCCTTCGACCCCCACGCGCTGTCCAGGCGGAGCCTGGCCAGCGCGTCCGTGGCTGACGGCATCAGCCCAGGAGGCTCTGTACCAGGGTACTGGCGGCCTTGCCGTCGAAGGCGCCGCCGTGGGTGGCCTGCATGGCCTTCATGACCAAGCCCATGTCCTTCTTCGTCGTGGCCCCGGTCTCGGCAATGGCCGCCTTCACGGCTGCCTCTAGGGCCGGACCCTCGATCATGGCCGGCAGGTAGGGCTTCAGCAGCTCGATCTCCGCCCGCTCCTGGGCGGCCCGCTCGACTTGGCCCACCTTCTCGAACTGGGCGATGCTGTCCTCCCGGGATTTCACCAGGCGTTTCAAGACTGCCAGAGCATCGGCCTCGGCCAGAGTGCCCTGAGGACCCAGGCCCTTGGCCACGGCCTCGTTCTTGTAGGCCGCCAGGGCCATGCGGAGCACCTGGGTCCGGACCGCGTCCCTGGCCAGCATGGAGGTTTTCAGATCGGCCTGCAGACGGGTCAGCATGGGAACCTCCTGGGTGGATCCCCATGGTGACGCAGATGACGGGGACAGTCTTCAGTCCTCGGTCTTCAGTCCTCAGTAAAAACTACGAAGCGGGCGCCTTCCGGCGCCCGCTTCGCTACTGAAGACTGAGGACTGATCCCTGAGGACTGTCCTCAGGCCTTCTCGAACTTGATGACTTCCACGGGGCAGCCGGCGGCGGAGGCCTCGATGCTGGCTTCCAGGTCGGTGCCGAAACTGCCGGAAAGGGGGCTCTGCTCATCGCGGTTCTCGGAATCGACGCCATCCTCGCGCACGGAGCCGTTGATGTTGCAGCTGGTGTCCGTGACATGGAACACGTCGGGGCACTCGGCCTCGCAGGCATTGCACACGATGCAGCCTTCTTCGATCCAGACTTTGGTGATGGCCATGGTCTTCTCCTCGAGATTCAATTGGGGCCCTGGCGATGGGCGAACTCAACCAACCTAGCATCGCCGCCGCCCTGGACCAAGCGTCGCCTGGCCCCCTGGGGCGTGGGAGACTGGACTTGTGACGGAGGTCCCCCTATGAGCCTGCAGGAGACGGGAATTCTTGCCCGGATCCGGGACCTACTGCCTGGAGGCGATAGCCTGACGGACGATTGCGGCGCCCTGCCGGTGGCTCCGGCTGGACAGACGCTGCTGGTGACCACGGACCTCATGGAATCCGGCCAGCACTTCCGACTCGACTGGCACCCGCCGGATCTGCTGGCCCGCAAGCTGTTGGCCGTGAACCTGTCGGATCTGGACGCCTCCGGCGCCCGGCCCTTCGGCTACACCCTCACCCTGGCCCTGGGCCCGGAGATCGACGGCTCCTGGCTGGACGCCTTCCTGGCGGGCCTGGCGGCGGCCTCCCGCGAGGCTGAGGTCCAGGTGCTGGGCGGGGACACCGTGGGCCGGCCCGCGGGCCTGGGCCTGGGCCTCACGGCCTTCGGTTTCACCACCCGCTGGCTGCGGCGGGACGGCCTCCAGCCTGGCGACCGCCTCTTCGTGGACCAGCGCCCCGGTGCCAGCCTGCGGGGCCTGCGGAAGCTCCAGGCGGGCCAGCGTTGGGACCCGGCGCGGCCCGACGCGGATCTGGAGGCGCACCTGGCGCCCCGACCGAGGCTGGGCCTGGGCCCTCGATTGGCCGCCATGCCCGAAGTCCACGCCTGCCTGGATTTGTCGGACGGACTCAGCCGCGACCTTCGCAACTTGGCGAAAGCCTCGGACGTCAGCATCGTCGTGGATCCAGCCCTGGGCGAGGACATGCTGCGCGGCGGCGAGGACTATGCCCGCTGCTTCGGCAGTTTCCTGTCCCGGGCCGAGCTGGAGGCCCGACTCGGCCTCCCCCTCATCCCCGTGGGCGAAGCCCTGCCCCTCGGGGAAGGGCCCCTGCTGGCCTATGATGGGGATTCGCTCCGGCCCCTTCCCGACCTCAGCTTCGACCACTTCGGATCTTCATGACGCACCAAGACAAGACGCACATCTGGGCCCGCACCAAGCGGTTCCTGGCCGATCCGGAGCTGGAACCGCACCATCTGGCCTGGAGCTTCGCCCTGGGGTTCGCCATCGCCTGGAACCCGCTGCTGGGCACGCATACCGGGCTGGTGCTCATTGCCTGCGCCTTGGCGAAGAAGCTGCACCGGCCCCTCACCTTTCTGGGCGCCTTCACCAACAATCCCTGGACCATGGTGCCCATCGCCACGGCCTCCACCTTCCTCGGAAACCTGCTGCTGGGCCGCGGGCTGCACCTGGACCTGAGCGGCGTGGACTGGGCGAGCATCGGGTGGCGGAGCTTCGCCACCCACGAGGGGTTCCTGGCCGCCGCGGCCATGCTCAAACCCATCCTCGCGCCCTACCTGCTGGGCGGTTTCGTGCTGAGCGCCCTGGCCCTTCCCGTGGGATATTTTCTGATGCTGCGGCTGGCGCACCGGATGCGCTGCCCCAGGCCCCAGCCCCTTTCCGGAGACTGACATGGACATGCGCTTCCTGATGAAACAGGCCCAGCAGATGCAGGCGAAGCTCGCCGAAGCCCAGGCGAATCTGCGCGCCGAAGGCACCGCTGGCGGCGAGCTGGTGAAGGTTACACTGAACGGCTCCAAGGAACTGGTATCCATCTCCATCGCCAAGGACGCCATGGACCCCGAGGACCCTTCCATGCTCGAGGATCTGCTCGTGGCAGCCTTCCGCGACGCGGCCACCAAGGCCGACGAGGCCATGAAGAAGCAGATGGGCGGCATGGGCGCCGGCCTCAACCTGCCGGGCCTGGGGCTGTAGATGGCTGTCGGCCGTAGAACCGGGGCCGGAGGCCAGCCGTGAAACTGCCGCCGCCCCTGGAGGCCGTGGTGGAAAGCCTCCAGAAATTGCCGGGGGTGGGCGCCAAGTCCGCCCAGCGCATGGCCCTGCACCTGCTCAAGGAGGGCCCGGAGGCCATGGCCCACCTGGCCCACCAACTTCAGCAGGCCGCCGAGAAGGTGGGCTTCTGCGAGGTATGCGGCGCCTTCACGGACCAGCCCACCTGCCCCATCTGCCTGGATCCGCGGCGGGACCCCGCCAGCCTCGTCATCGTAGCGGAGGCCTCGAACGTGCTCAGCTTCGAACGCAGCGGCCACTTCCGGGGCCGCTACCACGTGCTGGGCGGCCTCATTTCCCCTCTGCGCGGCGTGGGGCCCGACCAGCTCCGCATCCGCGAGCTGCTGAAGCGCCTGGAGGACAGCGCCATCCAGGAGGTCATCCTGGCCACCAATCCCACCGTGGACGGCGAAGCCACCGCCAGCTGGCTCGCCCGCATCCTCGAGCCCATCGGCGTCCGCACCACCCGGATTGGGCTGGGCCTGCCGATCGGCAGCGACCTCGAATACGCCGACGAGCTCACCCTGGATCGCGCCATGGAGGGGCGGCGGCCGGTCGGGTAGGAGCCCCTAGTACTTCACCCTGACATCGCCCTTGGCCCATGCCTGGCAGGCGAGGCGCTGGTCGGGCTTGGCCTTGAGCACCTCCAGAACGCGGGTCTCGGTAATGCCCTTTTCGCTCAGGTGCTCCGCACCCTCCACAATGGTGACGAGGCAGGTACCGCAGCGGGCATGACCCCCGCAGCGGTGGGGCAGCGGTACCCCTGCCCGGGTGCCAGCCGCCAATAGTGCCGTTTCCTGCTCGCAGTCCGCGGTTCCCGGTTTCTTGCCGTCGAATCGGATGGTGTGCATGCGATACCCGTAAGTCAATAAAGCAGGCGAGATACCGATCCAGCCTGCTTCACTGTATCAGGGGAACGCTTCAGATGGCCTGGCCCCCTCGCTCGCCGGTGCGGATGCGGATGCACTCCTTCAATTCCTGGACGAAGATCTTCCCGTCACCCACCTCGCCCGCGCCGTGGCGCGCGGTGCGGATGATGGTGTCCACGGTGATGTCCTCGAACTGATCGTTGCAGGCGATGGTGATCTGGACCTTGGGGATCAGGTTGGGCACGACCTTCTTGCCCCGCTGCACCACGATCTCCTGCTGGCGGCCATGGCCGCTGACGCGCAGGACGGTGATGCGTTCAATTTCCGCTTCGATCAGGGCCTCGCGGACTTCGTCGAGCTTCTCTTCGGGGATGATGGCGGTGATGAGCTTCATCGGAATCTCCTAGTTCAGGTTGTTCAGGCCGTAGGCGCGTTCCCCGTGGATCTCGTGGTCGAGGCCGGTCTTCTCCACCGCCTCGGTCACGCGGAAACCGACGACCTTCTCCACCAGGAAGGCGATGAGCAGCGTCATGACCACGGAAAAGGCGATGGTGGTCCCTACCGCGAAGGCCTGGACCTTCAGCTGGGCGAGCAAGCCCCAGCCGGGAACCTTGGCCGCGGCTTCAGCCCACCAGGAATCCCGGATGAAAAAGGTGAGGCCCAGGGCCCCGACGATGCCGCCGGTGCCGTGGATGCCGAAGGCGTCCAGGGAGTCGTCATAACCCAGCCGGTTCTTCAGCATGATCATGCCGTAGCAGGTGCAGGAGGCGATGGCCCCGAGCGCGAGGGCCCCGCCCACCTGGACCACGCCGGCGGCCGGCGTGATGACCACCAGACCCGCCAGGATGCCCGAGGCCATGCCCAGGCTGGTGGGTTTGTCCTCCCGGATGGTCTCGATGAACACCCAGGTGAGGGCGCCGGCGGCCGCGGCCACCTGCGTGACGGTGAGGGCCCTCGCCGTCTCCAGGTTCGAGGCGATGGAGGAGCCCGCATTGAAGCCGAACCAGCCCACCCACAGCAGGCCCGCGCCGATGAGGGTGAAGGTCAGATTGTTCGGAGACATGGCGGTCTTCGGGTACCCGTGGCGGGCCCCCAGGAACAAGGCCAAGGTCAGCCCGGCGACGCCCGAGGAGATGTGCACCACCGTGCCGCCCGCGAAGTCGATGGCACCCTTCGCGCCGAGGTTGAAGAAGTAGCCGTCGGAGGCCCACACCCAGTGGCAGAGCGGGCAGTAGACGAAGATCACCCAGAGCGTGATGAAGGCTACCCAGCCCCGGAAGGTGATCCGCTCGGCCACCGCCCCCGCGATCAGGGCGGGCGTGATGATGGCGAACTTGCCCTGGAACATGGCGAAGGCATACTCGGGCACACCGGCCGGAAGGATCGTGTGATCGATGCTGCGGAGGAGCACCAGGCCCTTGCTCCAGCCGATGAGGCCGCCCAGGGCGTTGGGGCCGAAGCTGAGGGCGTAGCCCACCACCGTCCAGAGGACGCCCACCACGGCCATGGCCGAGAACGAATGCATCATGGTGCCCAGCACGTTCTTGGTGCGGACCAGGCCGCCGTAGAACATGGCCAACCCAGGCACCATCAACAGTACCAGGGTGGTGGAGGTCAACATCCAGGCCGTGGTCCCGGTGTCGTTCACCGGGCCGCTGCTCCCGGCGACCAGGGGAAGCCCCGCGCCCAGGATGGCCGCGAGTCGAAGGGAGCGCTTCCAGGTCATCGGTTCCTCCAGAAAAACGTGGGGGCCCAGCCGTTGAAATAAAGATGGCAATTCTATCCAGGAATCAATCGTTTAAATGGATTCCCCATGCACCATTTAAAATATTGATATGCACATAAAGCACCTTGTACGGATCCCCGAAAACAGTCATTCGGATACAAGCAAACGATGTTGCCAGCCGTTTATTTCCATCTTCTAATTCGGTCTTTCGGGCATTGGCGGCACTATCATTCAAAGTGAAGGATGCATGCCTACATATTGATGGGTCGAGCCAACTCTTCGAAATCCAGATTACACGTAATTAATTAAATATATTATATCACTAGTGTCCGGTTAACTCCGTGCCCACCCTTTGGAAGTAAAAGCACAGATTGACTTTAGAGGCGATTTTGGTTGGTGTCGATTTGAACAGCCGTTTGCGCTCTCCCCGAGAATCGGGTAGA
>Ga0315270_10000022_pt1 | contig 80345 bp, 76 predicted proteins | sample C1_bottom_MG_FD_204932 | JGI IMG/M metagenome (GOLD analysis project Ga0315270, IMG submission 204932) | Sediment microbial communities from Yellowstone Lake, YNP, Wyoming, USA - C1_bottom | ecosystem: Environmental > Aquatic > Freshwater > Lake > Sediment | place: USA: Wyoming | collected... | reverse complement strand
TGAGCGCCGTTTCCCATTCCCACAGGTCGTACTGTGAAAGCTCGAAGGAGTCGCAGTTGGCCGTGGAGCAATCCGGGGATGCTTGCGTGCGCGTTGCCGTCGGGCCGCCGAGCGGCGTGATGGGAGAAGTGGCATCGCCGGCGTAGTTCAGGAGCTGGGTGGGGTTGGCGCGCATGCGCTCGATGATGTCGCTGGCCAGCAGCGTCGCGGTCGTGCGCTGCACGGCTTCAAAGTTGGACCGCTTGGACATGAATTGCAGGGCGGCGATGCCGAGCAGGCCGATGGCGACCACGAACACCGAGATCAGCACTTCGAGCATGCTGATGCCCGACTGACGCTGGCGTTGTCCGGCTGCGCTGTGATGTGGGCGTTTTGCGAACATGGCTAGATGGCGCTGCAGGCGTAGGTGGCCGGATCCACGCTGGCCCGGCCGGTCGCGCTGATATCGATAGCGCGCGCAATGTTTTCGTAGCCCGGCTCGCTGTTGCAGATCTTGAATTTTCCGTTGACGCTGAGTTCGCCGGCCGATGAGTACTGCATGATGGCGGGCGTGGTGAAGCCCTTGCTTTCCAGGGTTACGTTCTGGGGCAGACTGCTGGTGATGCGCAGGATCTCATTGCCGGCGTCGATCGCGCCGTTTCCGTCGGCATCGGCGAACACCAGCCAGCCGCCGTTCCAGCTGGTGCCTCCGGCTGTGCAGCTGGAGTCGGAGGCGCGTGCGCATACCGTTATCGGAAAGCGGCGTTTGGTCGCCTCGCTGCGGGCAAAATTCAGGGTGGTGGCCAATTCCCCCACGGCCAGCTTGACCCGGTTTTTTTCCACGAACATCCGCATGTTGGGAACAGCAATCGCAATCAGGATTGCTGCGATGACAATGGTGGCCACCAATTCGACCAGCGTGAAACCGCGGTGCGGAGGGGGAACGGGCACGCGCGTCCGGCGCAGGCGATTGCCACCGAGCCTGTCGGCAAAACCGGGCGCTCCATGCCTGAGTGCAAGGTTGTTCGTTATCATTGGCACTGGTGAGTGACGGCTGGCAAACTTGTTTATAGGTATAGCAGGGTTATTTTGCCCGTGGGAAAACTGAACGCAGTGATTCCCGTCCCGCGCGGCGACGGCGGGAGCTTCAGGGAAGCGGGTGCGCATGGCTATCAAGGCTTTTTCCTGTACATTTCGCGCCATCTCGGTAGATAGTGCCGTTTGTATCCAGTAGTGCAAATAATCTGCCAGCGGGCCTGACCACAGAGCGGCGACGACTGGTATCGTCGCAATCTGTGCCCCAATCTAGATGAAGCTATGCAAAGTTCCTGCCAGAACAACGATAACCAATCCGCCAGCGCCGTGGCGCTGGGTATGCAACGGGTATGCGCGCGCAGGGCTGCTGATTTCGGCTGATGCGCAAGCCACAGAAGACGACGCTGCGAGCTTATCCCCAATAGAAAACAGGGTGGATTTGACCAGCAGGGGAGGCTGGGTAGCGCTGAGGTCGCCGGCAGCGCTCGTTTCTTGGGGGAAATGGCCAACAATATCAGGCAGGCCTGCCGCTCAGGGTCATGCGAGGCCAGGGATTGCCACTACACTGCAAAAAACCGAATTCGCGGTGTGTGCCGCAAACAGGGGCTTTCAGGGTGCCGGGGCGAGCAGGAATTCGAGCAGGGCCTTCTGCGCGTGCAGGCGGTTCTCGGCCTCGTCCCACACCACGCTTTGCGGTCCGTCGATGACTTCCGCGGCAACTTCCACGCCGCGATAGGCCGGCAGGCAGTGCATGAATACGGCATCCTTGCTGGCGAGCTGCATGAGCGCCTTGTCCACCGTGTAGCCGTCGAACGCCTTGAGGCGTTCGGTCTTTTCGCTCTCCTGGCCCATGCTCGCCCAGGTGTCGGTCACGACGATGTCGGCGCCGCGCGCGGCCTCCTTTGGGTCATGCACGAGCGTGACCTGCGCGGCACAGGCCTTGAGCAATGCTGCATCCGGCTCGTAGCCCTTGGGCACGGCAATCGTCATCGTGAAGCCGAACTGGCGCGCAGCGTTCATCCACGAGTGGCAAACGTTGTTGCCGTCGCCGATCCAGGCGACGCGCCGTCCCTCGATGGCGCCGCGCGCCTCGACATAGGTCTGGATGTCGGCCAGCAGCTGGCAAGGATGATACAGGTCGGTGAGGGCGTTGATCACCGGCACGCGCGAGTGTGCGGCAAAGCGTTCCACCATGGCGTGCGTGTTGGCGCGGATCACAATCACGTCAACCATGCGCGACATGACACGCGCTGTATCTTCAACTGGCTCACCGCGCCCGAGATGCGTGTCGCGCGGCGACAGAAACAGGCTGGCGCCGCCGAGCTGGGCCATGCCGGCCTCGAAGGACACGCGCGTGCGCGTCGAAGATTTTTCGAAAATCATGGCCATGGTTTTGCCATTGAGCGGCGTAACGTGCTCACCGCTTTGACGCGCAATCTTCAACTCGCTGGCGCGCCGGATCAATCCCTTGAGTTCCGCGGGGCTGAAGTCCATGAGCGTGAGAAAATGGCGTACGCTCATCCCTGTGCGGCCTTCGGTGCGCTGCTGGCGAGGAAACTGCGTACGCATTCGGTAACGCCGCTCACGACCTGATCGGCCTCGGCATCGCTCAGGATGAGTGGTGGCAGCAGGCGCACCACCGAGTCAGCGGTGACGTTCAGCAGCAATCCGCGCTCCAGCGCGAGCGTGAGAACTTCCTTGCACGGCCGGTCGAGCTCCACGGCCAGCATCAGCCCCTGGCCACGGATTTCCTTTACACCCGCAACACCGTCGAGTGATTTTTTGAGGCCGTTCAGAATGTGCGTGCCGAGTTCGGCCGCGCGCCTTTCGTATTTGCCGCGCTCCAGAATATCCAGCACCGTCAGTCCAACACGGCACACCAGCGGGTTGCCGCTGAAGGTTGAGCCGTGCGTGCCGGGCTTGAAAACCTGCGCCGCGGCGCCGCGCGCCAGGCAGGCGCCGATCGGCACGCCGTTGCCGAGACCCTTGGCGAGCGACAGCACGTCCGGCTTGATGCCGGCGTGCTCGAAGGCGAACCACTTGCCGGTGCGGCACATGCCAGTCTGAATTTCGTCCAGCATCAGCAGCCAGCCGCGCTCGTCGCAGATCGCGCGCAGGCCCTGGAGATAGCTGGCGTCCGGAATCTGGATACCGCCTTCACCGGTGATCGGTTCGACCAGGATCGCGACGATATCCTTGTTGTTCTCGGCCACGACCCGCACTGCGTCAAGGTCGTTGTACGGCACGCGGCTGAAGCCGGTGACCAGCGGTTCGAAGCCGGCCTGTATTTTGCGGTTGCCGGAGGCCGAAAGCGTGGCGAGCGTGCGCCCGTGAAAGCTGCCGTCGGTGACAATGATGGTCGGGTTGAGCACTTTCTTCTGATGACCGTAGAGACGCGCGAGCTTGATGGCCGCCTCGTTCGCCTCGGCGCCGGAGTTGCAGAAGAACGCGTTGTCCATGCCGGCGTGTTTGCACAGGCGCTCGGCCAGTTCCGCCTGCAATGGCACTTCATACCAGTTGGAGGTGTGCAGCAGTTTGCCAGCCTGGTCACAGATGGCTTGCGTAATTTCAGGATGGGCATGGCCAAGCCCGCACACGGCGACCCCGGATAGCGCGTCCAGGTATTTTCGTCCCTGGGTGTCTGTGAGCCAGGCACCCGCGCCGTGCGCGAAGGCCACGGGCAGGGGGGCAAATACCGGTATCTGATAGTTCGTTGGCATTTCCTTGTCACCAAAAACACAAAGGCGCCCTGCCTGAGGGCGCCATTATCTTTGTGGAAAAAATTCTAGTGATTTCGAAAAATAACGCAAGTATTGTCGTGAAAATAAAAAAGGCCCGGCGTTGCCGCCGGGCCCTGGTTTCCGACAATCGGCTTAGAACAGGCGCGGCAGGCCGTGCGCGCTGCCCGTCACCATGAAAAACAGCATGGGGATGGACAACATGGTGTTGGTACGCGAGGCGAGAAAGGCGATGCGCGCGGACTTGGCCTTGGTGGCGTCATCGGCCGGCACGATTCCCAGCACTTTCTTCTGGTTCGGCCAGATCAGCACCCACACGTTGAACAGCATGATGGTGCCGAGCCAGACGCCGAGGCCGATGGCCGTCGCCGAGCCCTTGAGCATGAAGGCGGCACCGAGGCCGATGCCGGAGCGCTCCAGATACCAAGCGCCGGTCAGCCAGGTTACAAGCGCGGCATAGCGGAACCAGAGCAGTGCCTGTGGGGCGATGTGTTTGGTGATGCCGGCGGCGGTGTTGTCGGCCTTGGCCTTGGGCAGGGCAACCGCCTGCACGAAGTTGAAGTAATAGAGCAGGCCAATCCAGGCGATGCCAGCCATGATGTGAAACCAGCGGTCAAGAATGAGTTCCATGAGTATCTCCCGATCTTATTTGTTTCTGTTATTGCCCGGGCCTTAGGCCTTGAGCAGGAAGTTGACGACGAACACGTACAGAATGGCTGTGAGCACGAAGCCGGAAATGATGGTTCCGACAATCGAATCCAGTGGGTTTTTCATGGGATCTCCCGATTTATTGGCGTTGGTTAAATACTTGAGTACTTCAGTCGGCGGCCAAGGTTAAGGCAGGGCCGTGCAGATTTCAAGCAATGCTTTGCCTAGCTCAGGAAAGCGTGCGCACGGTCCACATGATGCCATGCTGGCGAAATGGCTGTGGGATTTGTTACCGGAGTTCCGCCGAGTGTTGCTCGTTATTCCAGCTCCTTCACCAGATTGTCGAGAAACGCTGCCGGCGGGGCACCGCGGACAAAATCGGCCTTACCGTCCCGGGTACGGAATAGCAGGGCCGGCACGGCGTCGAATCCGCTGCGATTGAGCAGGGCGAGGTTCGCATTTAATTTGCGGAGTGTGTCCTCGCGCGGCGCTGGTTCTTCCTCAATGCCGCCGAAGCTGCCGGTCTCTTGCGAGAAGCCACGTTCGTTGCGATAAAGTGCCTCGGTTGGGTCTTTGGCTTCGAGCAGGGCCGCGGCCTTTCCGGTGCTGGTGGCCATGAGTTTCCCGACCACCACCCATCGCAGCTCGACCTCACCGCGCTGCACCTGCGGGCGCAGCATCTCGTACACCTTGTGGCAGTACGGGCAGTTGGGATCGAAGAACACATACATGACATGCGCGCTCTTGCCGTCGCGGATCCAGGTCGCCTGTTGGATGTTGGCGAGCATGTCCGCGGCGGCCTGCTGGCGCGCCTGTACTTTGGCCGGGTTCTCGGCCGCAGTGGCCGTGAGATTGCCGGTGACGAACAGCAAGACAGTGGTAACAAGTGTTGCCAGGGAACGCCGGAACATGGGGAATGATCTCGCTGGTTGTACTGGATTGAGGCCATCTGCGCCGGATGATGTTGCCGATCCAGTTAGCGTTTGGGTCTGTGGCGTCAGACCTGCGCCATGGCCTTTTGGTTCAGCAGCAGGTTCAGCGAGAAGCGCACACCGAAGCCGGTGATATCGGTCTGGATGTGTGCCAGGCCGCCTTTGTGATTGCCGGCCGAAAGATCAATATGTACCCATGGCATATCGCCCTCGATGAATTTACTCAGAAACGATGCGGCGATGATGTGATCGGCATCGCTGTCCAGGGTGCACTGCTTCATGTCGGCGATGCTACTCTTGAGCGCCTTGTGGTAATCCTTCTCCAGCGGGAACGGCCAGACGCGCTCACCGCTTTCCCAGCCGGCCTCGATCACGGTCGGCACCAGTTCCATGCGATTGGTCACGGCGCCGCTCATGCGCGTGCTCAAGGCGCCCACGCACGCGCCGGTAAGGGTGGCGTAGTCCATAATAAGGCGCGGTTTGGCACGTGACGCGAAGGTGAGGGTATCGGCCAGCACCATGCGGCCTTCGGCGTCGGTGTGCATGATCTCGATGGTGGTGCCGTTCGCGGCCGTCACCACGTCGTTTTGCTTGTAGGCCTTGGGGCCGATGTGGTTCTGGGCGAGCGCCAGCCAGCAGTCCACCGGGAAATCCACCTTGAGTTCGGTGAGTGCGAGCAGGGTGCCGAGCGCCACGGCGCTGCCTTCCATGTCCTCGTGCATGCCGTGCATGTGGCGCGCGGGTTTGAGATTGGTGCCGCCGGTATCGAAGCAGATGCCCTTGCCGACCAGGGCGAGCGCCCCCTGGTTCGATTTTTTTTTCGGCGCATAGCTCAGGTGCAAGATGCCGGCATCCGGTTCCGGGCTGCCTTGCGCGACCGCCAGAAACGCGCCGGCGCCGCGGCCTTTAAGTTTTTTTATATCCAGAAAGTCGGTCTTCCAGCCGTAGGCACGTGCGAGTTTCACGACGCGCTGGCGATAGTTGCCGGGCGTGAGTTCATTGGGCGGCAGGGCGGTGAGGAAGCGGGCGAGGTTGTTGCCGCGTGCCTCGGCCAGGGTGCGGACGTAGCCATGCTGGGCCTTGTGACCATATATACGAATTTGTTTGAGACGGGTGGCCGGTTCGCGCTTGCTCTTGAAATCCGGCATGACGAAGTCCGCGGCCAGGGCCGCGGCGATCAGTGCCTCGCAGGCACGTTCCGCCTGTTTTGCATCCAGTCCGAAGCAGGCCAAGCCGAGCGTTGCCGGCACTGGGCTGCGCTGGTAAGAAATGGTTTTGCGCGCCTGCGTCAACAACTCGAAGGTGGATTGGGCCGGATCGACCACCAGCAGCGAAATCCGGGTGCCCTGAGTGTTGGGCAGAATGGCATGAAACGGGCAGTCAGCGGCGAGCTTGTGGCGCGCGGCCTTGATGCGCTGCTTCAACACGTTGCCGTGCGGCAGACGCGCGATATCGAAGCTGGTGCCGAGCAAACAAACCAGATGCGATCCGGAATCGGTGTCTTTGGTGCTTAACGCGCGGCTATCCTGCGCGATCTTGGCGGTATCGAGTTGCATGGGTGAGATCCAGTGAGTGCCCGTGACGGGAAATCCTGCTGTTAAGTCAATAGCTTGACCTTAATATCCAAAAAACCGATCATACGCCGCCTAATTTAGCAGAATTGACCGAGGGTGGTTGCCCTGCCTGGTACCGCTGTCCTCACCAATATTTCTGGATTTGTGGCCCGGCGAGGGTCCGCAAACTGAAGTATCGGCTGAGCGACGGGGCTTTCGACCGTTTTTTCGTGCCCGCGCTGTTGTAGTCAAAACGAATTCAGACAATTTAGTCGTCAGATTCGCCGCTGCCGGCGGATCGAGATGAGGAGAAGAAATTATGGCCGCCGTCCCAAGCCTTCCCCCGCAGACCGATGTGGACGCCCAGGAAACCCAGGAGTGGCTCGATGCCCTCGGGGCCGTCATCCAGCAGGAAGGTCCGGAGCGCGCGCATTACCTGATCGAGAAGCAGATTGAACTGGCGCGTGCCGCCGGCATCAATGTGCCGTACGCGGCCAACACCGCCTACATCAATACTATTCCGCCCGACAAGGAAGTGCGTTCTTCCGGCGATCACGCCATGGAAGACCGCATCCGCTCGTTCGTGCGCTGGAATGCGCTGGCCATGGTGCTGCGCGCGAACAAGGGCGATTCCAATCTCGGCGGCCACATCGCCAGCTTTGCCTCGGCCGCAACCCTCTATGACGTCGGCTTCAATCATTTCTGGCGCGCGCCGAGCGAAAACTTCGGCGGTGATCTGGTGTACGTGCAGGGACATTCCTCGCCCGGAATTTATGCGCGTGCCTTCATGCTCGGACGCCTGACCGAAGAACAGATGGATCACTTCCGGCGCGAGGTGGACGGCAAGGGCCTGTCTTCCTATCCGCATCCGTGGCTGATGCCGGATTTCTGGCAGTTCCCGACCGTGTCCATGGGTCTCGGGCCGATCATGGCCATCTACCAGGCGCGCTTCATGAAGTATCTGCACGACCGCGGCATCGCCAACACCGAAAACCGCAAGGTGTGGTGTTTCATTGGCGATGGCGAGGTGGACGAGCCCGAGTCGCTCGGCGCCATCGGCATGGCGGCGCGCGAGAATCTCGATAATTTAATCTTTGTGGTGAACTGCAACCTGCAGCGCCTCGACGGACCGGTGCGCGGCAACGGCAAGATCATCCAGGAGCTCGAGGCCACGTTCCGCGGCGCCGGCTGGAATGCCATCAAACTCATCTGGGGCGGTTACTGGGATCCATTGCTGGCGCGCGATCGCCTCGGCTTGCTGCGAAAACGCATGGATGAATGCGTGGACGGCGATTACCAGACCTTCAAGGCGCGCGATGGCGCCTATGTGCGCGAGCAATTCTTCGGCAAGTATCCGGAACTCAAGGAGATGGTGGCGAGCTGGTCGGATGATGACATCTGGCGTCTGAACCGCGGTGGCCACGATCCGCACAAGGTGTACGCGGCCTATCATGCGGCGATCAACCACCAGGGCCAGCCGACCGTGATCCTCGCCAAGACCGTCAAGGGTTACGGCATGGGTGAGTCGGGGGAGGCGCAGAACATTACCCATCAGCAGAAGAAGATGGGCACGACTTCACTTCAGGCATTCCGCGACCGCTTTCACCTGCCGCTGACTGACGAGCAGGTCGAGAAACTCGACTACATCAAACCGTCTCCGGGTTCACCGGAATATAACTATATGGCTGAGCGGCGCCAGGCGCTGGGCGGATATCTTCCGGCGCGGCGCAAGAAGAGCGTCGCACTCGAGGTGCCGCCGCTGGCGGCATTCGAGGCGCTGCTCAAGGCCTCGGCCGAGGGTCGCGAGTTCTCGACCACCATGGCGTTCGTGCGCCTGCTCGGCGTGCTGCTCAAGGACAAAAACATTGGCAAGCACGTGGTGCCAATCGTGGCCGATGAATCGCGCACTTTCGGCATGGAAGGCCTGTTCCGTCAGATCGGCATCTGGTCGTCGGTCGGCCAGCTGTACACGCCGCAGGACCGTGATCAGCTCATGTTCTACAAGGAAGACAAGCACGGCCAGATCCTGCAAGAGGGCATCAACGAGGCCGGCGCCATGTGTTCGTGGATCGCGGCGGCCATGTCGTATTCGACGCACGGCGTGCCGATGATCCCGTTCTTCATTTACTACTCCATGTTCGGCCTGCAGCGCACCGGCGACCTGTGGTGGGCGGCGGGCGATTCGCGCGCGCGCGGCTTCCTGCTCGGTGGCACCGCGGGCCGCACCACGTTGAACGGCGAAGGCCTTCAGCATGAAGATGGCCACTCGCACCTGTGGTCGGCGCAGATTCCAAACTGCATCTCCTACGATCCGACCTTCGCTTATGAGCTCGCGGTGATCATGCACGACGGCCTGCGCCGCATGTACGCCGAGCAGGAGGACGTGTACTACTATCTCACCGTAATGAACGAGAACTACGCGCACCCGGCCATGCCGGAGGGCGCGGAGGCTGGCATTCTCAAGGGCATGTACCTGTTCCGGCAGGGCGGCACGGGCAAGGGTCCGCGCGTGCAGTTGCTCGGTTCCGGCACGATCCTGAATGAAGTGATCGCCGCCGCCAACCTGCTCAAAAAAGACTGGGGTATCGAGGCCGACATCTGGAGCTGCCCGAGCTTCACGCTGCTGGCGCGCGATGGCGTGGCCACTGTGCGCTGGAATCTGCTGCACCCGACGGCCGAGCCGCGCAAACCGTATGTCCAGCAGTGTCTCGAGAACACCGAGGGCCCGGTGATCGCCTCCACCGACTACGTGCGCGCCTTCGCCGATCAGATTCGTCCCTATGTGTCGCGTCGCTACAGTGTGCTGGGCACCGACGGCTTTGGCCGTTCCGATACCCGCGAGAAGCTGCGTCACTTCTTCGAGGTCGATCGCTACTGGGTTACCACCGCCAGCCTGGCAGCGCTGGCCGAGGAAGAGAAGCTCGATCCGGCCAAGGTCGCCGAGGCAGTCAAAAAATACGGCATTGATCCCGAGAAGCCGAATCCGCTGACAGTGTGAAGACGCTTGTCCGTCCCTAGCGATCACGAAGGAACAGCATGCCGCAACTCATCGAGGTAAAAATCCCCGACATCGGCGACTTCAAGGAAGTCGCGGTGATCGAGGTATTGGTCAAGCCCGGCGATGTCATCAAGGCCGAAGACTCCATCGTCACGCTCGAATCCGACAAGGCGAGCATGGACGTGCCAGCGCCTGTCGCCGGCACCGTGCAAGCGGTCAAGGTGAAAGTCGGCGACATGGTGGCCGAAGGCACAGTGGTGCTGACTCTGGAGGCCAGTGACGAAAAGGCGGCGCCTGCGAGCCAGCCGGCGCCGGCGGCAAAGGCAGCGGCACCAGCGGTTGTGGCCGCCCCCGAACCGGCAGTGCGCAGCGCTTCCACCGCGGCGATGGGTGCGCCACCCGTGCCCGGGAAATCGGAAGGACCGAGCCGCCCGCCCGCGGTGGTATTGATGCCGGGACCGGCAGAGTTTATTGCCGCCTCGGCGGGTGGACATCGTTCGCACGCCACCCCGTCAGTGCGCCGCTTCGCGCGCGAACTGGGCGTGGACATTTCGAAAGTGAAAGGCAGTGGTCCCAAGGGCCGCATACTTCAACAAGACGTGCAGGCCTTTGTGAAGGCGGTGCTCAGCGGTGCGCGCCCGGCCGCCGGTGGCGCGCTCGATTTGCTGCCGTGGCCGAAAGTGGACTTCGCCAAGTTCGGTTCATTCGAGACCAAGCCGCTATCGCGCATCCAGAAACTATCCGGCGCCAATCTCGCGCGCAACTGGGTGATGATGCCGCATGTCACGCAGTTCGACGAAGCGGACATCAGCGCGCTCGAACAATTCCGTGTCGAGATCAACCAGAACGCCGAACAGAATGGCGTCAAGGTGACGGTGCTGGCATTCCTGATCAAGGCGTGTGTCGACGCGCTCAAGCAATTTCCGACCTTCAACAGTTCACTCGATGGCGAGAACCTGATCGTCAAGCATTACTACCACATCGGTTTCGCCGCCGACACGCCGAACGGGCTGGTGGTGCCGGTGATCCGCAATGCCGATCAGAAATCAGTACTGGCGATCGCGCGCGAGGCCGGTGAGCTGGCCAAGAAAGCGCGCGATGGCAAACTGTCACCGGCGGAAATGCAGGGCGGCTGTTTCTCTATCTCCAGTCTCGGCGGTATCGGTGGCACGGCGTTTACACCGATTATCAATGCTCCGGAAGTTGCGATTCTCGGCGTGTCGAAGGCCGACACGAAACCGAAATGGGACGGCAAGCGCTTTGCGCCGCGTCTCATGCTGCCGCTGTCGCTGTCCTACGATCATCGTGTCATCGATGGCGCCGCGGGAGCGCGTTTCATCACCTATCTGGGGCAGGTGCTCGCCGGCATGCGCGCGGCGCTGCAGGGCGAGTTTCCCGCGCGCAAGAAGAAGGCGTCACCAAAACGCAAAGAGACCAAGCCAGCCATTAAACAGAAGAAGGCCGCAGGGAAAAAGAAAAAGAGATAACAATTTCTCTTGGCGTTCTTTGCATTGCAGCATTGAGTGGTCATTCTCAGTTTTTGATGGGTAAATGAAGGAATAGCATGTCTCAGACCATCGAAATCAAAATCCCCGACATCGGCGACTTCAAGGAAGTCGCGGTGATCGAGGTGTTGGTCAAGCCCGGCGATGTCATCAAGGCCGAAGACTCCATTGTCACGCTCGAATCCGACAAGGCGAGCATGGACGTGCCAGCGCCTTCTGCCGGCACCGTCAAAGCAGTCAAGGTGATGGTCGGCGATATGGTGGCCGAAGGCACGGTCGTATTGCTGCTGGAAACCGAAGCGACCCAGGCCGCACCGTCACCCGCGAAGCCGGCGACGAGTGCGACCGTGGCAAAGCCTGCAGCGCCAACTGTCGCGGCGCCGTCAGAGCCAGTTCGCACACCAGCGCCCGCCGCCTCAACTTTTGGTGGCAAGGTTGATTTCGAATGCGACCTGCTGGTGCTCGGCGCCGGTCCCGGCGGCTACTCGGCGGCGTTCCGTGCGGCCGATCTCGGCCTGAAGACCATGATGGTGGAACGTTACGCCGCGCTCGGTGGCGTGTGCCTGAACGTCGGCTGCATTCCGTCCAAGGCGCTGCTGCACGTGGCGGCCGTGACGGAAGAGGCACAAAAGCTTGCCGAGCACGGTGTGAGCTTCGGGACGCCGCAATTCGATCTCGACAAGCTGCGCGCCTGGAAGGCCAAGGTGGTGGGCAAGCTGACCGGTGGCCTGACGCAGATGGCCAAGGCGCGCAAGGTGGACGTGGTGCGCGGTGTCGGCCGGTTCCTCGATGCGTATCATATTGAAGTGGCGCTGACTGCGGGTGAAGGACAGCAACTGACTGGCGAGAAGAAGGTGATACGGTTCGCCAAAGCCATTATTGCCGCAGGCTCGCAGGCCGTGAAGTTGTCGTTCATTCCCGAGGATGCACGCATCCTGGACTCCACCGGCGTGCTCGAGCTGCAGGCCGTTCCGAAAAAAATGCTGGTCTTGGGCGGCGGTATCATCGGCCTCGAAATGGCGACCGTCTATTCGGCGCTGGGCAGCCGCATCGATGTGGTGGAGATGCTGGACGGACTCATGCCGGGCGCGGACCGCGACTTGGTACGGGTCTGGAATAAAATGAACAGCCAGCGCTTCGATCGCGTGATGCTCAAGACCAAGACCGTAAAGATCGAGGCGCTGAAAGAAGGCATTAAGGTCTGGTTCGAGGGCGAACAGGCTCCGGCCGAACCGCAGATCTACGATCTCGTGTTGGTGGCGGCGGGTCGCACGCCGAATGGCAAGAAGATCGCCGCCGAGAAAGCCGGCGTCACGGTCAACGAGCGTGGCTTCATTCCGGTCGACAAGCAGCTGCGCACCAATGTTCCGCACATCTTTGCCATTGGCGATATCGTCGGCCAGCCGATGCTTGCCCACAAGGCGGTGCATGAAGGTCATGTGGCGGCCGAGGCTGCGGCCGGGCACAAGGCGTTCTTCGATGCGACCGTGATTCCGTCAGTGGCCTACACCGATCCGGAAATCGCTTGGGTGGGCGTCACCGAAGACGAGGCGAAGAAGGCCGGCCACAAGGTGAGCAAGGCGGTGTTTCCCTGGGCCGCGTCCGGGCGCGCGATTGCCAATGGCCGGGATGAAGGCTTCACCAAGATTCTCGTGGATGACGAAACCCACCGGGTGGTTGGCGGCGGCATCGTCGGCACCCATGCCGGCGACCTCATCAGCGAACTGGCGCTCGCCATCGAAATGGGCGCCGACCCGGAAGACATCGGCAAGACCATTCATCCGCACCCGACACTGGGGGAATCGGTGGGCCTGGCGGCGGAAGTATTCGAGGGCGTTTGCACCGATCTCATGCCGGCGCGCAAGAAATAGCAATTATTCATATAGGCATCATTCGTCATGGCTAAAATCAAGAAAGTTGTGCTGGCGTACTCCGGTGGCCTCGACACCTCAGTCATTCTCAAATGGCTGGAAGAGAATTATGACTGCGAGGTCGTGACCTTTACCGCCGACATCGGCCAGGGCGAAGAACTTGCACCGGCGCGCGCCAAGGCGAAGAAGATGGGCGTGAAGCAGATTTTTATTGACGACTTGAAAGAAGAATTTGTGCGCGACTTCGTGTTCCCGATGTTCCGCGCCAATACGCTTTATGAGGGCGAATACCTGCTCGGCACCTCGATTGCGCGTCCGCTGATTGCCAAACGCATGATTGAGATCGCCAACCAGGTCGGCGCTGATGCCGTGGCGCATGGCGCCACCGGCAAGGGCAATGACCAGGTGCGCTTCGAGCTCGGTGCCTATGCCTTGAAGCCGGAAGTAAAAGTGATCGCGCCCTGGCGCGAATGGAATCTTACGTCGCGTGAAACGCTGCTGGCCTATGCCGCGAAGCATAAAATTCCGGTCGAGTACAAGAAAGGCAAGAAGTCGCCGTACTCGATGGATGCGAACCTGCTGCACATTTCCTATGAAGGCGGTGTGCTGGAAGATCCGTGGTCCGAGCCGGAAGCGGACATGTGGCGCTGGACGGTATCGCCCGAGAAGGCGCCAAACAAGCCGACCTACATCGAGCTCACGTACAAGAAAGGTGACGTTGTTGCCATCAACGCCAAGGCCATGAGCCCGGCCACGGTGCTGGCCACCCTCAACAAGATCGGCGGCGCGAACGGCATTGGTCGCGCCGACATCGTCGAGAACCGCTATGTCGGCATGAAGTCGCGCGGCGCTTATGAGACGCCGGGCGGCACCATTCTGCTCAAGGCGCATCGTGCGATCGAATCCTTGACGCTTGACCGCGAAGTCGCGCATCTCAAGGATGATCTGATGCCACGCTATGCGTCGCTCATTTATAACGGCTACTGGTGGAGTCCGGAGCGCGCCATGCTGCAGGAAATGATCGACGCCTCGCAGGCGACGGTGAACGGCATCGTGCGCCTCAAGCTCTATAAGGGCAATGTGGTGGTGGCCGGTCGCAAGTCCGCCCGTGACAGCCTGTTCGACATGCGTATCGCGACCTTTGAGGAAGACAAGGGCGCCTACAACCAGAAGGACGCGGAAGGCTTCATCAAGCTCAATGCCCTGCGCCTGCGCATTGCGGCCCGGCTGGGCAGGAAAATCAAGTCGGGAAAGTAGTCTCGCGTTGCCCGGACATCCCCCGTATCGGCCAGGGTGGCTGATTCGTGGGAATGTAATATCAGAAATTATTCCTCAGACGCCTGCACGACTGTTCAGCCTCTTCAGGCTGATCCTGTCACAATTCAACACTGCGACACTTCCGCTGAAGTTATCGACACGTCGTTAGTCTGCCGCGGTAGTAGTTGAGCTACCGACTCGGCCAAAGAGTGGTATCGCGAGCAAGAACATCGATGTGGTACGGTTGCCGGGTTCCCGCCAAACAATAAGAAGATGCTAATGAATGCAGCTTGTTCTTTACTTGTTCAGACATCAGTTTCATATTAATCCTCGCAAGCGAGGTATCCACAAAACCTCGTTGCCAACTATAAAACTATTGATACCGCTATGAGGGTCTGGAACCCGGCAGGTTTGTGCCGCCGTCCAGTTGTCCGTTTCCTATGCAGAGGAGAAATGCAATGAGATTCGCAAAACTAGAAAAGATACCAATGTTGCTGATGGCCGGCATTGCGGCAACGGCCTGCAGCACGACGCCGCCCTCTCCACCGGCTAAGCCAGCTGCTGCACCCACTCCCCAGATGGTCGAGAATCCGGTCAGCCCGGCCGCCGCCACCAACATGGCGAACAACTGCTTCGCTTGCCATGGTCCGAATGGCGTGAGTCCGGGAAGCATCCCGAGTCTGCATGCGCTCACGGCAAAAAATATTGCGGAAATGCTCAAGGCCTTCAAAGAAGGCCAGCGTCCCTCCACCGTGATGGGCCGGCACGCCAAGGGCTACACCAATACCGAAATCGAGGCGATCTCCAGCTACATCGCCAGCCTGAACAAAAAATAGGAGATAGCCATGAGCAAAATCACTCGCAGAGATTTTATCAAGCTGACCGGTGCCGGCGCGGCCACGCTGGCCCTCGGTTATGCCGCGGTTGCACGCGCGGCCAACGGCCCGCGTGTCGTCGTGGTTGGCGGCGGTTTCGGCGGCGCCACCTGTGCCAAATATCTCAAACGCGCCAACCAGAACATCCAGGTTACGCTGGTGGAGCCGAATACCAAGTTCGTCACCTGCCCGTTCAGTAATTACGTGATCGGCGGCATGCGCAAGATCGACTCCATCACCCAAACCTATGATGCGCTGCGCACCAAGCATGGGGTCACTGTGGTGCATGACACGGTCACGGCCATCGATGCGGCCGGCAAGAAGGTGACCCTCAAGAGCGGAAAGATCTTGCCCTACGACCGTCTGGTCGTTTCGCCCGGCATCGACTTCAAATGGACGGCAATCGCCGGTTACAGCGAGCAAGCGGCAGCCGTCATGCCGCACGCCTGGAAGGCCGGCGCGCAGACGACGCTCCTTCAGCAGAAGCTGGTGGCCATGAAAAACGGTGGTCTGGTCGTCATGGTGGCGCCGCCCAATCCGTTCCGTTGCCCGCCCGGGCCGTATGAGCGGGCCAGCATCATCGCGCACTACCTCAAGGCGAATAAACCCAAGTCCAAGATCATCATCCTCGATCCCAAGGACGATTTCTCCAAGAAGGGCCTGTTCATGGCCGGCTGGGAGAAACTCTATCCGGGCATGATCGAATGGGTGCCGGGCTCGAAGGGTGGCGAGGTCGTGTCGGTCAATACCAAGACCATGGTTGTGGAAGGCAAGCTCGACAAGTACAAGGCCGCCGTGGTGAACGTGATACCGCCCCAGACGGCGGGCGCGATCGCTCTCAAGAGCGGCCTGGCGGACGACAAGGGCTGGTGTCCGGTGGACCCCAAGACCTTCGAGTCGAAGCTGCATCCGGGCATTCACGTGATCGGCGACGCCTCGATTGCCGGCGCATTGCCCAAGTCCGGTTTTGCCGCCAACAGCGAGGCCAAGATCACGGCTTCCGCTATCGCTGCCCTGTTCCGCGGTGAAAGTGTGGCCGATGCCTCGTACGTCAACACCTGTTACAGCCTGCTTGCGCCGAACTACGGCATTTCGGTTGCGGGCGTGTATCGGGTAACAGACAAGGGCATTGTGCAGATCGAAGGCGGGGTCAGCCCCAAGGATGCCACGGATGGATTCCGCGAAGACGAGGCCAAATACGCCGCGGGCTGGTATGCCAGCATCACGGCGGACACCTGGGGCTGACAGGCTCCGGAACATCCTTGGCCCAACACAAGGGCGGCTTCGGCCGCCCTTGTGCTTTTTTCAATCGGTGAATCCGCATCATCCGGCCCACGATGATGGCAAGAACGCCATTCTCGTCCACCAATCTGGCGGCGATGACCCCGTGGCTGGTGGTCTTTCTTCCTGGCCATGATTGGCGCGATAATGCCTGTCCTATGTGCAGCAGAGGGGCCGGATATGGCCACGCGTAGTTCCGAACAGGCGTTACGCGAAAGCGAAGAGAAATTCCGCACCCTGGCGGAAACCACGGATTGCGCCATTTTTGTCTGGCGGGAAGGTCTGGTGTATGTCAATCCTGCGCTCACCACGATCACCGGCTACAGCCGTGACGAACTCCTGGTGTTGACGGCCTGGGAAAATATCATCCACCCCGACGACCGGGAACGTGTGCGCGCCAATGGTCGGGCGCGTTTGCGTGGGGAAAGCGTGCCCCGGAACTACGAATTTCGCATCCGCACCAAGGGCGGCGAGGAGCGTTGGGTGGATTTCACCGCCGGGACCATCCGCTACAACGGTGAACCGGCGGTGTTGGGCACGGCCTTCGACGTCACGGATCGCAAGCGCGCCGAGCAGGCATTGCGCGAAAGCGAAGAGAATCTGCGCACGCTCGCGGGCAATGCGAATGACGGTATTCTGGTGCATATTCAGGGCCGGGTGGTGTTCGCCAATCCCTGCTTCGGCGAAATTATTGGTTACGGGATGGCGGATCTGCTGGACCGGAATATAAGGGAGTTTTTCCGTCCCGATGAATACGCGAGCATCAACCAGCGCTACAAAAGCCGGCTGCAAGGCGCCAATGTGCCCAATCAGTATGAGACCACTCTTCTGAGGAAAGATGGAACGGAGGTGCCGGTTGAAATCACCGCCGCGCTCACCGCCTGGCAGGGGCAACCCGCGATCATCGTGATTGTGCGCGACATCGCCAGCCGCAAGCGCGCCGAGGCCGAGTTGTTCCGGGAGAAGGAGCGCGCCCAGGTTACGCTGGAATCCATCGGCGACGGCGTCATCACCACGGATATCGCCGGGTACATTGATTACCTTAATCCGGTTGCCGAGGAACTGACCGGCTGGAGCAATGCCGAGGCGACGGGCCAGCCATTGACCGATGTCTTCAAGGTCAGGGACGAGAATACACACAAGTCGTTGTCGGACCCGGTCAAACAGTGCCTGAAAGATCAGCGCAGCATCCATTTTCCGGACAATGCCCTGCTGACACACCGCAGCGGCTACCGCGAATTCTCAATCGAAATCATTGCCTCGCCAATTCGCAATCACGCCGACAAGGTGATTGGCGCCGTGCTGGTGCTGCACGATGTCACCACCTTGCGCAATATGGCGCGCCAGATGGCCTGGCAGGCTCGCCATGACCCGCTGACCGGCCTGATCAATCGCGGCGAGTTTGAGGTTCGGCTGGATCAGGCAATAGAAAGTGCGCGCAGCGGTAATGTCCAGCATGCGCTCTGTTATCTGGACCTTGATCAATTCAAGATCGTGAACGACACTTGTGGGCATATCGCCGGTGATGAGCTGCTCAAGCAATTGACGGCGCATTTGCAGGCGCGTGTGCGCGAGTCGGATACCCTGGCGCGCCTCGGCGGCGATGAGTTTGGCATACTGCTGGAAAACTGCCCGATCGAGGTGGCGAGCGAAACCGCCGAGATGCTGCGTGAGGTGGTAAAAAAATTCCGTTTTGCCTGGGAAGACAAAGTTTTCGAGATCGGCGCGAGCATCGGTGTCGTGCCGATTACCACGGACAGCGGCAACCTCGTGGAGGTGCTGAGCGCCGCCGACTCCGCCTGTTACGTGGCCAAAGACCATGGCCGCAACCGCATACATGTGTTTCAGGTGGAAGACAGTGCGCTCACCAAACGCCACGGCGAGATGCAATGGGTGCATCGCGTCAACAGCGCGCTGGGCGAGGACCGCTTTCGCCTGTTCTTTCAGAAGGTCCTGCCGCTATCGGCGGACGAACACGAGCAATACGGCGAGATCCTCGTGCGCCTGGTGGATGAACAGGGCAAGCTGGTGCTTCCCATGGCGTTTATCCCCGCGGCGGAACGTTACCAGATGATGCCGGCCATCGATCGTTGGGTATTGAGCGCGACTTTGGCGGCGCTGCGTGAGCGGGTGCCAGTTCTGGGCGAAGTCAGTGTCTGCGCTATCAATCTTTCCGGGCAATCGCTGTGCGATGATCACTTCCTGGCGTCGGTCGTGGATGTTCTGGACGCCTCATCGATCAACCCGGCGCACATCTGTTTCGAGATCACTGAAACAGCGGCCATCGCGAACCTCGCGCGTGCCATGCGTTTCATTACCGTACTCAAGGGCATGGGCTGCCGTTTTGCGCTGGATGACTTCGGCAGCGGCCTGATTTCGTTCATGCACCTCAAGCACCTGCCGGTGGATTTTCTCAAGATCGACGGCAGCTTTGTGCACGACATGGTAAAAGACCCGGTGGACGCGGCCATGGTTGAGGCCATCAACCGCATCGGCCATGTCATGGGCATCCGCACTATCGCCGAAGCGGTCGAGAACCTCGCGACGCTCGAGCGCCTGCGCGACCTCGGCGTCAACTACGCGCAAGGGACGATTATCGCCCGGCCTGAACCCTTTGAAGTTCACAGCCCGCTGATCGAGGCCGGCGGGCTGGTCTTTGAGAACCGGCCCTGAATTATCCACCCACCAGGCAAACCACCGACCATGGAATTCAAGAACGTCACCGTCAAGCACAAGGCCAATGTCTATCACGCCGGCAAGGTCACGAGCCGCACCATTATTACACCGGATGGCGAGATGAAAACCCTCGGCGTGATGCTGCCCGGCACCTACCGCTTCAGCACCCAGGCGCCGGAGCGCATGGACGTGACCCAGGGCAAGTGCCGTGTGAAACTCGCCGACCAGCAGGCGTGGAGCGTCTATCAGGCGGGCGAGAGTTTCAACGTGCCGGGCAATTCACACTTCGAAATCGAAGTCGACGATTTGCTCGATTACGTTTGTCACTTCGAGTAGGCAGCGGGCGCTGCGAGCAGTGACTGAGGAGACTTCCAAATACTGCGTATTACAGCAAGTAGCCCGGATGAAGCGTTAGCGAAATCCGGGGGTTGATTCCCGGATTCCGTTTCACTTCATCCGGGCTACAGCATAGTTAGAAAAGCGTGTACGAGAGTCGCACGCCATCCACACCGGGCGCGTAGTAGTCGCGCAGCAACCCGGCTTCCCGAAATCCACAACTTGCATACAGCTTGCGTGCCGCGTGGTTGTCGGCCTTCACTTCGGCGCGGCAGGTGCTTAAGCCTTCCACGCGCATCCAGGTGAAGCCGGCCTCGATCAGGTGCTTCCCCCAACCTTGCCCGCGCAGCGCCGGGTGCACGGCAAGCGAGTAGAGCCGCGCCCAGCGGGCGCGGCCGTTACCCACTTTCAGCCAGCAGCCCATGGCCTTGCCGTCCAGGCTCAACAGCCAGTGGGCATTCGGATTTTTCAGCAGATTGCGCAGCTGACGGGGCGAGAACACACCATCCGCCGGCCCGAAGCACGCCGCCTCGAGGGCGGCAATGCGGTTGAGGTCAGCGGGGCCGGCCTTTCTCAGGCCGGAGACGGCCATGTCGGTCATTCCGGCAACAGGCGGCGCAGAATAACCTTTTCGCCGAACATCGCCGGCCGGTAGCTCATTTTCACGCGCCGCAGGTTTTCAAACCCGAGGTCATCGCCGACGTTGATGTAGGTGCAATCGGCGAACACCTTGCTGAACTCGCGGAACAGATACTGGGCGGCGCCCTGGATGTTGAAGTTGGTCTTCTCGATCAGCACGTTTGCCACGTCCCGGTTCAGGCGTTCGCCGAAGGTGAAGCCCTCGAGCTTGCCGTCGATGAACAGGCTCAGACCTTCGAGCCCGAGCTGATCGTACAGGGTGATGGCGCGCTGGATGGCTTTGCGTTCCATTTCGATGTTGTAGACAAAGTCCTCGAATGAGCCATCCGGGATGGTTTGCAGACGGTTCTGCATCCAGTTGTTAACCAGGGCGCGTGCCTCGGCTTCGTGCGCCCGGCTGAACGGCACCAGCGAATGATTCGGGTGGGCGCGGCGGAACTGATTGATCTCGTTGCGCTTGGTCTTGTAGGAGTTGCCCTTGAGCTCGATCAGGTCCTGGGTGCGGTAGATGTAGTCCGGGTTGGTGACTTCCACATGCCACAGCTCACCGTTGATGAGCGGCGCGCCGCTGAGCAGATCGGTGTCCACCACCTTGAGGAAATCCTGGTACACGAAATCGAGACGCGCCTGCGCCGGTGATGGATTGTACAGGTCCATGATCTTGAGGCAGATGCGCAGTGCGCGCTCCTGACGCGACGGCTCGCCAAGCGGCGGCAGCAGCATGGTCAGGCCGTTGCCGTTGAGCGCGAACAGGCAATAGCAGCCCTCGATGATCTGGTAGAAGCCGCTCGCCTGCGCCAGCCAGATAACGTTGTTCGCGAAGCTGTAGTCGGACAGCGCCACGTTCAGGCGCGCGCAGGCCTCGTCGAAGTACGGCTTGGCGCTGTGGTCGAACGGGTAGAGCCGGTACTTGCCGGCCACCAAGTAGCGCTTGATCGGACTTTCGCTCCGGGCCGCCGGGTGGGCGGCAGAACCCACCGGGGTGAGCAGGTGGGTGTCCATGACGGTGTTGACGGCGTTCAGCATGGGCGGCGGTCTCCGGTGTAGCAGGTGAGGGCGGAGACGCCGGCGAACGCCGTCATCGGTTCGGGGGGTTCTTCAGTATTGCGGGGCACAGTGGCTCCTTCGGTTGGATTGGCAGAAACTGATTTGATTGAATTGCAGGCGCAAAAAACGGGGCAATGCGCCCCGTTGAGAAGAGAAGTCAGTCCGGCCCCACGGCTGCGCCGTGACGACCTGCGTACAACTACTACCGTCAGAATTATCAGACATGATTGAGAATGTTTTTTACCGGTTGCCACGCCGGATTGCAAGCGCTTTTTCCGTCCGTACATCCGGATTTTCCGGCGCTTGAGCAGGACTGCAAATTGCCCGCCCGGGTGCGGGCGGGTAGGCTGGGCGCTCTCGTCATTATTCTGCGGAGAGTCAGCCATGCGCGTACTGCACACCATGCTCCGGGTCGGCGACCTGGAGCGATCCATCCGTTTCTATACCGAGGTGCTGGGTATGCACCTGCTGCGCCGGCACGACTACCCGGACGGCAAGTTCACGCTCGCGTTCGTGGGTTACGGCCCGGAGTCGGAACAGGCGGTGATCGAGCTCACTTATAACTACGGCGTCGACCGCTACGATCTCGGCAGCGGCTTTGGCCACATTGCCCTGGCGGTGGACGACGCGGCGGCTGCCTGTGCGCAGATCAAAAACCGTGGCGGCAAGGTGGTGCGCGAGGCCGGGCCCATGAAGCACGGCTCGACCGTGATTGCTTTTGCTGAAGACCCGGATGGGTACCGCATCGAGCTCATCCAGAAGAAGGCGTCGGCCTGATGGTGCAGTGAAAACCCGGCCGATATGCCCCTAGTCGCGTTGCAGCGCGGCGCGGATGCGGTTGCGTGCCGTGACCGAGAGGGTTGCCACGCCCGGCAGGCTGTCGGACAGCGCCAGACGGCGCCCGGCAGCGCGCAAGACCTGAAGGTGTTTCTCGAATTGCGTGCAGCCCCGGCAGTAGAGAAGATGCAGACGCACGGCCAGACGTTCCCGCCAGGGGAGCTTCTGGTCGCAGGACTTTGAAAGTAGCAACGAAACTTCTTTGCAGGACAACATCAGCGATTCTCCGCTTGAGCGCCAAACCAGCGCTGTTCCAGGCACTCCCGCAGGCGCAGGCGCGCACGGTGCAACATGACCCACACATTCGACGGCTGTGCCGCCAGTGCCTTACACAGCTCCTCGGTGGACAATCCATCGACCTCGGTCAGGGTAAAGGCCTGCGCCTGACGTGCCGGCAGGCCCGCGAGGCAGTCCTGGAAAACGATCCAGAATTCTGCCTGTTCCAGGGCGTTGTCCGGTTGGGACCAGGCAGAGGGGGGGTGCGCCCAGTGGTCATTGTGTTCCAGAAACAGGGCATCGATGGCGTCGTCCGTGTCGGCCAGGTCCGGCAACGGGGTTTCCCGGCTGCTGCGCCGGAAGTGATCGATGAGCTTGTTCTTGAGAATGGCGATGAGCCAGGTGCGCTCGGCGGACTGTCCGGCGAAGCTGTCTTTCGCGCGCCAGGCGGCGAGCAGGGTTTCCTGCACCAGGTCTTCGGCGGTCGTCGGGTTGCGCACGCGCAGCAGGGCGAAGCGGTACAGGCTGTCCCCGTGCTCGTCCAGCCAGGTCGCCGGATCGGAGAGTCTTCCGGGTGCGTCATTCACGTGTGCAATGTTTCCAGGGGCCCATGACGACAGGCATGCTCGCTGATGCAGTCGCACTTGGCAAGCCGCTCAGGCGGCACATCGGTTCGCGGGCGGTTGTAATCCTTACGTCCCAGTTGCCAGCGACAGGCATTGAATATCGTCATGCGCGCCGGTTTAGGGAAGCGGCGCTTTTGCCGGCAGCCCCAGACAATCGAGATAGAATTGCGCGTCCGGCGGGACGCCAGCGCGTCCAGCGCGCCACAGCATTTCACCCAGGCACTCCATCATCCGGTGCTGGGCGGCGTGTTCATCGCCGTGCTGGCGGCACAGGCGCGCATAGTGCAGGCGAATGCCGGGAGGCTGGTCGATAGCCAGTTGCTCTTCGATGGCGGTGTGCATCCCCATGTGCAGGAACGGGTTGGATTCTCCCAGTTCCGGCAGCCAGTCGCGGTCTTCGCCCGCATCGGGGGCGGCAAGCAGGGCATGGTATTCGGGGTGACGCAGCGCAACCGTCACGATGAGTTGCTCGGTGCCCTCCAGCGGTTCAGCGGCGCCATGTTTGCGCCAGGCACGAAAGTAAACTTGGCGCAGTTCACGCCGGTCCTGGCCGAAAAACATGGTTCAGGCCGTTGCCCAGCCGTTCACGGCGTCCTCGGCCGCTGTTCCCGACGCGGCTCTACCTCCTCCATCCCTGTTACTGCACATTCGCACGTCCCTGTACTGCATAGAGGCCGAGTACGGACGAGTACTGATAGAGATGGTTCACGCCGTCGAGCGGCGCAATCTCGCCATTGCCATAAAAGCCGATCACGGGCAGACCCGGGAAGCGGCTCTTGAGAAGATCGAGGTCACGGTCGCGATTGCCGTAGAAGTGCGGGCCGCGCCCCATGCACGGGAACAGCAGTGCAAAGTCCGGGGTGTCACCCAGACTCTGCGCCGCCTGATCGATGGTATGGCGGAAGTCGCGCTCTGCGGTGAGAGCGTCGCGCATGGCCCAGAACAGGCGCTCGCCGGGCGCGAGCGGTACCGAGAACGTGACCGACTGATTGCGCGGGTTTGCCGAGACAATGTGATTCAAACGGTAACGGCCGTCGCGGATGGCAGTGTCTGGATCGCCGAAGGTGACACCGCCGACAATCATGTGCAGCGGCATCTGGCCACCGCCGCGCACACTCTGCGGCAGCGACTGCACCAGCACGTTCAGCGCCGGGTAATTGCCGAGTTTGAGCACGTCGAGGCCCTGGACCTCGGCGACCACGATCGGCGAGGTGAGCGCGCGCATGCCCTGTGATACCTGCACCACGCCGTGTGTGCCCTCGATGGCCGCGTCCACGCGTCCGCCTTCCAGCACACGCGTGCCGGCCCACACCCGGAACGGTCCCTGGCCGAACAGATCGCCGGACACAGCGCCAATGCGCGGCGCACTGATATCCAGCCAATCGGCCCCGACGCCGGAAGGACTGCACAGGCTGATGACGGGTTCGTCGCCGTCGTTGTCCGCCGCACTGAGGCGCAGTTTGTCGCCGAACACCATGGCGGCCGCGCCCGGCACGTCGAGCAGCCATTCGTCCTCGGTGAGAACCCCGGCGCCGGTGCAGCCCGATACCTGCAGGCAGCCGGCCGCGCGCGCCGCCGCGCGCAGGGCGGTTTCGGGGCTGGGTGCAAAGTGCGGGGTCAGGAACAACAGGACACTGTTGGCGTGAGTCTGCCCGGCGCGTTCGAGCGCGCGTTCCACGGCCTGGGCGGCAAGCCGCGGTTCGGCGCGCGCGCCGCGTGCCAGGCCCGTGGCGACCGAACACGTCACAACAGCGATCCCGCTGCGCGCGCAGGCGCGCATGACAGGTGTATGGAAGAAACCGCCCTGTTCATTCGGTTACTTTATCCTTATATGAGCACAAGTCAAAAATCACGCAGCTGCCGCAGCGCGGCTTGCGGGCGATGCAGGTATAGCGGCCGTGCAGGATCAGCCAGTGGTGCGCGTTCTGACGGAATTCCTCCGGCACCACCCGGTTGAGCTTGTCCTCGACGGCGCGCACGGTCTTGCCGGGCGCCAGCCCGGTGCGGTTGGCGACGCGGAATATATGTGTGTCCACGGCGATGGTCGGGTGGCCGAAAGCGGTGTTGAGCACCACGTTCGCGGTTTTGCGGCCTACCCCGGGCAGGGCCTCCAGTTCCGCGCGCGTCGCCGGCACCTGGCCGCCGTGCCGTTCGATCAGCAGTTTGCAGGTCTTGAGGATGTTGCTGGCCTTGGTGTTGTAGAGGCCGATGGTTTTGACGTAGCGCTTCAGGCCACGCAGGCCGAGGTCGAGGATCTGCTGCGGAGAGTTCGCGACCCGGAAAAGTTTTTCAGTGGCCTTGTTTACGCCCTTGTCGGTGGATTGCGCCGAAAGAATTACAGAGAGCAGTAATTCAAACGGCGTCGTGTAGCGCAGCTCGGTGGCTGGTGCCGGGTTGAGCTGCTTCAGGCGCAGGAACAGCTCGCGGCACTGGGCGGCGTTCATGCGTGCTCAGGCAGGACTTTTCGGGCGCATGGACTTTTTGGCGCGCACGCGCGTCACGGCTGCATGGATTTCGGCGCGCATGCGTTCACGTTCGTCCGTCAGTGGCGCGCTGGCGTTCCTGATCGCGCGCGGCGCTCTAATCTTCTTCTTCAGGCGCGCCAGCCGCGCTTCGGTGCGCAGGCGCCAATGCCTGATCTCCGTGCCTGTGTACTCCGGCCATGGACTGTCAGGGCGAGCCGGGTTTTCCACGGGCACGAATACGATGCAGTCCACCGGGCAGGCCGGCAGACACAGCGCGCAGCCGTTGCATTCGGCACTCAGCACGGTGTGCATGAGTTTGCGTGCGCCGAGAATGGCATCCACGGGACAGACATCGATGCACTTGCGGCAACCGATGCACACCGGTTCGTCGATCACGGCGCGCTCGCGGGACGCGTGCGGGCCGCATGCCGCATTGAGCGGTTTTGGCGCGCTGCCGAGCAGTCGTGCGAGCGCGTTAATGGTCACGTCTCCGCCCGGTGGACACTGGTTGATATCCGCGCTGCCGGCGGCAACCGCTTCGGCATAGGCGCGGCAGCGCGGATAACCACAACGGGTGCATTGCGTTTGCGGCAACCAAGCGTCGATCGCTTCGGGAGTGAGCGGCATGGGACAAGTGGCGGACAGGTGCAGGCAGCAGCAGTATGGCGCGCCGCCCCGATTGTGGCAATAATAGCGTCTGCCCATCACCCATCAACAGATTAGTGATCATAGACATGAACACGATGCACAAGGACGGCTTCAGCGCACGCGGTGGTTGGTGGGTGGCGGTACAATTCCCGTTATTGCTGTTGGCCTACCTGATTCCGGGCTGGACCGGACAAACCATCACCGGCAGCATGGCGCCTCTTCAGGCAGTCGGCGGCCAGACGCTGCTGGTGGTGGGTGCGCTGATCACCTTCGCCGGTGTTGTGTCGCTGGGCCGCTGGCTGACGCCGTTCCCGCAACCCTTGCCGAAGTCGCAGTTGCGCACTACTGGCGCCTATGCACTGGTGCGCCATCCGCTCTACAGCGGCATCTTGTTCATGGCCTTCGGTTGGTCGCTCTATTCGGTCAGTGTCGCGGGCTTGATATTCGATGCCGCGTTGTTTGTGTTCTTCGACCGCAAGGCGGCACGCGAGGAAATCTGGCTGGACGAGAAATTCTCCGGTTATGCCGCTTATCGCAGTCGGGTAAAGAAGCTTGTCCCCTGGGTATACTGATACCGACAACCAGCCGGATAGCGCATGGAAGAATACAAGTGCCCGTTCAGCGCACCGCTCATTACCCGGCAGTTCGGCTGCGCGCATGCCAAGGAAGTTATCCACCGGGGCGGCGCCGAGATCAATTGCACGAATACCGCCGCACACACCCGATGCGATCAGCTGTTTCAGCGTCTGAAGGTGGCAGCGCTACCGGCGTTTGGTGTCGAGGATGACCTGCTCAGCATGCCGCACAGTGTGTTGGTGAAGATACAGTATGGTGGCCTGCTCGGTTTGCAGCGCCAGTTGCGCACCGAAGTGCAGGAGGCTGAGCGGGTCGAGGATGTCCAGGCGCTGGTTGTCGAGGCGGTGGCCCGGTTCGGTGGCGTATCCGAGATTCCGTGCGCATCACTGATTGACGACATCACTGCGTTCAAGCCACGCGCCCGGCGCGGGCGCTGAGCGGGTTTCACGGAATGCCGGCATTACAAATCGGCTAATGGGTTTCTGTCGCTGGGCGGCATCCGGCGCAGTGCCTGGAATAAATTGCTGAAATCATCCCGCCACAGCGGCGCCGGTTGCGGTGGTAGTGTGGCGGCGGCGCCGGCGATTGCCGGAGTTGCCAGGACGTCACGCGCGCGTGACAGCAATACCCAGGTTGATGACCATTCGTGCCTGCGTACATCCGCCTCCGTATCGATGACGCTGTAACCAACGCCGAGTTCTTCGGCCAGGCGCGCCACCACCGGCACCAGATCGAGATAACGATTGCTCACGTGCAACGCAAGGATTCCCTGCGGGCCGAGGTGCCTGAAATAAAGCTCGAGTGCCTCGAGCGTGAGCAGGTGTACCGGGATCGCGTCGCTGCTGAACGCGTCCACGGCGAGCACATCGAAGCCCTGCGGGCCGCCGCGGACCAGCTCCGCCTCGAGCGCCAAACGTGCATCGCCCGTCACCACCTCGATGCGGGCAGGGCTGTCGCGCAGATAGGTGAACGGCGCGCTCGGCGAGGCGGCGAGCCGGATTACGTATGGATTGATCTCATAGAAACGCAGCCGGTCCCCGGCGTGACCGTAGGCGGCGAGCATCCCCGCACCCAGACCGATCACGCCGATCTGCAGCGCCTCGCCGTTCTGGCGTCGCGGGTGCTGGAGGAGGGCCAGACCGATGCCGCTGCGATGTTGGTAATAGGTGCCGGGCATGTTGCGCCGGGCCGCGTCCATGTACTGATGCCCGTGCAGGATGCGACCGTGCCGCATTCTCAGGATACGGGTGCCGGTACCGGCCTCTTCCTCCACCAGTACCTGCACCATGCCGTAAAAGTTGCGCACCGTGAACGCGGCATCGGCCAGCGGCGCACGTGCCACCCCGATCTGGGCGATACCGAACACCAGCAGGCCCGCCATCCACGTCGGCCCCGCTGTGACCGCGCGTGTCTGCCGCTGCCAGTACATCCGGCCTGCGACATAGGTCAGCAGCAACACCGCAACGGCGATACCCACAGACAGGAGCGGTGCGCCCAGGAGCAGATCGAGCGCAGACTGGCGCCAGTCGAGTGAGTCGTCGGCGAACACAAAAGCGGCGAGCAGCAAGGCGGCGGCCAGCGCGCCCGCGGCCGCTGTCCATGGCAGGCGTTGCAGCAGGGAGTCGCGTTCGCGCCACAGCACGACGAACAACACGGCGGCCGTTACCCACAAGGCAATCGGCAACTCGAAGAAGCCGGTGAACAATGCCGGTGCGAGCAGGCCGACAAACAGGCCGCCGCCGGCGCCGCCCGCTGTGAGCGTCAGATAAAACGCGGTGAGATGACGTGGCGCGGGTTTGAGGCGCACCAGCTCGCCGTGACAGACCATGCAGACGATGAACAGCGCGCCGCTCAGGATGGTGATTTGTGCCAGGATCGACGCGCGCACGCCGCCGACCAGCACCAGGGTGACCAGCGCCAACGCCGGGATCAGCAGGAACAAATACACCTCGCGCCAGTACCAGCGGTCGTTGTCGAAGCACAGCATGAACGAGGCCAGGTACAGGCACAGCGGCAGCACCCACAGGAATGGATTGACCGCAATCTCCTGACTCATTTGATTGGTGATGGCGAGCAGCAACACCGAGGCGCAGGCGGGCAGCGCAAACCACACAAGGTATGCATGCTGGCTCGGTCGTGGTGCGGCGCTGTCCGCGCTCTCGACGTTGGTGAAAGGTGAATTCTCCCTGACACGCGCCATACGCCAGGCGCTCCAGCCCATGCCGGCGGTGAACAATGCGTAGCCGATGGACCAAATCAGCGCTTGGCCGCGCAGCGGCACGAAGACCTCGACCAGGAATGGATAGGTCAGCAGACCCAGCAGTGAGCCGAGGTTCGATAGCGCATACAGTCGGTATGGTGAGCGCCCGGGTTCGCGCGCACTGAACCAGGCCTGCAACAGCGGGCCGCTGGCGGACAGCACGAGATAGGGCAGCCCCACCGTTACGCTGAGCAACAGCAGGATGTGCCACACCGGCGTGTGCTCAGGACCGGGCTTCCAGCTGCCATCCGGCAGCAACGGCGTGCCCCAGGCGAGGCCGGTCAGAATAAGCGCAATCGCCGCCACGCAGAGCGCGAGCAGATGAATGCGCCGCTGTGTGGCGAGGCGCGGGCGTTGTGTCAGCCAATGGGCATAGCTGTAGCCGACGAGCAACAGCGTCTGGAAGAACAGCATGCAGGTGGTCCACACCGACGCCGCGCCGCCGAACCACGGCAGAATCGACTTGGCCAACAGCAGCTGGACCTGGAACAACAGGAAGGCGCTGAGAAAGATGGTGATGGCGTACGGCAGAATAATGCGTACCGTGACCGGTTGCCGGGGCGTGAACAGGTCCGTGTCCTTCCTTGGCCGATCCATTATTTTGCGCAAGCCTTGGCTGTCTGGGCGAGGAAGCGTCAGGTCTCGAAATTTTCGCGCGTCACACGGCTCTGCCGAATAATGGCGAGCAGAGTGCCGGTTTTGATTTCGGGGTGATCCGGGACGGGTACAGTAATCGTCCCGGTCTCAGTGCGACGTTGCATGACGATATGGCTGCCACGCCTGCGCACCGCGGTAAAGCCGTGCTGTTCAAGCAATCCGACATACCTCTCGTTCCGAGAGGATACGGAGTTTACCCATTCGCGGCGTTGAAGCGGGTAATGAACACTTCGCTGTGCAGGCGGCGCCCGATTTCCTCCGGGTCGGCGCACTCGAGGAATAGTTCGACCGCTTCTTTCAGATTGGCCGTAGCTTCCTCGACGGTTTTACCCTGGCTGGCCACGTCGAGTTCTGGGCAGAGCGAGACATAGAGATCACCTTCGCGTTCCACGATTGCGGTATAGCTGGTTTGAACCATGAGTCGCCTCCTCTTAATTCAGAATAGCATGGCTTGAGGGATGGTGGCAGTGTGCCCTACTTCACGCGCATGCCCGGTTGCGCGCCGGAGTCGGGCGCCAGTATCCACAGCTCCTTGCCGCCCGGGCCGGCGGCCAGCACCATGCCCTCGGACAGGCCGAACTTCATTTTGCGCGGCGCCAGGTTCGCGACCACCACCGTGAGTCGGCCTTCGAGTTGCTTCGGGTCATAGGCCGAGCGGATACCGGCGAAAATGTTGCGCGTCTGGCCTTCGCCAAGATCCACGGTCAGTTGCAGCAGCTTGTCGGCGCCCTCGACGAAGCCGGCGCTGACAATTCTCGCGATACGCAGGTCGACCTTGTTGAAGTCGTCGATCGAGATCTCCGGCTTGATCGGCTCGATCGCGGAGGCGGCGGATGCAGCGGGGGTTTCGGTGCTCATGGCAAGGCTCTCTTTGGTTTCTTCCAGCAACGCGGCAATCTGTTTCGGGTCGATGCGCGCTGCGAGGTGTTGGTAGGGGCTGATCACGTGATTGGTCAGCAGTGTTGCGCTGTCGTTCCAGGCGAATGGCGCGACGTTCAGGAATCTTTCCACCCCGGCGGCGAGTTTCGGCAGCACCGGCTTCAGATAGATGGTGAGCAGACGAAAGAGGTTGATGCTGGTAGTGCAGACCTGATGCAGCTGTTCTTTCTGTGCCGGGTCTTTGGCCAGCACCCATGGCTTCAGCTCATCCACGAAGGCATTCGCCTTGTCGGCCAGCACCATGATTTCGCGTACCGCTTCGCCGAACTCGCGCTGCTCGTAATGGCCGGCGATGGTCTGGGCCGCATCCTGCAACTCGCGCAGCAACTCCGGACGGGTGCAGCTCGCCGCCAGTTTTCCGCCGAACTGCTGGGTGATGAAACCGGCGGCGCGCGCGGCGATGTTGACGTACTTGCCAACCAGGTTTGAGTTGATGCGCGCGCTGAAGTCATCCAGATTGAGATCGATATCATCCAGGCGCGCGCCGAGCTTGGCGGCGAAGTAGTAGCGCAGGTACTCGGGATTCAGGTGATTGAGATAGGCGCGCGCGTTGATAAAGGTGCCGCGCGACTTGGACATCTTCTGGCCGTTCACGGTGAGAAAGCCGTGCGCGTTGACGGCGGTCGGCAGGCGGAAGCCGGCGCCACTCAGCATCGCCGGCCAGAACAGCGCATGGAAATAGAGAATGTCCTTGCCGATGAAGTGGTACAGCTCGGCGGAGCTGTCCTGGCCCCAGAAATCGTCGAAGGCGAGTTTCTTTTTGGCGCACAGGTTCTGGAAACTCGCCATGTAGCCGATCGGCGCGTCCAGCCACACGTAGAAGAATTTTCCCGGTGCGTCCGGAATCTCGAAGCCGAAGTAGGGCGCGTCGCGTGAGATGTCCCAGTCCTGCAGGCCGGCGGAAAACCATTCGTCCAGTTTGTTGGCGACCTCCGGCTGCACGTGCCGGGTCTGGGTGATGTCGGGAAACAGCCAGGCGCGCAGCACGTCCTCGAAGTCACCGAGCTTGAAGAAGTAATGTTCGGAGGCCTTCTCCACCGGCGCCACGCCGGACAGCGCCGACACCGCGTTCTTGAGTTCGGTGGCGGCGTAGGTGGCACCGCAGGCCTCGCAGTTGTCGCCGTACTGGTCTTTCGCGCCGCAGCGCGGGCACTCGCCCTTGATGAACCGGTCCGGCAGAAACATCTGCTTCACCGGGTCGTAGGCTTGCTGGATGGTGCGCTTGGCGATGTGCCCGGCGTCGCGCAGGCGCTTGTAAATGGTTTCGGCGAGCGTGCGGTTCTCAGCCGAATGGGTGGAATAGTAGTTGTCGAAGCCGATGTTGAATTCGGCGAAGTCGCGCTGGTGTTCCGCGCTCATGTTCTCGATCAACTGTTCCGGAGAAATACCTTCCTTCTGGGCACGCAGCATGATGGGCGTGCCGTGGGTGTCGTCGGCGCACACATACCAGCATTCGTGACCACGCAGTTTCTGGAAACGCACCCAGATGTCGGTCTGGATGTACTCCACGAGGTGACCGAGATGGATAGAGCCGTTGGCATACGGCAGGGCGCTGGTGACGAGGATACGGCGTTTATTTTGAGGCATGATGATCAGGGTAATTTTTGTACAGGCATGCTTTCCGTAACCCGGCAAACCTGGCGTACCGCCGTGAATCGGTCCAACCGTCTGAATGGCCGCAACTTTAACCGCTTTCCCGCGGGCGGGCTAGGCGTTTGCGCCTGCTGCATGCACCACGGCACGCCCGGCGACTCGTGGCCAAGCCCTTGTTTTGGGAGGGGATCCAATGACATTTTTGCCCGGCAGGTGTAGCATGCGCGCTCCTTCGAACAACCATCCAGCGGAGCAGTATCCCCATGGCAGACGTATCCCAGTTGCAGGTCGAAACCGCTCTCAAGGAAGTGATTGATCCCTACCTTGAGCAGGATCTGGTTTCGGCCAAAAGCGTGAAGAACATCAAGGTCGATGGCGCCAATGTGGTCGTCGATGTCGTACTCGGTTATCCGGCCAAGGGCTGGCAGGGCGATCTCGCCGCCAAGCTCAAAGAAAAGGTCGCGGCCATCGGCGGCGTGGCGAATGTCACCATCAATATCTCCTCCAAAGTTGCCGCGCACGGCGTACAGAAGGGCGTGAAGCCGATCGAGGGCGTGAAGAACATTATCGCCGTCGCCTCCGGCAAGGGCGGTGTCGGCAAGTCCACGGTCGCCGTGAACCTGGCGCTGGCCTTGTCCGCGGAGGGCGCGACGGTCGGCATCCTGGACGCGGACATCTACGGCCCGAGCCAGCCGCGCATGCTCGGCGTCTCGACGAAGCCGGAGAGCAAGGACGGCAAGAAGATGGAGCCGATCATGAGCTACCACCTGCAGGCCATGTCGATCGGCTTTCTGGTGGACGAAGAAACGCCGATGATCTGGCGCGGTCCGATGGTCACCCAGGCGCTCGAACAGTTGCTGCGCGAAACCAACTGGCAGAACCTCGACTATCTGATCATCGACCTGCCGCCCGGCACCGGCGACATCCAGCTCACGCTCGCGCAGAAGGTGCCGGTAACCGGCGCCGTGATCGTCACCACCCCGCAGGACATCGCGCTGCTGGACGCGCGCAAGGGCCTCAAGATGTTCGAGAAGGTCGAGATTCCGGTGATGGGCGTGATCGAGAACATGAGCACCCACATCTGCTCGAAGTGCGGCCACGAGGAACACATCTTCGGCGACGGCGGCGGCCGGCGCATGGCCAAGGAGAACGACGTGGACTTCATCGGCAGCATCCCGCTCGACATCAGCATCCGCGAGTCGACCGACAGCGGCAAGCCGACGGTCGTGGCCGATCCGGAAGGGCGCCTGAGCCAGATCTACCGCGACATCGCGCGGCGCGTGGCCGGCAAGCTGTCCAGGCAGAAGAAGGACTTCAGCTCCAAGTTTCCGGGCATCGTCATCCAGAATACTTGAAGGACTTCAGTCCCGTAGGGTGCGGCCCAGCCCCACCAGGTTTCCTGCACCAAATGATGATGGGGCAGGGCCCCACCCTACAAATTGAAAATAACAATTAATCATCCTTTGAGTCTTTGCGCCTTTGCGGCAAAATAACATTCAATGAGCATCAAATCCGACAAGTGGATCCGGCGCATGGCGCGCGAGACCGGCATGATCGAGCCGTTCGAGCCGGGCCAGGTGAAGAAGACCGGCAACGGCCCGATCGTCTCCTACGGCACGTCCAGCTACGGCTACGACGTGCGCTGTTCCAGCGAATTCAAGATATTCACCAACATCAACTCCACCATTGTCGATCCCAAGAACTTCGACGCCCGCTCGTTCGTCGATTTCAAGGGCGATGTCTGCATCATCCCGCCCAATTCCTTCGCGCTTGCGCGCACCGTGGAATTCTTCCGCATCCCGCGCAGCACCCTGGTGGTCTGCCTCGGCAAGAGCACCTATGCCCGTTGCGGCATCATCGTGAATGTCACGCCGCTCGAGCCGGAATGGGAAGGCCACGTGACGCTGGAGTTCTCCAACACCACGCCGCTCCCCGCCAAGATTTACGCCAACGAAGGCGTGGCGCAGATGCTGTTCTTCGAATCCGACGAAGTGTGCGAGACGTCATACAAGGATCGGGGCGGTAAATATCAGGGGCAGACCGGCGTCACCCTGCCCAAGACCTGAACGTCTGCGGAGCCCGATGACTCGCTCCGCCCCGTTTCCCTTGCGCCGCTCCCGGCACACATCCTGATGCGAGCGCTTCGCCTCTCCCGATTACTCGCGGTTTTCCTGTGGCCGCCGCTGTTGCTGGCGGCACAGCCGGCAAACGAGCCGCTGACCTGGGAGGAGGGCGTGCGTCAGGCCACGGCCGTCAACCCGGACCTGCGCGCGGCACGTGACAGCCTGCAGGCGGCAGAGATGAACGTGGGCGGCGCGGGCAGCGGTTTCTTTCCGCAAATGTCCGGAAGCGTGGCGCGCACCGATGGCACGTCGACATCAACGACCAGTAACCTGCCGATCACCAGCAGCGCGCTGGTCGTGAACCAGAACCTGTTTGCCGGTTTTGGCGACCAGGCGAGTGTGGCGCAGGCGCGTGCCAATCGCGCCGCGGCCGAAGCCAACCTGCGCGCTGCCCGCGCGAAGGTCAGTTACGATCTCAAGACGGCGTTCGCGACCCTGCGCTACGCCACGAACGATCGGTCGCTCAGTGCCGATATTGTGCGTCGGCGTGAGCAGAACCTGCGCCTGGTCGAGTTGCGCTTTGAGAGCGGGCGCGAGAACAAGGGTTCTCTGCTGTTGTCGCAGGCCACTTTGAGCCAGGCGCGATTAGGATTGTTGCAGGCCGATCAGGCATTGCCCGTGGCCCAGGCGCAACTGGCGCGCGTGCTCGGGCGTGATGATCCGCAGGTACTCAGCCTGGTGGGCACGGTGCCGACCTCGGCACCGCCCGCGCAAGTCGATTTTGTGCGTGCCGTACTGGATACACCAGACCAGCAGCGCGCCCTCGCGCAGGTGGAAGCCGCCAAGGCCGGTGTCGATATTGCCTCGTCGGGCTTCTGGCCAAGCGTGGATCTGACCGGTACGGCAAATCGCACAAATAGCGATACAGTACCGGACTATCGAAGTAACAGCGTGATTCTCAGTCTGACGGTGCCTATTTTTAGTGGCGGCAAGACCTACTATGGTGCGCGCAGTGCCGGTGCACAGGAATCGGCCGCCGAGGCACTGCGCGAAGGTTTGCTGCGGCAGTTGCGCACCCAACTCGAGCAGTCCTACGCCGTCTATGTCCTGGCAGTGACGCAGCTGACCGTGGCCGAGGAATTCCGCAAAGCCGCGCAGGTGCGTGCCGAGATCGCGCGCAACAAGTACAGCAACGGGCTTATGTCGTTTGAAGACTGGGATATCATCGAGAACGATCTCATCAGCCGGGAGCGGACCTTGCTGCTGAGCCAGCGCGACCGCATCACCGCCGAGGCGGCGTGGGAGCAGGCACTCGGCACGGGCGTCATTCCCTGAACATGGAATCCATGAAACGCAAAATTACTATTCTCCTGGTCGGCGCGGCACTACTCATGGCAACCGGCGCCGGCCTGTGGTGGTGGACGCGGGCGGACACCGCGTCGCCGAGCTATCGTGCAGTGAGCGTGACGCGCGCACGGCTCGAAGTCACGGTGCAAAGTACCGGTACGGTACAGCCGCTCAACCGCCTCGAAATCAAGCCGCCGCTCGCCGGTCGCGCCGAGGAGGTGCACGTGCAGGAAGGCCAAGTGGTGAAGAAAGGGCAGGTGTTGTTGTGGATGAGTTCCAACGAACGTGCGGCGCTGATCGACGCGGCGCGTGCCCGCGGTCCGGAAGAAGTGCGCCGCTGGGAAGAATTCTACCGCGCCACGCCCGTGATCGCGCCCATCGATGGCACCCTGATCCAGCGCAAGATCGAGCCCGGTCAGAGCTTCACGACGAACGACGCCGTGCTGGTGATCGCCGACCGCCTGCAGGTTCAGGCACAGGTGGATGAAACCGACATCGCACAAATTCACCCGCGCCTGGCGGCGCGCATCGTGCTCGATGCCTATCCGGGTGAAGCGGTGGCGGGCAAGGTCGGTGCGGTGGCGTACGAGGCCAAGGCGGTCAGCAACGTCACGACTTACACGGTGGATGTGGTGCCGGTGCGGATACCGGCGCTGATGCGCAGCGGCATGACCGCGACCGTGACTTTCCTGATCGCAGTCAAGGAGAACGTACTGCTCGTTCCGGCGCACGCGCTGCATGACGACAAGGGTCGCAAGTTCGTACTCGTGCCCGACACGGACGGGTCGTCACATGAGCAGGCGGTGGAAGTCGGGCTCAGCGACGGCCGGCAGACCGAAATCCTGTCCGGGCTCAACGAGGGCGACAAGGTGCTCATCGTCCAGACCAAGCGCGACATCAAGTCAAGTAGTAGCAGCCCCCTGGCGCCGGGCGCGCGGCCGCGCACCAAACAGTAATCCATGATCGAGCTGCGCGACGTCCACAAGACCTACACACTGGGCGGCAGCACCGTGCGCGCACTCGACAGCGTCACGCTCTCCATCGGGCCCGGTGAATTTATCGCCATCATGGGGCCGTCCGGTTCCGGAAAATCAACACTCCTGCATGTACTGGGACTGCTGGACGTGCCGGATCACGGTTCGTATCAACTGCTGGGACGCGAAGTCGGGCAGCTCAATGATGATGAACTTGCCGTGTTGCGGCGCGGCACGATCGGATTCATTTTTCAGCAGTTCAACCTGCTGCCGCGCCTGACGGCGCTCGAGAACACCGCCATGCCGCTGCTGTATTCGCAGGGGCGCCTCAGTTTTGATCGCGCCCGGGAGCTGCTCGCTGAAGTCGGATTGGGCGAGCGCATGTCGCATCGGCCGAACGAACTGTCCGGCGGTCAGCAGCAGCGCGTGGCCATTGCCCGCGCGCTCATCAACCGGCCGCATCTCATTCTGGCCGACGAGCCGACCGGCAACCTCGACAGCAAGAGTCAGGCGGAAATTCTCGCCGTTCTGCAAGGCCTCAACGCGCAGGGCATCACCGTGATTATCGTGACCCACGAAGAGGAAATCGCGCGCATGGCCTCGCGCGTCATCCGCATGCGCGACGGCGTGATCCAGGCCGACGACCGGCACCGGCCGGCACCGGGCCTGGAGACTGAAATCGCGTCGCCCGTCGCGCCATCCTCTGCGGCTGGGGTCGCCGGTATTCTGGTACACCTGCGCCAGGGCATGAAGACCCTCGCCGGGAACAAGGTGCGCACAGGACTTTCCATGCTCGGTATCCTGATCGGCGTGGCCGCGGTGGTCGCAATGCTCGCCCTCGGTCAGGGCGCCAAGAAGGAAATCGAGATGCGCCTGTCGTCCCTCGGCTCGAATCTGCTGATGCTGCGCCCGGGCACGCCGCGGGTCGGCGGTGTCGCCATGGAATCCGGTTCGGTGTTGCGCCTGACGCTCGAGGATGTGGCGGTAATCCGTGAACGTCTGCCGGCGGTGAATGAGGCGTCGGCCGTCGTCTCGGGCCGGGTCCAGGCCGGCTACCTCAATCGCAACTGGAGCACGCAGGTGCTCGGCACCGGCCTGCCCTATGCCACGATGCGCGCCTCGCAACCGGATGTTGGCCGGTTTTTCACCGAGGACGAAAACCGGCGGCGCGCACGCGTCGCCATCATCGGCCGCACGGTGCAGGATAAACTGTTCGGCAACCAGGACCCGATCGGCGAAACCATTCGTCTCAACAAGGTGAGCTTTCAGGTGATCGGCGTGTTGCCGGAAAAGGGCGCCACGGCCTTTCGCGACCAGGACGACATGATGGTGATTCCGCTCCTGACCGCCATGCACCGACTGCTTGGTAAAGACTATGTTGACTACATTGACATCGAGGTCGCCAGCGCCGGCGAGATCGAGTCCACGCAGAAGGCGCTGGAGGCGCTCATGTTCGCGCGCCACCGCATTCCGGTCTCGCAGCAGGAGGACGCCGTCAACATCCGCAATCTCGCCGACATTCAGGCGGCCTTGTCCGAGACCAGTCGAACCATGGCGTACCTGCTGTCGTCGATTGCCGCGATTTCGCTGCTGGTCGGTGGCATCGGTATCATGAACATCATGCTGGTGTCGGTCACCGAGCGCACGCGCGAGATTGGCCTGCGCAAGGCCGTGGGCGCGCAGCGGCGCGACATTCTGATGCAATTCCTGTTCGAGGCACTGGTGGTGAGCGCCGTCGGCGGGCTGCTCGGCATCCTGCTGGGCACGCTGGCCACCATTATCCTGGCGGTGGCTGCCGGCTGGACCACCACCATCACGGCGGGTTCGGTGCTGCTCGCGTTTACCTTTTCCGCGGGTATCGGCGTCGTTTTCGGACTGTACCCGGCACGCAAGGCCGCGCAACTCAATCCGATCGACGCGTTGCGGTACGAGTGATACCGCCGCGTGGACAATAAAAAGGGACGCCCGGCTGGGCGTCCCTGTTCATGTATTGCGGAATGCCTGGGACGGTTTACGGCTTGACGTAGGTCCAGCCGGCCTCTTGCTTCTGCATGATCTCCACAATTCCGGCCGGCACGACCTTCACGCCCGCGTGCAGATCCTTCTCGCTGACCTTCAGGGCCTTCATGGTTGTGCCGCAAGCCGCCAGCACTACACCGTTCTTCGCCGCATCGGTCATGCGATTTGCGACCTCGGAGTCAAACTTCAGCATGTTCAGACCCGGGCCATTGGCGACGACCTCAATCGAGACGTTCTCTTTGCCCAGCGCCTGTTGCACGTTGTTGGCATTGTTCAGTATCTGGTTCCACTTGGCCGGATCGTTGTCGGTCACATGGAAAACGATTTTATGGGTACCCTTCTCGGCCGCCACAGCCAGATTGGCGGAGCCCGTTGCCAGAGTCAGAGCCATGGCTACGGCAGCGAACTTCAATAACGTCTTGAAAAGCATGGTGTCTCTCCTGTGTGGTTGATGCAGGGCAGAGCGCTTCCTCTGCCATGAGGCGCTCAGCATTCATCATGCAGGCGGAGAATGCAATATCTCGCAGCCAGAAAAATAGTTTCTGCCAAGGGAATAAATTCAGCGAGTGCCCTAACCACGTCGCAACTGGTGCTCCTGCCACAGCAGATAGGCCGCCGGAATCACCACCAGCGTCAGCACCGCTACGCTCAGCATGCCGCCGACCATGGGCGCGGCGATGCGTTGCATCGCCTCCGAACCGGTACCGCTGCTCCACAGGATCGGCAGGAGTCCGGCGATGATCGCGACCTTGGTCATGGTCGCCGGGCGGATGCGCAACAGCGCACCCTCGATCACCGCCGCGCGCACATCTTCGTGCGTGAGTTTGCTGCCGCGCTCGGCGATGCGACGCTTGAGCGCCAGGTCGAGGTAGGTGAGCATGACGATGCCGATTTCGACAGCCACGCCGCCCAGCGCGATGAAGCCGACCGTGACCGCGACCGACAGGTTGTAGCCGAGCAGATACAGCAGCCAGAAGCCGCCGACCAGCGCGAGCGGCAGCGTGGTGACGATGATCAGCACCTCCATGCCGTTGCGGAAATTGAGGTACAGCAACAGCAGGATGATGGCGAGCGTGAACGGCACGACCACGGCCAAACGCTCCATGGCGCGTTGCAGGTATTCATACTGGCCCGACCAGACGATCGTATAGCCGGGCGGCAGTTTCACTTTGTCTGCCACGGCCTTCTGTGCCTCGGCCACGTACGAACCGATATCGCGGTCGCGGAAGTCGATGTAGATCCAGCCGGAGAGGCGCGCGTTCTCGCTGCGAATCATGTCCGGGCCGTCGGCGATGCGCACGTCCGCCACTTCGGACAGCGCAATCGGCACGCCGCTCATGGTCGGAATCGGCAACTGGCGCAGGCGCGCGGGCGAGTCGCGCAGGTCGGCTGGGTAGCGCAGGTTCACCGGGTAGCGCTCGCGACCCTCGATGGTCTCGGTCACGTTCATGCCGCCAACCGCGGTCTCGACCGTTTCCTGAATATCCATGATGTTGAGCCCGAAGCGCGCGGCGCGGCCGCGGTCGATATTCACGTCCACGTAGCGCGCACCGGTCAGGCGCTCGGCGTATACCGAACTGGTGCCGGGGATGGTGCGCACGACGGCTTCGATTTCACGCCCAACAGATTCGATGGTGGCGAGTGACGGCCCCATGACCTTGATGCCGACCGGCGTGCGGATGCCGGTGGTGAGCATGTCGATGCGCGTCTTGATCGGCGGCACGATGACGTTCGACAGGCCCGGAATCTTCAAAAGATCGTACATCTCCTGAATGAGTTTTTCCGTAGTCATGCCGGGGCGCCATTCGGATTTCGGCTTGAGCTGGATGACGGTCTCGAACATGGACAACGGCGCCGGGTCGGTGGCCGACTCGGCACGCCCGGCCTTGCCGAACACGCTGTGCACCTCCGGCAGCGTTTTCAACAGCCGGTCGGTCTGTTGCAGGAGTTGCTGCGCCTTGCCGGTCGAAAGGCCGGGCAGGGTGGTGGGCATGTACAGCAGGTCGCCCTCGTCCATGTCCGGCATGAACTCGGTGCCGACTTTCAGCACCGGAATCGCGCCAAGCGCGATCAGCACGAACGCGCCCGCGAGCACCTGCTTGGGACGGGCCAGCACCCAGTCGAGCAGCGGGCGATAGGCGCGCATCAACCAGCGGTTGAGCGGATTGTCCTGCTCCGGGCGGATATGGCCGCGGATGAGATAGCCCATGAGCACCGGCACCAGCGTCACCGACAACCCGGCGGCCGCGGCCATGGCGTAGGTCTTGGTGAAGGCGAGCGGCGCGAACAGCCGGCCTTCCTGTGCCTGCAGGGCGAACACCGGCAGGAAGCTGACAGTGATAATCAGCAACGAGAAGAACAACGGCGGTCCGACCTCTTCGCTCGCCTTGCGCACCAGCTCCCAGCGGTTCTGGTCGGTCACCTTCTCACGCTCAAAATGCTTGTGCACGTTCTCGATCATGACAATGGCCGCATCCACCATCACGCCGATGGCAATGGCGATGCCGCCGAGCGACATGATGTTGGCGTTGATGCCCTGCGCGTGCATGACGATGAAGGCGGTCAGGATGCCGATCGGCAGCATCACGATGGCGACCAGCGCCGAGCGCATATGAAACAGGAACGCCAGGCACACGAGCGCGACGATCACGAATTCCTCGATGAGCGTGCCGGTGAGGTTGCGGATGGCGCGCTGGATGATCCCGGCGCGATCGTAGGTGGTGACGATCTCCACGCCTTCCGGCAGGCTCTGCTTGAGACTGTCGAGCTTTTGCTTGACCGCCTTGATGGTGGCGAGTGCGTTCTCGCCGTGGCGCATGACGATAATGCCGCCCGCGACCTCGCCCTCGCCATTCAGTTCAGTAATGCCGCGGCGCATTTCGGGCCCCAGGCGAATTTCCGCGATCTGATCAAGGCGGATCGGCGCACCCGACGAGGTAAGTCCGAGCGGGATCGCGCGCAGGTCCTTCATGCCTTTCACGTAGCCGCGCACGCGAATCATGTACTCGGCCTCGGCCAGCTCGATTACCGCGCCGCCCGACTCCTGGTTGCCTTTCTCCACGGCCATGCGCACGTCCGTGAGCGTCACCCGGTAGGCACGCAGTTTCGCCGGATCGACGACGATCTGGTATTGCTTGACCATGCCCCCGACCGCGGCGACTTCGGACACGCCCGGCACGGTGCGCAGCTCGTATTTCAGGAACCAGTCTTGCAGCGCGCGCAATTGCGACAGGTCGTGCTTGCCGCTGCGGTCCACCAGCGCGTATTCGTACACCCAGCCGACGCCCGTGGCGTCCGGGCCGAGCGCCGTCTTGGCCGCGCGTGGCAGGCGCGGGATGACCTGCGAGAGATATTCAAGCACGCGCGAGCGCGCCCAGTAGATATCGGTGCCGTCCTTGAACAGGATGTACACGAAGGAATCACCGAACATGGAATAGCCGCGCACTGTGGTGGCGCCCGGCACCGACAACATGGCGGTGGCGAGCGGGTAGGTAACCTGATCCTCCACCACCTGCGGCGCCTGGCCGGGGTAGTTGGTCTTGATAATGACCTGCACGTCGGACAGATCGGGGATGGCGTCAAGCGGCGTGCGCGCCAGCGCATAGATGCCCGCGACCACAAGCAGGCCGGTGAAAATCAGCACCAGGAAACGGTTTGCGAGCGACCAGCGGATGAGTTTGGCAATCATGGCGTGCCTGGCCCCGTGGATTGCATGCGCGCGAAACTCGCCCGTATATTCGCCTCGGAGTCGATGAGAAATTGCCCCGAGGTGACCACCACGTCGCCGGCCTTGATGCCTTGGCGAATCTCGATCCAGTCATCGGACTCGACGCCGGGCGTCACCTCCACGGGCTGGAAGCGCCCCGCACCGATGGCGAGTACCACGGCATTGCGTGTGCCGGTGCGGATCAGCGCCTCGCTCGGAACGGTAATTCCCCGGTTACTGCGTACCACCTTGTGGGTGCGCACGCCGAGACTCTGTATGATTTCCGGCCGCACGCTGACCGTTGTTGCGCCCGCAGCATCGGCATAAACCGGAACCATCTCCATGTCCATGAACGGCGACTTGCCGGGTTTGTCGGACTTGAAGCCCGGGACCATCGGGTCGGTCCAATACAGCACTTTGCGTTCCTGATGCTCCGAGCTGGCCGTGGGGGTTTCTTGCCGTGATGCAAGGAAATACCAGGTCCCCATGGTCACGGCGCCGACGACGGCCGAGGCAATGATGACGGCTACGACTGTTTGTTTCAGCTTCGCAGATGAGGCCCTGCCGCGCTTCGCTACGCTCGTCTCGTCATTCATCGTTATTCTCCGGTGAGATACAAAAGTTCAGCCTGGGTCTTGGCGAGGTCCACGCGCACGCGCGTGTACTCCAGTTCGGTATCGAGTACTTTCATTTGCGCGTCGCGATTTTCGGTCTGATCGCGCGCAAATCCTGCGATGGTGGTTTGCGCCTCGCGGCGCATCGCCGGCAGCAACTGCTCCTCGAAGATCCGGGCGCGTTCGGTGAGCGCGGCGTATTCGGCAAGCATGGACTGGTGCATGGCCGCCAGCTCGCGGCGTTTGTCCTCGCTCTCGAAGCGCGCGCCGTTTTCCATAGCCTGTTTTTCGGCGAGACGCCGATCCTGCCGCTTGGCGCGGAATACCGGCAGGTCGAAGGTCACCATGGCGGTTGCCATGTTGGGCCGCTCGGTGCCGTCCGGCATCGGGCGGCGCAGGCCGTAGGAGAGATCGAGCATCCAGGCAGGTTTGTATTCCTCGCGCGCCATGTCCACCTCGAGGCGCGCGGCATCGGACATCGCCTCGCTGGCGAGCCATTCGGGATGGCGCGCGGCGTCGAACTCCGCTGCCGGAGCCGGCAGCACCGGCAGCGCGTCAGGCAGCGGCAGCACCGCCGCCGCGCCGATCCAGCGTCCGAGTTGCGCCCGCGTTCGCGCAATCTGCGCCTTGAGCATCGGCTCGCGCTCATTGACGCGTGCCACAGCCTGGCTTGCGCGGATCACCACTTGCTGCATGTCCGCTGCCGCGCGCGAGCGGCCTTCCGCGGCTTGCAGTTGTTTCTGTTGCAGGCGGCGCAACTCCTGCAAGCGCCGCAGGGATTCCTCCTGGAAATATAGTTCGAACCATGTCTGGCGAACCTGTTTAAGGAGGTTACGGCGCTCGGTATCGAATTTGGCCTCTTCGCGCGTTAATTCCTTTTCTGCACGCCGGGTTTTGAGCGCGAGCGTATCGCCGGGCGGGAAACTCTGGCGCAGGCCGATCATGGTCATGCTCATGTCTTCCTGATCGAGCTTCCAGGTATCGGTCGGCACGTTGAGTGCGCCGAGCACCAGTTGCGGGTCGGGAAGCTGGCCCGCGTACACAATGCGCTCGGCGGCCGCGTTCGCATTGGTGCGATGATGCGCGAGCCAGGGTGCATGGGTTTGCGCCAGCGATTCGGCCTGCGTCAGTGTCAGTAACGCGTCATCGGCCTGCGCGCTCGCGGGAGCCAGCAGCTGGAAAATCAGAACTATCCCGGTCAGGGGGTAAAAACGTAATGCAGGCATATGCCATCTCCTTCTTTGTCCGTGGAACCGCGACGAAAGAAAGCGACAGCTAGATCAGGAGCACCGCGTGTAGCAGGTTAAGCGGGGGAGAAAGAATGACCGTGGCGTAACGGTCGGGGGCTTGTGGGGTGTGCAGTGTTGAAGCGGCCGGCAGGCCATGCAGACGCACCGGCACTACCATGAAATCCAGCATCGGGGTGGCCGCTGCCAACCGTTCCTCGCTGGAGCTCTGGCAATCCACGGCGGCGAGCACATCGCAATCGCCAGCGGTCGTCAGGCCCGGATGATCCATTGACGGGCAGTCGTTGGCCATGCCCGCCGGGCAATGTGGCACCGCCATCACGCACGGGACTGCTGCGGCGAACAACCACAGGCTGCCCAGCAACGCGAGCAAGGCCTGTGCGGTACGGGAACGGGTTTTTCGAGTAAGGCTCAACATAGGTCGGATGATAGGCGATTTCGATAGAGTTGTCTTGATCTGGGTCAAGCTCTGTTCGTTGATACGCAGGGTGGGGCCCAGCCCCACCTGTATTCTTGTATCGGGAATTGGTGGGGCAGGGCCCCACCCTACAGCGAGATTTATCCATGTAGCCCGGATGAAGCAACGGGGAATCCGGGAAAGTTGACCCGGATTTTACCGCGCTTCATCCGGGCTACATCTCGCGCTGATATGCAGTTCGCAGTGCGCAGATCAAAACGGCAGCTGGGCATCCGGCTTGGTGGCCAGCACCAGCGTACGGAACTGTTTCTGGATGCGCTCCAGCGCCACCTGATTATCGGCCTCGAAGCGGAACACCAGTACCGGGGTGGTGTTGGAGGCGCGCACCAGGCCAAAGCCATCGGCGTAGTCGGCGCGCAGGCCGTCGATGGTGGTGATGCGCGCATCCGGCAAGCGCGCCTGTTTGAGGAACTGTTCCATGAATTGGTAGTGCTCGCCCTCGGGGAATTTGAGGTTGAGTTCGGGCGTGTTCAGGGTGTTGGGCAGGCTGGCGAATATCTCCTGCGGCGTGCGCGCATCGCGCGCCAGAATTTCCAGCAGGCGCGCGGCGGTGTACAGCCCGTCGTCGAAACCGTACCAGCGTTCCTTGAAAAAGGTGTGGCCGCTCATCTCGCCGGCCAGCAGCGCGCCGCTCTCCTTGAGCTTGGCCTTGATGAACGAGTGTCCGGTCTTCCACATCGTGCCCTTGCCGCCGGCCGCGGTGATGGCCTCGGCCAGGGTGCGCGAGCACTTCACGTCGTAGATGATCTCGCCGCCCGGGTGGCGCGACAGCACGTCGCGCGCGTACAGAATCATCTGCCGGTCCGCCCAGATGATGCTGCCGTCCGGCGACACCGCGCCGAGCCGGTCGCCGTCGCCGTCGAACGCGAGACCCGCATCGTAGCCACCTTTTTTCACTTCGGCGATGAGATCGGCGAGGTTTTCCGGTTTGCTCGGGTCGGGATGGTGATTGGGGAAGGTGCCGTCGATTTTGCAGTACAGCTCGGTGACGTCGCAGCCGAGTTGTTTGAGCAGTTGCGGCGCGAGCTCGCCGGCCGCACCGTTGCCGCAGTCCACGGCGATGCGCATTTTGCGCGCAAGCTGCACGTCGCCGGTGATGCGCTTGAGGTAGGCATCGCGCACATCGGCCTGCGTGACCTTGCCGTGGCCGGTGACGAGGTCGTTGTCGAGCAGCCGCTGGCGCAGTTTCTGGATGGCGTCGCCGGAGAGTGTTTCGCCGGCGATCACCATTTTAAGGCCGTTGTAGTCGGGCGGGTTGTGACTGCCGGTAACCGCCACGCCGGTGTGTGTGCCGAGGTGGTGGGTGGCGAAGTACACCACCGGCGTCGGCACCATGCCGATGTCAATGACCTCGCAGCCGCTGCTGGCCAGGCCGCGGGCCAGTGCCGCCACCAGATCCGGGCCGGACAACCGTCCATCGCGCCCGACCACGACCTGCGTCTGGTCGCGCGCGCGCGCTTCGCTGCCGATCGCCTGGCCGATGCGCTCGACGATCGCGGGCGTGAGCGTCTTACCGACGATGCCGCGGATGTCGTAGGCCTTGAATATTTCGGGCGGAAGCGTGGCGGCGGGGGAGTTCAATTCGAGATCCTCGGGCTGTTCAGGCAATTTGTGATTCTATGTGTAGTTCGGCCTTCAGGCCGACGCGTCGCCCTAAAGGGCGACCTACAATTGGGCACATCGTTATTTATGGGAGAGTTTCAGTTCTTGATGCCGGTATGGCCGAAGCCGCCAGCACCGCGCCGGCTTTCCTCGAACTCTTGCACAATTTCAAACTCGGCCTGCACCACCGGCACGAACACCATCTGCGCAATACGGTCGCCGGGTTCGATGGTGAACGTTGCCTGCCCGCGGTTCCAGCAGGAAACGAAGATCTGCCCCTGATAATCGGAGTCGATCAGACCGACCAGGTTGCCGAGCACGATGCCATGTTTGTGGCCAAGACCGGAGCGCGGCAGCAGCATGGCCGCCAGACCCGGGTCGCCGATGTGGATGGCAATGCCGGTGGGGATGAGCTGGGTCTCGCCGGGCTTGAGCGTGAGCGATCCGTTGATGCAGGCGACCAGGTCGAGACCGGCGGCACCCACGGTGCCGTAGCGCGGTAGCGGGAATGTCGAGCCGATGCGTACGTCGAGGATTTTAAGTGCGATTTTTGACATGGATTTTATGCAGCCCGATTTCGTTCGTCCTGTGATATCTATTCGCGATGTGTTGAATGAGTGCGCGCGCCAGTTGCGCCTTGGGCGCCAACGGCAGTTCTGTGCTGCCATCGCGATCCACCAATAGCAGGCGGTTTTCATCTGCGCCGAAGCCGCCCTCGGATCCGCCCACGAGGTTGGCGGCGATCAGGTCCACGCCCTTGGCCGCAAGCTTGGCGCGCGCCGCCGCTGCCAGATGTTCGGTCTCGGCGGCGAAGCCGACCGTGAATGGTGCCGGTTTGAGAGCGGCCACGCTGGCCAGAATATCCGGGTTGCGAACCAGTTCAATGCTCAGGTGCTCAACGGATTTTTTTATTTTCTGTTCTGCCACGCTGGCCGGCCGGTAATCGGCCACGGCCGCAACGCCAATAAAAATGGCGGCCTCGCTCACTCGTCCAAGCACGGCGTCGTGCATTTCCTGGGCGCTGGTGACGCGGACAGTGGTGATGCGTTCCGGTGGCGTGAGTGCCACGGGGCCGGAGATGAGCGTGACCTGCGCGCCAGCTTCGGCGGCCGCCTCGGCCACGGCATAACCCATTTTGCCGGAGCTCTTGTTGGTCAGGCCGCGCACCGGATCGAGTGCTTCCCAGGTTGGTCCTGCGGTGATGAGCACGTTCAGGCCGTCGAGCGCACCGGTTTCAAACAGGCTGGCCGTCATGGTGGCGAGTTCAGTCGGCTCGAGCATGCGTCCGGGACCGACATCGCCGCAGGCCTGCGATCCTTCGCCCGGGCCGAATACGCGTATGCCGCGTTGATGCAGGATGGCGATGTTTTCCCCGGTGGCCGGATTGCGCCACATCTGCTGGTTCATGGCGGGCGCGACGGCGAGTGGCGCCGCGCTGGCCAGACATACCGTGGTAAGCAGGTCATCGCCACGCCCTTGGGCGAGGCGCGCGAGGAAATCGGCACTGGCCGGTGCAATCAGCACCGCGTCGGCCCAGCGTGCCAGCTGGATATGGCTCATCGCTGCTTCCGCCTCGCTATCGAGCAGCTTGCGGTAGACGGGATGACCGCTCACTGCCTGCAGCGTGAGTTCAGTGATGAACTCGCAGGCGGCATCGGTCATGACCACGCGTACCGCTGCGCCGGCCTCACGCAGGCGGCGCACCAGGTCGGCACTTTTATAAGCGGCGATTCCGCCCGTGATGCCGAGCAGGATGCGCTTGTTGACGAGGGTAGCCATATATTATTAAGTGTACTTGACCCGCCCAGCGCATCCAAACTCGGGGCGGATTGAATTTCGCACGACACACAGGGAGGTGTAAGCGATGCCCATTTCCGATTGGCCTCAGGCCGAGCGGCCGCGCGAAAAGCTGCTGGCGCGCGGGCCGAGGGCGTTATCCGACGCCGAGTTATTGGCAATTTTTCTGCGCACCGGCGTAGCCGGCAAAACTGCCGTGGACCTGGCGCGTGAGCTGTTGGCGCAGTTCGGCGGCTTGCGCCCGCTGCTCGCGGCCGACCGGACGGCGCTGTGTGCCGCACCCGGGCTCGGGAATGCAAAATATGCACAGCTCATGGCGGCGCTCGAAATGGGGCGGCGGCACCTCGGTGAGGCGCTCACGCGCGGTATGGCACTCGAAAGCTCACGTGAGACCCTTGCGTATCTCAAGGCCTGCCTGCGCGACCAGACCCATGAGGTGTTTTGCGGACTGTTCCTGGATAACCGCCACCGCGTGATTGCCTTCGAGGAATTGTTTGCTGGCACGCTCAACGGCACCGCCGTCTACCCGCGCGAGGTGGTGAAGCAAGCGCTCCGCCACAACGCCGCCGCGGTGATCTTCGCGCACAACCATCCTTCCGGTGTGGCCGAACCGAGTCGCGCGGACGAGGTGCTCACGGCGCGTCTCAAGGACGCATTGGCGCTGGTCGATATCCGGGTGCTGGACCACGTGGTGATCGGAGATGGCGACATGGTTTCGTTCAGCGAGCGCAGGCTGCTTTGATCCAGCTTCGGAAAGAGGTGTGCGCATAAATGGAGCGGGGAATCCCTGCCCCTGGGGCGAAACCAGACCTGTTCAGTGACCTTCCAGGGCAGGGGCGACCACAGGGTTGCCCGGTTCCTGAGACGGTTTCCCTGCCTCCCGCCAGAATCGCCCAGCCTGAGCGAGGGAGTGACGCGGGCACTAAAAATCAAGATCCGGGCTACCCTTGGCCGCTGTTTTCTGATATAAAGTCGCGCTTTCCTGCCCGTCCGGGCAGGGCAGTACGGAGATTTTAGCGATGTCGAGAGTCTGCCAGGTTACGGGCAAACGCCCCATGTCGGGAAACACGGTTTCCCACGCCAACAACAAGACCCGCCGGCGTTTTCTGCCGAATCTGCATGTCCGCCGCCTGTGGGTGGAGAGCGAGAAGCGCTGGGTACGTCTGCGTCTGTCTATCAGTGGTCTGCGCACCCTGGACAAGAAAGGTATCGATGTCGTGCTCGCCGAGATGCGCGAGCGTGGCGAAAAGGTCTGAGGAACTGAACCATGGCAAAAGCCATTCGTGAGAAGATCAAGCTCGTATCCACTGCGGATACCGGGCATTTCTATACAACCACCAAAAACCGTCGCACCATGCCGGACAAGCTGGAGCTCAAGAAATTTGATCCGGTTGCCCGCAAGCATGTGATGTATAAGGAAGCGAAGATCAAGTAGCCGCTGTTCCCGCGGAAACTGAAAAAGACCCGGCTCTGCCGGGTTTTTTTATGCGGAAAAAACCCTGCCCGGTTCAGTACCGGGCAGGGAAGGTTTCCCAGGAGGAACTGGAAGAACAATCTGGTTCGTCGCAGCGTACTGCCGAGTCGATACCAGGGTTTCGAGCTATCGCGCAGTCTGTGCGCTCATCCGGGTGACTTGCTTATCTTCCCGCAAGAAGAATGATCCCTGCACCCGGTTTCGTGCAGTGTGGAGCGCGCCTGCCAATTCGCCGTTCTTGATGCCTGGGGCGACACGGCCGTCCGGGTTGGCCAGGACGGGATTCCGTTCCCATACCGGCAGATGCGCAACCGAGACGTAGATTAAGGGGGCGGGACTTACAGATGACTTACAGGAAGTGATTTGGGATGCAGCCTTGGGACGCAGCCGATCAGCGGGCTGTTTCCAGCTCCCGGCGGAGTGCTTCGGTGCCGGGGGAGGGCGGCCGGCCGAGCGCGGCGAACAGTGTTTCCCGGCAGCGATGGTAGACCGAGAGCGCCTCGCTGTGATGTCCTTGCGCAAAGTAAACAAGCATCAGTCTCTGGTAGTTTTCCTCGCTGAGATTGCTGACGTCGATGGCCCTCTGGTAGGTCTCCGCGGCCCGCACCCAGTCGTCAGCCGATTCCCAGTATCGGCCGAGTGTTCCCAGTTGACAGAGAAATTTATTGATCAGTCGTTCGCGCAACGCGACGGCCCATGGGGTATTGATTTCCCGGCCAAGAAAGGGACCATGATAGAGTGCTGCAAGCCGGGTGGCGAGACGGGCGATGGTTTGTGTGGCTTCGGCCCCAGCCGTGGCAGACGACTTGACCAGGTCATCGAGCCGCCCCAGTTGCCGTTCGAATGTCCACACGTCCACCCAGCACACGGCGGGGTTGAGCGAGAGCTTGCCGCACGAGAGCAGCAGGGCGCGCTCGGAGCCGAGCAGCCGGCGTAAACGATGCAGCGTGGTATCAAATGCGCGATGCGCCGCATCGCCCTCGGCGTTCGGCCAGAGGATTTCGCTTAAGGCATCTTCCGGAACGCCACGACCACCCAGAGCGATCAATGCCTGCAGGAGCTCCAGTGGCCGGCCCTGGGCCTTGCCTTTGAATACGAGCACCTCTTCGTTGCTGAAGATCGACAGTCTTCCCAGGGTGTAGATCTTGATCGGCCACGGCCAGGATTCAAGATCGCGGGCATCATCGCTGGGTGGCAGGGCGCGGTGCCGGATCAGCGTGCGCACATAATCGATTTCGATGCCGGCCTCAAGTGCCTTGGCGCACAGTCGTGCCATGACGCGCGGCAGCCAGCAATAAGTGTTCCGGAGCCGCTGTTTTCGTCCGAGCGTCATGGCCTGGGAAAGCATTTCCAGCGCCTGGGCTTCGCGGCCTTCATCCAGTGCGCACTGGGCATTGAGCAGCAATGCCATGAACTCGAACAGGTGACTGTGGTTTGCGCGTGCCAGTGCCTGTAGACGCTCAGCGTGCTCAGCCGCGTTTCTGGCATTACCCATTTGCATCTGGATCAGAGAGCGAGCATGTAGCAAGCTGGCGTCGACGAACCAGAGCCCCAATCCGGCGCTCAGCTTTTCGCAGTGCGCCAGATGTTCCATGGACGTCGGCAAGTCGGCACGCAGCAGAGCGAGCCAGCAGGCAAGGTAATGATGAAAGCCGCCATCGAACGGTTGCAACGGACTCGTCGTTGACGCCAATCGGTCCAGCCATTCTTCCGCCTCATCGAGATTGCCGGCCGTGAGTGACGCTGCGGCAGCGTGCACGAACAGCTGTGAGTCCAGCAGGTGCAGCCCGGTGGCTTGCGCCAGGCGCAAGGCATCCTGAATGGTCGCCAGCGCCGCCGCCGGAGTTCCCGATAACCAGTGAAAGAATGCGATGGCAGATTGGGCGTTGAGCTGCAACAGGGGATCTGCCTGAGGAGCGTGCAGAACATGTTCGAGCATGCGTAGCACCGGAGCAGCTTGTGCGGGATCACCCGCAAGGGCGAATCGCATCAGCAGGTAGGTACCGGATCCGAGTCGTAATGTAGCTTTGGTGTGGCACCGCAGCAGGGTCATGGCACGCTCCGACCACAAGCCCATGTCCCGATGTGCCGGCTGCACCAGCACCATGGCATTGAGCATGCTCACAATGACCGGCTCTTCGGGATTCAGGTCGCCACCTGTCAGCGGAAGCGTCGCGTATGCCAGAATCCAGTCATGCAAGGGGTTGTAGTCAGTACGTTCCCGCAAAATGGAGTTGACGATATTGTACCAAGCAAGGCGCGCGCCGCGTGCATCGCCCGAATCCCGGAAACTGGCAATGGCCTGCGCAAAAAGCCGCTGTCCGCCGGCCGGGTCTTGTATCGAGCGGACACTGGCCTGCCAGTATTGCAGCCAGGGTGACGCCGCGGATTTATCTGGCGGCAATATTCCTAACCATTGTTCGAGTGCCTGGGCGCGGCCATTTGCCATCAGCTTGGGCGCGACCCGCATCAGGCACGCATGAAAATTCTTCCAGTCGTTTGCCTCGGCATAGAGCGCGAGCGCCGCATCGTCTGCGCCGGAATGTTCCAGAAGTGCGGCGGCGCGCGTGCGCAGCGATGCGAGGGTGTCGTGGTCCAGCATGCGCAGCGCACGCGAGCGCAGAAATTCCCGAAACAGCGGGTGGTACTGGTAGACCGTTTCCGGCAGGTCGTAGCGGCTGGTAAAGAAATTATTGCGGCTCAGGTGATTGAGGATGCGTCCGGCACGGCGCTCGCCAGTGAGTTCCGCCACCGTGCGTGCCGTCATGCTGGGCAGGAATACCGATTGCAACAACACGGAGCGTGTGTCGGGATCGGTTTTTTCGAACACCTCGGCAGCGAAGTATTCGAACAGCACGTCCGGTGTCCTGTTGGTCCTGGCGCTGTCCGGTACGCTCCCGTCCGCCTGTTCCAGCATGAGCATCAGCCCCGCTGCCCACCCGTGTGTCAGTTCGTGCAGTTCGGCCACATGTTTGCGCGCACGCCGGTCCGGCAACCGGTGGCGGGCAATACCGTGCGCCTCATCGAGAGTCAGGCGCAGGTCCGAATTGTCGAGTAGCGCCACGCTGCCGTGGAGACGCGCTCGCGCCAGATTCACCACCGGTACCCGGCGGCTCATGGCAATGATATGTCCTCCCTCCGGCAGCATCTCCAGTGCCACACGCAGCGTTTCATGCAACCGGGCTTCCGCTGGAATTTCCTGGTAGTTGTCGAACACCAGGGCGAAGGGTGGCTTGAGGCGGGCATAGAGTTCGGCAAAGAACTGACGCGCGTAACGATCGAGATCGGCGAGGCGCTCGGGTGTGCAGACAGGGAGTGGGCGGCGAAGGCGCGGAATGGCCTTTTTTGCGGCGAGGCCAAGATAATGGAAGAAGGTAGCGATGTCCGCGTCGCCAGGATCTGCCTGATACCAAAGTGAGGTGATGTGGCGGCGCTCAAGATAATTGGCCACCAGCGTCGTCTTGCCCGATCCGGGTGGACCCATTATCCAGATGAGCGGTTTGCGACGGGCGTGATCCAGTAACTTGAACAGACGCGTGCGCGCAAAAGTGTCGCTGGTTTTCGGACGGGATATTTTGGCGGGGGAAGGACGGCTGTCCATAACCGGAACCGGGGGTACATTTTTAACCGTGACGGGAGGGTAACACAGGGTGCGCGCCCGTCGCAGCACGCTTCCGTCACGCGCTGCCCCTACTTGCAAAAATCGGGCAAAGTTGCTTAGATGCAGGGAATCAGGTTTGCCGTCCGGCGGGCCCTTCCCCGACCGGCATGCAGACGCAACCGACGGGCAAGATGTTGTGTATCCACTCAGTCAACAAGTACTCAGGACAGACGTCGCGGGCATGCCGCTGGAATGGATTGATTTCCAGGATGCCGTCCGGCTCTATCATCTCCGCCAGGTTGCCTATGCCTGTGGGGTGACGCTGTATCACGTTCACGGTGGCTACAATGCCCTGACCGGACATCGCAGTATCGTCAAGGTGAACTCCATCATCGCCACCCACGGCGAGCATCACGGCTTGGTCAAGTCGCACAATCACTACACACCGCCGCTCAGCAATCCCGCCTTGTTCGCCCGCGATGCGCAATTGTGCCTGTACTGTGGCAGACGGTTCCATGCGCGCGATCTGTCGCGCGACCATGTCACGCCACTATCACGCGGCGGCCTGGATAGCTGGAAAAACGTGGTGACGGCTTGCAAGCGCTGCAACAATCACAAGGCCGGTCAGATGCCGGAAGAGGCAGGCATGACGCTGCTGGCCGTGCCTTTCACTCCCACCCACGCCGAGTACGTCTACCTGCAGGGCAAGCGGGTGCTGGCTGATCAGATGGAATTCCTCCTGCAGCATTGCTCAAAACACTTCAAATTACGATTGCAAAACGGGGTTATCAGCAGACGGGATGCGAAACTGGATACATAGGAAGTTGCGGCACTGTACAGGCGGGATACAGAGAAGGGCGGCTTTTTGACCGCCCTTTTTCTTTGCGAAGCATGGCCTGACAGAATTCCGAAGTGGATATAAAACGACGCTCGCTTGATAGCCCCTGTAGTGCGCTGGATATATTCACAATCAGGGTTCTATTGCCCATTGAATTGCGGTGTAGTCGGCAGATATGTTGCCAGTCCCGGTTCTGGAATTCCTGCTTGCTGACTTTCCTCGCCGCAGTCCGCTACACAAGTGACGTTCAGGTCTGAAAATCCGCGTTTCGCGCAGAGATCCGCAAGTCCACAAGTAATATTATTGGTGCTCGTGTGCACACCCGCATTCCACCTGAATTGGAAAAAGAAAAGCCCGCGGAAGCAATGCGCTTCCGCGGGCTGAATATAAACCAAGATCTGCCTTGTGGCGTTGTTCTCAGGCCGCGGTTTGCACGAGTGAATAGGTGCGCAGTTTGTTGGAGAACTCGCGTAACGCATGAATGCCGGTGGCTTCGGCTTCGTGACACCAGTCCTGCAGTGCCTGAATCAGGTTCTCCTGTGTCGTGGCGGAACGCTGCCAGACATCGGCAAGCTTCTGCTTCATCGTGTATACGGTATGGAGCGCCTGATTTTGCTCAAGGGCTTTGTTCAGGCGCGCGCGCGCCGCCTCGTCCAGCAGGCGCGGTTCGCGCACCATCAGTCGGCGCACCGGCTTGAGCAGTGTGAGCCGGGTCTTGTCGCTCGGGTCAAGGTTGCGCAATTCGTCGCGGTGCACGCGCGCCATGACTTCGCGCGCAAACTGAGCCATCACCACGAAGCGCGCCGTGATCACGGCCTTCACGGTTTCGAGGTCAATGTGGTCCTTGGCCTTGTCGTAGGTAAGTTCCGGCGGGATCTTCTTGACGCGCGCCAGCCCGAAGGTTTCGAGGGTGCGGATGTAGAACCAGCCGATATCGAACTCCCACCACTTGGACGAGAGCTTGGCGGAGCTCGCAAAGGTGTGGTGGTTATTGTGCAGTTCTTCACCGCCGATGAGGATGCCCCACGGCACGATGTTGGTGCTGGCGTCCGCGGCTTCGTAATTGCGGTAACCCCAGTAGTGACCGATGCCGTTGATGATGCCGGCCGCGGTGATCGGGATCCACATCATTTGCACCGCCCAGATGGTGATGCCGAGCGGGCCGAACAGCAGGACGTTGACGATAAACATCAGGGCGATGCCCTTGGCGCTGTGCGGGGTATAGAGATTGCGTTCGATCCAGTCGCTGGGCGTGCCGTGACCGTATTTATCGAGCGTTTCCTGATTCTTGGCTTCCGCGCGGTACAGCTCCGAGCCCTCGCGCAATACCTTGCGGATGCCCAATACCTGTGGGCTGTGCGGATCTTCAGCGGTTTCGCACTTGGCGTGATGTTTGCGATGGATCGCGGCCCATTCCTTGGTCACCATGCCGGAGGTGAGCCATAGCCAGAAACGGAAGAAATGACTGACTATCGGGTGCAGATCGAGTGCACGATGTGCCTGGTGACGGTGCAGGTAGATGGTCACGCTGGCGATAGTGATATGGGTGAAAACAAGAGCAACGACAATGTAGCCCCACCAAGGCAGGGCAATCAGACCTTCAATCATGAGGGAGGAGTCTCCGAGATGAACTACGGTGAACAGCCCACAGTATAGCCCGGATTGGGCCGATTTCTACGGAAGCACCCGCTATCCGCATGAAATCACTGGAGATTAGTATTTCTCTGATAGGTATGGTGGGGCATGTGTTACGCCTTCCAAGCATACAGATGCATACTATTAATGGTGTTCCCGATGCCAGAATACAATCTGGCTATACGAGAACTTAAAGAGATCCACATGCCAGTACCCGTGACACCACTGTTGGCGGCCGACATCATTATTGAGTTGGCAGACCGTCCCGGACGGCCAATTGTGCTGATCGAACGCCGCAACCCGCCACCTGGCTGGGCCATACCCGGCGGATTTGTGGATGTCGGAGAGAGCATCGAACAGGCAGCGCTGCGCGAGGCGCAGGAAGAGACGGCGCTCGAGGTAACGCTACTGGTCCTGCTCGGGGTGTATTCCGACCCAAAACGCGATGCGCGCGGACACACGGCCTCGGTTGTGTACGTGGCGGCAGCGCGGGGTACTCCGCGCGCCCAGGACGATGCCGCGGCAGTCGGTATTTTTAATCCGGAGAATCTGCCGGCGAATCTGGCGTTTGATCATCGCCGGATTCTGTCCGACTACCTTTCTTACCGGCAGACGGGGAAGCCGCCTTCGCCATGCGTTCCGGGATAAGACGAACATCGCGTTGCGGATAGGGGATGGCGATTCCCGCGGCACGGAACGCGTGCCAGATACGCACATAGGTATCGGAGCGCACATTGTTCACGCCGTTCTCCGGATCATTCACCCACAGGCGTAATTCCAGATTGATGCCGTTGTCGCCGAAACCCATGAGGCGCGCCGCCGGTGGCGGATCGACGAGCACGCGCGCGGTATCGCGCGCCGCCTGCTCCATGATCGCCATGGCGGTTTCGGGGTCGTTCTGATAGCTGATTTGCACTGGCAAACGGAAGCGAACATTGCGGTCGCCGTGCGACCAGTTGATGATATCGGAGGTCAGCAGTGTCTCGTTGGGAATGAGAATATCCTTGCCATCACGGTCGCGTACCTCGATGTAGCGCGCATGCAGTCCCTGCACCACACCAAAGGTGGTGCCGACACTGATCACGTCGCCCGGCCGAACGGATTCCTCGAAGGCGAGAATGATACCGCTGACGAAGTTGCTGACAATGCGCTGCAACCCGAGCCCCAGCCCGACACCGAGCGCGCCACCGAATACCGCCAGTGCCGTGAGGTCGATACCGGCGGTGACCATGGCAACCATCACGGCCAGGGACAGCAACAGAAAGCGCGCCAGTTTGGACAGGACAAGCTTGAAGCTGTTGTCGAGAGAATCCGTGCGCCGCAACAGCGTCTGGATGCCGTTCGTGAGCCACAGGGCAATGAGAGACAGCACGGCGATGGACAGCACGAAGCTCGTGACCATGTACAGCGAGATACGCGTGTGCCCAAGCGTCAACGCGTATTCCTCCAGCACCTCGATCACCACCGGCAACAGTCCCAGCACATGCAACGCCACCAGCCCCCAGATGGTGATCGTGAGCGACCATTCCCAGGCCTTGAGCTTGCTGCCCGGGCTGAAGCTGTGACGCAACACAAACACACCCATCCGGATGAATGCGAATGCGCCCACCAGGATCACCACCAGGTGCATCACGTCGGTCGGGTGGCCGCGCCGGCGCAGCCACGCTGAAGCCGCGAGCAGCGTCAGCCACCAGAGAAGCGGGATGACGGCGAGAATACCGGTGCGCATGGCGGTACGGCCGAGGCCGGTGACACCGCCCGGGTTGACCATCGGCCGCAGGCGCTGTTGCAAATAGTGACCGGTGAGCAGGGCAACCAGGAAGCCGGCGGCGGCTACGGCGAGCTGTCGCCAGGTACTGGGCGCGGATAACAGGATGCTGGCGGAGGCCGCGAAATCCTGGAGGTCGGCGAAGGTGTCCATGCGTGCCCGCAGGATAGCGGCTTCGGCGGGCAAAAAAAAGCCCGCTTGCGCGGGCTGAGAGGAGAAGCAATCGTTGCTTTGTGTAGTTGTTACGGCTTGACGTAGCTGAAGCCTTTTTCCTGGAGCAGGGCGATCTCGGCCACGCCGCTCGGTACGAGGTCCTTTTCGGAAACGTCGTAGAGATCTTTCTTGTAGTCGATTTTGTTGCGATCGAGCGTCACTTTGCAGACCACAAACTTCACACCCTGGAGTTTCAGGTTGTCGATCTGGCTCTTGACCTCAACGTCGGTCATCGCAGTCTTCAGCAGGTTTACGCCACCGGCGTGCATGACGATGCGCAGGTCAAGCTTGTCCTTGCCGACGGCGTTGATGTGGTTCTGCGAATTTCGCAGCACGTCCTTCTGGGTATCGGTTTCTTTCGAGTTCAGGTGGTAGACAGCTTTGTGTTCTTTGTCCGCGGCCTGGGCAGCGCCCAGTCCGGCGCCAAGGGTCAGCAGTGCCACGGTAGCGAGTGCAAGAATCTTACGCATTAAATCCTCCTGGTAGATGAAAAGTATAAAAATCAGACCTGCAAATAGGCCCACCCCTGGTTATGGCGGCGCATGATTTCCGCCATCCCTGAGTCGATAGTGATCACTCCCGGCAACAGCCGGACAATGATCTTCTGTTCACGTGCGAGCCGGTCGATGGTGTTCTGGCAGGCGGCGAAGGTCAGGTTGGCGTATTCGCGTTGCAAGCGCTGGATGCGCCCGGCAAACGCCGAAGTCTCAATGCGCACGAGCTCAAGCCCCTTGCCGTTGACGACCACCTCGACGCGCGCGCTTTGACGGGTCTCGCGGTAGTGCTTGAGCAGGCTCTCGACCTCATCCAGCGCCTGGCTTAGCTGATCGGCGTCATCCCGCGCGAGGTGTATGAGAACCTTGCTCGTTGTCATGCCCAGGATCTCATTTCGGGCGACAACCGGTGTCGTAACAGCTGCTACGGGTTGCGGACTCGCAACGCGATTGGCAATCTCGTCATTTTGAGTTGTGGCAGCGGGAACAGCCGTGACCGACGGTGCTGTAGCCGGCATGCGGATCTGATTTCCCAAGACGAAGCCGAGGGTCAGCAGAACCGATGCGGCCACGCCGAAGCGCAGCCGGGTCTGATGCGAGTTCTGGCCGGCGGTGCGCGCCAGCGGCGCCGGCGGCTCACGGTAGGCGAGCTGGACGAGATCGCGCAACTTGCGCAGTTCGCAGACCTGACGATTAAGGGCCTCGTCCTGACTGATCTCGGTGTAGGCATGGCTTTTTTCCTCCGCGGCAATCTGGTCGTCCACGAAGGCGTTCAGGAATTCGTCCGAAAAGCGTGTTTCCTTGCTCATTTAACTCTCCTGATAGCCCGGTTTGTCGCCGGGTTCTGTTGCATTGCGGGGAGCAACATCGCCTTCATGGCATTGCGCGCCCGACACAGTCTGCTCATCACCGTGCCGATCGGTACTTCGAGAATCTGCGATACTTCCACATAGGAAAAGCCTTCGAGGTCGACCAGTGTTACCACCTGGCGCTGAGCTTGCGGCAACCGTGCAATGGTGGCCCGTACCAGGCCTACGATTTCAGTGCGACTCGATTCGCTTTCCGGTGTCGTTTCGTGACTGATTTCGATCTCGTCGATATCATCCATTTCACGTGTTTTGCGGAAATGGTCCCGGTAGCAATTGGCGAGAATGGTGAACAGCCAGGCGTCACGCGCCTTCTGGTCGCGCAGTTGCGAGGACTTTCGCAGGGCTTTGGCGAGGGTTTCCTGCACCAGATCATCTGCCAGGGCCGCGCTATGGCACCAGGCATAGGCGACGCGATACAGGCGCGCCCGTGCCTGTTCGAGTGCGCGCTCTGCCTCGCGTGACCGCAGGAAAAAATCCAGTAAATCCATGCCCATGCCTTTTTACCCAATACCAAGTAAGACGCCATGCAAACGGACTTTATTCCACGCCAGTGCGCTGACCAGGCGACCTCGATGGATGCAATATGATTTCTATTAATAACAGTGAGTTAGCATAAATCCGGACAGGTTTTACAGCCCCGTGACGGACTCCAGCTCGAGTATGGTCGCCTGCCCGCGCTGCTGGGTGCTGATTTGCACGGGCAAGTTGCCCCGTTCCACGGCCAGCCAGACACGGAAACCTTCATCGCCCTTGTCGATGGGCCGGCGATCAATCACTATCGTCTTTAAGGGTCCGAGGCTGGTTTTCAGGGTTTCAGTGCCGGTATGGGTATAGCGATAGGTCCGCAGTTTCTTGCCGTTCGAGACAGGCAAGGATTGTTCTGTTCCGGCTACGGGCGGATTCAGCATGAACGCATACAGCAGGCTGCCTTGATCCTGAGTGTCGGGCGGCAGCGGCGTTGTCGGCCAGTTCTCATAAAAAATCATCCGTGCCTTCCAGTCGAAGCGGGCGCTGTGTCGATGTGGCTTGTCGGCGCCGACCCGGTATTCCAGAAAGGATAAAGGCCGCACCTTGCCCTTCACCAGCTCAAACTGACCTTCCTCGAACCACTCCACCTCGGTCAACATTTTCGCCATACCCAGCGGGATCGAGCGCGAACGGTGTCGATAGCTGCCGTCGGCCTCACGCGTCAGCGTTTTGACGACTCGGCCGACTAGCAGACCGCCGTAGCGCAGTGAATAGCGGAGTTCCAGTGAAGTAGGAAGCGCGGAGGCTTCGGCGGCATATGCAGGAATGAGTGTTGCGCCACTCAGCAAGAGCAACACCGCGGCAAGAATCCGGGCAATCATCTGGCTACCCCGGTTTGGTGATCCGGATCTGTGACCAGCCCTTGTTCGGGCCGGATTTCACCGTCGAGCAAGACTTGGCCGTTGCGAATGGTGAGCCGTCCTTCCGCAAACCAGCGGATGGCAAGTGGAAAAATGCGGTGCTCTTCCTGCAGCACGCGTGTCGCAAGCATGTCGGTGGTATCGCTCGCCCGAACCGGCACGCTTGCCTGGATGATCACTGGCCCACCGTCGAGATCGTTGGTGACAAAATGCACGCTCGCACCGTGTTGCCGCGCACCGGCCGCGAGCGCGCGCGCATGGGTGTTGAGACCCTTGAAGGCCGGCAGCAGCGAAGGGTGGATATTGATCAGACGCCCGGCGTAGTGACGGATGAAGGCCTCGCCGAGAATGCGCATGAAGCCGGCCAGGATCACCAGGCGCGGTGCATGCCGGTCAATCGCACGCATGAGCGCGGCATCGAACTGCGGCCGCTCGGCGAAGTCACGATGATTGATAATTTCGGTCGGCAGGCCCGCTGCGCGCGCGTGCCACAAACCTTCGGCGTCCGGGTTGTTGCTGATGACGGCGCGGATCTCAATCGGTAATTTCCCGGCGCGGGTTTCGCCGATTGGACCGAGGCGAGGGCCGCGCGCCAGGGATGGTGCATCTGCGGTTTCGCCGAGTATCGCTCGCAGGTTGCTGCCGCGCCCGGAGATCAGGATCACCACCGGGGCCGATGCAACGCTCATGCGAGAATAACGACTTCCGCCTCGCCCTGGTGTGCCTCGATATGGCCAATGAGGAAGGCGGATTCGCCCGCCTGGGAGAGCAGCTTCAGCGTTGTTTCGGCATCTTTCGGGTTCACCGCCAACACCATGCCGATGCCGCAGTTGAACGTGCGGTACATCTCGTCATTGGTGACGTTACCGCCGTCCTGCAGCCAGTCGAAAATAGCCGGGCGTTTCCAGGTGCGCGCATCGATCACCGCGCGCGTATTGGCCGGCAGCACGCGCGGCACGTTGCCGGGCAGCCCGCCGCCGGTAATGTGGGCGATGGCGTGCACCGGAATCTGTTCGAGCAGTTTCAGGATCGGCTTCACGTAAATGCGCGTCGGGGTGAGCAGCACTTCGCCCAGAGTCTTGTCGCCATGGGGCTGGTCAAGTTTGGCCTTCTTGTGCGAAATGATCTTGCGCACCAGGGAGTAGCCGTTCGAATGCGGCCCGCTCGCCGCGATGCCGATGAGCGTATCGTTCACCTGCACCGCGCGGCCGCTGATGATTTTGGATTTTTCCACCACGCCGACGCTGAAGCCGGCCAGGTCGTAATCCTGCTTCGCGTACATCCCGGGCATTTCGGCAGTCTCGCCGCCGATCAGCGCGCAGCCGGCCTGGCGGCAGCCCTCGCCGATGCCCTCGATCACACGCGCGGCGATGGCATTGTCCAGGCGACCGCTCGCGTAATAGTCGAGAAAGAACAGCGGTTCGGCGCCCTGCACGATAAGGTCGTTGACGCACATCGCCACCAGGTCGATGCCGATGGTGTGGTGGGTGCCGGTATCGATGGCGAGTTTGAGCTTGGTGCCGACGCCGTCGGTCCCGGACACCAGCACCGGCTCCTTGTACTTTCCGGGCGGGATTTCGAACAGCGCGCCGAACCCGCCCAGTCCTTCGAGCACGCCCGGGCGACGGGTGCTTTCGGCAATTGGCTTGATGGTTTCAACAAGCGCGTCGCCGGCGTCGATATCAACGCCGGCATCGCGGTAACTCAAGGAAATTCTTCGGGAATTGCTCACACGGCCTCCAGGACAGGGCGTTATGGTAGGCTGCGCGGCACAGGGTGTAAACCTTGACTTGCGTGCACCCGATCCATAGCGTGCCGCGAGCACTGGCGCCGGCAAGAAACTGTCGAAGATGCCGACGCGGAAACACCTGACGGGGCGCCGCACCAGATATGCCAAGAGCCAGCCTTTCTCACCTGCCAAACGTGATTACGCTCGCGCGCATCGCGCTCGTGCCGGTGCTGATTCTCTTATTAAAGGACCATGACTATGCCGCCGGGCTGATCGTGTTCGTTGTCGCCGGGGCATCGGACGCGCTCGACGGCTATCTGGCCAAGCGCCTGCACGTGCAAAGCCGTCTCGGCGCGATTCTCGATCCGGTGGCCGACAAGCTGTTGCTGGTCAGCGCCTATGTCATGCTCACGTTGCTTGAACACATCCCGTTCTGGCTGGTGCTGGTCGTGGTGTTCCGCGATCTGCTGATCGTCGGCGGCTACATGCTCTATACCTCGCATGCCGGTCCGGTGAAAATGCGCCCCAGCATCCTGAGCAAGCTCAACACCCTCATGCAGATCACACTGGTCACCGTGATTCTCGCCCAACAGGCCGCCGGCTTGGCCTGGCCGCTGGCGGAGATACTGGTCTACGTTGTGCTCGTGACCACCGTCGTGAGCGGCGCGCATTACACCTGGTCGTGGATGATCATGAAAGATATTGAGCCGGCCCATTCCGGAGAGCAGCGGCATGACTGACCTGCCTATGTTGTGGAGAATGCCGGCGTCGCCCCGGATGGCCGCGGCGACCGGTGTGTGGCGGCAGCGCTTGCGCGCTGGCCTGGTCCGCTCCCTGCGCGCGGAACCGGCGCGCCAGACCCGCCGCCCTGCATGAGCACATTGTCTTCCGGCCGCGAGCAACTCGCTCTCAACCTGCGGCTGCGCGATGCCTCTTCGTTCGAGAATTACTTTGTCGCGCGCAACCGTGAAGCGGTCGAGCGTTTGCAGCGCGCCGTGCAAAATCTGGGTAACGCGCCGCACACACCTGCATCCTGGCTGGTCCTGTGGGGCGAGCCGGGTACCGGCAAAACCCACCTGCTCGAAGCGGCCTGCCGCACCGCGCAGGAGCAGGGTTATGCGCCGCTCTATGTGCCACTCGCCGAGAAAGCGGGTTTGACCCCGGCGCTGCTGGAAGATGTCGAGCAGGTGCCACTGGTGTGCGTGGATAATATCGACTCTATCGCCGGTGACGCCAAGTGGGAAGCCGCGCTGTTCGCGCTGTATGAACACCTGCGTGCGCAAGGCGGCATGCTCGTCCTGGCGGCGCACACCAGTCCCGCCGCCATCGGGCTCAAGCTTGCCGACCTCGCCACGCGTCTTGCCGCCGGACTCGTGTACCAGCTGCATCCCTTGTCCGATGCGGAGAAAATTTCCGCCCTGCGCCTGCGCGCGCAGCGGCGTGGTCTGGAAATGACGGAGGAGGTGGCGAACTACCTGCTTACACGCTTCCCGCGTGATATGCATTCACTGTTCGCGTTGCTCGACAAGCTCGACAACGCCACGCTCGCTGCGCAGCGACGGTTGACGATCCCGTTCTTGCGCGGATTGGAGTAAGCCGGCCGATCGGCTTGCAGGGTGGGGCCTGCCCCGCCAAGTTACCCCTTTCCATACATCTCGCACACTCGCAGGTCTTGGGTTAACGCATATCCCTGTGTGTCTCCAGATTTTCTTGGTGAGGCAGGGCCCCACCCTACTTCAAAGTAGCGCACCAGCCGCGCGCGCGGCCCGTACGTAGAGTCCGGCGCTGGCGATGAAGCCGAGTGTCAGTAGTGTTTCGACGAAGGCGTACGGCAACACATTGTGCAGTGCGACGTTTTCTGCGCGATGCAGGTAAAGCAGCATCGTGCCTTCCATGAAATACAGCATCACCAGCAGGCTCGCCCACAGGTAGCTGCGCGGCTTGTCGCGCAGCATGCCAATGAGCGGCACCAGCAGCAGTGTGCCTTTGAGGGTGAGCCAGAATCCGGGCGGGGCTTTCGGGGCGGGGGCGAGCCAACCTTCCCAGAGCAGGGTCAGCAGAATCAGCAGCAGGTAGCTGGCCAGTGCGGAGCGCTGCAAGGACTGTGTGCGTGGCATGGCCGGATGGTCAGAGGCCATGGGCGGCGAGTTGACGGGCGGCGATTGCGAGGCGTTTGCCGAGCGCCTGGCAGAGTTCCTTCTCATCGGCCGTCAATGGATTGTCGTTATTCAATCCGGCCACGTGGCTTGCGCCATACGGCGTGCCGCCGCTGGTGGTGCGATGCAAGGCCGCCTCGGTATAGGGCACACCCAGGATCAGCATGCCGTGGTGGAGTAACGGCAGCATCATCGACAGCAGCGTGGATTCCTGTCCACCGTGCTGGGTGGAGGTGGAAGTAAAGACAGCCGCCGGCTTTCCGACCAGCGTTCCCGAGATCCAGGGTGCGCCAGTGGTGTCGAGAAAGTACTTCAATGGTGCCGCCATGTTGCCGAAGCGCGTTGGGCTGCCGAGTGCGAGCCCGGCGCAATCGCGCAGATCATCTGCCGTGGCGTAGGGCGCGCCGCTGACCGGGATTGATTCGGCCGTGGGGTCGGTCGCTCCCGGCATCCTGCCTCCTGCGACATTCGTACGTCCTTGTACGTCAAAGTCCGGCGCCACTGGCGGCACGCTGCGCAGACGCGCCTGCATGCCAGGCACGCTTTCCACGCCGCGTGCGATCTGCTGGGCCATGCCTTGCACGGCGCCATGGCGGCTGTAGTAGAGAATCAGAATCTCGGGCATGGGTTATTTGAGAATCTTCAACACGTTTTCCGGCGGGCGACCCAGCGCTGCTTTGCTGCCAGCTACGACGATCGGTCGCTCCATGAGTTTCGGATGCTTGATCATGGCTTGCAGAATGGTGGCGTCGGAAAGTTTCGGGTTGTCGAGGCCAGCCTGTTTGTATTCAGGCTCCTTGGTGCGCAACAACGCGCGTGCCTCGATTCCGAGCAGTTTAACCAGACGCGCCAGCTCGGTTTTTCTGGGTGGGGTCTTTAAGTATTCAATGATGTTGGGTGCGATGCCGCGCGCCTCCAGCAGTTTCAGGGTCGCGCGCGATGTGGCGCATTTCGGGTTATGGTAGATCGTGACCTGCATTCGACCTCCGGACGGTTGCATGGGGTGAATGATCAATTTCACGGCATTGTAGCGACTGTTTTCTTGACAGCCCAGCGAGGCAGATGATACGGTCATCGCATAAATAAGCTCTGCCCAATGCTGGCAGGCGTCGAATAACTCTAACCAGGAGCAACGAGCATGACCCAACGTATTTCTAGCCTTGCCTTGATTGCGGTACTGGCCTCCACGCTCGTTGCCTGCGCCACTGCCAAAAAGGAAGAACCCGCTCCGGCGCCTGCGGCCGAACCTGTTGCCGCTCCGGCTCCTGCACCGACTCCGGCTTCAACCCTGCCGGCCAAATATGAAGTGCAGCGCGGCGACCACCTCTGGGGTATCGCCAGCCAGCCGCGCATTTACGGCAATCCCTATGCCTGGCCCCTGATCTACAAGGCGAACAGTGCCAAGATCAAGGACGCAGACCTTATCCACCCGGGCCAGAACCTCGACATCAACCGCAGCGCCTCAACCGGTGATGTCGATGCCGCCGTGCGGCATGCCAAGACCCGCGGCGCCTGGAAGCTGGGCGTGACCGAGGATTCTGACAAGGCCTACCTGGCCGGCAAGAAGTAGAGTCGGCACTCGGATATAAAAGGGCCCCCCGCGGGCCCTTTTTTTATCTCCAGGGATGGCGTGTATGCCGCGGGAGCGGCCGCTACGGCCATCCATGGCCTTACGCGACATTCGCATATCCCTGTACATCACAGGAAGTGCGGAGCGGTGGTTTCAGTTGGGTTGACCGACACACGCATAGGGAACATCGGCGCATGCCATTGGCATCCTCGCAGACGATAAGACAGTTTGTCCGCCAGGTGGCGAAGCGTTTTGAGCAGGATCGCTGCCAGCGCGTGGCGGGTGCGTTGTCGTTCACGACAGTGCTGGCGGTGGTGCCACTCACGGCGGTGATGCTGGCCGTGCTGTCGCTGGCGCCCGGGTTCAGCGCCTGGATGACGGTGATACAGGATTTCATCTACAGCAACTTCGTGCCGGCCGCGGGCGAGATGGTGCAGAAGTACCTCTCCCAGTTCGCCGGCAAGGCCGGGCGGCTCACTGCCGTCGGGTTGTTGTTTCTCGGCGTCACCTCAATCATGCTCTTGGCTACTATCGAGCAGGCGCTCAATGACATCTGGCGGGTGGCGAACACTCGCAAGTTCCTGTACCGCTTCCTGGTTTATTGGGCGCTGCTCACGCTCGGGCCGATTCTGGTTGCCGGAAGCCTCGCGCTGACTTCAAAAATATTTACCTTGCCATTTCTTGGCCGAACCGAGATCACCTTCCTGCGTGATCTGACCGATGTAATGCTGCCGCTGCTGTTTGAGTTCGGAGCCGTCGTGCTGTTGTATACCGTAGTGCCGAATGTGCAGGTTTTGTGGCGCAATGCGCTGGCGGGCGGTTTGCTAGCGGCGGTGCTGCTGGAGACGGCCAAGTTCCTGTTCGCCGCATCCATGAAGACCTTTACGTCTTATCAGATCATCTATGGCGCCATTGCGGCACTGCCGATATTTCTCGTTTGGATATACATCTCGTGGGTAATCATACTGCTCGGCGCAATCGTGACCGCCACGCTGAATGATTGGCAGCATCCGGAAACAGCGGCACGGAAGGATAGGCGGCACAAGCCGCCGACTATCCCTCAATTATCTCGTACTGGAAACGCTCGAAGGAGCCGCTCAACTCCACCAGTTTAATGGCCCTGATCTGGCGCGTGCGGTAGCTGTTGTCGAGGGACAGGATGCGGCCGGCCTTGAAGAAGCCGCGCGGGGTGAGGAGTGTGGCCGGCTGCTTCATGGCATGCACTTCGGGCAGTGCGAGTGCGAGGTGGTAACGTTCCTGTGCGCTCTCCAGCGGCATGATCGCCACGGCCGCCGCGCCCGGCGACACGCGCTGCACACCAATTTCGATATTGTCCGCACCCGACGTGCGCACCCAGCGCACGATGCCGATTTCCCAACCGCCGTCTCCGCTGTCTGGCCGGCTGGCCAGCAGATCGCCAACTCGCACCGTCCCGGAGTGATTTCCGGATTTGGCGAGCGCGTAACCGCCAGCGCTCTCGTCGGTGAGGTCCCACAGCGCGCTGTCCGGATAGGCCTCAGGCTGGTGGACGCGGTTGGGCGTGCCGCTACCCGGCCCGAGTGCCGTGCGTCGCGGTTGCGGCCCGACTTCGCTGGTGCTGGGTATGAAGCGTTCGCCATTGAGATGAAAGTTGATGGCATTGATGCCGACGGTGACCTGCGACCGGCGGTTCGAACGCGGGCTGCGCGTGAACAGGCGCTTGGGATTAACGCCCCAGGCGCTGATGAGGCGCAGCAACATGTCTTGTCCGAGATTGGCAAAGAAATCCTTCTCCAGACCTTCCGGGTCCGGCTGCTGGCCGGCCTGCAATACCAGAAGTTGCTGGTGCACGACGCGCGCCAGCTCGGTGGTGTTGAGCAGGCGATAACGAATTTCGGTCGTGATGGCCGAGGTTTGCGTGTTCACCGCACCAGCGCGGTCGTGATCGAGGTTGATCAGGAACTGGCAATGCGATTTGAGCGCCGCGACACCGGGCGACAGCTGCGCGATTCCCGCCCAGCGGTCGAGGTAGCGGTAGATTTTGGCCAACAGAAACGCCGGCAAGTGATAGGGGTCACTGAAGTCGAGCAGCAACGCCTGTTTGTAAGCATGATTGATGCTGACGTTAGGGAGGGTGTTGTTCAGCTTGTCATCAAGTTGCGCATCAGTGATGTTGAGCAGTTCCGCGTAGCGATACAGCTGATGGATTTCATGCCACACCCCTTCCGGCGGCGGTCCATATAGTTCATAACTGCGAAACAGTAGCTCGGTGAGATAGCGGATGGCGCGGTGAATCGCCGCGCTGGCGATGCCCGCCTGCACGGCATCGAGCCTGGGAATCGCCGTGAAATTGAAGGCGATCTGCTTGTAGCCGAAGGCCATCTCCGTGTGGAGTTGCCGCACCTGGGCTACGGTCTGAAGCGTCTTGTCAGTCAGCGGGAGCGGCAGGCCGATATAGGTCTTTTGCAGGGCCTGGCTGACGTGCTGAACGGAGCCACGCAGCAGTTCCAGGAGTCGCAGGCGCGTCTTGTCGTCAATCACCATGCGGTTGAGGCCCATCAACTGGCGGGTAAGCAGTTGCGTGCTCTCGGCCACATTCAGCAGCGGCAGCTGCTTCAGCCAGCGCTCGAATTCCGCCGGGCGGATTTCAATGCCGGTGGTGGGCGCGTCCGTGTGCGGCGGCAGGGACAGACGCAGATGCATGGTGCTCATAGATATGAAATAGACAAATACCTTTTCTTTATCATATAAGATGTTGCGAAGGGCCGCCATGCGTTCGCAGGGCCCGGTACGGCAGCTACAATGCAGGCGGCGTCATGGGGCCACACGGAATATGGTTGTGGGGTGCGGAAAAGAGGGGGGTGGGACGTATGCCGGTACGATGGGTCTGGTCGATAGCCACAGCCAGCATTTATGCGGCGATTCTGCTGATTTCCGGCAAGTATTCGCAGGTCACGCATGCCTCCCCTTGGCTGTATGCGTCAGGCTATGCCGTGTTTGGCGGCCTGCTGCTCGGGGCGGTGGCGCGCTGGTGGCAGGGCGGGTCGCCGGCGCTGTGGCGGCCGTTCATGCTGAGCGTGGGATCGCTCGCGGCCGCACTGGAAATCTGGACACACAGCCAAGGCGGTTTTTCCGGCGGAGTGGTCGATCAGTGGATGGTGGCGTTGCTCGGATTGCTGCTGGTCGCGCTGTTGGCGCGCCTGTTGCCGGTGCGAGTGATCCGCTTGTGGCTGGGTCTGGAACGGCGCCAGCACGACATCGGCGCCTGAGTCTTACTTGATATTGCCCTCGATGGCCGCCTGTTCCACCAGGCGTTCGAACGCATCGGCCTTCATCAGTCCTTTCTCGGCCACAATGTCACGCACCGGCCGTCCGCTGCGTGCCGATTCCTTGGCGACCTCGGCGGCGGCGCTGTAGCCGATCGCGGTGTTCAACAGGGTCGCAAGGCCGACACTGGTGTGCAACAACTCGCGGCAGCGCGCCCGGTCCACGGTCAAACCGCGCACGCCTTTGCGGGTGGTGGCGTCGAGCGCGTGCGTGAGCCAGTCCATGGCGTCGAACAGCGCGCTGCCGAGCGCCGGCATCATCACATTCAATTCGAGTTGCCCGGCCTGCACCATGAGCGCAATCGCCGCGTCCTGACCGAGCACCTGGTAACACACCTGATTGAGCATCTCGAACATCACCGGGTTCACCTTGCCCGGCATGATCGACGAGCCGGGCTGGACCGCGGGCAGCGTGATTTCGGCGAAGCCGGTACGCGGACCGGAGGTGAGCAGGCGCATGTCGTTGCTGATGCGGGTCACTTCCAGCGCGAGCGCGCGGATCGCGTTCGAGAGCTGCTGCAGGTCGCCCATGGATTGCATCAGCGCGGACAGGTCCGCCGCCGGCCTGATCGGCTCGCCGGTAATCCGCGCCAGTTCCGCGGCGGCGCGCTCGACATAGCCGGGCGCGGTATTGAGACCGGTGCCGACTGCTGAGCCGCCGAGGCCGATTTCGCACAGCAGCGCGCGCGTGGCGCCGAGCTGTGCGTTGCAGCGCCGCAGTGTGAAGGCATAGGCCGCAAATTCGCGCCCGAGGGTGGTGGGCACGGCGTCCTGCAAATGAGTGCGGCCACTTTTGACGGTGGTCGCCTCCTGCCTGGCGAGCACTGCAAATGCCGCGGCCATGGACTCGACCGCCTGCATCAGGCGCGGCAGCTTGGCGAGCGCGGCCAGCCGAATGGCAGTGGGAATGGTGTCGTTGGTGCTCTGCCCCATGTTCACGTGATCGTTCGGGTGCACCGGCTGGGTGTCGCCCTTCTTGCCGCCGAGCGCCACGTTCGCGAGGTTGGCGATCACCTCATTGCTGTTCATGTTGTGGCTGGTGCCGGCCCCGGCCTGAAAACGGTCGACCACGAACTCCGTAAGGTACTGGCCGCTTATAATGGAATCTGCGGCATTGCCGATGGCATCGGCCAGTTTGGAATCCAACCAGCCTGCCGCATTGTTCGTTATGGCAGCGGCACGTTTGATGCGGGCGTGGGCAATGATAAAGTCGCGGTCCGGACGGCGGCCGGAGATCGGAAAGTTGTCCACCGCGCGCGCGGTCTGGATGCCGTACCAGGCCTCGGCCGGGACGGGATACTCGCCGAGGCTGTCTTTTTCGATGCGGTTGTTCGTGGCCATGCGCGGTTCCCGTCTTCGAGGCGAGCCGCAATTATATAAGAAGAGGCGCGTCTCCGGTATTTTCCGGTTCCGCTTCTGACCAGAAGGAGAGCGGTTTGATCAGGTGGGTAAAATTCATATTTGCCGCTGCCCTGTGGCTGCCGCAGTTCGCCATGGCCGGGCCGGATCTGGTGTTGCCGGGGCTGGATGGCCGCAACCGCGCCGTGAACGAGTTCATTGGTCACGGCCAGTGGACGGTGGTGGCGATCTGGTCTACCGACTGTCCGATTTGCCGGCGCGACATGCCCGAGATGGCCTTCTTCCATGACGCGCATCGGCACACGGATGCGATCGTGCTCGGCGTTTCCATCGATGGCAGCGCGCGCAAACCGGAGATTACGGAGTTCATCGAGGATCACGGACTCGATTTCGTGCACCTTATCGGCACGCCGATGCAGATGGCTGCTTTCGGCCGCCCGTTCCGCGGCACACCGACTTACTATATCTATTCGCCAAAGGGTCATCTCGTCACGAGTCAGGTTGGCACGCTGACCCAGGAAGCCGCAGAAGAGATCATCCTGCACGGCAACATGGCGGGCTACTGAACCGCCGCGAGGAATGTCATGCCGAAGCGCGCCATCTTCCCCCTGTTGGTGAGCACACTGCGAGTGACCAGTGATGTCAGCAGGCGAGAATGGCGCAAGGCGGTGGCAGTGTCTGTTGTTGTTGCGATTCTGGTTCTTCAGAATCTGTTGCAGGCCGGTCAGCCGGTGCGTATCCAGTGGCCGTGACCCGGGACAGGGAGATGGCCTGCGCGCACTTCCGTGTGCGCGGGCAGGTGCAAGGGGTGTTCTTTCGCGCCTCGACCGAAGCCACGGCGCGCCGCCTGGGGCTTAGCGGCTGGGTGCGCAATGGTGAGAACGGCGATGTCGAAGTCATCGCCTGTGGCAGTGCGCGGCAGCTCGACGACTTGGAGAAATGGTTGTGGCAGGGGCCGCCCAACGCACGCGTCACCGGTGTGCGGCGCGCACCGGCGGCGCTTCAGACTTTCAGTGGTTTTGAAGTGCGCCGCTGAAACCAGTTACGGCGTCGTCTTTTTCGCGGCAATGGTGCCGGTGACGCTCGTCACCTCGGCCGGGTGACCGGCATCGCGATACGGCGTGCTGGCGACAACTTCGGTGGCACCGGCGGTCAGCATCAGCTCACCCTGGCTGTCTACTTTTTTCCCGGTTCCAAGGTGCACCAGCAGTTTCCAGTTCACGGTCATGGGTTGGCCGCTGGTATTGGTGAATCGCAGACGCGCCAGATTGCCTGTGATCTGGTAGGCGAGTTCCACGCCCTGATCTGTCGCCAACGGCTGCCAGTCGTCGGACGAGGCGGGGTTCAGCGCCGTAGCCAGAATCAGCGCGAGGACGGCAAAGCTGGTGCGAGCGGTGATCATTCCGGTCTTTCCTGCAGGTCAGTGATGCGTCGATTTGACGACGGAGTGTGACACGGATGTTACTGAGGCTGCCAGCGCTGATCAAAGACTTTGTACACCTGCGCCGGGTAGCGGCGCTCGCGCGTGCCGTTGTAGCGCATCAGCGCGCGCACGCGGTTGCCTTTTTCGCGGTCGAGGTAATAACGCAGTATGGTGCAACCGTAGCGCAAGTTGGTATGCGGGCTGAACAGGCTGTCGCCCGGCTTGCCGATTTCCTTCAACCAGAACGGCATGATCTGCATGAGCCCGATGGCGCCGGCCCGCGAGATGGCGTACGGGTTGAAGTTGCTCTCCACCTGAATCACCGATAGCACCAGTTCCGGCTCAATGCGGGCACGCTTGGCCTCGTAATGGACGTTCTTGAGCAGTTCGATGCGGAAGTCGTGATCGGGCACCCGTTTTTCCAGGCGTTGCGACATGTCGGTGAGCCACACCTCGCCATCGAAGCGGTCGGCGAAACTGTCGGATTCATGCGCGGCCTTCTTGAGCAGTTCGCGCAGCTCCGGTTCCACGGGCATGCGCTGCTCCGCCGCGCTGGCCGGGGCCAGGCCAAGCAGCGCGAGCGCAATGCCGATCACGAGCGGTTGCATGTTTCGGATACGCCTGGAGTCGTGGTTCTTTCGATAGCGTCAGCAGCATTCTGCGTGCGCGATGGCTCAAGCCTAGGCGATCCGGCCGAACCCTTCAAGATGGGTCAGGCGAACACGAGCAGGATGACGGCGTAGCGCGCGGTCTTGCCGGCTGCGATGAACGCAAGCGAAGCCGGGAACGGCAGGCGCAGAAAACCGGCGGCAAAACACAGCGGGTCGCCGACCACCGGCAGCCATGACAACAACAACGCCGGACTGCCCCAGTGGCGTACACGCGCCAGTGCCTGCCGGCGCTTTTCCGAAAGCTTGTTTTCAAGCGGGAACCGCCGCGCCAGCCAATAACCGAGCAGCCAGGTGCTGAGTGCCCCGAGCGTGTTGCCGAGGCTGGCAATGGCGAGCAGCAGCCACGAATCATAGTGCTGGCGTGCCGCCAGCACGCCGAGCACGACTTCCGAGCCGCCGGGAAACAGCGTGGAAGAAACTACGGCACTGAGGAATAGTCCCCAGAGGCTGGCGTCGGAAGACATGGCGTGTGTCAGCCGAGCAGCGCTGGAATGTCTTTGGCCAGCGCCTGCTTGTCCTTTGTGGCTGCGCCCACCAGCGCAAAGCCGCGCAAGGTGCCGGCGCTGTCGTGGAACAAGGCGCGCACGCTATCGGCCGCGACGGCTTCATCCCACTTGCCGTCAACGCCGGGCGGTGGCGGGCAGACCACAGTGGGGCAAGCCGGTGTTTTCACCACCACCGGCATGGCTGGATAGTTCACCGGCGTCGCGGTGCCGTGCAAGGTTTTGGCCAGGGCGCGTGCCGCCTGCATGATGGGCATCACGAAGGGCAGATTGAACCCAGCAACCTCGGCGCAGTCACCGAGCGCATACACGTCGGCGGCACTGGTTTGCAGCAGCGCTGATGTCACGATGCCGCGGTTCACCGTCAGGCCAGAGGCGCGGGCGAGGTCTATGCGCGGCCGCAGGCCGATGGCCGACAGCACCAGGTCGGTTTCGAGCGTTGTGCCGTCGGCGAGCGTAACGGCGGTACCCGTCGCCAAACGCGAGACGGATTGCACGCTGGTACCAAAGTGAAAACGCACACCGGCGGTTTCGAGGGCCGCACGCAGAAAGCCGGCGGCCTGCGGCGGCAGTAACCGCCCAAGCGGTTGCGCCGCGAGGTCGACCACATTGACCTCGTAACCGCCGAGGCGCAGATCGTTGGCGAACTCGCAGCCGATGAGGCCGGCGCCGAGGATGACGACGCGGCGCATTCCATCCAGTGCGACGCGAAACCGCGTGTAGTCGGAAAGATCGTTCACGGACATCACGCTGTCGGCGGCATCGCCGGCCAGCGGCAGATGAATCGGATCGGCGCCAACGGCCAGTACCAGCTTGGTATAGGGAACAACGTTGCCATCGACACGGATGTGGTGCGCAATGGTGTCGAGCGCGTCAACCGTGGAATACGGGCTCACTGTGGCCGCGAGCTGGCGTTCCATGTCAGCGGCAGTGTTGAGCGCAATTTGCGCCGGTGTTTTCTTGAGCGCAAGAGCGTTCGACAGAATGGGCTTGGAGTAAAAGCTGCCATCGTCCCGGCTGATAAGGTGCAGCGGGGTCGAGGAATCGAGTTTGCGGAACTCACGCGCTGCGGTATAGCCCGAGAGCCCGGTCCCGACGATCACAATAGCTGACATGCCCACCCCTGTTTCTGTTTCTGGCGCGCATGATAGCGCGGATACGCCGACTGGTGACAGAAAGCCGCTTGGGCTGGGCGTGATTGACGGGTTTCTGCCGTGACTGGCGTATACTTTTACTAAAGCTAAGCACTATATAGTTCGTAGCTTCAGTGCAGATCGTTTGTAGGGTGGGGCAGGGCCCCACCCTACAGTTAGGGTGCACGATTTGGCGGTCGTATCAGCAAAGGGAATTAACCGGTACAGGAACCATGGTCAGCACCACCAACAAGCATTCAGGCCAGAGCAGCAAGGACATTCCCGATCTCGATACGTGGCTCGGGAAGCTGTTGTCCCAGCGCCCGGCCTCCGAGGTCGAGGTGATTCGCCGTGCCTGTGCGCAGGCGGAACTGGCGCACCGCGGGCAGAAGCGCGTGTCCGGCGAGCCCTATGTTCAGCACGCGCTGGCCGTGGCGCAAATTCTTGCCGAGCTTGGCCTCGATCACGAGACACTGGCTGCGGCCATTCTGCACGACGTGGTGGAAGACACGGGCGTCACCCTCGACGACCTGAGGCGCGACTTCGGCGTGCGTATCGCCGCGCTGGTGGATGGCGTGACCAAGATGAAAGTCATCCAGGAGTTTCGTGGCGACACCAGCGGCGATCACAAGGAGCACACCCAGGCCGAGAGCCTGCGCAAGATGTTGCTCGCCATGGCCGAGGATGTGCGCGTGGTGCTCATCAAGCTTGCCGACCGGCTGCACAACATGCGTACGTTGTCGGTGCTGCCGGAAGACAAGCAGCAGCGCATTGCGCGCGAGACCATGGACATTTTCGCGCCACTCGCCAACCGCCTCGGCATCTGGCAGGTGAAGTGGGAGCTGGAAGATCTTTCGCTGCGCTACCTGGAACCAGAGGCCTACAAGCAGATCGCCGGTTGGCTGGCGGAGAAACGCATCGACCGCGAAGCCTACATCGCGCGCTTTGTCGAAACGCTGGCGCAGGAGTTGAAAACCGCCGGTATCACGGCCGACGTCACCGGTCGCGTGAAACACATCTACAGCATCTGGCGCAAGATGCAGCGCAAGGGCAAGGACTTCGGCGAGATTTTCGATGTGCGCGCGGTGCGCATCCTCGTGAACGACGTGCGCGACTGTTACGCCGCGCTCGGTGTGGTGCATTCGCTCTGGCAGCACGTGCCCGGCGAGTTCGACGACTACATCGCCACGCCCAAGGAAAACAACTATCGCTCCATCCACACCGCGGTCATCGGCCCGCAGGGCAAGAACGTGGAGGTGCAGATACGCACCCACGACATGCACAACCAGTCGGAACTGGGCGTGGCCGCGCATTGGCGGTACAAGGAAGGCGCGAAGCACGACAAGGGCTTTGACGACAAAATCGCCTGGCTACGCAGCCTGCTGGAATGGAAAGACGAATTGGCCGGGGCCACGGAGTTTGTCGACCAGTTCAAGTCCGAGGTGTTCAGCGAGCGCGTGTACGTGTTCACGCCCAAGGGCAACATCGTGGATTTACAAACCGGCGCCACGCCGCTCGACTTCGCCTACCACATCCACACGGATGTCGGTCATCGCTGCCGCGGCGCCAAAGTAAACGGCCACATGGTGCCCCTCATCTATACGCTCAAGACCGGCGATCGCGTCGAAGTGCTCACGGTGAAGGAGGGTGGGCCGTCGCGTGACTGGCTGTCACCGCACCTCGGTTACCTGCACACCTCCAAGGCGCGCTCCAAGGTACAGAGCTGGTTCAACCTGCAGAACTACGACAGCAATGTGGCTGCCGGGCGCCAGACACTGGAACGCGAGTTCCAGCGGCTCGGGCTGAACGACGTGAACTACGAGAAACTCGCGGCGCGTTTTCATCACGACCAGGCCGATGACTTTCTGGCGGCGATCGGCCGCGGCGAGATCAAGCCCGCGCAGATACTGACCGCCGTTCAGGAGCTGGTCGAGCCGTCTCTCAAGGAAGCACGGCCAGCCTTCGTACCGCGCGCCCGCGGCGCGCGCAAGCCAGCCGGCGTCAGCATCCGCGGCGTGGGCAACCTGCTCACCCGCATGGCCAAGTGCTGCAACCCGCTGCCGGGCGACGCGATCGTCGGCTTCATCACGCGCGGTCAGGGCATTGCCGTGCATCGCCGGGATTGCCCAAACGCCCTGCGCCATCACAACGAGAATGAGGAGCGCCTGATTGAAGTGGAGTGGGGCACAGACAGCGCCCAAACGTATCCGGTGGAAATCGAGGTGCTGGCGCACGAACGCGCCGGATTGCTGCGCGACATCACCGGGCTTTTTGCGAACGAGAAGATCAACGTGACGGCCGTCAACACCCAGAGCGACAAGGGGAAATACGTTGCGCGCATGACCTTTACGATAGAGATCCCGAACGTCGAAACCCTCAGCCGGGTGCTGGCGCTGCTCGATCAGATTCCGAATGTCATGGACGTACGGCGTCGCTCGCACTGAGCGCCACGACAGCCCACGGGAAAAACACAATCGCAACCGCTAGTACGGTACCGTCACGCGCCAAGAGAACAACAGGGGGACGCCGGCAAACCGTAATGAAGTCGCCGCGGTCTGTTGCGGCTCGTACGCGATGCCTGCATAACGCATCGCAGAGCCGCCACTCCCGCGTCTCCTGCGATCCGGTGCATCGGGTTACGGCGTCGACCCCGAACAGCAGTCAGGATTTACGATTGAAGCGTCTATTTTTCAATATGATCTTCTTTGTTGAGCGTTAACTCCGCTTTCTGCTCCGGGGTCTTTTGTTGCCAATCGGCCCATCCTTTTGTCTGCGCATCATCCACTGCACTCTTGTACTTTGCGTACCACGCATCAGCATCCGGCGTCTTCACGACGAATTTGGATTCGTTTCTCCATTCCTCGAATTTCGGATTATTCACACTAAATTCAGAGCTACCCGAACTTCTGATCGGCCGGAGTTGCAGGCCGCGACCGTATATGAAGCGAAGTAATACGTAGTATCTTTTACCGGCCTCAACATCTGCATCCATAAAATGTGAGTAGGCAACGGTATGTGCCATGAACAGGTGTTTTCCGGGCTCTACGTTCTGCACTACTTTCATTTTAGAGCCGAGCATTCCAAGAAAATCCTTGTCACTATTCTTGACGTCGTACACCCCGGTTAAGAATGCACCGCCAATTGAATTGGAAGGGTTCAAGAAAACGATTTGCGCCTTATTGGCAGGAGGCGGTGCCAATGCCTGATCGGTGGAGTCAACGACTAGCGGGGCGGATGCGCAACCGGCAATACCAAACATGGCAACGACAACTAGGGCTCTAATGACCTTCATGATTCTCCCTCTTTGATTGGGTGGAAAGAACTGTATATGGAAAAATTGATTTATCTTAACTTTTGAGCTCAGGCCGCGGCCCGTCAGGGCAGTCGCGCTTGCGGCGATGGTTATGCGCAGCGTAGACACTAGTCTTCTTCGATGTCTTTCTTGGCCGACTTTATAAATCTGCCAAAATCCTTATCTTCCTTGCGCTTTTCAGCGGATGACATCTGATAGTACTCGGACTCACTCCGCAACTTGATGAAGTTCTCATAGTGCTCGGCATCCATTTCACCAGTCTCCAGCGCCTTTAGAACGGCACAGCCTGGCTCATTGGCGTGGGTGCAGTCTCTGAAATGGCACTGGGAGGAGAGCGCAACGATGTCGGAATAGCTCGCATCAATTCCTCCCTCTGCACCATGCACGCCAAATTCCCGCATCCCGGGGTTGTCGATAACCATCGCACCATTGTCGAGGACGATGAGCTCGCGGCGAACGGTCGTATGTCGCCCCTCGCCGGTTCCGCTGACCACTTTCGTTTCAAGCACATCACGGCCGACCAGGCCGTTGATAATGGTGCTCTTTCCGACGCCGGACGAGCCAACAAAGCAATACGTTTTGCCGGGTGAAAGGACATCTTTCAGTGCGTCGATCCCTTCTCGCGTGACGTTGCTCAGCGTTAACACCGGTACGGTAACCCCGGCGTTCTTGATTTGAGCAAGCTGGGCGGCCAGTACTTCTTGCCCAACCAGGTCGATCTTGGTCAGGAGCACATAGGGCGTTGCCCCACCATCCCGCACCATCACCAGATACCGCTCCAGTCTCTTTAGATTGAAGTCGTAGTGGCAGGACTGAACGATGATGACGACATCGACATTTGCCGCAATCATCTGGTATTCGACGGACTCTCCCGCCGCCTTGCGACGCAAGCGGGTCTTCCGACCCAGAACCCCGCGGACCAGCCCGAATTGATCAGCTTGCGACTTTTCTACACACACCCAATCGCCGACACACGGTAGTTCCAACGGTGACGCGGACTCATACATGACCTTCCCGGAGAGCTTTGCCCGGAAGGCACCCGTTTCATTGAGGAGCAGCAACTGATCCCGATCCACGGCCGCCACCCGCGCGACAGCGCCCGCTGGGTCGCAACGAAGCCGGGATTGTTCTTCAAACCAGCTGTCCCAGCCCAAGGCTTCAAGATTCGAATGCTTCATGCCTGTTGCGCTTCAATTGCATGCGTAGGTGGCAACGCATGACCGGGGCATAACGGCCCGCTTCAGCCGCGGCGGCGCGTCAGCGCCGACGTCGGCTGGAAGCGGTAGTGTACGCCCAGCATGGGCATGAACTTATGGGGTGAAAGTCCCCTGTCGGAGAATTCAACGTTAACCATGTTAACGATCATAACGACTAGCCGAAGGCAAAGGCAATCCCGCGAGGGATGGTCTGAAGGAAGCCTAAGTGCAAAACGACAAGCCGACGAACAGAAATCGGATACAAGGCTGAGCCGCAGGGTCGAGTTGGCACATGACAACGAAGACCACGAATTCGCGCGGTACAGTAAATCCGGCGGTTGTGTCGTGACAGTTCATGTTCTTATCTGGGGAGATCTGCAACGCAGGCGGTTCCGTTGGAGCCGCGCGCCCGGCAGTAATGTCGGGCGTATCGTGGCAGAAGTCAGCAGCGGTCATAGTAGCGGGGAGGGCCGGAGCGCCATCCACGCGAAGGACCAAAGAAACAGGACAGGGCAGCGCCTGGCCGTACTCGGTAATCACGCAGCCTGCGCCACGCGGGAAGTGAGGACCGGCGTATGACCACCGTGCACGCCCTGGAACGACCATTGGAGGCTATCGTCGCCCGCGAGAACCTGCAACGCGCATGGAGGCGCGTGAAGGCGAACAAGGGCGCGGCCGGGGTGGATGCGATCTCCGTGACGGACTTTCCGGCATGGGCGCGTCAACACTGGCCGACCATCAAGCAACAATTGCTGAACGGTGACTATCAACCGCAAGCGGTACGACGCGTGTGGATTCCCAAACCGAATGGCGACAAACGGCCACTGGGTATTCCGAACGTGGCCGACCGTATTATCCAGCAGGCGATCGCGCAACAGCTCGCGCCCTATTTCGAGCGCGAGTTCAGCGACCACAGTTACGGGTTTCGCCCCGGACGTAACGCGCATCAGGCAGTAAAGCAGGTGCGCGACTACATTCGAGCAAGACACCGGATTGTGGTTGACATCGATCTGGCGGCGTTCTTCGACAGCGTCAATCACGACGTTTTGATGCGGCTACTCAGCCGACGCATACGCGACAAGCGCGTGCTGAAACTGATCGGCCGTTATCTGCGTGCCGGCGTCATGGAGAACGGACAGTGGCAAGCCACACCCCGGGGCGTGCCGCAAGGCGGGCCCTTATCGCCACTGCTCGCCAACATCGTGTTGCACGAACTGGACGTCTATCTGCACCAGTGCGGTCACAAGTTTGCACGTTATGCCGATGACTTCGTCATCTGCGTGCGTAGCCGACGCGCGGCCGAGCGGGTGCAGGCCAACGTCCAGCGCTTTCTGGAAAACCGGTTAAAGCTGCACGTCAACGTCAACAAAAGTCGCATCTGTACCAGCAACGAACTGGAATTCCTCGGGTTTTGCTTTCGCGGAACAAAGATCGTCTGGAGCGACGAGGCGCTACACCGCTTCAAGCATCGAATCCGGCAACTGACAGGGCGGTCGTGGGGCGTGAGCCTAGGCTTCCGCTACCGCGAACTGCGGCTTTATGTCAGGGGCTGGCTGAACTACTTTGCGTTATCGGAGTACTACCGGCCGATACCCGAACTGGACGAATGGTTACGGCGGCGTCTGCGTTGCTGCTACTGGAAACAGTGGCGGTGGCCGCGCACCAAGATCAGT